>Ga0207146_10233_pt1 | contig 14405 bp, 17 predicted proteins | sample Alteio_BWMinHeat_36_FD_153539 | JGI IMG/M metagenome (GOLD analysis project Ga0207146, IMG submission 153539) | Enriched cells from forest soil in Barre Woods Harvard Forest LTER site, Petersham, Massachusetts, United States -... | ecosystem: Environmental > Terrestrial > Soil > Temperate forest >...
CGCATATGGTGGAGATCTAAGGCCCGGTGGATTCACTGAAATACTTTTTGAGCTGGTGCGAACCCATAACCGCGGGGGCAGTGACGAACGTATAGAGAATTTTCTCGCATGGCCCATCCACCTCAGACTCGATACCACTATGTTCAACGAATATGTGGATGAAGGTCGCTTTCATAAAATTGGAGCGCCCGCTGATCTGGGTCTGAATCAAGAGGCGTACATCGAACCAACGACTCAAGAGGGCCGCTATGTGTGGGCGCGATCTCTAACGTCGATGCGAGAAGAGATGAACGGAAAAGTTCTGGCGCGCGTCCTTCTGGGTGGCCCAATCAGTGGCTATAAAGGGAAGTACCCAGGGCTGCTTGAAGAAGCACTCTTGGCGCTCAGGGCGAAAACACCTCTGTATCTAATTGGTGGTTTTGGTGGGTGTACGCGAGTAATCGCCGAAGCCTTCCAAGGAAAGCTTCATGAAGTTTTGACAGAAGCGTTTCACACGTCGCACGACCCCCTGTACGCAGGATTGATTCAGCGCTACGCCGCAGATGCCGAAGCGCACAGGACCACGGCGATAGATTATTCAGGTGAATTTGAGTTCCTACGATCAAGTGGGATTTCTGGTTTGAATAACGGACTGACAGAGGATGAGAACAAGCTGCTGTTTCTATCCAAAGATCTTCCACAGATTGTCTACTTGATCTTGAAGGGACTCACGAATTCTCTTAAATAGGAGTTCTGACGCGGGACGCTTATTCGACATTCCGGAACAAACGATTGTCTTCTGAAAACAGACGATACTGACATCCTCCCTCGGATTCGCACGATCCTCGTTCGGGAACTGATGGCTTAATTCCCCATTTAGGAGGGTACCATTGTTCCGTCATCTTGAGCCCCGAACGATATCGTTGTTTGATTCGCGCCCTACCACTTCCGTTTGCATCCGGGAAGGCGACTCGCGCGTACTTGTCTACCTCGCAGAACAGGTTTTGGCAGTCGATGAGCTGAAGGGATCTGCCCCAAAGATTACGAAACGGCAGAGCGTATCGTTCAAATTCTTCGGATGCTTGTTCTGCCATTGCCCGGATTACATCCTCATCGCTCAATCCGCACGAGTCGCGAAAGACTTTTCTGAGACCACTGCGCGCGCCAGGTCCGGGCACTACAAAATCCATTTCCGAAAAGTTGATCAGGTTTGTGTAATTTAAGTCGATTGCGAACTGAAACGCTAGAAAATCGCCTATTGACGGATAAGCTCGCAGGATTGAAAAGACATGTTCAAGTGATGTGGCGTTAGCGACCTTGGCAGGCACGTTGTCCTTCATCATTTTATCGAGCAGCATCAGATGATTCGTATGCTTCTTCGGTGCTCCAAAAGGAGGACACGGCATAATGTACGCCGCCGAGTACAGCTTTTCGCCTCTGTGAAGTTCATTGCTTAAGATTGCATCGTAGCGAGCCAGATTAAACGTCTTCCATGAAATAGTTCCGAAACACCTTTCAAATAGCTCCCAGGTGCTTATTCGGTTAAACAATTTGAAGAGAATGGTTCGGAAGAAAATCTCTTCCTCCGATTGATCACCGAAGTAGGCGACGCGACGAATGAGATATTGGCTCACTCGATCAGAGGCTCGGTAGACGTTTGTGAACTTGTATTCCTGCAAAATTGGATCATTGGTCCACGGCGGAGCCATGTTCTCCGCTCGCTTGAAAAATATTTCCTGTCTTTCCGCAGCGAACTCCCAATACGTTGCGAAAATAGGAGTTGTCTTAAGCGTCTTTCCCGGTGCGACTCGAAAACAGTGATCGCTCTCTTTGGACGCGCGCGACTTCAACGTCGTTTATCCTTTCTTCGCCCCGCAAATACCGGACGCGTATAAGTAATGGTTCTGCGCCCGATGTCCCAGGTCACGGTTCCTCCTGGACCTTTTTGCAGCGAACGGAACAGACGGAAACCTTCGAGGATGGCCAGCTCCCATTGCCATATAGGTATCTGATCTACTTCATAACCGCTTACAAACGTCTGAATAGTTTTTAGAAGATCATAATCAATCTGTTTCGCACCCTTAAAAAAATTCATTTTTTTAGCGCGGCTAAACACTATGGCGGCGACCCCTTCCTCGATAATTTGGGCTCGCGCTCCATCTTGATTCTCATCGACCGATGACTTGCTCTTTCTTTTGCAACGGAGCAGCGCGCGGACGACCGGCGACCATCCGAGAAACACAGCATAGGCGATATGGAAAATGTCGTGATAGCGATATCCATCTGGATCGGTTATGTTGTCCGTTACCCTGTCCCCAACTCCTATTCCGTTTGATCGCAGCAAAATTTCTATCCGATTTCCACGCCGTCGTTCGATGAATCGAATCCGGAATCGGCGTGGAAACTTTTCCTCAACAGGATAACCTTCGTCAAACAAGGTGTGAAATATCCGTTTCAAAGGCCAGCGGCTTCTGATCTTGGCGACGTTAGCTTCAGCGGCTTCCTTGAGACTAATCCCAGATCCCCGCGCGACATTCTGAAGTTCAGTCCAAACGTTTCTGAATGAGACAGCAGCTTTATTTGGCCCGTTGCTCCGTATGGCATCTATCAACGCGCCGACTGCTGCTGCTAACTTGAGGGAACTACGAATATTTTTAGAATGAACTGCTTGTTTTCTCGAATTCTGAAAATCAAGCAAGAGGCGAGCATCAACTATTGAAACCAAACGAACGTAGTACCAAAGAAAATCCCCGAGTTCCTCGGAGACCCGTTCGCAATAGTCTGGATAAGCACTTTGTTCTCTTTCAATTTTCTTAATTTCCGCGACAATACTGCCGGTCTCGCCGATCAGCCCACCCGCCAACAACAGCAGATGATCACGCCGATTCCGGAATGTATCCGTCGATTCGATTTCCTTGCTATATGTTTCTAACCAGCCCATTTCCATATCCAGCGAAGTTGACTTAGCACTGTCGCATTAGGTTGGCCATTCCCCTGGCGCACCTGCATATCCTGTAGCACCCACGGATCGAATCCATTGGATAAATGCTCGCACAGCCGCTTCATTCGGGAATTGGCACTTGTGCCCACGGTGCGCACAAACGTTGAAATCAGATCGACGAAACTGCTTTGGAATTGAGGGGCCGGATCGTCCCCAGTAGACGAAATCAAATCCTATGAGCATCCGGTCCGTTTGCGTATCATTCGCGATGTTGTGCGGATTCGGGCGACCGTCCGAAAAACTATGATGAGAATTCTCCTGAAGCCATTTCCCTGTTTTAGAATCCCGGTGATAGATGTTGTCACCGAGTGATTGCTTAAGACTACCGTCGAGGTGCGGCCTCTTGTTCAGAAAACGGATATCAGCCCAATACTGATCGAATGTTTGGGTCTCCGCCACTTGCATTGCAAATACAAGGCGGCCTTCCAATCCCTTCGTTTTAGAACCAGTTCCCACGACCCAATCACCGACAGTTGCATGCCGTCGAATTAGCGGCTTACATGTTGCCAGAGTGCAGACACCATAAAAAGGGTTCGGGGCGAAACCGTAGTCGCGGGCGACGACGTACGAATACAGCGTCATGCCGAAGCGGACTTAGTTGCAGCTATAGCGGGTGAGGGTCCGCGGTTCGCGTTGAGTTCCATTGCACGTGTACCAGTTATTGATCTTGCCCGTTACGGCATCCATGACTCGCTCGGCTTGCCAACCTACGACCGCATCTGCATAGCGATCCAGGTTTGCAGGAACATTCGAATCCTGGCAGCCTTGCCCCCACACGCCAATTATCCGTTTGCCTTCCTTGGCTGCATATTCAATCTCCCATTCAACCCATTTACTAGTATGAGTATCGGAGCTAATCAGTACGATCATTGTGCTTGCCCATTGAATTCGAGGGGCGAGAATGTTGGATTTGATGTAATCGTCGCTCTGCGCGTCATTAGGTTTACTGCTGTCAATGGAGCCATCGCGGATGCTATACCCACTTCGATCTAGTAAATCCTTAAGTCCTTGAAGTACGTCATCATCTTCGTGGATGTGACTAATGAAAACATTCTTCGTTTCGTCGCTCAAAGCGACCTCCTCTCTTTCAACGGACCAATCTCATTCCCATTTCCCCACTCATGGCTGAAGCCGAGGTCAACGACGCCAAGTTCGCGACCATCGGCGAACAATGAGGGGCGGTCCAACTCACGAACAGTTACGGAACATTTTCGGGAAGGAATTGTCGATGAGCTGCGTGTTTTTACTCTTCTCTATCGCGGCTTCGATGGCCACTTTTAGACCAGCCGGGCCGAAGACGGAAGAAAGCTGCAAGAAGTGGGCATAGCCTGAGACCACATTGTGGTGCAGCCTATCAGGAACCACTGTCTTTCCCTCCCATGTTTTGGGCGCGGTGTGAAGGGCCAGCCCCAGCAGGGCGTGCTTCTCATGAAGCGTGGACCGGACCTCCCAGTCAACATATTTCCGCTTCCACGTCTCGGGACCGATCAGGACGATAGTAATCGAGGACCCGACAATGTGCTCCTCCCGGATAGTGCGGTTGACGTATTCGGAATCGTCACTGCGGATCTTCCCATCGAGAGAATTGTCGTAGAAAAGTTCGAGGTCCTCGCCGTATTCCTTGCCGAAATGGTCGTAGGCCCACTGATCGTTTCCATGGTGGTAGCTGATGAAGACCTTGCGCTTCGGCTGGCTCGACAACCGGGCGAGGAATGAAAAGTCGATCTCCGGCTTCGGCGGCGGAGTCAGGAGATCGCGCAGGCTATGCAGCGGGCGGTTGTCCGGACCTCCAAACGGGTTCGCGAGGTCGGCCAGCGACCGGGTGGGCTTGGCGGCAGCAGCCAGTGAGAGTAGCGACGGACTCCTCTCGCCGAGAAGATTTTGGTTGATGAACAACTCTGACAGAGATGACGCGAGTTTATTTTCCGACTTACGGCGGGTTTCCGAAAGGGCGCGAAGGGCGGCCTGGAGAGCATTATTATCCAAAAGTACGACCCCTCCGTGGGGCAACTCTATTTCTACAACTTTCCGCAGCGAAGTCAATCATTGAAGCTTAATGGTAAGTCGTTTCTGCGCGCCCCAGCGCTAAACATGGGGACCGATTCTGTCCGGTGTTCGTGCCAAGCGCGACCGGCGCGAGGAAAGGACCTGAAAAATCATGTCCAATGTTCACGCTGTATCTCGAATCCGCATCGGCTTCCACGCCGCTCGAACGTGTTCTTCAAGGAGAAGCTGTCGCGATTGGACCCAAACGTGAGTTAGTGTTTCTGCGTGATGCGCACGTCCTGATGTCCAAGCAGAATTGAAACGTCCTCGATTGGGACGCCGTTTTCGAGGAAAGCGGAGAACAGCCCGCGCTCCAACAGGGGGTGGCAAGGCACAGGAACCGAAATCGCACCGAAAAGATCAATTCCCTAGAAATTATTTTAATGGCCGCCAAATGTTACCCCAGTGTTACCCCAATGAAAAAGCCGACCGGTGAAGGTCGGCTAAGTCGTTGATTCTAAAGTGAGCCGTGATGGAATCGAACCATCAACCTACTGATTAAGAGTTTGAAAAAAGTGGAATTTCATGAACTTAGCTGAAACGTCAAGAAACAAATAGCGGCGCTAAAACCCAAGCCAGTCCTACGTTTCATCCGTTTCGATCATTTCCAACGCGTTTCATCACATTTCGTCCGCCGGTTGCCCCAGCGGTGCCCCAGAAACTATCCTGAGGTCATTGGATTTCGAGTTGCTCAACAGAACTGCAACCGAAGAGGAACCCATGGCAAGGATACATCTCAACGCAAGAAAAGTAGAGTCGCTTCAGGCCGGCCCCAGGCGCATTCAGGTTTTCGACAAAGACCAACCCAACCTCGCACTGCGCATAGCGCCCTCGGGAGTCAAAACATGGTCCGTCGTTTACAAGTGGAACGGCCGGATGAAACGTTTCACCCTTGGAACCTATCCCGCTGTGTCTCTCGCCGATGCGCGTGGCCGCGCGTTCGACGCATTGCGCAACGTTGCGCGAGGCGATGACCCGCAAACAAGAAAAATCACTGTACGTGAGGCCGGAACATTTTCCGAACTCGCAGATCAATACATGCAGGAATGGTCCAAGATAAACAAGAGAACATGGAAAGAGGATCAGCGGCAATTCAATGTCTATCTACTGCCGAAGTGGAAGCACCTCAAAGCATCCGCGATCACAATCGACGATGTCGAATTACTTCTTGACCAACTTGCTTTGCGTGGGCCGGTCCAGGCGAATCGCGTCCGGGCGCTGATCCGGCACGTGTACGCGTGGGCCCTCGCGAAGCGCACACGGCGCAAGAGGTACGCACTCGAAAACAACCCCTGCGCGTTTGTGCCAAAGTTCGCAACGGAACGCGCCCGAGACCGCGTGTATTCGGACGATGAGCTGAAAGCTCTCTGGAAGGCGTTCGAAGTGATCGGCATCACTGGCAATATCTTCAAGCTGCAACTCTTGACCGCCGCACGACCGGGCGAAGTGTCGGAAATGAGTTGGAACGAACTGGACCTCACCCGAGCAATCTGGACGCAGCCGAGCACAAGAACGAAAAACCGGAAAACGCACATCGTCCCGCTTTGTTCCACCGCCGTCCGTATCCTCGAATCATTGAAGCGCCAGCAAGCCGAATTGAAAAATGAAGCCAAAAAGAATTCGCGTTTCGTCTTTCACAACCCGCGGAACCCAGAACTGGCACTCACGTGGTTACAGAAAGCCGGCGAGCGCGTACGCGAAGAATCAAAAGTCGAAGACTTCCGTCCTCACGACCTCCGGCGCACCTGCGCAACGCGTCTTGCCGAGATGGGCGTTCCGGATTCAGTTCTGAAAATGATCCTCAATCACAGCCTCGGTAGCGATATAACCGGCGTCTACAACCAGTACAAATATTTTGAAGAGCGCAAACAGGCTCTCGACGCTTGGTCCAAGCGCCTGCTTGTGATTGTCAGCGACCTGAAAGCAACGTCAACTCGAAGATAAGTTCATCGAAGCCAGGAAAGATTTGAAAAATGTCACTCGTTTTTGTGGATTGTGAGGCGTGGGGCGGTTGTCCTTCGGTGGGACAACTGACAGAGTTCGGTGCGATCATTTATGAGAACAGGAAGACGTTTCATGGAGTGCTGGTGGAACGTCCACCGGTCGCGTTGAGATCCGCCGAACCATCGAGCCGCAAAAAGCCGTCTTTTGAGAAAGAAATCGAAGTGGCCACCGCATTCGAGGCGTGGCTCAAGGCTGAGGCAAGCCCTCCATTTGTATTTGTTAGCGATAACAACGGGTTTGATTGGCAATGGATTAACGACCTGTTCTGGCGGACTCTCAATCGAAACCCATTCGGCCATTCCTCACGACGCATCAGCGATTTCTACGCGGGGCTGGTTGGCGATTTTCATGAGACACAGCGCTGGAAGCGTTTAAGGATCACGAAGCACTCCCACCATCCCGTCGAGGACGCGATGGGGAGGCATTTGAACGGCTTCTAAAGGGAGAACGCTGAAGTCTATCGCAATCAATGAGTCCCATTACTAATGGGCAAGCATTCCGTCCGGTTTGTTCATCTTTGGTGATTGTTCACGTAACGTGAACACGATATAATAATGAACGCAAATGGAGGTTCTGTTGAGGGTTCACGAAACGTGAGCAGAACACGAAATTGAACAATCAATCAATGAGTTTATGCCAATCGCAATCCATAACGAACAGACTTTATTGGGGCAACTAGGTCCTGCATTGGATACTTTGGAGCGGACCGCTGGCGTCAAAGGTCGTGTTGTCGCTGTTGAGCCGAAGGCACGAAACGGGCGTCATCCGGACGCGCTAATTGACATTTACGTCGAGGGCAAGAAGCGTCGTTATGTCGTCGAGGCGAAAACTCGTTTGGATAGGCTAGCGGCGCTCGGTCAGGTAAGAGCCCAACTCGACCATTTAGGCGTGCGTGGGCTATTGTTTGCGCCGTACATAACCCCCGCAATCGCCAAACAATGCCGCCAACTGGATATACCGTTCATTGATACTGCCGGGAATGCGTATCTACACGAGCCAGGCCTGTTCGTGTACATAACGGGAGAAAAACCCGAGGACCTCACAACGACGACGATGGGAGGGCGCGGCGGAGGAACAGCCACTGCATTACGCCTCATGTTTGTTCTTCTCTGCAAACCGGATCTCCTCAATGCGCCGTATCGAAATATTGTTGGGGCCGCAAACGTCGCTCTTGGCGCGATTGGATGGGTTTTCTTTGACTTGGAGAAACGCGGGTATGTCGCCGGTGGCCAGAAAAAACATAATCGTCGTTTCCTGGAGCCCATCCGTCTGTTTGAAGAGTGGGTAACGAACTACCCGATCAAATTGCGTCCCAAGCTGAATCCAAGACGATTCCGTGCAGAAAATCCTGAATGGTGGAAACATGCCAACGTTGCAGAACTACACGGCTATTGGGGTGGAGAAGTCGCGGCGCAGCGGCTGACCAAATATCTCAAACCGGCTACGTACACGCTCTACATCGAACCGAAACGAGATGAAGGCCAGCATGCTAAGGCGCTTGCAACGTTTATCGCAACGAATCGGCTTCGCGCTGATGCCCAAGGCGACATTGAAATCCTCGACGCGTTCTGGAACTTGCCACCGACCACGGATCATCCCAACGTCGTTCCGCCGATCTTGGCTTACGCGGATATGATGGCGACGCTAGATCCCCGTAACATCGAAGTCGCGAAGCTAATTCGCGAGAAATATATCGACGATGCCTTCCATTAAGCCTGAATACCCGCTGGATTCAGTCGTTCTTGCCGTGATGCGCGAGGTCCACACACTGGTTACGGAGATGAAGCTCAGTTATTTTGTGTGTGGCGCCGTTGCGCGCGACGTCCTGCTTCGTCACGTCCATGGCATCGAAACCGGCCGCGTGACCGCGGACGTCGATTTTGCAGTTGCCGTCGAGCATTGGGAACAGTTTTACGAGATCAAAGATAGGCTGATCAAAACCGAAAGGTTTGAGGCCGCAGGAAGAATCGCTCAGCGTCTTTACTACAGAGGTGGAAGCGGCGGCGAAGACTATCCTCTGGATATCATCCCATTCGGAAAAGTCGAGAATCCGCCGAATTCGATAAAGTGGCCACCTGACGGAAACGAGGTGATGAGCGTCATCGGCTATGCCGACGTTCTTGCGACTACCGTCGAGATAGAAGTCCAAAAAGACCTGTTCGTGTCGGTAATTTCATTGCCTGGATTGGCGTTATTGAAGCTGTTCGCCTGGACAGAGCGCGGCACTGAAAACCCGAAGGATGCTTCCGACCTGGTCACATTGCTTTGCAATTACCATGACGCCGGCAACGATGATCGTCTTTTCGGCGATGAAATCGAGCTGCTAGAGTCGGCCGGCTTCGATCCTGCAATCGCGAGCCCTCAACTCCTCGGAAAAGACATTCGTCGAATCGCGAGACCAGAGACGCTGAAACAGGCCATCGCTATCCTTGAGAATCCAAAACAGGTCTACCGTCTTGTCACGCATATGGCGTCGAAACTCCGGTATACCGACGACGCTGTCGAAGAAGCCGAACGGCTGGTAGCCAGATTCAAGGCTGGCCTCAACGGACAATAGCGCAAATTTCGGCCACGTTCGCGCAATCTATGTTCACGAAAAACGCTATGTTCACGATGTTGTGAACATGCGGTATTTCGCGAACATTGGTGAGCTGGAGGGCTACATTATAGGCCGTGGCAAACCGTCGATCGGCGGAAAGTTGATCAAGCTTTGCGTTTTTGAGATCGCGTTCCACCACCGCGCGGAGATCGTGCAGTTCCTCGTGGCTCGTCTGATGCGGCTTCACCTGCTGGTTTTTCAGTGAGTCCTTCCAAGTCATTTCGAGTGCCTTGTACGAAGAGAACGGGCGAACCGAGTACCGTCCGCAGGAAATGGCTTTCCTCTGTCAGCCGCTGCTTGAAATCCGCTACAGTGTACACCGTTGGGTTCACATGCCGACGCAACCGCGTTTCGATACCTTGAAAGGCGCTCGCGATTCTCTCCAGGCCCAAATCGCCGACGATCAGCAAATCCACGTCACTCTCCGCGTGTGCTTTCCCAGAAGCGATTGACCCGTATATGAAAGCAATCTTAATTTTCTTCCGGACAGACGTCAGCGCCTCTCGCAATACGTCAACGACGCCGACAGTTTTGATCAGGACTAGTTCGAGTTCTGGAAAAATTGGGCATTCACGCTGCGCCTGGTAGTACACACGATTTCCGTCGTAATGTCGTTCCAAAATCCCCGCTTCGGTCAAGGCCGTAAGATCACGTTGGATACTGGAAGGTTGCAGATGGAGCTGGCGGGCCAGCTCGCGGAAATACCATCTTTTGTCAGGCTGGAGGATTGTCGCAGCAAGAAGAGCCTGCTTCGTTGGTGTAAGCAAGGGATCTAGGATGGATGAACGCATTATGCGTACGATTATACATGTTTTGCGTACGGTTTCCCAAACCTCGGGCAGACATCAATCTTTATCACGTGGTTCGCATCAGCCGCCAAAATCACAATCCTGTCCTTCCCGCATATCTGTGGGCAGGTCTTTGCGAATGCGGCGACCTTGCGCATCCACGATACCCGCGTCCTGTAATCGACGTGCCGCTTCCTTGGACCGTTCAACGGCAGCAGGATAATGTGGGTCGGGCTTTGGCCGTTGCTTGCTCTTTGGAGGAATTGAAAAGGTCTTTAGTTTCGTCATTCAGTAACTGCCTAGGGAGAGCATCTATACTCGGGAAGACGACTGGAATCTGAACCGTTAAGAACGGCGGTTATCGGCATCTGGGTCCTTTCGATGCTCCCTCTGACTTTAAACCCAACCCGTATTCGTTGCTGTTGCCCTTAGTGTTCCTCGGAATGATTCGATCCGCAGATTTTGCCGCAATGGGACCATTTGTCCCCGTGGGCAGGATGAGTATTTTCCTATGCTCATCACTGACAGAATCTTTGAGGCATTTCTCCACTGCGAGACGAAGGCCTTCCTCTACCTAAACGGCGAGACCGGCGAAGGATCAGAAATTACCGAATGGCGCCGCCGTCAGAAAGAGGAGTTCAACCAAAAGAGCCGCGAGCGATTCGTTTCAAATCTTGCGACGGAACAATGGACGATTGGAACACCTTCTCTCATAAGGCCGAAACAGGGCCGCTACCAAGCGGTATTCGACTATGAGGCAACCAGCGAAGGAGTCCGCTCTCTTGTTCAATTGATTAAAGTTGGTGTCCGAGGCAAGGCCAGATTTTCATATGGTCCGATTCGGTTCATATCGAGTCACAAGGCCGCGGCGTCCGACAAACTGATGGTCGCGTTTGATGCCCTCGCTCTCCTTCAATGCTGGAAGAAAGCCCCACTCGTCGGACAAATCGCGCGCGGCCACGGGCAGGAAATTGCGACGTTCCGCCTGGACAGGTTGCTAAATCAAGCAAAACGACTGCTCACGTCAATTACGGATCGGTCCACGAAGGACACTCCGCCGCCAATCCTGAAAAAGCACTGCCCGGAGTGTGAGTACCAATTGCGTTGTCGCAAACTTGCCCTTGAAAAGGACGACCTCAGCTTGCTGGGGAATTTTTCTGAGAAGGAGCGCAAGAAACATCACGACAAAGGGGTTTTTACCGTCACTCAGTTGTCCTATATGTTCAAGCCGCGTCGACGCTCTTCGAAGATCAAGTTCGATCAGGCTTTGAGAGCACTGGCCATCCGAAAAAAGCAAATTCACGTCGTCGGTGCACCGGTTCTAACGAAATCGGGAACGTCGGTATATTTTGACGTGGAGGGAGATGGGGATCGCGATTTCTATTACTTGATCGGAATGCGAATCTGCTCGGATGAATCGTGCGTTCAACATTCATTTTGGGCGGACAATCCGTCATATGAGCGTGACATGTGGGTAACATGTCTTAACGTTTTGGGTCGTATTCCGAATCCACAGCTAATCCATTACGGAAGTTACGAAACGCATTTCTTGGACCGAATGAAGCTTCGATATCCCGACGCTGATCCCGTTCTGTCCGCACAATTGATTTCCACCTCGATAAATTTACTTTCAAATCATCTATGGACGAATCTATTTCCCGACCCGCTCGAATGGCCTCAAAGAAATCGCTGGTTACTTGGGATTTGACTGGTCAGAAAAAAGCGCTTCGGGACTATCGGCACTCATGTGGAGATCACAATGGGAACGTGACCATTCTCCAGACGTAAAACAGAAATTGATAACTTACAATGCAGAGGATTGTCAGGCTGCGGAAAGGGTCGCATGTGCGATCGACGCCATTTGTCGTGCTGATCGCGGTCAGCGGGCGGACGTCGTCAATGTCGACGCCTTAAAAAAGGGTATCCCCAGCGTTTCGGAACCACTGAATTTCATCTCCCAGAATTCCGCCAGATCAATGAAGCATCCTACTGGGATTATCAGCGGGACAAAGTCTATGTGCGATCAAACTTCAAACTGAAGCGGCGGCTTCCTATGTGCGACATGGTCGAGGAATGCACGAGCAACGGCATCCTCTGCATACAGTTGCCGGATACCTTGCAGATCCGGCATTTCTTGATTCATTGCATGCTCCATTCATTTGCCAAAAGCAATATCCTCAGCCTCTAAATCCGCCTCTGAAACAAGAGTGAGACAGCTCGATAAGATTTTGTCTTTCATGGACTGGCTCTCTATTCAATGGTGGTCCGCAGACGCAACAATCGTGAGCGCAAATCTAGGTTCACTATTGCGCGCTCGGCGGCAGGAGGCACCATCGTTTGCCATGAGGAATCCTCATCGATTATTCGGTTCCGAATATCCAAACCTGTTATTTGCTTTTTCTCGCGCTCAAATAACACATCCACTCGATATCCGAGTTTTTCAAGTACCGCAATTTTCTCTCGATTCCAAGTTTCACACACGGTAGTAAGACAGGGAATCTCCAACGGCAAGTAATTCTGAAGACTTCCCGGACTCTCAATTGGGAAGGGAACAAAGTTGAACTCCAAAGGATCGGTGCCCGACTCATACAATGCGTCCCTTATAATCTGCGTTCTCTCGAAATAGGTTCGGCAGGTTCAAGACGTCGTCATAGCGCGCGTTCTCCGGCAACATGAGAGCGCGACGCTTGATGAAGTCCGCTTTGACGAGTGTTCGTTTCGGCATTTTGCCGGCCGCCTGATCCGTCTCGATCGCGCGCAAGGCGGCGTTATACCGATTGGTGGCGTGCCGGAGAAAAATGACGCCCAGGACGGGCATGCAATATTCGCTGGACGTGAGCTTGGAATTTGCGCGGAGTTGGTCAGCCGCCTCCCAGAGGCGGTCTTCAACCTGTTCGATATTTTTCAGTTCGTTACCGATCATGTGCAAAGGGAGTCATGCTATTCCAATCCGGCATAGGGTACAACCGAACCGATCAATAGCAACTTCCAATTCAACCGTGACCCAACGCGCTGCGTGCTCGTGCACGAATGATTTCGCATGAGCGCGCCTTTACAAACCCAAATTCGTCATGATCTTCGGCGAATGCGTGATCAGGATCGTATCCAAATCTGTCGTAGGCTCGCGCCCTCAACAGCCATGTAAAAAATGGAAACTCGTCTACAAGGGCATCGGCGACTGGATGTACCGCGATGACGCCCGCACTCTGTGTGAAGTGAAGGCATTCCTTCGCCGCGTGGGTCGTTTTCTCGCGGCCGAAATATGGGAACTTTCCTGAATATAGATGATGGACAGACCATGCATTGGAACTGCCGAATCGCTCCGGTCGCTCTCCGCCAGCGATTCGAAATGCCGCGATAGCGGGACCATTCAGCCGTCCATCCAATTGGTACTTGATGGTGTCGGCCATTTCTTTGATGTGCACTGGGTATTTGAAATATTTGTGCTTCTTGCCCGGCGGTGGGACTCGATCGCATTCGGGCCACAGTAACAAGGCGCGTTTCGGCCAGCGGACGAATACATCGAGAGTGTCGCCGACGGTTCCGAGAACTGTCACCGCTCCGCAGAACTCGGGATCTGATTCAGTTCTCTTTGGAACCATCGGGACAGATCTTTGAAGTCGCAGGATTCCAGAATGCCGTTCGGCGATGCGAGATTGTAGATCGCCATCCTCTGAGCCATCGGTCCTTTCGCTTGAAACTGCCACCGACAATGAATCCGTCGGGTGCCCCAGCGGTGCCCCAAGGAAAATGGCCGCCGGGAGGCGGCCATAAGTCTTTGATTCTAAAATGAGCCGTGGAGGAATCGAACCTCCAACCTACTGATTAAGAGTCAGTTGCTCTGCCAATTGAGCTAACGGCCCGAGATTGCGGCGAGGCGCAACCTTCGGAATATAGCACGTGGGGTTTCGGGTAGTGAAGAGGTGGTTGTACGCGCCGGCTCAGCGGCTCGTACAATCCGGCGGAGGGTGTTTGCCGCAGGTCTTGG
>Ga0207146_10234_pt1 | contig 14366 bp, 13 predicted proteins | sample Alteio_BWMinHeat_36_FD_153539 | JGI IMG/M metagenome (GOLD analysis project Ga0207146, IMG submission 153539) | Enriched cells from forest soil in Barre Woods Harvard Forest LTER site, Petersham, Massachusetts, United States -... | ecosystem: Environmental > Terrestrial > Soil > Temperate forest >...
ACTCGTCCAGATGGATATCGCCTCGGGAGCGCAGCACAGTCTGACGTACGAGCGCAAAGGTGTCGGCTCGCCGCGCTGGTCGCCGAACGGCGACCGTCTTGCCTTCGCGGCCGTCGAGGGAACCGACAAAGACGCCAAGCCTCAAGTCTTTGTTCTTCCCATGACCGGGGGCGAAGCCCGGAAACTTACCGACGCCCCCAACGGTATCGAACAGTTTGCGTGGCGCCCCAACGGCCAGGACATCGCCTACGTCTCCTCCGACGAGCCCGAGAACAAAAAGGAAATCGAAAAGCATCACGACGCCTTTGAAGTCGGCGACAACGACTTCCTCGCCACCGAAGCCGCGCTGCCTTCTCACATCTGGATTCTTCCGGCGACAGGTGGAAAAGCCAAAAGGCTCACCTCCGGCACATGGAGCCTTCCCAAGAGCGCTCCTCCGAGCTCGCCGGCCTCTCCGATTTCCTGGTCGCCGGACGGCAAGTGGCTTCTGTTCACCCGCCAGGAACATCCCCACCAAGGCGACGCGGACTTGACGACCCTGCAAGTCCTGAACGTGGACTCCGGAGAAGTCCGCAAGCTTACCAAGCACGAAAAGTTTGAAAGCTTCGCGGAGTTTTCTCCCGACGGTTCGCACGTTGCTTATTGGTATCCGCGCGACGGCGATCCCAACAATGAGAACGAAATCTTCGTCACCCAGACCACTGGCGGCGATGGTAGCGATGCCACGCGCTCTATCGACCACGATATTCAGCGCGCCATCTGGATGCCCGACGGCAATTCTCTTCTCGTCGGCGGCCACGACGGCACGACCACCTCACTTTGGCTGCAGCCCCTGAACGGCGCTGCGAAAAAACTGGACCTCGGCGATATCAGTCCTGCCTGGGGATTCTGGGTGGACGCTTTCGTCGGCCCCAAAGGAGAAATCGCGTTCACCGGCAGCACACCCACGCAGCCTTCCGAGCTCTACTACATGACTTCCGCGACCGACACCCCAAAGCGGCTCACGAATTTCAATCATGAAATCGCCGCTCTGGCGCTGGGCAAGACGGAACGCTTCGAATGGAAAGGGCCCGACAGTTTCCAGGAAGACGGCGTGCTCGTCTACCCGCCCGATTTTCAGAAGGACAAAAAATATCCCCTGGTCCTCATCATTCATGGCGGCCCGCAGGCGTCCACCACAACGCAGTTCAGCCTTCTTCCGCAGCTCATGGCCGCCCACGGCTACGTGGTCTTCGAACCCAACTACCGCGGCAGCGACAATCTCGGCAACGCCTACCAGCGCGCTATCTGGAACGATGCCGGCGACGGCCCCGGCCGTGACGTCATCGCCGGCATTGACGCCGTCAAAAAACTCGGTTTCATCGACGATTCGAAAATCGCCGTCACCGGCTGGTCCTACGGCGGCTACATGACCTCCTGGCTCATCGGCCACTATCAAATCTGGAAGGCCGCTGTCGCTGGCGCACCCGTTACCGACGTCTACGACGAATACAATCTCTCTGACGGCAACGTCGGCGACCGCTACGGCTTCAAAGGCTCGCCGTACGTCGGTGATAATCTCAAGGACTATCGCGCGCAATCTCCCATCACCTACGCCGCGCAAATGAAAACCCCCACGCTCATCCTCCACGATACCGGCGACTCTCGCGTCACCGTCACCCAAGGCTACTCGCTCTATCACGCGCTCAAGGACAACGGCGTCCCCGTGAAGTTCATCGCCTTCCCCGTTCCCGGCCATTTTCCCGGCGACCCTGTGCGCGCCATGGACTGCTTCCACTACTGGATCGATTGGGTGGACAAATATCTGAAGTAGGAATCGTCCATATTCAGTTCGGAGCCTGAGCTAATAATTTCAGGCGGAACATCGCCTTTCTAAAACTCATGGGAGAAAAATCTATGCGCCTAGGGCTGCACTCGCTTCTTCGCCGAGCTAGTTTCTGTATCGTTGCTGCAGTGGCCCTGCTCGCCGCGGTTCCTTCCTCTTCGGCTCAAGGCTTCTCCAGCTCGGACCTCTCCCAGTTACGTTCCGTCGGCAGCGTCGAGCTTTCTCCCGACGGCCATCGCATCGCCTACACTATCGTGATGCGCGACCGCCCCGGCCGCCCTTACGGTCAACTGTGGCTTATGGATCTTGCCTCCCAGAAATCCGCTCGCGTCGGCGGTGAAAAAGATGCCGCCGGCAGCCCGCTTTGGTCCGCCGATGGCAAGTGGCTGGCCTTTCAAGGAAGCGTGAGCGGAAACTCCGGACTGTTTATCGCTCGAGCCGAAGGCTCAGACGTCACCTTTCTCGCATCCACAAGCGGCACCAACAGCCCGCTCCCCGGCACGGGCAAGGACGTTTCCTGGTCCCCCGACGGCAAACAGCTCGCATTCATCTCCGCAGTTCCCGGCAAAGAAGCCGCCGAAGCCGCTGGCGATCCCAGGGTCATCACCCGCTATCTCTACAAGCCCGACGCCGGCGAAGGCATGACCCGCTTCAACGACAACCAGCGCCTGCATATCTTCACCGTTGATGTCGCCACAAAACAAATCCACCAGCTCACGCAGGGCGATACTGACGAGCATTCCATCGATTGGTCGCCCGACGGCACAGAAATTCTCTTCGCCTCGAATCGCGAGCCCAATCAGGACGAGTTTTTCAACTACGACATCTTCGCGCTGAAAGTCTCCGACAACAGCATTCGCCGCCTCACCGCCACCGAATACAACGAGTACGAGCCGCTCTGGTCGCCGGACGGCAAGCACATCGTTTATCGTGGCACGCGTCGCGGCCTAACCGACCGCGAAACCACCATGGAAGACACCCACGTCTGGATGATGAACGCCGACGGCAGCGATCGCCGAGAAATCGGCGCCGTCATCGACAATCGCCAGGGCACTCCGCGTTGGGCGCCCGACGGCCGCTCCGTCTATTTCACCGTGCAGGAACGCGGCAGCGTCCATCTCGTGCGTCTCCCAATTGCAGGCGGCAAGCCGGAAACTCTGGTGAAAGACACCGGAAGCGTCTCCAGTTGGTCCCTCGCCAAAGACGGCACACTGGCCTACAGCTTCGCGTCGCCCCGCGATTCGAACGAGCTCTATCTCAAAACCGGCGACGGCGCGCACAAACTCACCGACCTGAACACATCTCTCTTCGCCGGAAAGCAAATCGCCGAAGTTGAATCCTTCACCTTCATCAGCAACGACAATAAATTCGAAGTCGAAGCCTTCCTCACCAAGCCTCCTGGCATAACCGTCACCTCCAAGCATCCGCTCATCGTCAACATTCACGGCGGCCCGCACGGCCAGAACGGCCCGTCCTTCAACATCAAAAATCAGATCTATGCCGCGCACGGCTACGCCGTTTTGAACGTCAACTTCCGCGGCTCCACCGGCTACGGCCAGAAGTTCGCCGACGCCGTCTTTGGCGATCAAAACGGTAACGAAGGCCAAGATGTTTTATATGGAGTGAGCGCTGCCGTCCGGCGCTACCTTTGGATCGATCGCGAGCGTATGGGCATCGAAGGCGTTAGCTACGGCGGCCAATTGACCGAGTGGCTCATCACCCAGACCAACGAATTCAAGGCCGCCATCCCCACCGCCGGAATCGTCAATCTCGTCAGCTACAACTACATGACCTACTACAACCAGTATGAAGAAATGGAATTCGGCCAGTTCCTCCACCAGGGCAGCCTGATGGATGTCGCCTGGGAACGCTCCGCCCTGAAGCATGTAGCCGCTGCCCACACTCCCACGCTGATCCTCCACGGTGAAAACGACAACGACGTCCCCATCGCCGAAGCCGAGCAATTTTTCATCGCCCTCAAAGACGTCGGAACCGAAACCGTTTTCGTCCGCTACCCTCGCGAAGGCCACGGCCTAAGCGAAACCAGGCACGTCATCGATTCCATCGACCGCTCCATCGCCTGGTACGAAAAGCACTTCCCCAAGCCCGGCGCCGAAGGCATCACCAACGTCCAGCCCTGACCGCCCGAACCTTTTGACTTTGTAGGGCCCGCCTTCTGGGGCGGGCTGCTCTCGGCTTGTAACCTCGGATGCGCCTACTGTACAATTGCACCATTCTGGTGCATACTGGTGTCATGAGCGCTACAAACAAAACCGTCCGTCAGAGCGTCAGCCTTCCCGCAAAGATTGCCGCGCAGGTTCGCACCTTGGCAAAGACCCGCAGGCTCAGCTCCAACCGCATGCTGGTCGAACTCATCGAGAACGGCATTGAAGCCGAGAAACGCAAGCAGCAGGAATTCTTCGATCTAGCCGAGCGTTTTCGCAGCGCTGCCGACCCTAAGGAAGCCCAGCGCCTCGGCGATGAGCTGGGCCGCATGGTTTTCGGCAGCTGATGCCCAAGATCGCGAATTGGAACAATCTGCCTCCGAACACGCGCCAGCACCTGATCGACCGCATGCGCGATCGGTCCATCAGCATCGCTGACCTCAATCAACTCCGTCTTTGGATTGACTCACAGCCCGAGGTGCCGGAAGGGGATTGGTACAAGGACTTCGGTTCATTCAAAATCTGCGGCCGCGGCTCCTACCCCAAAACGTTTTTGCTCGCCAACCAGGCTGCCCACGGCACCCTTCTTTGACAGCCGGGCGCCGCAGCCCTCGGTTTTCAAGGCTGCGGGTTTTGACTTTTTTCTGTCGCCCGCGATTTTTACCTTGACCTGTATTACCCTCGTGGTACAATATCTCTGTTGACCACTGCGCCCCGGCCTTGCCGGGGCGTTTCTGTTTTCGGGCCATCTTTGTAGCCCCGGTTACGGGGAACGCCAATCTCCCGGTTGGCGTGGGTATCCGTTCTTTTTTGCAAAGCAATCCCAAAACTCAAACTCTAAAGGAGACTTTTATGTCCTCACGCAGTAAAAAGGACCTCGCGTCCTCGTGTTTGTTCACCTTCTCCGATGGCCGCCGTTGCCGCTCTCTGCGCACCGGCAACCATCCCCACTTCTGCTTTGACCACGCCCAAAAAGAAGCCCGCGCCCGCGCCGTAGAATCCATCGGCAAGGATCTGGCCCGGACAGCAAACTCCTTTAGAATCAACACTTACAGGCCTACCCGTATCTCTTGATTCTAAACCACTTACGCCATCGCTAAGTCCTTTATCAGCGACACTTACAAAAAACAGGGGGTGGGATCGCCACAGAAGATCGCCCATAAAAACAAAAGAGCCCCGAACTTCCGGGACTCTCTTCAAGACTTGTCTGGAATGACTGAACGCCTCGCTACGCCTGTGTCTCGCTACCGGCCGTCGCCACCGCCGCCACTTCCTCGCGGTCCGCTCGCTTGATGCGCGCCGCCTTGCCCTTCAAATCGCGCAGATAGTACAGCCGCGCACGGCGAACCTTGCCCTTGCCGACCACTTCAATCGAGCTGATCGTCGGCGAATGCAGCGGGAAAATGCGCTCGATCCCCACGCCAAAGCTGACGCGCCGCACCGTAAATGTCGCGCTGGACGCCCGGCCCTTCTTGGAGATCACCACGCCTTCAAACGCCTGCAGGCGCTCCTTCACCTTCTCGCCTTCGCCTTCCTGCAGCCGCACGTTGACGCGCACGGTATCGCCCGCGCGAAACTCAGGGAGGTCTTTGCGCAGTTGCGCTTCATGTAACTTACGTATAACCGGATTCATGTTCCTGTTTCCTTCTAGACCCACTCAGGCGGGGCCAGCTCTTCAAGACAATCAGCAATTATAGCCAAATCTTCAAGATTTACCTAGTCCAATCAAAGCGGGGAGGTGCGTCAGTTTGAATCTGTCATTGGAGCGTCCTAGTCTTCTCTTAATAGTCTAGCTTTTATTTGCTCAACGGTATCGTATGAAATCGCAAATATGGTGCCAACAACGAGAAAGACAACGATTGTCCATATCGCTTCCGAACGATGGCTTCGCACATATTCAGGATGAGCTAGCATTAAGTAGATGCCGATTAAAAGAAATCCTGCGAAGCCCAAACAGATCGTAATAGCAAACGCTGAATATAAAATTAGAAGGACAGCAGCAGGCATAGTCACGTAATGGTGTTTATAGAAATTATCAAGGGCGCGGTAGAACACTAGGCCCAGTACCACACCAACAGCAATTTCTAAGACAAGCATAGACTGAGGATAGAGTGTCAAATCTACCTAAGCAAGGGGCCAGATTTCAAACTGACCGATTGCCCAAAGCGGATAATCGAGCTTTGAAACATCGCCTGTTCCTGCGCGTTATGAATTGTCAGCGCCGGTTTCGCCTGGGGAAACGCCGCGGTAGCGCATGCGTCTTGGCGCTTGGGAGCTTAAGCAATGAGCCTCAATAAGCCGCCTGGAGCGAACGTCAAGCAAGCTGTTCCATTCTTCCATGTGTCCGACATGGAAGAATCGCTCCGTTACTACGTGGATGGTCTGGGCTTTGGGATCCGGTGGAAATGGATCGATGAGGGCAAACTCCGCTGGTGCTGGCTGGAGAATGGCGGAGCAGCCCTGATGCTCCAGGAGTTCCGGAAAGAAGGCCTCAATTCTTGGCAGCCCGCCTGCAAAGTCGGAGAAGGCGTATCCATCTGTTTCATGTGCGAAGATGCGCTGGCGATCTATCACGACGCGACAGCACGCGGAATTAAGGTTACAAAAAATCCGTTTGTCGGAAACAGGCTGTGGGTCGTTTCTTTTTCGGATCCGGATGGCTATCGCATCGATTTTGAAAGCCCCACGGATGTCCCCGAGGAGACAGAGTACTCACCGCAAAACAAATAATCAGCAACTTGGCGTTTGTCTAGGTCCGGGCCGGCACGGTAGTAGTTCGCCGGATGACGCCTTTCGCGAAACGCTCCATCTCTTCCATTTGTGGGCTGAACTGCAGGAGTACGAGGTCAACGCCAACCGCCTCGAATTGTGCGATTCGCTCCGCAACCTGTTCCGCCGTCCCCACCAGTCCGGACCGCAAGCCGCGATTGGAAACCGAATAGTCTTCGAGCGAAACCCGCTGCTCAAGTTGTGTTCCCGCCAGCCATTGCTGATAGTTGGCATACCCCGCCGCGGACTGGTGCACGTCCGTGATGCGCCGTACTTCGTCTTGGGCTTCCCGTTCCGTTTCGCGAACCACCGCGTAGCCCGCCACGCCGAATTTCATCGGCGGCAATTTGTGTTTCGCGCGGCGCTCGCTCAAATCCGCGATTTTCTTCCCCACGGTTTCCGGCGGGTCGCCGTGCATCAGATACGCGTCACACTTCTCGGCGATCAGTTCCTTGGCTGCGGGAGATTCGCCACCCGCATAAATTGTGGGCCGCGGCTTGGCCGCGGGTTTCGGCTCCAGGACGTTGTCATCCACGCGGTAATACTTTCCCGAGTACGAAAAATGGTCCTGCTTCCACACTCCATCCACGACGTCGAGCCACTCCGTGGTCCGCGCGTAGCGGTCGTCGTGCTGCTCGAACGCTACGCCGTATTTCTTGGCTTCGTCCGACCACCACGAAGAAACCACGTTCAGCGTCAGCCGCCCGTTGCTGATGTGGTCGATGTTCGCGGCCTGCTTCGCCAGCAGCGCCGGCAAATGAAACGTCGGCCGCACCGCCACCATCAATTCAATGCGCTCCGTAACCGCCGCCAGCGCCGCTGCCGTGGACCAAGCATCCAGCGAAGGCGCTTCGACGCCCTTGATGTCGTTCAGATTGAGCTCCGCGATCAGCGTCACATCGAAACCAATCTGCTCGCTGCGCTGCGCCAGCTTTTTTACATACGCCCAGCTGGTCTCCATGTTTTCGTTTTCGACGTTGCGCAGCCACCCGCCGAATACCGGCATCCAGTAGCCGAATCTCATCGCGGGCCTCCGCTCGCCACCACGCGCTCCGTGCGGCTAGCTTCATGCTTCTGCGCTTGCGCAATCAAGAAATCCGCCAGCCGCGCGTAAGGATTGAATCCAATCACGCGCACCGGGTCCGCCACAAAATTGGAAAGCGCGTTCACGTCGTAATAAAGCTGCCGGCCCGTGCGCTCATCCATCACGTACTCGATGCCGCCCACTTCGACGCCCGCGAGTTCGACAATCCGCTCGACGTCCTCAATCACTTTTCGTGGCGGCGCGTAGCCTTCCACTTTCATCCCGCTCTTCGGCGCATCCACCGGACACGCGATGCGCGTCAATTCTTCTCCGCGCGTGTTCTGGCAAATATCAGCCGGGCACAAGTTGTAACTTTCGCCGGTAATGTGAATCTGGATGGCGTAAAGAAATTTTCCGCCAAGCACTTCCACGCGCGTGATGATTCCGTCCCGCGCCGTAAACGCTTCCTGCACCAGCGCCGTGGAATCAATCCCAAAATAAAGCCGGTTTGCCTCCACCGCCGCGCGCAACTCCGCCGGCGTATTAAACCGCTCGATCCCCGCCCCGCTCCCGCCGATATTCGGCTTGATCACCACCGGATAGCCAATGGCATCCGCTGCCGCCAACGCCTGCGACGGATGATTGATGACGTGGGCCTTCGGATACGGCAACCCAAGTTTTTCCAGATTCGTCAGCTGCAACGCTTTTGAAATCTCGTGATTGAAGCAGCGGTACCCGTTCACCACGCGCACGCCTTTGCCTTCGAGATGCGCCAGATAGTTCAACGTATAAAAAATTCCGTGCCCCAGTCCCCGCTGCCACGCCGAAGGGCTCATGCGATTGAACAGCAGCGAGTATTCCAGTTCCGGCGAAGCCACGTCGTAGTTGTGGTGCCGCGCGTCGATCTTCAGCCACGGCACGCCACGCTCATCCATCTGCTGGAACAGCGGCCGGAACCAGTCCGGATGCTCGTAATAAATCGCGATCGGCTTTTCCAGCCCGCCGCCATTTCCATGGATCTCGTTGCTCATGAATCCTCGCCTAAATTGGTTCGATGAAAATGCGTTTCTCAAACAGCGGCTGATCTGGAGATGCACTGGAGCCGCCCACGGCATAAATATGAACCTCAAGAACCTACATCTTATTCCCTTCCCAGCAGATCGGGGCGATTCCGGCGGGTTTTCTCGGCTGCCGCGGCGCGCCGCCACTTCGCCACTTCGGCGTGATTGCCTCCAATCAGCACTTCCGGAACGCCCCAGCCGCGATACTCCGCTGGCCGCGTGTAATGCGGAAAATCCAGCAAAACGCCGTTCGTGTCTCGCGATTCGCGACCTACGTGACTGTGCGCGTCGCTGCTGAACGACTCGTTTTGTGACGATGCTTCATTCCCAAGCGCTCCGGGCAAGAGTCGCGTGACCGCGTCCACAATCATCATGGCCGGAAGCTCGCCGCCGCTCAGCACGAAATCTCCGATGGAGATTTCCTCGGTCGCCAAATGCTCCGCCACGCGCTCGTCAACGCCTTCATATCTCCCGCAAATAAAAATGATCCTCTCCGTCTGCGCGAAGCGCCGCGCCGTTTCCTGACGGAACAGTTTCCCCGCGGCAGACATCAGCACGATCGCCGTTTTCGAATCCGTCGCGCCCCGGTTACCCGCTTCCCCCACGCTGCACCCAAGCAGCGATTCCACCGCCTCAAAAAGCGGCTCCGGCTTCAGCACCATGCCTTCGCCGCCTCCGAAAGGCCGGTCATCCACCGTTCGGTGCCGATCCTTCGTGAACGCCCGCAGATCCTGGACATTCACTTCAATCAGACCGGTTTCCAGAGCGCGCCGCACGATTCCGTAGTTGAGCGGCCCGGCGAAGAATTCCGGAAAAATGGTAATGAGGTCGAAGCGCATGCCCAGTCAGTTTAACCAATTGACACTCGGGCCGCTATTCCGGCCTCTTCAAGCCTCTCTCATTGAATCTGTTCGCCACCCTCCGAGCCTTGCCTCTCCCCGCCATTGGTCCGTTTTCTGTCCCTTTGGACAGCTTGCCAACCTTTTCTCCACCCTATAACCTCTTGTTCTAGAAGAAGTTGGACGCCGGTGGGGCGGTATCACCGAGGAGCCTCAACCATCTGCGGCAAACCGTTTCCGGAGGCAGGCACCATGAAGTTTGCAGGCCGAATCTTCCCTATCTGTTGCTGCGCAGCCATCGTTCTCTACTTGGGAGGTTGCGCAGCCTACGGTGGAGGAGGAAACTCCGGCGGGGGCGCCGCACCAGCCGCACCTGTAGGAGTCGTCGCGGCCGGTGGCAATACTCAGGTGAATCTGACCTGGAACGCCGCTTCAGGCGCGACGGGCTACTACGTGAAACGCTCGACGACGTCCGGCGCCGAAGCGCAGATCGCCACGCCTTCCACAAATTCTTATACCGACAGCACCGTAACCAACGGCACTAAATATTTTTACGTCATCTCCGCTTACAATACCTACGGCCAGAGCGGCAATTCTTCCGAGGTCAGCGCGACTCCCGCGCTCCCTGTCCCGGCCGCGCCCAGCGGATTGACTGCCACTGCCGGCAACGCGCAAGTCATGCTTGCGTGGACCGCCAGCGCCGGAGCGACTAGTTACAACGTAAAACGCTCCACCATCAATGGCAGCGGCTATCAAACCGTCAGTTCGCCCACAACGGCGAGCTTCACCGACAAGCCTCTGACCAACGGAACGATCTACTACTACGTTGTCACCGCCGTCAATTCTTCGGGAGAAAGCAGCGCCTCCTCGCAAGCCAGCGCCACTCCCGCCGCCGCGCCCAAGCCTCCCGCCGCTCCAACTGGATTGACCGCTACCGCAGGCAATGCACAAGTCAGTTTGACGTGGACCGCGAGCGCCGGTGCGACGAGCTACCACGTCAAGCGCTCGACCACGAACGGTTCTGGCTATACACAAATCGCCGCTCCTGCCGCGGCAAATTTCCTCGACACGAGCTTAGCCAACGGCACGGCCTACTTCTACGTAGTCTCGGCTCTCAACGCCGCCGGCGAAAGCGCCAACTCCGCTCAAGCTACGGCGACACCTGCCAACGTCGCCGCGGATGTCACCATCACCGTCGATCCTACGAAAACAAAACCGATTTCCCCCTACATCTACGGCACGAATTTTTATTCGGGAAATACCTCACCTCAGCCCAACTTCACCTTGGACCGCGATGGCGGCAATCGCTGGACCGCCTACAACTGGATCAACAACGGCTCCAATGCAGGCAGCGATTATTTCTACGAAAACGACAACTATTTGTGCAACGGGAGTTGCACCGCGAGCATTCCCGCGGAAGCGGTGCGCACGTTCATCGCCGCCGACCATACCGCCGGGCTGGCAAGCCTGGTGACCTTCCAAATGCAAGGTTACGTGTCCATCGACACGGCTACCGTCCAGGTGCCCATGCCTTTTCCGAACTTGACCTACTTCCGTCCCGTAGTCTCCAAGAAGAGTTCGGCATCCAACGTTCCCTTCACGCTTGCGCCTCCGCCAGCAACCACCGACAAGAACGTGTACATGGACGAATTTGCCTGGGCGTTGGATCAGAAATTCTCCGGCCTGGACATCTTCGGGTCCAATCCGGCGCATCCGACTTTCATCAGCCTAGACAATGAACCGGATCTTTGGAGTTCCACGCATCAGGAGATTCAGGGCGCGGCGAACCCTTCTTCGGCCAACTTCATCACTAAGACCATCGCCCTCTCAAAAGCTTTGAAGGATTTGAAAACCCCTTACCCCACTCAATTTTCCAATGTGGTGATCTTCGGCCCCGTGAACTACGGCTTTAATGGCATTTACAGCTGGCAGGGCGACACCACTCTGAACCCAACTCCAAATGGGGCAGACTGGTTTGCGGACAAATATCTGGCTGGAATCAAAGCTGCTTCCACCACCTATGGAGCCCCACTGGTGGATGTGTACGACTTCCATTGGTATTCGGAGGCTACGGACGGTACGACGCGGGTGACCAGCATGACGGGTTCGTCGTTGACGGATGCGCAGGTCCAAGCAATCGTGCAAAGTCCCCGGAGTTTGTGGGATACCACCTTCAAAGAAGATTCCTGGATCTCCAACAACGTTCTTGGCGGACCGATTTATATTTTGGGCCGCCTTCAGGCCAAGATTGCCGCCGAGAATCCCGGAATGAAGATCTCCATCACTGAATACGAAAACGGCGGGTTCAATCACATCGCGGGAACCATCGCGCAAGCCGATAACCTCGGCATTTTTGGAAGCGAGGGGCTCTTTGCAGCCAACTTCTGGCCGCCGAACGGCACGTATTCTTACACACTGGCGGGCTTCCGGGCCTATCGCGATTTCGACGGAGCTGGCTCCAACTTCGGCGACACTTCTTTGCAATCGGCCTCGAGCGACGTCGCAAGCGTGGTCGTTTACGCGAGCACGGATAGCACCGCGCCGGGCCGTGTGGTCTTCGTGGCCATCAATCGTTCGAACGCCCAAAAAGTTACCGCCATCGATGGACAGACACTTTCTGGCACAGCGCATCTTTACCAAATGACCGCGGCGACGGCGCAAGGGCAGAGCCCTGTGCAACCTGTTTCGATTGGAACGATGGCCGTGAGTGGCTCAACGCTGACTATCACGCTTCCGGCCTATAGCGTCACGACCATCGACATCCGATAGCGCCAGACTGAAAAGCGGCGGCAAGCCGCCGCATTCCAAAGTAACCGCACCGAATTCAGGACTCTGGTTGATTCAGTTCGCGCAGACCCTCAGGCAAAATCACATCAATGCGACGCGAGTTGGTATCAATCTTTGTGCAAATGTCCACGGCCAGTGGAATCAAGATGTCTCCCCGAAATGTCTCCACTTCCAGAAGGGGAGTGCCGGGAAAATCTTCGCCGGGAATCTGTACATCGCGCACGGTGCCAAGCAACGACGGTGCTTCGCTGAGCGAGCAGGGAGATGAAGCAACAATGGGCTTCGAAATGGGATTCTCAAACACTGAGCATCCAATTAGGTCCGACACGAAATACTGCTCGGCGGGAAGCGTCACACGCTGTTCGAATGGCAACAGCACTTCCAGCCCGCGGTACTTCTCAGCCTCTGAAATGGAATTTACGCCTTCGAAATGAAAAACCGCCTGGCCGCGGTGATTCTGGCTCAGCCAGCAGGATTTCACGGCCGTCGAGCGCGGCTCGATTTTGCCGTCCGCGTGGCCGACAAAAACTTCCTTTAGTTCTGTGAGTCGTTGGGGAAAATCGGTCAGCAGCTCCGTGGCAACCTCGCCCTTGTTCCCGCGCGCTCGGAGAATGCGCGCAACCAGCAACCATCGTGGAGTCTCAGCGCTCAAGGTGAAATCAGACCGAATTGTTTCTTCAATGAGGAGTATGACCGCAAAGCAGCTAATCTTCGAGGATTTCCAGCGTATAGCGTTTCCGCTGCTTCAAGCCAGCAGCGCCCAGCAGCGTTCGAATGGCCTTGGCCGTCCGCCCCTGCCGCCCGATCACCTTGCCCAAATCCTGCGGATGCACTTGCAGCTCCAGCACGGTGACCTGTGCTCCCTGGCTCGACTTCACCTTTACTTCATCGGGATGGTCCGCGAGCGCCCGGGCAATCGTTTCAACCAGCTCTTTCATTGGCACCTGGGATAGGAGCCCCGGCCACGCCGGGGCCCGCAAATCTTAGGAAGGCGTTACCGCGATCTTCTGACCCTTGAGGAAACTGCGCACGGTGTCGCTCGGTTGCGCGCCCTGCCCCAGCCAATACTTGATGCGCTCGGCATCCAGCTTGATCTCCGCCGGCTTCTTCAGCGGATCGTACGTGCCCACCGCTTCCTTCACGCGGCCGTCCCGCGGCCGGGTCCGCTCAATCACCACCACGCGGTAAAAGGGCTTTTTCTTCTTGCCAATCCTTGCCAAACGAATCGTTAACACTAAGTCAGTCCTCCTGAACCCATCCATTCTAGCCTGCCAGGCCGCCTTGCGCCAATCAAACTCTCCATGCGGTCGTCGGCTGCGGTAGTTGAGTAGGGCAATAGTGGGACAGGATTGCCCTCAGCGGAGCCGGTTTAGGCCATTGAAAGCGGCGGCCTTGTAGCATTCCGCGAGCGTCGGGTAGTTGAAGACCGTGTTCACGAAATAGGTGATCTTGCCCTTTAGAAGGAAAACGGCCTGGCCGATGTGCAGCAGTTCGGCGGCATCTTCGCCGAAGATGTGCACGCCCAGCAGCTCCAGCGTCTCTCGATGAAAGAGCAGCTTTAGCCGCCCATCCGTGTGGCCGCTGATCTGCCCGCGCGCGATTTCCCGGTAGTAGGCCACGCCCACTTCATACGGCACATCCGCATCGGTGAGTTGTTCCTCGGTCTTGCCGATAAACGAAATCTGCGGAATAGTGTAAATCCCGTAGGGATAGCCGGCGGGATCCGTGTGAACATCCAGGTTGAACGCGCGCGCGGCGGCAATTCGTCCTTGCTCCATGGAAACCGACGCCAGGCTGGGAAAGCCAATTACATCGCCCACGGCGAAAATGTTCGCCTTCGCCGTCCGGTAATTCTCATCCACCTTGATGCGGCCTCGCTCGTCGGACTCAACTCCG
>Ga0207146_10235_pt1 | contig 14353 bp, 14 predicted proteins | sample Alteio_BWMinHeat_36_FD_153539 | JGI IMG/M metagenome (GOLD analysis project Ga0207146, IMG submission 153539) | Enriched cells from forest soil in Barre Woods Harvard Forest LTER site, Petersham, Massachusetts, United States -... | ecosystem: Environmental > Terrestrial > Soil > Temperate forest >...
GATATGTGGCTGCACAGCTATTGGTTGCCCAGCATTCGGGCGGCAATTGAAATTGATCGAAAAAATCCCGCGCGCGCAATCCAGGCGCTCCAGATTACCATTCCCTACGAAATCGGTGGAGACCCCATCACCCTGGATACTCTCTACCCTGTTTACCTTCGCGGCCAGGCGTATCTGATGCAGCGGAACGCGAGCGCAGCCATCGCTGAGTTTCAGAAGATCCTCGACCACCGCGGTCGCGTGGTCAACGGCGCTCTAGGTGCTCTAGTTCATCTTCAGCTGGGGAGGGCCTACACGTTGTCATCTGACACGGCGAAAGCTCGAACCGCGTACCAGGATTTCCTGGTGCTTTGGAAGGACGCCGACCCCGACATTTCCCTGTTGCGGGAAGCTGCCGCCGAATACTCCCGTTTACGTTAGAAGCGTCTCCGGGACCCAGCGAAAAGCTGGGGCTGCCGGTATTCGCACGGCGCAGGCAGAAACCATTGCGTGCCGTTCCCTGTCATCATTTGCTGTACTGGAACAGCGTTCCCTGCTTGAAACGACCGCCCTTCTCGGCAGTACCATAGATGACGCCCGCGGGATCGATCAATAAACCGGCATGGGGACTTGCTCCGTCTCCCTCGCCACTGAAGCCGTGCAGCACTCTTTCCTGGCCAGTCGCGATCGTTAAGCTGAATGCTGTCCCACGGTGGCCAGGACCGCCAGACAAAGTTGTCCCGTAAAGCGCACCGTTGTATAGAACCAAATCTGCGGCTGGGGTTCCCCCGTCGTTTCCTCCGGTGAAGGCGTACAGTACTTTCTCACTGCCTGGGCTCGCGCCGCCACTCAGCGAGAACACCACACCTTTGCAACAACCGTACTTACTAAGGGACCTCCTGCCGCCAATTTCAGCCGTACCGTACAAGGTCCCGTTCTTACTTCGAGTCAGGCCTCCAAACGGATTCCCGCCGTCGGAGCCGCCGGTGAAGTTGTACAGGACAGTTTCCGTTTTTGTTGTATCCAGCTTGAACACTGTTCCCTTGCCGCCAGATCCCCCCCTGAAGGTAGTGCCATAGAGGTTCCCGGTTGCGTCCAAGATCACGCCTGCCTTGGGGTCTGCGCCGTCAGACGAACCTCCAGCGAAGCTGTGCAACACAGTTTCAGTGCCACCGGTATCGATCTTGAATATCGTTCCGAAGCCTGAGCTGCCGCCATCCTCGGTCGTGCCGTAGAGATTTCCCGAATTGTCGATAACCAGACCCGCGTAGGGCTTCGCCCCGTCTGGACTACCAGCGAAGCTGTACACCACGCTTTCCGTGCCGCTCGTATCGATTTTGAAGACCGTTCCCAGGCCGGAACCGCCACCAGAGGATGTAGTGCCGTAGAGATTTCCAGAACCGTCCTGGACCAACCTTCCGTGCGGGATTGCGCCGTCCGGCCCGGCGAAGGCGTGCAGCACCGTCTCGGTATTGGCTGCATCCAGCTTAAATACGACTCCGAGGCCGGATTCGCCGCCGGAGGATGTAGTACCGTAGAGGTTTCCCGCCGAGTCTCGGATTAAAACCGCAGTGGGCAGCCCGCCGTCCTTACCCGTAAACGCGTGTCTTATCCGGAAGCCGCCCCTGCCTTTGCCCTCAACTCGGGTTGAGAAACTCTGTAAGCTCCCGCCGGACCCAGTGTTCGGATTGGCCCTGTTGTCTCCGACCAAGGCAGCGGGCCCGTCCAGCGCAGTAATGCCCATGTTCTCCTGTCCAAGCCCAGCTGGCGTAAGAGTACACTGGAAGACCAAGGCACAGGATGCGAAGAACATGAGCACGCGTTTCATGGCTTATAAGTCCGACGAGGGCTGGACGAGGCTAAACGAACAAGCTTTAGCCAACTGATACCAGAATGCTCGAGATTCGTCAAGAAAGAAGTGATTGGCCCAATATCCCCAGAACTGCAACGCATCCGGCTATGGAAGCCGCATTTGGGGTGATTAAGTGGCTCTTCGCGGCGTCGATTCCCTGTCTTTCCAAGAGGATTGGCCAACCCGAAGGGCCACCTTTACTGAGGACCCATCTCAGCCTTGGGCGCGGAGTCAGAGGTGGAGCGGAGTCGCGCAGGCAGCTCCCGGATCGCATATCCGGCAAGGGCAGACATGATGGATCCGGCAATGGTCAGGAAAAGCGAGCCCGCATAGCGCGAGAACCATGCAAAGCTGGGCGAGGTTTCTACCGGGGCGCTGCCTGTCCCCTGCCACGACAACGAGAGCGAACTGTGCCGAGCGGAGACAAAGAGGTCCCGCTCGGCATTGTGGGCAAAGTCCCCACTAATGCTGTCTTCCTGAGTCGCGGAGTCGTCAGGCTCGATCCGCACACGGACAGCATGCTGGCCAGAACGCACCGGTATGATCTGCGATAAGCTGCCCTGCACCGAGTCGGTGGGAATCAAGCCGAATCTCTTTTTTGTGGAGCCGGTGATTCTGCCAGAAAAGGCGGAGTCGCCATCCACCCAAACTGAGACCTGCGCGTTGCGGAAACCGTGTTGCAGCTTCAAGTGCAGGCTGGCATCCTTTGCGGTCAGCGCTGTGTGCACTGCCATGAGCAGAGCCGCGACCAAGAACAATCCTAGTACGACCCAAGCCTTGACTGGTAAACGCTCGGCCCACGCGCGCGCGTGCTGGTAGAGCAATCCAACTTTGGCGCGAAGCTGTGCTATATACTCCCGGTTCATTGGAATAGTCTATTTTCGCTTGGAAGAGGAGTCGGCTCCAGTTACTAAGGTGTTCAAGTCCCTTGCGCAGTGTCCCGCCTGTGTCTCAACCCTGTGGGTGCGTCCTCCAACCAACTCCGCTGCCACCTTCCTCCAGTCTGCAGGTTTGCCGCAGGCCGAGTGATACGGCACGACCCTCTCAGGCGGAAAGTGCACTCTGACGTGCGGTTTGCTTGCGGCGTAGCTCCGCACAATGATGTGGTGATCTTGAAGGCAAACTGGAATCCGAAACACCTCCGGCCTTTATAGTTCTGCGCGCGTCTGCGCTCGCAACTTCCATTGGCGTCCAGCCAATCGAGTAGAGAGCGAACACTAGCCCGAGCCAGAGCAACGAGCAGTCAGCAGCTGTGGAATGGGAACAACAAACACCCACCCTTCGCGTTTTTTGCTTTTGCGAAGGATGGGCAGCATTTTTTCCAGCAACTAAATCAATGCCTTACTTCCGCAATACGGTGGTCCTGCGGAGGCTGGGGTATTCTGGTTTGCAATTTCTGCTGCTGCTGTGAGTGTTTTTGCTCCATTTGCTGAGTCTGCTGCTGGTGCTTCTGTTCGATTTGCTGCGTTCTGGCTTGGTTTGCGTTCTGTTGAGCCAGGCGCTGGTGGTCCTGTTCTTGCTTCTGCTGGAGTTTCTGGTGGTCCTGCTGCTGCTGAGCGTAAAGCTTATCCTGCTGTTGCTGGTATTTCTGGTCCTGCTTAGGGTTCCCCGTGTTTGGAGGAGCCAGGCGTGCATGCGGTTGGATGTCCTGCGCATGGGCCGGGTTCGAGGGGCGAGGAACGTTGTTCTCCGCGCGCGGAGCCTCGCTTTTGGCCGACGGCTGAGCGGCGGCATGATCGACTGCAGGTTTATAAGGCGCTCCTGCTTCTTTGGCCGGAACGGCGGCGTGATCGCTAAAGGCTCCCGGCTTCGGAGTGGCTGCGATTGCCGGCTTACCGTGGTTCACGGAAGCCCGTTGCTCCGGGTTGTTGCGGGCGGCCTGCGCATGTTCAGTTTGAACCGCTACTGGCGCGATATGCTTCTCGTGCATCGCGGCCTCTTCTTCCTGCCTCGGACGCGCGTTTGTGCCACCGTTGCCGCCGTTGTAGCTGACCCGGTTTATTGTCGTATTGTTGATCACCGTGGTGTTATAGGTGTTGTGAATGTTGGTGACGTTCACGTTGTTCACTGAGCGGTTGTAGGCGAAGTTTCCGTTTTCCCAACGCCCACCTTCATAGCCCTCACCGCCGTAGCCATAGCCATAGTTGATTCCGCCATAGAACCCTACGTGCGGACCCCAGTAGCCTTCATTGAAGGCATATCCGCCGTTGCCCCAGCCCCAATAGCCCGGGGTCCAGAGGAAACCGACTTGCGGAGCCATCACCCACGTGCCTGGCACCCAGTAGTAATCGTCGTCGCCGTAAGCCCAATACCCGGGTGTCCAGATATAACCTTCGGCGGGGACGGGTGGCTGCTCGTACACGGGCAGCGCAGGCGGAGCGAAGTTGATCGAGATGCCGATTTGCGCGAACGATGCCGCCGACATAGCCAGCACTACGAGCGCCAACATCAAAGAACGAATGGAGGGAATACGCATTGTGCTTCCTTTTGCCTGAACATCCTTGGCTTGCCCGGTGATGCTCTGCTGCTGCGGGTTGCGTGAATGGACAGGCACGACTTCCGGACGAAACATGATGACAACCTGGTCTCGCCGCAAACAGTTGCGTAATGAACCTTCTCATTTCTTGACTCTTAAGTCTGGTCAAAAACGCTCAGTTCGAAGAACAAGGCTGGCCCACTGTGATCGCGTAATGACCGCTTGACCAGATACGACAACCAATTGGGTGCCGGCGACGAAGGAACACGCCGGAATGCCGGGTACTGATGTGAAAGCACTGATCACAATTGAACAGCTTGTGGTCGAGCAACGGTGCATTATGTAGCCATGGCAGCCAAGCCTGAACAAGCCCTGGCGGTTCGTTGCCCTACTTGTGGCGCGAAGCCGGGAGAAAAGTGCGAGCTCAGTACCGGTCAACCCCGCACCGACCCGCATCGAGATCGGCGCTTGGCCGCCTCGGAAAAGTAACCGGTCAATTGGCCCGAATTGGGCCAAACCCAACAAGTTGGGGAATGTCTGGGGGGTTAGCCCGCGCAAAATCGCCAGCTTTGGAAAGCAGTCACGATTTGTGCCAGCCGGTCACTCGATTGGAGTAAACTCACAGTTGATGAGTTCAGCCGCAGTTACCAGGAAGAAGCGCGAGTTCGATCCCAACACCTTCCTCGCGACCATTGGCGACGGCAGGAAGAATCTCGCTGTGGGCAAGAAACAAGGGATCTTCGCTCAGGGAGATCAGGCCGACGCGGTCTTTTATATTCAGACCGGCAGAGTGAAACTCACCGTCGTATCCAAAACCGGCAGAGAAGCGACCATCGGCATGTTACGCGAAGGAAACTTTTTTGGGGAAGGTGCGCTGGCGGGTCAGGCGCTGCGCATGGGATCCGCGGCTGCCATGACGGATTGCGAACTGCTGCGGATCGACAAGAAGGCGATGATGGCGGCGCTTCATCGCGAACATGCGTTTTCCGACATGTTTGTGGCGTATTTGCTGGCGCGGAATATCCGCTATGAAGAAGACCTGGTTGACCAGTTGTTTAATTCCAGCGAAAAGCGGCTGGCCCGCGTCCTGCTGTTGCTCGCTCATTTTGGCAAAGAAGGGATACCCGAGACCGTGGTTCCCAAAATAAGTCAGGAAACTCTGGCAGATATGGTCGGAACTACCCGTTCCCGGGTAAGCTTTTTCATGAACCGCTTCAGGAAGCTGGGTTTCATTCACTACGCGGGCGGTATAGAAGGCGGATTACAGGTCCACAGTTCGTTGCTCAACATAGTTCTGCACGATTGAGCGCGCTCCCCATCCAGGCGATGGAAAGCAACGTGCCAAACCCACGCTTCATAATTTCACTTTGCCAGCCTTGGCTCCCGTAGTCTGCTACTTGTTTGTCCCCGCATCCGGCGACGCGTTGGCATGCCATACATACAGATATTTATCGTCGCTCGAGGTTTCGACGGGGATGTTTTTCTCTCGCGTGACCCGGTTCAAAGCTGACCTGAGATTCTGCATCTTTTCGCCGTTCAAACCGCTGAGCGGGATCTTGATGGCCTGCTGGGAGTTCAGCTTGGTGAGGTCGCCCAGAATGTCTGACACCGCTTTGCGATGTTTTCCCTTGCGGCCCTGCGGAACATCAGCCCGATTAAGCGCCGCATAGTGGGTGCCGTTTCCATTTCCATTTCCTTTTTGTCCCATTTGACCGCGCTCCTTCCGTCAAGAATCGTATGCGAAAAAATCGTACTACGAGCAATCGTATGCTGCAACTAAAATCTTATGGGAACTCTAGAATTGCTACGATCCCCTATCGGATTTTAGCGATCTGCTGCGTATGTTTAACCTAACCTGAGCATGTTCGCGAGCACATACGGTTCTATCCAGCGATCCGATGCGCATGGTCGGCCTTAAGTTAAGTATCGTCAAAGAAATGCGCTGGCAGCGTTGCGCTAAGATCTGCTAAGAGTTCACCCGCATGATTCAGGCCGCGCTAGTATGACTCGCGGGATGGGTGCGCCGAGACGCTTCGGGAAGTAACGGATGCTGCGCGCAAATCCCTCCAAGCGCTCTCTCGAGGTGGGCACCCATCCATGACTGCTGCACCGGCTAAAATGAAACGCGAATTCGACCCCAAGACTTTCCTTGCGACGATTGGCGACGGCAGGAAGATCGTGGCGGTTGGGAAGAAGCAAATGATCTTCACCCAAGGCGATCGCGCCGACGCTGTCTTCTACATCCAGGAAGGAAAAGTGAGGCTCACGGTCGTGTCCAAGGCGGGCAAGGAAGCGACCATCGGCATATTGACGGAAGGAAATTTCTTCGGGGAAGGCGCGCTGGCGGGTCAGACTGTCCGTATGGGATCCGCGGGCGCGATGACGGATTGCGAACTGCTGCGGGTGGACAAGCAGGCGATGATGAATGCCCTTCACCGCGAACACGCGTTTTCCGATATGTTCGTGGCCTATTTGCTGGCGAGGAATATCCGTTACGAAGAGGACCTGGTCGACCAACTGTTCAACTCCAGTGAAAAGAGACTGGCCCGCGTCCTTTTATTACTGGCTCATTTTGGCAAAGAGGGAAGTCCCGAACCCGTGGTCCCGAAGATCAGTCAGGAAACTCTGGCCGATATGATTGGCACCACCCGTTCGCGAGTGAGCTTCTTCATGAACCGCTTCAGGAAATTGGGTTTCATCCATTACAACGGCGGATTGCAGGTCCACAGTTCGTTGCTCAATGTCGTTCTCCACGACTAGCCTCGCCGGCCTTTCAAGAACCACACTGACTGCGGAGGGAAGGAAAAAAGGCCGAACCCGAGCGGGTCCGGCCGGAAACGTGCGCGTTTGCGTACAGAAAGTAGGGCAGTCGTGAGGGTCAGAACGTCGACACTGTCAATCGACATTAACCCATGACTGCCCGGTGAAACATGTCGGATAGTACCTAGCCCGAAATGGGACGACTGTTCAAAATTGCACACAAATAAAAAAAATCAAATCCAGACTGGCAAGGTTCGTAGAAGATTCCCCAGTCCGGATCTTCGGTGGGTGATCAATATTGAACAGACTCGTCAGGGCGAGGGTTTGTATGGTTAAAGCCTTAGTTCGAACTGCAAGCGAGGGTGCCCCATGTTAGTCAGCCAATGCGAAAAGCGGGCGGACCCTGACATAATTGCTTTGGTGGAACTGGACATGCAGAAAATGCGGGTGCGGATTGTCCTGGCGCGTGAAGCCATCAGAGTACGAATACGGGAACTGGAACACTTTGCGGGCCTTCACGGGAAACGGCAGGGCATCGAGGACGTGCCGGATGGCTGCCGACTCGAGAAATGCGACAATTCAGCGTCTCTGCGACAGAAGTGATGGTAGGATTCTGCAATTTGTGCGGGAGCGGTTTATGAAGATGATGTTGTGGGCAGGTCTGGTTCTGGTTGTACTTGGTATCGCGTCTCTGGTCGTGCCCATTCCGCGCACCGAGACCCATGGCATCAAAGCCGGCGATATGAACATCGGCGTGGAAACCAGTCACAATGAACGGCTGTCGCCAATCGTCAGCGCGGTGTTGATCGCAGGCGGGATTGCGTTGGCCATTGCCGGTGCGCGTACGGGAACGTCGAGAAACTGAAGCGAATCGTCCACTCGCTCGTTCGGCACGACGGTTCGCCCTCGCTGCTTTCCAATCCGCATTCAGGCTGCAAAAGCCGCTGCGCGGCCGACGGCGTTTCCTGCTCTTTCCTGCTCTAAGGTTGCACACCTATTGCCCAAGACCGGACCGGTAGAAGGACTACAATAAAGATGTGAGATATTACACAACCAAACCGATGAGTGGCGGCACCGCATTCAAATGCACGTTCTGCGAGCATAGCGTCAACACGCTGGATTTCAACAGCACGATCGGCAACCGCCGCACTCAGGCAGCGGCAGTAATGAATCAGCATGCCGCGGCATTGCATTTGTCCTCTATGAGAACGTCAGCGCCAACCAAACTGGGTGGTCGCGGCGCCCTGTAAGGCCACGCTAGCATCCCTCATCTGACTGGGCACGCAAGGAGCCTGACCAGTTCCAGTACTCCGGCCTGGCGGCTGTGCGAATTCTGAAGACCGTTGCGAGCCGCAGCCTTCGCGTCCTTTTCCACCATAAGTAGGGACGTATGCTGGAAAGATCAGCTCGGCTCGTCTGACTTCTCCAAGAAACGGCCTTTACGCCACACGCCGGCCGCTTACCAGATTGATGACCAGGACCACCAAGGCGACGACCAGCAGCAAGTGGATCAGACTGCCGGCCACGTGCAGACTGAAACCTAGAAGCCACAGAATCAGGATCACAACGAAAATTGTCCAAAGCATGTTTATCTCCTCTGCGCATTTGCCGAATGGCTCATCCCTGCCTCGCATCTTTCCGCCCCAGTTGAACTCCCCGGAGCGACTTCCCACACTCCAAACAGAAGGGTTTGGATCGTGAAGTGATCAACCCGCAGAACGGGCACATCCTTGGCGATCCGAAATCGCCGCGGGGTGTTTCCATGGCAAAGAACTTCCGCAGCGAGCCAGCGATCAAGGCGGGCAACGCACGAACCCGGATGACAAAAGGATGCATCGGCAGCGCCCCGCGGTCGTCAAGAGATGTGAGGAGCCCTTAAGAATCACCACTCCTTCCCATCTTCGACAGGCTCACGATGACACACTTTACGTCCGCGATTCTGTGCAAGATTGCTCAATTCTTGGTCGGCAACCTTGTCCCATTGTGGCCATCCGCCCAAATTGGTGTTCGGTGCCTTAAAAGTGAGCAATTGAGACCAGCCATGACCTCAGGATTGAGCGATCATAAGAGTAGAGACGAGTACTTCTTTTCTCTCTTTCAGATGCCCTGAACTAAGTCAGGCCATCTGAAGCTCTCTCCTCTTAGTTCCGCATCTATCAAAGGAATTTCAACTTATGAAAAAGACAATTTCACTGCTGTTGATGAGCTTCATGGGCTTGGTTGGCACGTTCGCGTGGGCGGGCTCGGGTCGCGAAGACACGGTCGAGCGCATGCAAAAATCCGTGGATGTGCTGCACGCGATCATGGCAACCCCGGACAAGGGCATTCCCGAAGAAGTGTTGAGCGATGCCAAGTGCATCCTGATAGTGCCGGACCTGATCAAAGGCGGATTTATTTTTGGCGGCAAACACGGCCGTGGAGTAGCCTCTTGCCGGACATCGAATGGCTGGAGCGCGCCCGCGTTCGTCTCGGTCGGCGGTGGGAGTTGGGGATTGCAAATCGGAGTCGAAGGTGTGGATCTGGTCATGCTGGTCATGAACGAGCAGGGCTTCCAGCATCTGTTGTCGAGTAAGTTCGAACTCACGGGTGAAGGATCGGTTGCGGCAGGCCCAGTGGGCCGTCATGCTTCGGCTGGAACGGACTGGAAGATGAACACGGAAATGCTGACCTACTCGCGCTCGAAAGGCGTGTTCGCCGGCTTGACGCTCGAAGGTGCAGTGGTGGAGCAGGACAACGATTCGACGCACGCCATTTACGGCAAGCATATGGCCTTTCGATCCATCCTTTCGGGAAAGACGCCGACCCCGGCAAGTGCGGACGCATTCCTGAAGGCCGTGTCCGAGGCAGGCCAACAGGCGCGGGTTGCCGAAGCGAAAGAACTTAAAGAAGACAAGAAATAAGCGGGCGGATTCTTGCTTGCGTCTGGCCGGGACCGCGTGCGGTTTCGGCCAGCCTTTGACAGACCCCTGAAAGGCAGCCAAGCGTGAAAGTCAATCTATGCCGGTATCTCGGGCCGCCACTGGTCTGGTTGATTCTCTGGCCGGTTCTTTCCGTGGCACAATTGCCCGACTTTGCATGTTGAACTTTGTATTGAGCAAGGAAACCTTTATATGAAGATGCGCCTGGTTGTTCTGTTCGTGCTGACCATCACCGGCCTCGCCGCCCTACCGCTGGCGAGAGCGCAATTCCTGGTCGATCCCGAAGACTCCTCCCGCGCTGCCGCTTCGCCGGCCAGTACGGCGGTTCCGCCACCAGAGCTGACCTACACGCGTCCGACGCAAAAAATCGAGCTTCACAACTACGTCTTTGACACGTTCGGCCCCTATCCAATCGTCGGCGCCGCCTTCGCGGCGGGGATCAACCAGGCGGAGAACACAGCGCCGGAGTGGAAACAAGGCGCGGAGGCGTATGGCAAGCGATTCGGGTCCGACTTGGCCATCGCGGCAGTAACCACGACCACGCGCTATGCGCTCGCGGAAGCCTTCCGGGAAGACACCTTGTACTACAGGTGTGAGTGCACAGGCTTGTTGCCGCGCCTGAGCCATGCGGTGATTTCGACTCTCACATCACGCCGCGGCGAAGACGGTCATCGCGTCTTTTCTTTTCCCGCTCTCGTCGCTCCCTATGCGGGCACTATGACTGCCGTCTATGCGTGGTATCCCGGCCGCTAAAACGCCATGGATGGTTTCCGCATGGGCAACTACAGCCTGCTGGGGTATGTAGGCGGAAACATCGCCCTTGAATTTCTCTATAGCGGACCGCACTCATGGCGTTCCCGCATGCATCTCAACAACGGGCACGGAGCCCAGGGTCCGGGCTCGCAGCAACCCTGATTGCCCGGACTTTTTGCTTGCACCGCTGGATGCCCGCCGGAACCGAGGCAAACTATGCGCATCGGAATTCTGCCCGACTCGATGGACCTGGCGCGCCTCGCAGCCGTATTTCTGTTGGCTGCTTCCTGCGCTGCGCGCGCGTCGGCGCAAACTTCCCCGCCGCCTGCTTCTCAACTGGTCAATGTGGTGGTAGCCAATGAACTGGCAGACCGGGTCGAGCGGCGGAAGTGGATGTACGTGATCGAAAAACAAGACGGAAAGCGGACCCTTACCGAACAACAGGTGGAGACCCGGGACGGCCCACTCTACCGGCTGGTTGCGATTGACGGCCGGCCGCTTGATTCGGATCAGCGCCGCCAGGACAGCGCGCGCATCGACCGTCTCTTGCAGGATCCCAGTGAGCAACTGAAGGTCAAGCGGGCCCACGACGAAGACGAGCAGAAGCTGGAAACCCTCATGCGGTTGATGCCGGAAGCTTTTCTCTATGATTACAACGGAATCGAGGGAAACTTGCTCAGCGTCAAATTCCGCCCCAACCCGGATTTCAATCCCCCAACTTACGAAGCCCGGGTGGTGCACAGCCTTGCCGGAACTATTCTGATCGATTCGCAGCAGAACCGCCTGGTCAGGCTCTCCGGCCAACTCATCAGCCCGGTGGAGTTTGGCTATGGACTGCTGGGGCGCATCGACGGCGGCGGCACGGTGGAGATTGGGCGGGTGGAGGTCGGACCCGTCCAGTGGAAAACTGCATTGATCGATATTCAATTGACCGGACGTTTCGTCTTGTTCAAGACCATCAGCAAACAGGAACACGAGATCCGGTCAGATTTCCATGCGGTTCCTGACGATCTCAGCCTCTCCCAGGCGAGCCAGCTCACTGTTTCAGGAATCGTCACCAGGTCCGCTCCCGCGGCCGAGCCTGCCGTACCTGAAGGTACGCGACAGCAGTTTCGCCCTGAGTAGCGGAAGTGGGTTAACGCGCAGGACTGCTGGCGAGGATAGGGACCGGGGTGACCTGCCTCAACTGGCCCAGTGAGGTCAAAACGCTCTGCCAGCGGATCTGATCCTTTTTTGTCTCGAACGGAGCCGTCAGGTCGGAATAAAAGCTCAGGACGTTTTCACGCAGATCGGGCGAAGTCAGATCGAATTTCCGCTCCGACAACTGGGACAGCAGCTTGGCGTAGGTGTCGTCGGTCAGCGAGTATTCCGCTGCCTCGGTTAGTTGCCCGCTGTCGAAGTCACAGTTCGGGAGCACAAGCGTGTCAGTGCGCACCTGTTCGAGAAAAACCCGGTATTGATCGACTGTTGTATTGATGCTTTTGAAATACAGGTCCTCAGTTTGTGGAGTCGGGTTATTGAAGGCCAGCGCCTTGAACGGACCGATTTTCGGCATGTAGCGCAGGAGGGTGGACAGAACACGCGTTCCAAATCCGGGTTTGGTGTAATCTTTTCCCCACTCTTTTTCGTAATCGGAGCGCGAAAGCCGGTAAAGGAACTTTCGTTTGGCAAAATCAGGATGCTCGCGCATCATGTCCTTCTTGTGGGTTTGCAGTGCGACCTGGGTCATTTTCGGAATCAAGTGGCTGATGGAGTAACGGTACGAACCGATGGCGAGATCCTCGTGGGCCAGCACGTCTTTAAGTTCCACTCCGTACACCACCGGGAAAACCCGCTCCAGGAGGGGCTTGGAAACCTTGAACCCGATGAAATCGTGGTACTGCTGCGAGGCGTAGCGATTCTTCGCGACCTGTACCATGTCGAAGCCGAACTCGGTTTTCAAGTGTGCCGTTTTGTCCTGCGCATAACGGACCGACTTGCCGAACTTGGCTCGCAACTTCGGATATTCGATGGCGACCGCCTGGTTAACCGCGGGATGGCCAGCAATGTCCGACGCGTAATGCGCCAGCGCGCCCAATGCGAAGGCATACTCGTTTACGTCCTGGCTTTCGAGCAGGAGTTCGCGAACGAAGTCTCCGCTGCGAACGTAGTGCACCAGGTTGCTGAATTCGGTGCTGCCGAATGGGTAATAGCCCAGATCTTGAATGACCGCGCCGCCGTAGGCATAGGCGTGCGCCTCCTTGATCTGGTCCTCCGACAGGCCGGGATATCGCTGCAGGAGCAGAGGGCGAATTTCGTCGGTCCAAGCCAGATCTACGATCTCTTCGTGGGTCAAGACGGAGTATGCGGACGAACCACCGCTGCACATCAGTACCAGGAGGAGAGAAGCCACGACCCGGACGAAAAGGAGGCGCCAACTCTGGGCGAAGGCGCATGGCGAAATCAAAGGCGGGCGCATGGCTCAAATACGACCGAGGACCAGAAGAATGATCACGATGAAAAGCACCAGTCCGACGCCACCGGTCGGGGCATAACCCCACTCCCGGCTGTGCGGCCAGCGGGGCAGTGCACCGAAGAGCGCTAAGACCAAAATCACGATCAATACGGTTCCAAGCATGTTTTGCTCCTTTCCCCTCGTTTCAGAGGGGGATGTTCAATTGCCTGCGAATGCGCTTCCTGGCGGCGCGAGTCGTAAGTCACGGACCCGCGCCGAAAGGAATTAACTCGGTCATTCACGCCACCTCTTACTGCAAGCTTCCGGTGGTTACGTTGGCCGGGTTGCCGATGGCATCGCCGGATACCAGAAGCTCCACTCGCCGGTTCTGCTGGCGGCCAGCGGAGTTATCGTTGGAAGCTACAGGCAACGTATTGCCGAAGCCTCTTGCTGTGACTGAATTCGTGGTCACGCCTTGTTGCACCAGGTAATCGCGCACTGAGGTGGCGCGATTCTCCGATAGTTTTTGATTCATCTCGTCGCCGCCCACGTTATCGGTGTAGCCTCCGACTTCGATGTTGAGTCCCGGATAAGCCAGTAGAATTCCGGCCACCTTCGCCAGTTTCTCCCGTGCCCCCGGCTTCAATGAATATTTTCCCGTGTCGAACAACACGTCGGACATGCTGACGATAAGCCCTCGCGCGCTATCGCGAGTCTGCAGGATGGAATTCAATTGCTCGGACAAGCGCGTGCGCATGGCGGCCTTGTCGGTTTCCGCCTGCTGCGCTGCTAAACGGGACTTGTCGGCATCGGCCTGGGCCGCGGCGACGGCTGCTGCTGAGGTTGCCTCACTTGCGGCCATATCGGATTGCGCCTTTGCCGCATCCGACTGAGCTTGTTCTTTCTGCCGGGTCGCGTCGTCGGCTTGCGCCTGCGATTGCGCCTGGGCATCGGTGGAGGCCTGGTGTTCGCTGGCTTGGCGCAGGTCGTCCATCTTCTTGACCGCGATGGCGCGCGCGTCTTCGGCGGTTTGCACTGCCTCGCGGGCGATTGCAATCAGGGGCTTGGTCGGAACGTTCTTTCTGGTTGCATATTCATCGGCGTTGTTCATCAACTGGACCGCGTGTTGATAGCTGTCACTGGCGTACTGGTCGGCTCCCTCCGATTGAGCGATTCGCACC
>Ga0207146_10236_pt1 | contig 14334 bp, 3 predicted proteins | sample Alteio_BWMinHeat_36_FD_153539 | JGI IMG/M metagenome (GOLD analysis project Ga0207146, IMG submission 153539) | Enriched cells from forest soil in Barre Woods Harvard Forest LTER site, Petersham, Massachusetts, United States -... | ecosystem: Environmental > Terrestrial > Soil > Temperate forest >...
CAGATTCCCCGCTTCGTCCGCCAGTCCGTAGATGTACATGTGCATCAGGGTGTTGGCTGGGTACTGGGTCAGCGGCGTGAAGGTCACCGACGCACCACTCACGCTGTAGCTCCCCGCCACAACTTGACTGGTGGCACTCACGTACACAAAGACCGTATTCGGGTTCACCGCGGCCGCGTTGATCAGGTTGTTCATGGTGAACTTGACCGGGCTGGTCACCGATACGCCCGTCGCTCCGCTCGCCGGGCTCGTCGAAACCAGGCTGAACGAGGTGTATGTCGTCGCGCCCGTGGTGAACGAACTGGTAAAGGTGGTGACGGCATTGCCGTCGATGTCCGTAAAGCCGCCTACCGACACGTTGTAGAGCTGGGAAGCGGTCAGTTGCACGGCGGGCACGAAGGTAAGGGTGACACCATCAGCAGCTAGAGTGACCGTCCCAGCGATGGCGCTGCCGCCTGAGGGCGTGACCGTGATGGAGCTGCTGGTAACCGTCGTGGAATCGATGTTGTTACTCACCACGGCGATGATCTGGGCGTTAAGCGGAACTCCGGTCTGCCCATTACTCGGACTAATCGTGGTGACTGTGGCGGGACCGGTGACGGCACTGGTTCCCGTGTAGAAGGTCGACGAGAAGCAACTGCCTTGCTTGCCGGCAAGGTTGGTGTAACCGCAGAGGTAGAGGTAGTAGTAGGAATTCGGCGAAAGCGGCGCGTTCGGCGTCAGCGTCGCATGCAAATGGTCCGCCGAAACCGTCACGGTTGCGGAAATAACGAGACTAGGGCCGGAAACGTCCGGGTATTGAAGTGTGAGGGCGGCGGGAATGGTCAACTGGTCGATCGGCTCGTTGAACGTCAGATGCGGTGCGACGTTCAACCCGACTCCAAACGCGTTGTTCGGTGGATCGACGAGCGTCACCGACGGAGTGGTTGTGTCGCTGGTTGTCCCCGTCGTGAATGTAAACGTGCCGGGATTCGTAAGCGGATTCTCGGAAACGTCGGTAATCTGGTTGGTTACAGCGATGGTATACACGGTGGAGGGGATAAGAGCAGCCACCGGAGTAAAGGTTAACTGAGTGTTCCCGTTGGATAGTGCAATCGCTCCGGCAAGTGGAGTGCCACCCTGTTCCAGTTGCAGACCGGTCGTCGCACTAATCACACTGATCGGCTCGTTGAATTGAGCCACCACTACCGAATTCAAAGGAACCCCGGTCGTGTTATTCACCGGGCTTATGCCGAGCAGCTGGGGACCCTGTGTTTGCGGGCCGAATCCAGTCGTGAAGTAGAACGATGCGCCTGCGAAAGGAGTCTGGGTGATGTTGAGGATACCCGCGGTGAGTTGCACGTTGTACGTGCGGCCGGCGTCATATGGCGTCTGCGGCACGAAAGACGCCGTGAAGCCGGAGGGATCCACTTGCAACATGCCCGGTGCCGTCTTACCGGTCAAAGACTCCGTAAGGTAAAACGTCTGAGGCGTTACTGTGGCGGGGTCGACTTGCTGACTGAACTGCACCATGAAAGCTGCGTTCGTGGGGACGTTCGTGGCGCCATTCGGAGGACTCGTGAGCGTTGCGCTCCCTGTGGTCGAGCTGGACGTCAGTCCCGTCGTGAAAGTGCTCTGGAACACTTGCGTCATCTGGATGCCAGAGGCGCCCTTTACGCCCTGGGCAACGACGGTATAAGTCGTCGACGAAGAAAGGGCTTGAGTAGGAGCAAAAACGAGCGACAAGCCGTCGTTCGACAGTATGACCGTACCGCCAATGGCTAGGCTTCCTTGGAACAGTTGGATCGTACCTGGAACGGCCGCCGTGCCGCCGCAGCAAGTCCGCAACAGGTATGCCTGCAAAACCTGAGCGGCAAAAGCTGAGTCCGTGGGCGAGAAATTCGATCCGGGAGGCAGGCCAGCAGTGATCGCATTCTGCGCGGCAGTCAGAGTGACGGGCGTCTGCAGGGGCTCGCTAAAGCGCACAACGACTACGCCGTTGGTCGGATAATTTGTTTTGCCGTCGGCTGGGAATACGTTCGACACAGTCGGCGGGACCAGGGTAGGAACAAGCGGGTTCAGGCCGCGTTGGTAGGCTTGCAGATAGGTGAGGCCGTCCGGGGCGGTTTTGCTGCCGCCGGTCGGGTCCGAAGGATTCAGACCAAAAAAGAGCGCCCAGCCATCCGGGATGCCGTCGTTGGTCGTGGAGGGATTCAGGGGATTCGAACCGATCGCCTCTTCATAAAGGTTGGTCAAGCCATCGCCATCCGCATCGGCCGATGGGTTGGTGGAAAGCACGGTCAGGGTATTATTCGAGCCGGAGATCTGGCTTGAACTTCCAGCGGCCGTCGTGGCCAGCAGAGCGAACGAGCCCACCGCAGTCGAGGATAGGGTAAGGGTCATCGTCGCCGACGTTCCGTCTGGAGTGATGGAGACATTGGACGCTACGATGGCAGCGGGAACGAATGCCGGGACAAAGGAAAACGTGGCTGCAGTAAGATTGAGGCCCGTAACCTGAAAAGTACTGACCGTACCGCCTTGGAGGGCGGAGCTTGGGCTAACAGAGGTGATGACCGGATTCTGAAGCACCGTGAAATTTGTAGTGGTGGTTGCCGTAGACGAACCCACGGTCACCGAGATCGGCCCGGTGGTCGCTCCGGATGGAACGCTGACCGTCAGGCTGCTGGTCGTGGCCGCAGTGACAGTCGCGGCGGTGCCGTTAAATTTAACGGTGTCGGCGGTCGGTGTCGCGCTGAAATTCTGTCCCTGGATCGTCACCGTCGTGCCAATACCGCCTTGTTGAGGCGTGAAGTTGAAGATGGCGAGCGTCGAGCCCGTGCCAACCGAGGAAGTGGTGACGGAAAGCATGTTCCCAATGACGTCGTACGTGTAGGTAGTTTCGTTGCCGTTGGGATCGACGACTTTTATCAGTTGCCCGTTGTCATCGTACGAGGCTTGCAGGGCTTCGGCGGTTTGTCCGCGCAGACAGGTAGGGAGCGCTATGATCAGCGCTACAGTTGCTAGAACCGTCAAGAACTCCCGGCGCAGTTTCAGCATAATTTCCTCGCGCGGCTCTTTGAGTCGAGTCAACTGACCCCACTTCACTTGAATCTATTTAAGTAAGAAGATAATTCCGAGCATTACGGCAACTAACACCAATACGCAGATCCCACCAATTACAAACCGCAGTTGTTGCCTGGTGCCTTCAACCGGCATCACGACCTCGTCGTCCACAGACACGAAACTTAAGAAGCTGTTCTTGTAGAGTCGCCGCAGCGATAAATAAGGAAACCCTAAAACAAGTGTAGAAATTCCGAAAGAAATAGCCAGGTCTCTAACGAAATGCTTGGCCGGTCTACCTAATGCATACGCTAGCATCGTCGACGAGCCGTATGTGAATAGGAAACCCAACGACAACACTGAGAAATGCGCGAAATAATACATCTTCAGAAAGGACCTGATTTTCAGTTCCTCAATCGTGGATTTTACGACGTAACCACGATCATAAGCTCCAGGGAAAACGACCACACGGCCGATTGGTTGGCTTCTAAAGTTAGTATCTACTACTAAGTCAAGCAGGGACATGTTCGGAGCTTCCTCTATGTTGCCTTCACTGGTGACAGTTGGGACACGGACCATGATTATTAAAATTAGGATTAAAGGGCACGTGGCATTGCGCCGGCGGCGACGGCTTCGGCTCTGGTTGGTCGCACCCGTCACAAGCTATAGCGGCAATAGTCCCTGCAATCGGCGCGCACACCAGCGCGGCTCCCCCGAAACCTGCGCTGGTTACGATAGCAACAAAGCCCACTCCGCCCGTCGCGACCCCGACGCCCACTGCAATCGCCGTGCACACGATAGCGCTAGCCCAAATACCGGTGATGGCGCATTTTGTGCAATTACTCAGAAGTCCTGAGGGATCAGTGTGGTTCACAGGGTTATTGCTGCCGTATCGATACAGGAGACTATCCCCGGAAATCTGGCCAAGGGGGTCTTCACTGATGAATCGACCAACAGCCGGGCAGTAATACCGCGCCCGATAGTAATACAGACTCGGCGTCACGGGCACACGACCCGTGTACTGGAATGGATAAGTGCTTGTCGTCGTCGTCTTACCAAACGGATCGTACGCGAACGAAGACACGAGACCTCCGTTCTGATCGACCGTGGCTTGCGTGCTGTTCATGGCATCCCCAAGCTTGTATTCCACGTTGCCACTGGCATGGGTCACGGCAAGATCTTGATCAATGGACCTGCCCGCGAGCACCGAAACGCTATCTCCGTTGCTCCTCGAGACGTAGGCCACATTGGTAAGGTCATCCAGGACAAAACTCTGCGTCAGATTTAATGTTGGACCTGCATCGGTCTGCTGAATGAGGTTGCCCTCAAAATCATAGAGGAACGTAGTCTTCTGACCATTGGGAGCAGAAATCGAATTCAGCCGATGTCTCGAATCCCAAGTGTAGCTTGTGGTCCCTGTGGAGTCGGTCGAGGAAGTTAGGGCACCGTTGTCATCATAAATATAAGAAGTCCCGCCGCCCGACGTGAGACGATTGTCCGTGTCGAAGCTGTTAGTCACGGGTTGAGGCTGCGAAAAGTTCGAGGTGTATGTCGATCTGTTGTTTACCGCATCATAGGTATACTTCAGTGGAAATTGAACGCCCTGACCTCCGGAATGCGTCAAGGTCAGGAGGTCCCTCATCGCGTCGTAAGTGTACAACGATGATACGCTGTTGGGACGGGCGATACTGGTGAGCCGGTTTCGAGCGTCATAAGTGAGCGCCGCAGACGTGGTAGCTTGTGAAGCATTGAGTAGGTTTCCTGCCGCGTCGTACGAATAAGTCACTGCCGCCTGGCCGGATACCTGACTCGAAGTAACCTTTCCCGCAGCATCATAAGAATCCTGAGTCGTGCCAAAAGGAGTCGAGGAGCTTGTCATACGACCGTCGGCGTCGTACGCGAAATCGAACGTGCCTCCAGCCGAGTCGATGACCTCCAGTAGCCGTCCTCTCGCATCCAGGGACCGCTTCACCGTGCTCCCATCCTGATAACTCTCCTTGATCAGGCGGTTCATCGCGTCAAAGGTGAAAGTGGAGGTCTGACCGATTCGGTCAACAAACTTAATTACATTGCCGTCGAAATCGTAAGTGTACGTTTCCGCCTTGCCGCGTGGATCGGTCTTCGACTGCAATCGCCCCATCGCGTTGAAGGTATAGGCTGATTTGTTTCCGGATTCATCTGTGAACGAAGTTATGTTCCCAATCGCATCGTAGGTAGCCGCGCTGGTATGGCCTAGCGCATCCTTCCGCGACAGCAGGCGGTCCAGCGCATCGTACGTTAAGGTGGTTGCTCTACCCAAGGGGTCTGTCCCTTGGATAAATCTCGAAACGGCATCATAGACATAGGTCCGCGTATTGCCCAGTGCATTGGTACTCGACACTTCATTTCCGAAGCTATCGTAGGCGTGAGTGGTCTTTCCACCGAGCGCGTCGGTTTGTTGGACGAGTTGGCCAAAAGAGTTGTAGGTATAGGTTGTTGTATTCCCATCCGGATCCGTGCTCGAAAGCTTATTTCCGCTAGCGTCATAGGTGTTCTTGTAGACGTGGCCCAGCGGATCCGTAGTCGACGTAATCTGCCCGAAAACCGGATCGTAAGTGTACGTTGTCGTACCCCCAAGGCTATCGGTTCTGGTCAGGATGTTGCCCATCGAATCATAAGTAAACGTTATGTCACCGCTGCCCGGGTTCTGGCATACGGGACAAGTCCCTCCGCCGGTAATCGAGGTGACCAGGTTGTTCTGCTGCAGGCTGTGCGTGAAAACCCGCACCTGCCCGGTCGGATCGGTAACATTCAACAGGTTTTGGGTGGGGTCGAAGCGGTAGGTCGTTTGATTCCCAAGCGCGTCCGTAACCAACGTTTGCAAAACCGGACTCGTGGGAACGAGCGAGTTCAACAATGTGTATGCGAAATTGATTACTCCGCCGTCAGCTTGAATTTGTTGAATTACTCGCCCATTGCTGTCATAAGTATCCTGCATGACGACAACACCACGAGCGTCGGTGGTCTTGATTAGGTTGTTTGAGGAGTCGTAGGCATAAGTCGTTACTCCTCCCGCCGCATTGGTCACTGTGGCGAGCATCCCTTGGGCATTATAAGTATATTGCACCGTTCGACTGATCGGATCGCTGATCTGAGTAATGCGGTTGGAGGAGTCGTAGGTCAGAGTGAGGGCTCGCCCAACCGGATCGACGATCTGTGTGATCTGAGATGGCTGGGAATTGTTACCTCGAACCAGCGTGGTTGTATTGCCATTCCTGTCCGCGATCGAAGTGAGGTAGGCAAGCAGCGGCCCGCCTATAGACGTGAACTGATAGACGCTGCCGTCCTTCCAGCGCAGATTGTAAGTGCCACTGGACGGAATGGTAATTTGGCTGCCAATCAGCGAAGGCACGGTGGCGTTCGTGAATGTATTGGTGCCGGTTTGCGTAAACAGGAATTGGTTTCCATCCGGCATCACCAAAGTGATGCACTTGCAAGTGCCTCTAAAGAAATTGGCCACATTCAAAAGGTGACTATAGTTGTTATTTGTTCCGATTCCAAAAGGTCCCGCATTCGTGTCCATCGAGCGGAAGACGCGGTTGAACGAAATTGATCCCCGCTCTCCGTTAACAACGATATCCGTCGCTCGCACAACTTGGAGGCCTGACGAGAGATCGATCGGGTCTCCACCCTCGGGGCCGCCGCCACCACCTGCGCCGCCAGCACCACCCGCGCAGCATGTGCTACCACATGGCCCTGGGCCCGTTGGCGGCGGAGGCGGAGCCGTGGGTCCATGCCAATCAAAGTGGACCAATCCATAAAGATGGCCTCCATGGGCCGGGTCGGCATCGGGGACGATCCTGGAAGCGTCCGCTGAGACGGAGCCGGTGCCGTAAGAGACCATATAGCCGTGCGTCGGATCGAGAGTCATCAGCGTTGCCGAGCCGCCCGGAGGAATATTCAACAAGTTCGGGAAATCCACGGCGACGGGCTGGCTCGCTGTCGCATTCGCCGGCTGGAAGGCGACAATGAATGGCATGACCATGCCGTTGCTCGGCATGTTGTCCGGCAGCCGGTCGACAGGCACCTCAACCGCAACCAGGGGGAAGGGATTGGGCATGCTTCCGTCGTCCAGGGTGAACGTGGTTCCGGCATAGACAGTGACCACGATCCGCGGATCGGTTTGAAATGTGAAAACTTGATCCACATTTGCGTTCTGCGTGATGTAGTTAATTTCGGCGTTATCAATCCGCGGTAGGTGGATCAGTACGGGCGAGGTTGTCACCTGGTTGGCAACAATGGTGTAAGACAGATTTACGCCGGCAAATTTGCCCGCAGGAGACGTGGCCGTCAGCCCGTTGTATGCGATCAGTTGGGGCCCGGTGCAAGCGACCGGGAGATTCGATAACACAAAGTTGCCACTGGCATCGGACGCCGTCTGGTTCGACATCGGGCATCCCGTAGGATTACCCTTATCGTCCTTCCCCAAGAACGTAACCAACACGCCACCAATCGGAGTTTGCGTCGGGTCGTCCACCACCGTGCGTCCAAGGAAGGTGGTGCTGATCCCGTTGACTTGCAGTGATACTGTGGCCGACTGACTAACCAGCTGGCCGCTAATCGTGGCCGAAGCAGTCACGTTAAGCGATGATGTGCCGGTGGCCTGACTCGTGGGAGCCGAGACAGTCATTATCGACGTCTGATTTACTGAAATGGAGGCTGGGTTAAAGCTGGCTGTCACGCTGCCGGGTAAACCTGTCACGCTTAGAGCGGACAATCCAGTGAAGCCGTTCGAACTGTTGAGGGTGACGGAAAATGTCGTGGACTGGCCTTGAATCACGCTGCCCGATGCGGGCGCCACACCCACCGTGAAGTTCGACGGCGTTGTAATCGTCAGTGCGGTGGTTGAGGTTGCGTTTTGCGATCCGACCGTGACCGTAATGTCACCGGTCGCCGCGCCGGAAGGAATCACGAAATTGATGCTGGTCGCCGTGAAGTTCGAAACCGGAGCCGCGACGCTTCCCCCGCCCTGATGGGCCAGCGTTACCACTGGAGTGGCACTGCCACCGCCCGTGAAATTGGTCCCCGAAAGCGCTACCGGCGTCCCCTCGGGCCCGGACCCAGGACTGAAACCGGTAATCGTGGGAGGTGCGGCTCCGCCCGTCACCGTGAGGTTTATCCTGGCGGTCTGCGTCAAACTGCCCGACGTGCCGGTCACCGTCACGGTCGCAGTCCCGGTCGTTGCTGAACCACTCGCTGTCAAGGTCAAGGTACTGGTGCTGGTCGTGCTGGGAGGGATGAACGATGCTGTCACTCCGTTGGGCAGGCCCGAAGCCGCCAAACTCACACTGCCCGTGAAGCCGCCGACGTCACCCACCGTCATCGTGCTCGTCCCATTGCCACCCTGGGCAACGCTCAAAGTGCCGGGTAAGACCGATAGTGTGAAGCCGTTGCCGCTGCCGGTGCCGGCGAGTGCGATTAGCAGCGGATTGGGGCTGGCGTTGTTGGCCACGGTGAGCGCGCCGACGGCAGATCCGACGATCGTCGGCGAAAACTGGACTTCGATAGTGCAGTTCTTACCCGCCAGCAGCGTGCCGCCGGTCAGCGAGCAGGTAGTGCCACTGAGTTGGATTTTGAAATCGCCCGAGGGCACGACGCTGCTCAAGGTCACTGCGCTGGCGCTGTTGTTGGTGATCTTGACCGCTTTCGCCGTGCTGGTCGAGTCTACCGCTTGCGACGCGAAAGTCAGGCTGGCGGGGGCCACCGTCAACGCCGTCTCTGAAGTGCCGGTCAGATTGATCACTTGCGGGCTGTTGGCATTGGGCGAGTTAACGGGGATCGCGGCTGATCCTTCAATCTTGCCCACAAATGTAGGCTGAAACTCGATCGCGAATGTGCACGTGGCGGCGGCCGCGAGCGAGCTTGTGCATGTATTGTTTAGGATCGTGTAGTCAGCGGTCGCGGTAATCGTGCCCAATGTGACCGTACTGGAACTGGTGTTCGTCACAGTAATGGCCTGGGCGGCGCTGGTGCCGCCGCTTAACGTCTTGAATATGAGACTGGACTTGCTGAGGGAAATTGGAGAAATTCCACCCGTCGCCGTCGACGTCAGCGCCACCACTAGTGGCAGGGCGTTGGCCGCATTGTCGGTGATGATGATGGCGCCGTCGTCAGTCGCCGACGACGGCGTGACCTGCACCGTCACCGTGCAAAATTTTCCTTTGGAAGCAAGCGGCGTCGTCAAGCATGTTCCGGTACCGATCGTGTAGTCCGGGACGTTTGTCGTGATGCTGTTGATGGTGACTGAACTCGTTGTGTTGTTGGTGATCTTGAAGGTCTTGGTAGCGCTTAGCGTCCCGACCGTCCCCCCGGGGAATGCGAGTGTGGACGGAGCGGCAGTCACGGGCGCTAGTCCGGTCCCGGTGATGTCGACAAATGCCAGCAGATTATTGCTGTTGTCGTTAATGGTCGCAGCGCCCTTAATGGGCCCAACCTGGGTCGGTGTAATCGTAATTTGCGCCGTGCAGGAGCCGCCCGCTGCGATACTGCCGTTGCAGTTGTCGGTCTCGGCGAAGTCGCCGGTCATCGTAATCACAATCGCCTGAGTCGACGCGCCGGTGTTCGTGATCGTCACCGGCTGCGCTGCGCTCGTTGTATCGATCACCTGTGCCGAGAACTTCAGGCTGGCCTGAGAAACCGTGACCAGGGCAGGGGCTTGGCTCTGACCCTGTTGCGCCTTGCTAGAGGAGACCGGAGAAATTGAAGGCTTCGGAGTACGGGCAGCCGAACCCTCTGAATTCCGTTCCTGAAACGATGCCGTTGTATCAAAAGTCGGGCTTCCGAGCCCCTCCATACTTGATGCGATTCTTGACGCGGTTGCCGAGTTAGGGAGGATATTTTGAGACTGCGCTTCCAGAGGAGCTAGCTGGGCTAGAACGATCGCGTAGGACATCAGAATCGCCAGAACCTGCTTCGCTTGGTCAATAATAGTCATGCTATAGCCCTCACCAATTCGACGATCATCGCTGCTCTGGGTGCAGAGACTATTTCCACTGGATGGCTGAGAACCGGCAACGAGAGACAGCGCAATGTGAATCGACTCACCGTCGATCTCGCACCCAAAACAGCAACGTCCCCAGCGGCGGCAGTGCTCTTCGAGCTCATCCTTGAACGACCCCACCTTTCGGCGTGATCCTGATCTCTGTGCCGTCGTACCGCTTAAAAGAAAACCCTTTGAAGTCCTCGGTATAGGTAGGGGCCATGTCTTGGAGAATTGAGATACCGACGTCTTCCCCAAGCCGGAGGCCAGCAACCTCATCCGACCGGTAGTGGACACCTGCCCAATCCCTACCCATACCAATGTTGAACACAAGCTTGTCGATTTCATCTCCCACGGTGGGGGAGTAATCGGGGCGCGGCACCAGCGTCAAACCATCCGCGCTCGGTTCCACACAGCCCGGCAGCAGCATCGAGCCATCGAAGCATGCTTTCAGCACTACTGAGCACGCTCCGGCGATGGCGGCGTGACCGGCTGGATAAGAAGGATGTAACGGACATCCTTCCGGATAGGCTTGCGGCAGAAGGTAGGAACCGGTGCTCGAGAAGACGGCATCCACTGCCTCGGACTCAAGCAGGGTCGAGTGAATCGGGTACTTTCGAATGCCGGTTCGGGTTTGATGGATGAGACCGCCCAACGCTTCCGGGCGGACCCGCCGGTGCACCATCCACTTTTGGCAATAAGCGGCCTTCAGAGCTGCGGTTGTGACTCGACCCAGCCAGTCGGTCACTTCCGCCGGGCCAAAGGTGACGAAACCCTCCTCTACCGTCGAATACCGATAAGGGTTGTTTGGGCTCTTGAATTGATTGCAGTTGAGAATCGACTTTGGGCCGCTGTTGATTAGAATCAATGCGGCGTTCAGATAGGCCTGATAGGGAAAGTCGTAGTGCACATACTCTGCCAGGTCACGGCCATTTCGGATATACCGTGGCACCGGGTCGTACGATGCCTCGCGCCAAGGGGGCATGCCAACCTGGATCTGGGACCACTCACTAAGTGTGGTCAGGAACTCGGTTCCGGCCATGGGCACGCTATAGCGCTGATCGATCTTGGCGGTTCCATATGGAATTGGCTTGAGCAGGAATTGCGAGACATATGGCCCTGCCAAGTCGCTTTTCTTCGGACCACGGAAGACATCGGATGGAGTCGTAGCCAAGTGCTTCGCCGCTCGCCCGACGATAGGAGACGTCTCGTATCCCAAAAACGGCACGTCCCGGCAAAGCGCCTGCCAATACAGCTCTGAAGTCTCGAATGAGGCCGCTGGCGACGCAATCGAAGGAGCCGCCGGGATTGCGTAGGTATGCGGGTCGCCGCCCTCCATGTGGAACGTAAATGCGGATTGCGGATTGTTTAATTTGCGGCCGCCGCCTCGCGGGATGCGCTCGAAATCGGTATGCTTGCCCGACTTGATCGCAGCCAGAAGCGCGTTGTAAGCCGCCGGGTCAACCTCGCCAAATTGGTTCTGCGGCAATCCTTTCACGAAGCACGCGATTCGATTTGGAAGAGAGTTCTCGTCGCCGTTGGCGATCATCGCAGCGATCGGCCGTTCGCTCTGGGTAAGCGCGGCCTGTTTCCGCAAGTCGAATGCAGCCTGGGTTCTGGAGTTCTTGGTTATTTCAGGTGTAAAGGCACTAAGGCTCCGCGCCAATGGCATGGAGACTAGTGTTCCGGCAAGAAAACTTCTTCTAGTAAATGAACTGCGTTTCATTCAGACGACCCTTCGAAAGCAAAACGAGGGTCGTTGACCTCAAACGGGTCTTGTCCTTGGAACCGGCCGACGACGTGAGAAAGGGTCGCTAATCGATTCGCGCTGGATAGGTCTGAAGTGAATACCGCAGGTGTTAGCACGTCGCCCTCCCCAAGACGAATGCAAACTTGATATGACGTGATTTTTTGGCTTTGGAGCCCCGGGCCTCGTTAGCACCAGGTCCCACTCGACAAAGCATGCATCGAGTGGCCACCAACGTTATGGCGTAACAGGTTGTTTGTCAAGTTTAAAAACGAGTTAGGCGAAGTTATGTTTTCGCTGGATTCAATTGGAGCAGGTCAAGCCTATCCCCCTAAGCGCATACGAAATTGAAAAGGTAAGTGTTGTGCGCATTAACCAATTGGTCAACTTGTCAACCGCCCACCCCTAGCCTAGGCAAGATTCGCAGATTCCCCCCGGACCGATTGCGTGCGTGCGCAACAACAAGGCTGAAGTCCCAACTTTGGTCGTACGCCCGCCATTTGATGAACACAAGGTGCCTAACAGGGCGGGCGCGGAAGAATTTTTGGGCGCTCGAGAAGCTTTGTGCAGGACCTGGCGAAACGGCTCGAACTAACCGAGGTCCGTTTTTTGAGGTTCAACAGAAAGGAGCAGGGCAAAGGGCAGAGACTGACAGAAATAATAATGAGGGCAATTCCAGGCTTTCTTGAGCCGCGAGAAGGGGAGAGCCTAGCTGCGACGCTCTACGTCTTTACGAAGGCTCTCCGGGAGCGACCGGGAACTCTCCCGATAGCCGACTTCCAAGACCTATCAATGAGATGGCGCACTTCCAGCAGAGCCCCTGCATCCGCGGCAAGCCTAGCGGCGTGCTTACTGGCGGCTCGTGTTCTGCCCTTAGCTCAACGATTAGTGAAACAGAAGTGACGAGGAAGGGCTCTTGCCACTACTGCAGCTTTGCGTACTCTGCCTTCGCTTCCTTCAGGATAGGGATGTCGGGGTCGGCGTCTTTCCAGAGCGTGAGGAAACCCTTGTAACCGGCGAGCGCCCGGACACGGGCGGCATCGGCGTCCGCACCCTGCGAGATTCTCGACTCCAAGGCGTTGGCACGAGCCACTCCCAGATGCGCCAACGCTCCAGTCCAGCAGTTCCAGACAATGCCGCTGTGATCGAGAATCTTCTGAAATTCAGCAGCAGCGGCACTCCCCCGCCCCGCTGCTAAATAGGCATCTCCGCGTGCATACACGTGATAGAGGCAGGAAATATTGTTGACGAATGTAATTTGCGCCAACTCGATGGGTGTGGCCGCTTCCAAAGCATTCAGGGCGAGGGCAGGGTTCTTTTTATCCAGCGCTAATTGGGCCTGAATCGCCGGCAGCCAGATGGACTGCACTTGCGTGTCCAGCGGGAAGCGTTTTCCCAAGTCTTGTGCCAAAGACTCGGCTCGCAGGGTATCGCCCGCCATGGCAAACGCAAGAGCGGTCTCGCTCTCGACACCCTGACTCGTGGGAGCCAGCCTTAGAGCCTCTCCCGCTATCTGCCGTGCCTCCGCGGGATTGCCGTAAGCGGCTTCCCGCTGAGCAGCAATCGCCTGCCATATCGCCCCATTTTCTTTGCTGTCGGCCCGGATGGCAGACTCTAAAGCCCGCTTGGTCAGTTCCCGAGCGTTGCCCATATGTCCAGCGTATGCCTCGGTGTCAGATGCCAGCGCGAGCCCATAGGTCTCAAACTCGGGCTTGCCCGCGTACCACTTTTGCTGTTCTGCCATTGCCGCGGCGTCTGAGCCGAGAAAGGCTAGAGCATAAAGAGCATTGTGGAAGGTCGCATCATCCATTTTTCGTGCCTGCGCCTCGCCAATGATCTGCCGCGTTTCGTCGAAGCGCTGCAGGGCAACGGCGTAGTTGGTGAGATTGTCGTACGAACCTACACGATCCGGTGCCAGCCGCAGCCCTTGCCTCGTGATCTCCGTGGCCTTCTGATACTGACCCTGTTCGGAATACACGATGCCCAAATTGCCGTACGCTAAGCTTTCTCGCGGGTAGCTCTCAATCCGCTCCTGATAGGTCTGGGCCGCTTTATCCAGTTCTCCCGTTACATTCTGATAGTAATTGCCTGTGATCCGCAGTTTTTCCCGCTCGCTGGCATGTTCCCGCAACTGGAATGCTTTGGTGAAGTACTCGCTGGCCCGTCCGAGCTCGGCGAGATTGCCATAGTCGCCGCCTACAGCCTCGTAGGCCACGGCAAAATTCGGATCAAGCTCGATGGCACGTTGATCGTAAGGCAGGGCTGCCGCGGTGCCCTTCTCACCGTCGGCCTTTCGGCCAAGGCTGTACGCTTTCAAAGCTTCGAGCGAAGAGGTAGTGGCCTGTTCGAGCGGAACATCAAACCTCTGCACCGTAGCCAGCGATTCGCCCAGGCCGCCACGCAGCTTGGATGCCACCTCGCCGAGTGCGTCCAGCACCTTCTCCCTGGACGCCGACGTCACCTGCTCTTCGGCCAGCGTTTCTCCGTTCTGGCAATTCACCGCCTTCAATTCCAGCACATACTTGCTGCC
>Ga0207146_10238_pt1 | contig 14247 bp, 13 predicted proteins | sample Alteio_BWMinHeat_36_FD_153539 | JGI IMG/M metagenome (GOLD analysis project Ga0207146, IMG submission 153539) | Enriched cells from forest soil in Barre Woods Harvard Forest LTER site, Petersham, Massachusetts, United States -... | ecosystem: Environmental > Terrestrial > Soil > Temperate forest >...
TGCCACTTATCGAACAGGGAGTTACAGACCTGTAACAAGTCTGTGGGCCCGAGGGCTGCAACGCAGGGTGGGAAAGCCTGGCCCAAGGATGAAGGAGTCTGCTTTCAGTCGTGCAAGTCGAAGCAAATCTGATCGTCTTTGTTCTGGGTTCTTCGTCGATTCGCAATGAAGATTCGCGATGCGAGGACAGTTGGAGTGTAGCGCATTTTCTTCTGCCCTAGCGGCACAAATACTCCGTGCGGCTCGTCGAAGATTCCTCAGTTCTCATGAGCCTATACAGAGAACGATCTGCGCATATAAATACCTTTAAAATCAGCGCGGGAAAAATCGTTGATTCTTATAAATGCATAAAGAGTGAAGAGTTTAACAGGGCAATAAATACCTTGGTTAACCCATAATTTTATTTCTTAGGGGTGCCGAGCGTTTTCATCAGATCCGTAAGAGTAATGATTTTGATGTCGAAATGCCTACACAGGTCGGGAATCTTTGGCTCGTGCGACATGGGTGCGGATTCTTCCCTCGTTACAACTGTGCCGTTGTCGATGGCCGCCTGAGCAATGAGCCATGCATCCGCCCCGTTAGAGAACCTTGTACGATGACGCGCATAGAAACGACTTTCCGTGTAGACATACTCTCCGATCTTTGAGGCGAACTCTTGGACGCTCTTGGAGGGCGAGACGCGTACAGTCGGCCATTTTGTCAGTTGCAATTTGAGCCATTTAGCTAGTTCATCGTCCCCCTTCCGCCCCTCAGTGATTTCCTTGAAATTTCGTTTGGTGATCTTGATGGCATCATTTGCAATGTTGCGTTCTATTAGGGTCCAGAATCCGGCATATTCCGTATAACCCAATGGTATATTGTCCTTCGCCCAAACGAGGACATCGGAATCGAGCCAGTAGCTGCTCAAGCGGCGGCTTTCTCCCTACTTAGGAACCTTTCGACTGTAGCGATTGTCACCCCGAGGAGATTGGAGGCTTCCGTGTAGGTTGTAGTAGCGTTTCTGACGCTCGCCGCAATAGCGTCAGAGAACAATACGCTATTGCGCAATTTGAATGTGGCCCAGAAATCGCCAGTTTGTTTTTTCTTGGCCTCTTCTTCACGCTTTTTACGCCTTTGCTCGATTGCGTAATAATGGGCATACTCTGTGTCGAGGGCTGCCTTAAAGTCGTCGTAATCAAGTTTTTTCAGATCATAGGCTCGCCGCAAGGCGACCAATGAGCTTACCCAAAAGTGTCGCTGTACGCGTTCAAGATTGGCCTTGATGCTCCGAGACGGTTGCCATGAAACATTGAAGGACTTCTCCGGCACAAGAAATTCGGCGGCGACTTGATTGCAGAAACGCTCGATACTACCCAACTCGCTCAGCTTACGTCCAGCGAGTCTGGCATTGGAAATGCCAGTTTTCCCTATCCAGATATGAGCAAGTTCATGCGCGAGAGTAAAAATTTGCGCCGCTCTTGCATCGGTATCATTGACAAAAACCAGTGGCGCATATGGATCACTAATTGCGAAGCCCTGAAACTCCTCCGCGTCTAGTCGTCTATGGGTGGAGTGACCGACAACCCCACTCCTCATTACCAGAATTCCCGCAGCCTCGACCTTTTTGATTAGCTGACGCAGGAATTGCTCCCAACTTCGACACTGCTGCCGAAAATCCGTATTCACCCCGAGAGACGACCGCATATTGTCGGCAACATCGGCCACGTAATCCTTGGTCGTGAATCGGCCAACAAGCGCTAGTTTCTGCTTTCCCTGGCGTAGCTTGTGCTCACGAAACCAATCTTGGCGCATGAGTGCATCATTGATTACCCCAATAAATTCCCGTGAGGGTTCGGCCACAGGCTTTCCGCTGCGGGTACGGAGATCGGGGATCGGGACCGGATCGGGTTGAGGTGGTTCCGCGAGGAATAGCACCAAATATGGAATTTGGAGTTTGTTGGCAAGAAATTCCGCCTGATCCTCACTGATCGGTTCCCCTCGCTCCCATGCCCTTATTTTGTCGGCAGTGATAGCTTCCGTGGCCAATTGCTCTGGCACTAGATGGTTCTGCGCCATAGCCCACGTAATGATGCGCGGATTTATATAAGCTACATTCATGTCATCCATTGGGATGGCCTCCTTGGTGATACACTTCCGGTAGGCCATCCGTCGGCTAAAGCCGAGAAGGACAGTTATATGTGATCGTCGTCAGATTCGCCTAGAAAAAACTCGGGGCTGCCACCACGGGAATTTCAGGCATTCACTGACGCTTTGGCGAAGGTTGTAAAAGCTTCCCCGACTTCCTCCCGCGCCGCGATCGCGGCTGCAAAGCAACGAAACCTTCACGTCATACTCGATTCGTTTACTTCCCATCAAAGGACCGGACTTAACGAGACCCTGCCTCCTTGCCCGTCAACTCCCTGTAGGTAAGGTGACGGCTTACGACCTGAGCGAGCGCCTGTGCGAAGCGGGTCGAATCGGTATGTCCAATCCGGTGATTGACCCGGAACATAGCCCTCATCTAGGTAACGGTCCATGTGGTACGGCTTGGCAGCAACATAGGTTCCATTCAATCCCCTTTTTAGCAGACTCCAGAAATTCTCGATGGCCTGAGTGTGAACCTGACCGCGAATATATTCCTCAGCATGATTGACGGTTTCATGGATGAAACCCTTTGCGTCTAAACCGTCATATCCCGACCATCCATCGCTATAAACTGTCGCGCCGAAGCCTACACGGTCAAGAATGGCCCGCTGAAGGGTTTCCCGCTTGACGTTCGGGACGATCTGAGCGCGAACCTTACGAGTCTCCCCATCCAGCATTCCGAATACCGCCGTCTTTTCTTCGTAGCCGTTCATTGCAACTCTCATCTTGAGGCGACGATGTATGAGGGAGGGGGACTAGACGATCCAACCACCGCCTACGACTTCATCACCGTCGTAGAAGACGGCAGACTGGCCGGGGGTGACGGCGCGCTGCGGAGCATCAAACGTCGCAAGAACTTCGTTCTCGCTCGACATTTCAATGATGGCCCAGGCTGGCTCGTGACGGTGGCGAATCTTGGCCTTGACGCGCATGGGGGCGTCGAGCGAGGGGATGGAAATCCAGTTCAGGTCGCGGGCGCGGAGTGTCTGGATGGTTGTCTCCGATTCGCTGCCTACGGTGACCTTGTTCGACGCATTGTCGATCTGGATGACGTAGAGCGGCGTGGGCGAAGAGAGGCCGAGTCCCTTGCGCTGTCCGACGGTGAAATTGTGGATGCCGTGGTGGTGGCCGATGACCTCTCCGGATGTAGACACGAGCTCGCCGGAGGAGTCGGGCAGCGGCTCGCCCTGCTCGTCGAGGTAGGCGTCGATGAACTTCTTGTAGTCGCCGCCGGGGATGAAGCAGATCTCCTGCGAGTCAGGCTTGCTGGCCAAGGCCAGTTCGTGCTGGCGAGCGATCTCGCGGACCTCGGGCTTGGTGTAGCTGCCCAGGGGGAAGAGCGTGCGCGAGAGCTGGTCTTGAGTTAGACCAAACAAGAAGTAAGTTTGGTCTTTTGAAGTGTCTGCGGGGCGCTTCAAAATCCAGCGGTGGCGCTCGGGATCGTACTCGTTGCGGGCGTAGTGGCCGGTGGCGATGCGGTCGGCGCCGATCTGGCGGGCGCGGATGAGCAGCTGGTCGAACTTGAGATGGTTGTTGCAGAGCGAGCAGGGAATGGGCGTGCGTCCGGCGAGGTACTCCTTGACGAAGGGACGGACGACCTGATCTTCGAATCGCTCCTGCTCGTTGAGCAGGTAATACGGAATGCCAAGTCCCTCAGCCACACGGCGCGCGTCGTACACATCGTCGATGGAGCAGCAGCGGCCCTGCACCTGCTCGGGCATGCCCTCCTTGCCGGCGAGGCGGCGCTGGTTCCAGAGCTGCAGCGTGAGGCCGACGAGCTCGTAGCTCTCGTCCTTGAGCATGGCGGCGACGGTCGAGGAGTCGACTCCGCCGGACATGGCTACGGCTACCGTGTTGTTGAAGGTGGAGGACATGGAAATACGCTGCTTTTAGTATCTCATTTTTCCACAGGTGGATGGTGGGCACCCGCATGCGTGCTTATTGTGGGGGCGTGCCGCTGCTCATTGCCTGGCGGAGCTTCTGCTCGGATTCGGCGCTGCAGTATTTGCAGTCGAGCTGGAGGAAAACTGAGGTGTAAGGGATGACCGTGGTGGTCTTCAAGATGAGTATCTTGAAGGTTTTTCCTGCCTCGTCGACTTTGTTGATGAGTTGATCGTGGGGAAGGGATTGGGTAGGGCGGTCCTGCAGGATTTTCTTCAGGTTGTCGCGGTAGTAGTTCACTCCGAAGTAATCCTGCTCCAATACGAAAGGCAATTCGGCGTCAAGATAAATGTTGGGCCTGACGTGAACGGAATTGTCGAGCATGGCGAGCACTTCGCGGGTGACTTCGAGCTGGTCGGTGTTGGTCGCAAGCGTCTGGATTCCGGGCGCTACCTGGAGCGGGTAAGCCGAATCGACGATCATGATCCAGTTGCGGTGACCGAGCAGTGGAAGCTGCTGGCGGAGTTTGACGTGCCAGTCTGCTTCACTTTGCGCATGGGATGGGTGTGCGGTGAAGAGGAGGGCGAGCGATAGCACGAGGGCGATTTTTCTCATGGCTGGATCCGCGTACTTCTTTTCTGCCATTCAATATATGCCTAAGCATTTTTGGGTGTGGCTGGATTGATCCCATGTCTCAGAAGCGAGACATGGGGCACCCATATTGCGTATGTGTTATGATGTATCTACGCTCAGTGATTTGGTTGTGAGCCGTTCTCGCCCTCCAAAGCAAGATCGCCTGGCACGTAATTTCCCAAGCCCCTACAGCGTAGCCGCTCCGTGATGGAGTGGAGCCATGTGAGCAATGCGCTTCATGGTGAGAGGCAGCGTCCGGCAGAACCTCGTGTCGAGAGATAACTTCAGTCTCGACTATTGGATTTGATTCACTCGGGTTTTCCCATACGCATTATCTATTTTATTCCGGTGGTTGGCGTGTGCCTACTTTACTGGATTTGAAGGTTTCGCCCGCCTGAAATGGAAAGTTATGGCAAGCGAAGCGAACAGCAGGTCCTTCGACTCCGCTGCGCTTCGCTCAGGATGACAAATCTGATTCAGGCACGGTTGTGAAACGGACTTAAAAGGACAAATGAACCAATTTTCAGATTTCAATTTATCGCCAGCGCTGAAGACGCGCCTGGCTGCAGCAAATTTTGTTACGCCGACCCCGGTACAGGAGAAGGCGATTCCTCCCGCACTTGAGGGAAAAGATGTGCTGGCAACGGCGCAGACCGGTACTGGCAAGACTTTGAGCTTCCTGATTCCGATCATCGAGCGGCTTCAGCAGTCGCAGAACAAGACTTCGAAGGCGCTGATTCTGCTGCCTACGCGTGAGCTGGCGATGCAGGTCGAGCAGGCATTCCGCAAGGTTGCCGGCGGCTCGAATCTGCATGTTGCGCTGGTTGTGGGCGGCATGAACGAAGGCCCGCAGCTGCAGGCGATTCGTAAGGGAGCACGGTTGATTGTGGCGACTCCGGGTCGTTTAGAAGATTACCTGAAGCGCAGATTAGTCAAGCTCGATACGGTAGAAATGCTGGTGCTGGATGAAGTGGACCGCATGCTGGATATGGGCTTTAAGCCTGCGATCCGGCGGATTGCGGACGCCACTCCGGCGAAGCGGCAGACGCTGTGCTATTCGGCGACGCTGGATGCGCAGATTAAGGAAATCGTTCGCGATTACCAGAACAACCCGGTTCGGATCGAGATCGGTTCGGTGTTGAAGCCGTCCGAGAACGTGGAGCTGCAGACCTTCGAAGTGGAGCAGGACAAAAAGCATGAACTGCTTGAGCACCTGTTGAACTCAGAGAAAGGCAGCTTCCTCGTTTTCGTTCGCACGAAGCACGGCGCTGACCGCGTTGCGAAGAAGCTGGGACGCTCGGGCTGGTCGGCGACGCAGATTCATGGCGATCGTTCGCAGTCGCAGCGGAATGCTGCTTTGCGGAGCTTTTCGGAAGGCAAGCATCGCGTGCTGGTTGCGACGGACGTTGCTGCTCGCGGCATTGACGTGAAGCACGTGGCCCATGTGGTGAATTACGACATGCCGAAGGTGGCAGAGGACTTTGTGCATCGCATTGGACGCACGGGTCGCGCCTCAAGCCGCGGCGTGGCGTCGACGTTCACCATTCCTTCTGAGAGAAAAGACCTGCGCAAGATTGAGCGCGCTCTTTCGATCAACATGAAGCGTTTTCGGGTAAAGGGACTGGCCAATTCGGCTTCGCAGCATGCTCATAGTGCAAGCGCATAAGCGTTAAAAAACCGCAGCGTAAAACAAGGCGTCCTTCGTGGACGCCTTGTTTTTTTAGGGGAGAGGTACCGGCTTTTGTTTTCAGCCCAGAGTGCCGGCGTTGACTGGAGCCAGTTCCCGCAGGCGGTTAGCGGCGGTGGGGATGACCCCGAGAGCGAAATCGATGTCGTCTTCTGTTGTCTGCTTGGTGAGGGAGAATCGCAGGCTGGCGCGTGCTCTTGCCGGAGACAGGCCCATCGCGGTGAGAACGTGAGACGGCTCGGTGGCACCGGAGGCGCAGGCTGATCCGCCGGAGGTGGACAAGCCCTTGAGGTCGAGCGCGATGACGAGGGCTTCGCCTTCGAGGTTGTCGAAATAAATATTGGTGGTGTTGGCCACTCTGGCAACAGCGCCGCCGTTGACGCCGGTTTCATCGACTCTATTGAGAATGCTTTGTTCGAGGCGGTCGCGCAGTGCCGCAATCTTATCCATGGTGCCGTCGGTGAGCGAGGTGCGGGCCAGTTCGGCAGCTTTGCCGAGGCCGACGATGCCGGGAAGATTTTCGGTTCCGGCGCGGCGCTGGCGCTCGTGCGATCCGCCAAAAAATAATGGTTCGAGCTTGGTGCCACGGCGCACGTAGAGGATGCCTGTGCCTTGCGGAGCGTGCATCTTGTGGCCGGAGATGCTGAGCAGATCGCAGCGCAGCGTCTGCACGTCGATGGGCAATTTACCTGCGGCCTGCACGGCGTCGGTGTGGAAATAGATGTCGGCTTCGGCGGCGATACGGCCGATTTCGCTGACCGGCTGGATGGCTCCGGTTTCGTTGTTGGCCATCATGATACTGATGAGCTTGGTGTTGGGCTGAATGGCGCGGCGGACCTCCTGCGGATCGACGACGCCTTCGGAGGATACGGGGAGGAAAGTCACTGCCGCGCCGCGTTCGCGCAGCCTTTCTGCGGCATGCAGAATGGCGTGGTGCTCAATGGACGAGGTGATAAGGTGGTCGCCAGGCTGGACGAGGCCGAAGAGCGCCAGATTGTCACTCTCAGTGCCGCCGGAGGTAAAGACGATTTCGGCGGGACGGCAGTTTAAGAGCGCCGAGACCGACTCGCGAGCATGCTCGACCGCACCGCGCGCCTGCTGGCCCTGCTGGTGGATCGACGAGGCGTTGCCGAAGTGCTCAATAAAATAGGGGCGCATGGCATCGAGCACCTCGGGCACGAGAGGTGTTGTCGCATTCGCATCCATGTATACCCGTTTCATTCTGTTGGCGATCTCCTGTCTCTATTTTACGTGCTTTGAGACACTGCCTATTCCGATTCCGGCAGGATGACCCCGCCTGATCGTCCATTCGCCGCATTTTCCCCTTTTCTGGACGAAGATTTGACACATCGTCTCAGGCGGTTCTGCTACGCTGCTTGCGCAGTTGACTTGAGGAGGATGTAAAACATGAAAGCGATTCGGATATTTTGTATTGCCATGCTTTGTTGCCTGATGGCTCCGGCAACGATGCTACACGCGCAAGCCGTCGGCACGCAGGCGGCTCCTGCGGATGTGTACGGCAAGCTGATGGGAATGATGGAGAAACAGATTGTGGCCGCAGCCGATGCCATGCCAGCAGACAAGTTTGACTTTGCGCCGACGCAGGGTGAATTCAAAGGCGTGCGCACATTCGGCCAGCAGGTGAAGCATCTGGCCGAGTCGAATTACGATTTTTTTGAGGGTTGGAATGTACCGGGCGCGGTGAAAGAAGCCGATATCGAGAAGCTGACAAGCAAGGACGACATTATGAAGGCCCTCCGCGACTCTTACACGTTTGCGCATGCGGCCATCGGCACGATTACTGCTGCCAATGCCTTTACTGTGATGGGCTCTGGCGAGCGCAAGTATACGCGCGCCGGGCTGGCGTCTTTCTGCATCGCGCACTCGATGGATCATTATGGGCAAATGGTTGTGTACCTGCGGATGAATGGAATTGTGCCTCCGGCGAGCCGTCAGGGCGGGATGTAGGGACTGGCCGTCCATGCAACCGCGCCTTCGGCGCCAAAAAATGCATTCGCAATGAACGCCGGGACCGCCGTCAGTGCCAGTGCGAGCAAAAAGCAGATCCTTCGACTTCGCGCTCCGCTCAGGATGACAACGCTGAAAGTTATGGTCGGGGCGACAACATAAAAAGGCGTCCGCGAAGGACGCCTTTTTATGTTGCGCCGAAGGCGCGTACCTGGACGGTTAGTTCCGTTGCGAGATGGGGATATATTTCGCAGGGTATTCCGGGCCGATGTAGTCTGCGCGGGGGCGGATGAGGCGGTTGTCGTCGAGTTGCTCGATGACATGGGCTGCCCAACCGGCGATACGGCTGATGGCGAAGATCGGTGTGAATAGATCGAGATCGATGCCGAGCGTGGTATAGGTCGATGCGGAGTAGAAGTCGACATTGGCGTTGAGCTTCTTTTCCGACTTGATGTACTGCTCGATCTTTTGCGACATATCGAACCACTTGGTGTTGTTGGCGGAGCGGCCCAGGTCTTCCGACATTTTGCGCAGGTGCGTCGCGCGCGGGTCTTCGGTGTGATACACGCGATGGCCGAATCCGGAGACTTTTTTCTTCTGCGCCAGCATAGCCTTCACATATTCGATCGGGTCTGCGCCTTCCTTCTCGATGGCAAAAAGCATGTGCATCACCGCCTCATTGGCGCCGCCGTGGAGCGGGCCTTTGAGCGCGCCGATGGCTCCGGTAATGGCGGAATGAACATCGGAGAGCGTGGCTGCGATGACGCGAGCAGCGAAGGTCGAGGCGTTCAGCTCGTGGTCGGCATGCAGGATAAGGGCCACGTCGAAGGCGCGAGTCGCTGTTTCGGATGGCTTTTCGCCGGTGAGCATCCAGAGAAAGTTGCCGGCGTGGGAGAGCGATTTGTCAGCCTCAACCACGGGCTTGCCCTTGCGAATACGGTCAAAGGCGGCCACGACTATGGGAATCTGCGCGGTCAGATCGAAGCTCTTGCGGACGTTGGAGTCGTGATCGACGGGCTTCTCGTCTTTGTCATAGAAGCTGAGCGCGGAGACGGTGGTGCGCAGGACTTCCATCGGTGTCGCTGTTTTCGGGAAGGATTGGAGAAGTTTAAGGATTTCAGGGTGAATCTGGCGGGCGTCTGAAAGCTTCTTTTTGAAGGCTTCGAGTTCGGATGCGGTCGGAAGCTGGCCGTGCCAGAGGAGGTAGGTCGTTTCCTCGAACGTCGATTTCTCGGCCAGCTCATGAATGTCGATCCCGCGGTAGGCAAGCACCCCGGCCTCTCCATCGATCCAGCAAATGCCAGAGTTGGCTGCGACAATCCCTTCAAGTCCTTTTGAAGCTACTGCGGTCGACATAACGTACCAAATCCCTCCAGTTTCATTCTGCCTGTTTCAAGGCGGACATTGTTGGATGCGGCCACGACGTGGCCAGATGCTGATGATCCGCTCATTTCCCGGCGTTGTTGCATGCCTCAGGTGCGAAACAGGTCTAAATATTGTTTATAGCAGCGCGGTTATTGGGTTGTCACTTACGTCCAGTTCTTCTTAAGAGACGAAAGCCGCAGCGAAACGGTCGCAGCGAAAGTGCGAAAGATCGACGCTGGGTCTTTCGCGCAGGATGAGCTGGCGCATGACGCGTGCCGTGGCTGGTGCCAGCAGAATGCCGTTGCGGAAGTGGCCGGTGGCGATCCAGCAATTCTGCTCCCCGCAGGCGTCGATGACTGGCAGACCGTCTCCGGAGCCGGGGCGCAGGCCAGCCCACGTCTCTACGATGTGCGCCTCACGGACTGGCGGCCAGAGTGCGGCGGCGTCATCGAGGAGCGATTGAATGGTCGTTTCCTGCACGGATTTGTCGAAGCCGACGCGTTCGACGGAAGCACCGATTGCGACACGGCCATCGCCGCGCGGAACCAAGTAGAGCTCCGGCGTGCGGATGACGCAGGGTAATTGGCGATTGGGCGGCAGCTGCACGGTGACCATCTGCCCCTTGCGTGGTTCTATCGATGGGAGATTTGAGACAGCTCCGGCCCATGCGCCGCAACAGTTGATGAAGTGCGTAGCGGAGTACGTGGTTTGCGGCGATGTAATTTCGACGCCGGATGATGCGCTGCGTACTTTGAGAACCGGGGAGTGTTCGATGAGTCTGATTCCTGCGGCAGCGGCGGCTTTCGGCAACGCGGCGCAAAGGTCGCGGGGATCGAGGCTGTGCTCAGCGAGCCATTGGAAACTGCGCCCGGCGAGATTGAGCTCCGGGAGGCGCAGAACTATCTCCTCGATAGGAAGTGCCTGGTCGAAAACGTGGTTCCGGTCTGAGCCTTGCAGCGTGCCGAGGGTACGAAGAGGGATTTGCAACCCGGAGAGGGACTCGATCGTATGTAGATAGTTGGGGTAGAGCGAAATGCTGAGGTCGGAGAGCGGTTGCAGCGCGGGAGGATTTTCCGGGTCTTGCGCTGCTAACATACCGGCTGCGGCCCAGGAGGCTTCCGTCATAGCGCGCCCTTGTTCGAGCACGGTGACGCGCAGCCCGCTTCCGGCCAGTTCGAGCGCCGTGGACAGGCCGATGATTCCACCACCGGCGATGATTACTTCCATCAAGGCACACATCTCACACATCTATTGTATGGCGGGACGGATAGACAAAAAACGTTTGTCAGCGTCCATCAAGTTGGGTAGTCTCAGCGCACGGTGAAAGCAGGAGAAAAAGAGAACGATGAGTGACGAAACAGTTGTAGAACAGCGTAGTTTTTCGGGAGCTTTTCTTGGTTTATTAGCAGCCGCATTCCTTGCAGCGATTGGAGGATTGATCTGGAGCTATACGCTCAGCAATCGTCTGACGACGACGGAAACGCAGTTGAAGCAGGCGCAGGCGCAGAATGACAAGCTGGGCGAGCAGCTGGAGCAGACGAATGCCCGATTGAAGGTTGCAACGGAGACGCTTGGGCAGTCAGTTGGATTAACGCAGAAGCAGCTTGAAACACGAGCCAATGACCTGCTGCGTCGGCAGGAGGCAGATGCCAAGCGGCTTGAAGGCGAGCAGGCGGCGGCGCAGAAGCAGATTGGAGCGGTATCCACCGACGTTTCGAGCGTGAAGACGGATGTTGGCGGGGTGAAAACCGATGTTGCTCAGACCAAGACCGAGTTGCAGAATACTCAGGCACAGTTACAGAGCATGAAGGGCGATCTGGGTGTGCAGAGCGGCTTGATTGCAACGAACCATGATGAACTGGAGATTCTGAAGCACAAAGGCGACCGCAACTATTACGAATTCACCTTGCACAAAAATCAGCGGCAACCGATTTCAACCGTTGGACTGGAATTGAAGAAGGCTGACACGAAGCACAGCCGGTACACGCTTGAGGTCTATGCCGACGATAAGAAGATCGAGAAGAAGGATCGCGGGCTGAATGAGCCGGTGCAGTTCTATACGGGTAAAGACAATTACCTGTATGAGCTGGTCGTAAACAACATGAGCAAGGACCAGATTCAGGGATATGTGTCGACGCCGAAGGCTGCTCCTGCGCCGGTGAACCCAGGGCACTGATATCACAGCCGTATCATCTTAAGCGACGCCGGAGTAATTCTTCGGCGTCGCTTTTTTATTGGCGACACGAGAGTTATTTCTCAGCCGGCGGCCATGAGAGCACCAGATTTTTCTGATGCATAAACGAGATGACCGCTTCGAAGCTGTGCCGGGCGTCCCATTGGTCTTTCGTCATGGGGTAGTGGAAGATGATCAGGCCCTGCACACTCTGTCCTGGCTGCAGGGTTATGTCCCGCAAAATAGGCTCCCCCTTGAGAGGGGCCATCTGCGGATAGGCGATAAAGACGCTCTGGAAATCATTCTTGTTGGCTGCAAGGCTGCGCTGTTCGTCGCCGTTGTTGGTGACGAGGTTGCTCCACATATCGTGCAGGAAAAGTGGGATGTTTGTCTGGTTGCGGATTCGTACCTGGGCCACGATCAGCAGCTGGTCGTAGGTGTCCATACCGCCCTGAACGCCCTGTGCGCCCGCGCCAACCCGCATTTCTGTGTGTATTGGCGTTACGTCGAGCTTTAGGATCTGCCCGGCAGCAACGGGAGGTTTTTCCCCGATATACACGTATGCGCCGATGGCCAGCACGACCAGAATAGTGGCAACCACCACAATCAAAAAGGCGCGTTTTGCCGAATTCGTTTCCTCTGTCATCCGAGATGAATTTTACTCTACCGGCTTTGCCGAAGCGGATAAATATGTGTAAGGGGATTCGACACGCGGTTGCGACCGACATACTGGCTGACACTTTATCGTTGACCTGATGATGCTCTGCGTGCGAGCGTGCAGGGGAGATAAATCAGAGCGGCATACGAGCAGGATTTTTTTCAGCGGCGAAAGCCGTGCATGCGGCTGAGCTGCAGGGCCGGCTCATTCCGCCCTTTTAAGCAGTGGTCTCACATTCAGTGGAGGAGGTGACTGACGGATGGAACAGGTACTAGGGGTAGCAATCGGCATTGTGCTTGTATGTCTGCTGCTCAGCATCATCGCGTCTCATGTGCTTGAGATCATGGCGGCTTTCACGGCGAAACGCGCCGTCGCGCTGGAACAGGCGATTCTCAAGATGCTCGGTGATCCTGCCATCTACCAGAAGTTTGCGAGCCATCCACTGATCGAGACCATCTCGTTTGCGCCTGCGAAACTTCTGGGCTTTAGTCTGGCACGGGCAGCTAAACCACGGCCTACGTATATCGCTTCTCCGCTCTTTACTCGCGTTCTGCTGATTTCGCTGGCGCAGGCACAAAACCTGCACTCGACTGACGTCACGGCAATCGTGGCGAGCCTGCCGCCTGAATCCCCCCTGAGGCAAAAGCTGAGCGCGATCATCATGGGAATTGAACACGACCGCGCAGCATGCGTATCAGCTGTTGAGCAGTGGTACGACGGCACGATGGACCGCGTCAATGGCGCCTATAAGCGCCACACGCAGAGCTGGCTCATTGTGCTTGGCATGGTGCTGGCGGTGACGTTCAATGCGAATCTCTTCCTGATTACGCAGCGGCTGTGGACATCCCAGGACGCGCGCGCTGCCATAACCGCAACCGCGCAGATGTACAGCTGCAAGGATGGCCAGCCCTGCAGTTTGCCGGACTACAAAACTGCGAGCACCGACATTCAACAGAGGCTTGGAGCCGATCTCCCTCTCGGCTATGACCGTCAATATGTCCTCCGCTACTGGCAGAGTTGGGCCGATCCGGGGCAGCGGGGACTCAAGGCCGTGGCGGGCCATTGGGCCTTCAATTTCATCGGCTGGCTGCTCATGGCGATTGCCGTGTCGCTTGGCGCGCCCTTCTGGTTCGATCTGCTGAACAAGCTGGTGAATCTGCGACTGGCTGGGGTGAAACCTGACAAGGCTACGCCCGTCCTGGCGAGCGGAGGGACGGCGGTGGTGGCGGCCGCTGAGATTTCCGTTCCTGACCAGACGACGGATACGACGGCTTGACGTTCAGGCTCGCGGACGCAGCGCCGCCAGAAATTCATCTGGCGGCAAGGTGTTTAACACGTCCTGTTTGCTGAGCCATGCGCGGCGCAGCTGGCTTACGCCGAAGCGCATCTTTTCCATGTGACTGGTGTGGTGCGAATCGGTATTGATGGAGATTTTGCAGCCCAGTTCCTTTGCCAGGCGCAGATCGCGGTCACAAAGATCGAGGCGGTCGGGGTAGGCATTATGCTCGACGGCGACGCCTAACTCGGCCGCGCGACGCAGAATCTGCGGCAGGTTGAGTTTGTACGCTTCCCGGCGCAGTAGCAGGCGGCCTGTTGGATGCCCGAGGATGCGCGTGTTCGGATTTTCAAGAGCGCGCAGAACGCGTTCGGTCATTTGCTCTTCGGGTTGATTGAAGAGCGAATGCACGCTGGCGATGACGACGTCTATCTGTGCCAGCACTTCGTCGGAGAGGTCAAGCTCGCCGTCGTGAAGGATGT
>Ga0207146_10239_pt1 | contig 14212 bp, 14 predicted proteins | sample Alteio_BWMinHeat_36_FD_153539 | JGI IMG/M metagenome (GOLD analysis project Ga0207146, IMG submission 153539) | Enriched cells from forest soil in Barre Woods Harvard Forest LTER site, Petersham, Massachusetts, United States -... | ecosystem: Environmental > Terrestrial > Soil > Temperate forest >...
TGGGCTCGGATGATGGTGTGGGAGTCGGCGGCTATCTGCGGCGTTGCGGTTTTTCCGGTGCCGATGGCCCAGACTGGTTCGTAGGCGACCACCAGGCTGACGGCCTTTTTCGCCGAGACTTTGTGGAAGGCGCGGAGACACTGGCGGCGCAGGACGTCGTCGGTGAGCCCGGCCTCGCGTTCTTCGAGCACTTCTCCCACGCAGACGATGGGGATGAGTCCGGCTTCGAGGGCGGACTTGAGCTTGAGGTTGACGGTGTCATCGGTCTCGCCAAAGTACTGGCGGCGTTCGGAGTGTCCGATGATGACGTGGGTGACACCTACGGCAAGCAGCATGGCGGCGTTGACTTCGCCCGTGAAGGCGCCATCCTTTTGCCAGTAGAGATCCTGAGCTCCGATGGCGAGGTTCGAGCCCTTGACCGCATGGATGGCGGCATCCAGTGCAAGGTAGGTCGGGCAGACAACGATTTCGTCGCGATCGTGGCCGTGGACCAGAGGAAGGAAATCGCGGAAAAATTCACGGGTCTGGTCGGGGGTTTTGTACATTTTCCAGTTGGCGGCGATGAGTTTCTTTCTCATGAAGGACCTTTCTCGAAGATAGCGGAGGGTGCGTAGCCTAGCGCTTTTCCGTCAGGGCTTCCACGCCGGGCAACTTTTTCCCTTCCAGAAATTCCAGCGAGGCGCCGCCTCCGGTTGAAATGTGAGTGATCTTGTCGGCTACGCCGGCGGCTTTGACGGCGGCTACCGAATCTCCGCCGCCTACGATCGTGGTAGCTCCGGCATTGTCTGCCACAGCCTCGGCAATTTTGAAGGTGCCTTTGGCGAAGGGCGGCAATTCGAAAACGCCCATGGGGCCGTTCCAGACGATGGTGCGGGCGCGGGCTACCTCTTCGGAAAAAGTCTCGATCGACTGCGGGCCGATATCGAGAGCCATCATGTTGGCGGGGATGGGCTCGCCGTGGCCGACGATTTTGGTCAAGGCGCCGGCTTCGACGCGGTCGGCGATGACGTGATCGGTGGGCAACAGGAACTTGAGCTTATGGGTTTTCGCCTGCTGCAGAAGATCGCGGGCGAGTGCGATCTTGTCCTCTTCGACCAAACTCTTGCCGACGGATTCGCCTTGCGCCTTGAGGAAGGTGTACGCCATGCCGCCCCCGATGATGAGAACGTCGACCTTGCTGAGCAGGTTTTGGATGACTCCGATTTTGTCGCTGACTTTGGCGCCTCCAAGGATGGCGACGAAGGGGTGCTCGGGGTTCTGCAGGACGCGACCCAGATATTGCAGCTCTTTTTCCATGAGCAAACCGGCGGCGGATTTCTGCACGAAGCGGGTGATGCCAACTGTGGAAGCATGGGCACGATGAGCGGTGCCGAAGGCGTCGTTGACGTAGAATTCGGCGAGCTTGGCGAGCTGCATCGAAAAATGTTCGTCGTTCCTTTCTTCCTCGGCCTGGAAGCGGAGGTTTTCGAGCAGCAGGGCCTGGCCTTTCTCGAGCTTGAGCGCCATTTCTTCAGCTTCAGGACCAACGCACTGGGGGCAGAAGCCGACATTTTCGCCGCGCGACAGTTCTTTGTCGAGCAGCATGCGCAGACGTTCGGCGACGGGCTTGAGGCTCAGTTTTAGATTGGGTTTGCCTTTGGGCCGGCCCAAGTGAGACGCGAGGATGAGGCGGGCTCCGTGACGCAGAGCGTACTCGATGCTGGGCAGGGTTTCGCGGATGCGCGTGTCGTCCATGACGCGGCCGTCGTCGAGCGGGACGTTGAAGTCGACGCGCATGAAGATGCGATGATCGTTCAGCGGGAGATCGCGAATGGAAAGCTTGGACATGGAACACCCGTCGTTGGTCGTTTGCTGGTGGAGGGCCGGGCGCCCCGCCCGGCTGGACGGGCGAGACGCCCGTCCCTCCACGCTACCAGAAAAAAACTACAGGCCTTTGGCCGAAATCAGGCTGATCAGATCGCGGACACGGCAGGAGTATCCCCACTCATTGTCGTACCACGAGATCACCTTGACGCAGTTGCCGCCGACCACCAGGGTCATGGGGGGCGTCCACGATGGAAGAGCGGGAGTCCCCTTTGAAATCGGACGAGACCAGTTCGTTCTCCTCGAACCCGAGGTAACCCTTCAGCGGGCCTGACTCGGAGGCTTTTTTTAGGGCAGCATTGACTTCTTCGCGCGTGGTCTTTTTTTCTACGAACGCGACGAGGTCGACGACCGAGACATTGGGAGTGGGTACGCGCATCGCGAAGCCATCGAGTTTGCCGGCCAGATCAGGAATGACGAGCTTCAACGCTTTGGCAGCGCCGGTCGAGGTTGGGATCATGTTGATCGCCGCCGCCCGGGCGCGCCGCAAATCTTTGTGCGGGAAATCGAGAATGACCTGATCGTTCGTATAAGAGTGGATGGTAGTCATGGTGCCGCTGACGATCTTGAAGTTGTCGTTGACGACCTTGGCGATCGGGCCAAGACAATTCGTGGTGCAGGAAGCGTTCGAGATGATGTGGTGTTTGGCGGGATCATACTTCTCTTCGTTCACGCCGAGCACGACGGTGAGGTCTTCATTCTTCGCGGGCGCGGAGATGATGACTCTTTTCACGCTGCCGCGCAGATGTTTGCGGGCGTCGGTGGCGTCGGTGAACCGGCCGGTGGATTCGATTACGACCTGAGCTCCTACGGAGTCCCAGGGCAGGGCAGCGGGGTCTTTTTCTTTAAAGACCTTGATGACTTTGCCGTCGATCGAGATACTGTCGGCGCCGGCGGTGATTTTATGCGGCAAGTTGCCGAGGATCGAGTCGTATTTCAGCAGATGAGCTAGAGTCTTGGGGTCGGTGAGATCATTCACGGCAACGAAGTCGAGGTTCTTGTCAGCGAGCGCAGTGCGAAGAACGTTGCGTCCGATGCGCCCAAATCCATTGATGCCAATTTTTACAGCCACGATGCCTCCAAAAGAAATTTTGATTGCCTAAGAAAAATCTGCAGGAACCTGGAACGAACTTTGATGGTAACAGGGTCGAGCAGCCAGCGTAAATGTCAGGCAGATACTGGCGTGATCTCGATACCGGTCTCGGTGTTGCGCCACAGGAAGGGGACACGGGCGAGCCAGTATTTTGCGTTGATCATCCGGCGGACGCGGGCAAACTCTTGCGGCGGCAGGATGCGGGCGGTTGCGGGGAATTCGGGGCCGGTGATTTTTCCGCGGATGGTGCAGGGGGCGATCTTGACTTGCGGGTGGTTGCGGATGCGCTTGTATTTTCCGGTTTTGCTGCTGGTCATCAAGTAGAGTTTGTTGTTGTCTTCGGCAAACCAGATGGGCGTGTACACGGCAACGCCATTTTTTCGGAAGGTAGCGAGGCTGATGTAACGCTGGCCGCGGATTTCGGCGGGGATGTTAGCCATTTAGATATTGTAAACAGGGGCAGGCCGATGTCGGGGGAGGAGCTGGGGAGGCAGAGCCCCGAGGAAGAATCCAAATGACTGATCCAATTGGGGCGCGGTCACATACAATAGCGGGCTATTGAGACTTTGCATATGAGCGAGACGAAATGAGCGAGGCCTGGAAAAAATGGGAGGGCCGCACCGTCGATGGGAGATTTCCGCTACAACGCTATTTAGGTGGCTCCGGCCATAGTGCCGTGTTCCTCACCGTTACGCAGCCCAGGGGGAGCGATTCCGAAAAGGCTGCCATCAAATTGATTCCCGCCAGCGCGGGAGACGCGAATCATCGATTTCTCCGATGGAAGGCGGTTAGCGAACTGACCCATCCGAATCTGATTCGTATTTTCGAGGCGGGACGCGGCGAACTAGATGGCACGGAGCTCCTCTATGTCGTAATGGAGTACGCGGAAGAAAATCTCTCGCAGATTCTTCCGGAGCGGGCATTGACGGCGGAGGAAGCGCGAGGCATGCTGGCGCCGATTCTGCGGGCGTTGCAATTTGAGCACGATAAGGGGTTCGTGCATGGACACATCCAACCTTCAAATATTCTGGCGGTCGGTGACCAGGTGAAGCTGTCGAGCGACGCTTTGAGCATGGCAGGCGAGAGGAGGGGGAGCGCGCGCGCGACCAGTGCCTACGATCCGCCAGAAGCGCCGACGGGAGCGATTTCGACGGCTGCCGACGTTTGGCAGTTGGGGATGACATTGATCGAGGTCTTGACACAACACTTGCCGGTTTGGGATCAAGCACGGATGAGCGCGCCGGAAGTACCGGCGGCGCTGCCGGAGCCATTCCGGGAGATTGCGGGACACTGCTTGCAGGTTGATGCGGGGAAGCGATGGACGGTCGGGGAGATCCTTCGTCGGGTGGAAGCAGGTCGGGTGGAAGGGGTGCGGCGGGGATCGGAGAGAGTGGAACCGGTGCGATCGGTGCCGACGTCAGCTCAGCCTGACGCTCAGAAAAAAAAGACGGCTTCTGCGACAGCGAGCGCGGCTCCGCGAAAAGAATTTACGAAATGGCCCTACTGGCTGGGGTTGGCGGCGGTTGTTGCGGTTGCGTTTTTCTTGATGGCGAGACCAAAAACGTCGAGCTCTCCGGCGGAAGAGCAATCAACCCAAGCCGAGCCGAGCGCGGCAGCTGAAGGCTCCCGGCCTCCGCAAACCTCGAAGGGAGATACGAACACCGGCACCACCAACAATGACAATCAGAATGGTGTCGTGCGGCAGGCGATGCCGCAGGTTTCACCGAGCGCGCGCCGCACGATTCAAGGCACGATCAAGGTTCGAGTGAGAGTGGATGTGGACGCCGCAGGCAACGTGGCAAAGACGAGGTTCGAATTGTCCGGACCAAGCAAGTATTTTTCGCGCGTCGCAATGGAAGCTGCCCGGGAATGGAAATTTGTTCCAGCACGAGCCGGTGAGCCGGCCATCAGGGAATGGAAGTTACAGTTCGCTTTCAGCCGGGCGAAGACGGGGGTCTCGGCGACGCGCGCAAAGCCTTAGTTACGGCAGTCTTCAAGTCCAGGGATCGAGAACCGCCTTGAGCAGCGGAAAATCTGAAACGTTGCGGGTCACCAGCGTCAGTTGATGGGTTTCTGCTGTGGCCGCCAGGAAAGCATCCATCGTGCCTATCGGGCGTCCCGCCGCCGCGCTGCGTGACACCGTCCTGCCCCAAGCCTCTGCCACGCTGGTGTCGACTGGCAAAATTCTGCTCTCAAATCGCAACCGCAATTCATGTTGTAGCCACCGCTCCAGCCGGCTTCGACGCCTTCCCGCTGCCATGCGTTCCACGCCGTAATGTAGCTCCGCTAACGAGACGACACTGATGAAAATCCGATCCTCATCGGCCGATTCCATCCAACCGATGAGACCGGGATTGGGCCGTGGCTTGACCCATTCCGAAACCGCGTTTGTATCCAGAAGGAAGCTCATAGATCAAGAGTTCATAGGTTCATCTTGCGGGGTCGTTCTTTTAGCCGACGGATTTTCAGACCCGATTCTCGCAGGGGAGATTCCGCAAAGAATTCCGCCAGATTGCCGACGCGATTTGTCTTTCGTTGCCATTCCTCGGCGCCCACCACCACGGCGGCCTTCCGCCCGTTCCGAGTAATGGTCTGCGGTCCATCGGACATTGCCCGCTCGATAATTTCACTGAATTTTGCCTTGGCTTCCGCCACGGTCCAGCTTTGCGAACTCATGAACGGATCCTCCAACTCCTTTGATGGTCATTATGGTCATTATAGTCATAAGTAAATTACTTGGCAAGATTCGTCCGGAGCGAAGGAAATCCCAACCTCAGAGGACAGGGGGGAACATAGGGGAAAGCTCTCGATTTGCAGTCGACTCATATCCGGTTGAAGAAGTCCCCGGTGATTGTCCCCGGTGGTGAAGATTTTCGCTCGGCTGCTAGGGTTTGCTGGCGCTGTGCACTTGGCGGAGGGCTTCCTCGTAGGCTTGCTGCGGATCGCGTCCCGTGACCTGCTTGTACCAAGCGGGGTGGAAGGTCCAGGCCCAGGCTTCGCTAACGGCGCCCTGAATCATCGCCTGGAAAGTGCCGGGCTCGCCGATCGTGCTCAGGTAGATGTGGATGAAGATTCCGCCGAGCATCACGATGGCGGAGATGTCGTGGATGACGTAGCTGATGGCCACCGCCATTCGTCCGAAAGTTGCCGCACCCGCCCAGAGGATGATGCCGGTGACGAGATAGGCGACGCAGCCGCCGACGATCTCCCAGAACTGAAGTTTCTGTCCGGCATTGAAGAACCCGGTATCGGGCGGGTCCATTTTTTCTTCGCCGCTGACGACCTTCTTTATGTTTCGCATCCAGCGGGAATCGGCTGCGGTCCAAATCATGGGCCCGAGCCAGTTCAGGGCTTGCAGCCCAAAGCAGAAGACAAAGGCAACGCCGAAATAGGGGTGCAGGATGCGACTGAGCTGTCCGCCGCCGAAAAACGGGGTGAACCAGCGGAACAGCCACGGGAGATAGATGCCGAAGCCGGTGAACAGCGCGAGGAAAAAAAAGAGCGCTACCGTCCAGTGGAGGACGCGCGTGTACACCGGATGGCGCAGCAACTCTCCGCGATAGACCGTCGTTTTGCCCGCGCGTTCGAAAGTCTCGCGAGCCTTATCGTCGAAGCGTTCGACTGCCCCGCTAGCCATTGCTGCCATCCTTTTTCGGCGGTTCGGGTTGAGCCAGTCGTGGGCCCGTGGTTACGTAGTGCATCAGCACGCCGAGAAAACCGAACAGGGCGAAACTGCCGAGCACGGGTTTGAAAAGCCACTTCCAGACCGTATAGCTCCAGGGAATTTTCGGATTCTTCGGCAGGTTGCCGTAGCGTTCGGGATCGGTGGCATCGTGGAGCACATAGATCACGTGTGTTCCGCCGACCGATTGCGGATCGTAGACGCCGGCGTTCTGCCAGCCGAAATTGTCGCGCAGTTGTTTCGCACGCTCTTCGGCGATAAATTTCATGTCGTCTTTGGAGCCGAACTTGAGACAGCCGGTGGGGCATGCTTTGATGCAGGCGGGTTCGAGACCCTCACCGACACGGTCGGAGCAGAGTGTGCACTTGTAAACCCGCTTGGTCTCGGGATTGAAGCGCGGAATATTGAAGGGACAACCCGACACGCAGAATTCGCAGCCGATGCAGTTTTCCTGGTTAAAGTCGACGATGCCATTGGCGTACTTCACGATGGCGCCGTCGGCCGGACAAGCGGCGAGACAGCCGGGGTCGGCGCAATGCATGCACTGATCTTTTCGCATGAGCCACTGGATCGTGCCATCCGGGTTCTGGTGCTCATTGAACTTGATGAGGTTCCAGAAATTCCAGCGCGTCTCGGGCATCGTCTGGTAGGTGTTGTCGAAGGTGGTCAGACTGAAGGGCATGTCGTTCCACTCGACGCACGCTACTTCGCACGCTTTGCAGCCGATACAAGTGGTGGTGTCGACCAGTTTGCAGACTTCGAGGTCGCGCTGCATGCCTTGGCCGGCCGAGGATCCGGAATGGCCCGAGATCATTTCGGCTTGGAGTGCCTTGCGCTCTGCCATTCTTCATCCTCACTTGCTTGTGCAGCGCCGGACATTCCCCGCCCGGCCTTCCAATTCAGTGCAGGACGGGCGAGGGCGCCCGTCGCTCCACTGGCTAAACCTTCTCAATCTTTACTAAGAAGCCTTTGAACTCGGGCGTGAATGCATTGGGATCAATCACCGTCGGCGTCAGCTGATTCGCCAGAGTCTTTGCCGTCTTGCCTTGATCTTCTGCAATGCCGCGGAAGCCCCAGTGAATGGGGATGCCGATCTGGAACGTTTCCTTGCCATCGATCTTCATGGGCCGGATGCGGCGTGTGACCATGGCTTTCGCGATGTACTGGCCGCGGATGCTCGAGACCCTTATTTTTTCGCCGCCGCGGATTCCCATGCGATCAGCCAGTTCGGCCGGGACTTCCACAAACGGTTCGGGCACGAGCTCGACATTCATCGGATTATTTTTGGTCCAGTAATGATAGTGCTCGGTTAGCCGATAGGTTGTACAGATCACATTGAATTCGCCGCCGGTTTTTGCGTACTTGTCCATGTCGGTCTTGTACGTCTTGGCGATGGGGTTGTTTGACTGATTCGGGTGCAGCGGGTTCGCGATGGGGCTTTCGATCGGCTCGTAGTGCTCGGGGAACGGTCCATCGTTGAGGCCGCCGAGCGGGACGAAGATACGTCCTACGCCTTCGGGATTCATGATGAAGGGACCCAAGTGATCTTTCGGCGGTGAGTCGGGTTTGAAATCGGGGACATCGTTGCCCACCCAGGATTGTCTTGCTTCGTCCCACCAGATTTGGCGGCGGGAAGGATCCCAGGGCTTGCCGTCCAAATCGCACGAGGCGCGGTTATAGAGCACGCGCCGATTCGCCGGCCACGACCACGCCCAGTTGGGATAGACTCCGAGACCAGAGGGATCTTCGGTTCCGCGGCGCTGAATCATCGCCCCAGCCTCAGTCCATGACCCGGAGTAGATCCAGTTGCCGCATGACGTGGTGCCGTCGTCTTTCAGCCAGGCAAAACCGGGGAGTTGCTGTCCGGCTTTGACGGTTACGTTCGTCTTGGGATCAGTGAGGTCCGCGAGCGCCTTGCCATTGATCTCTTTCGCGACCTCAGACAACGAGGGGCCGTAGGGATTCGTATACGCGCCGAACGTTGCCTGCAAAACCGGATCAGGGAACTTGCCGCCCTCTTTCTGATAGAGCTCGCGAACCTTCAGGAAGATGGTGGCGACAATGTCCTGGTCAAAGCGAGCCTGACCGGGCGGCGGCACAGCGATGTTTTTCCATTGCAGCCAGCGCGCGGAGTTCGTCATCGAGCCGTCTTTTTCTGCGAAGCCCGCGCCGGGCAGGCGGTAGACGGTGGTGTTGATCCGCTTCATCTCTTCGGTCGTAATGCCGGGAGCGCGCCAGAATTCGCTGGTTTCGTCGGGATAGATTTCGCAGACCACCAGCCAGTCGGCCTTTTTGAGAGCGTCGATATTCTTGTTCGAATCGGGGCCGATCATGACGCCATTCATGCCGAAGGCGAACAGCCCTTTGACCTTGCCCTCGTACATGTCGTTCCAGATATTCACCCAGGAATAGTTGCGGTCGACCTTGGGCAGGTGGTTGAAGGCGAAATCATTCTCCTTGGTCGCGGCCGGCCCGTACATCGCCTTCAGAAACGAGACGACAAACTTCGGCGTGTTCGACCAGTAGTTAAACGAATCCCAGGGATCGGGCTTGGCGGCGGTGGGGGTGATTCGCTTGAGATAGGTCGCCAGGTCTGTGTCCGCGGGAGTCGGGACCTTCAGGTATCCGGGAAGGTTGTCGAAGATGCCCGCCATATCCGTGGCGCCCTGAATGTTGGAGTGGCCGCGGAGGGCGTTGACTCCGCCGCCGGCGCGTCCGATGTTGCCCATCAGCAACTGGAGCATGGCAGCGGTGCGGATAATCTGAGTGCCGAAGCTGTGCTGGGTCCAGCCGACCGCGTAAATAATGGTGGCGACTTTCTTCATGTCGCCATCTTTGCGGATGGAGGTAAAGAGGTCGGCGGCTTTGAGGAATTGATCTTGCGGGATGCCGGTGATGCGCTCGACCATTTCGGGCGTGTAGCGGCTGTACTGCTGTCTTAGCAGTTGGAACACGCAACGCGGATGTTGCAGCGACAGGTCGTACGCCGTCTTCGGCGGGAGCAACGGAACAGGCGCGGTGCCAACTTTTGCTCCGGCAGGGCCAGCCCCCTGATTTCCGGCTGCTCCGGCGACATCCGTTTTTTGAGCATGTGCCGCTTGGTCTTGTCCACCCGCGGGGCTCTGTCCGGTTGCCACCGCGACTCCCGTGTCTTTAGCAGTTCCTTCGAGGTTTCCGCCCTCTTCGTAGTTCCAGGTGGATTTGTCGTACACCTTCTTTTCCGGATCAAAGCCGGAGTAGAGGCCATCGTCGGGGAGTTTAAATCCTTCTTTAATGATGAAGGCGGCGTTGGTGTAGTTGACGAGGTAGTCCTTGGCGATGCGGTTGTTTTCGATGGCGTAGCGAATTACGCCGCCCAGAAAGGCGATATCGGCGCCGGCACGGATTTGCACATACAGGTCCGCGTTCGCGGCGGTGCGAGTCAGGCGCGGATCGACAACGATGGTTTTCGCGTTGCGGTGAACTTTGGCTTCAACCGCCCACTTGAAGCCGCAGGGGTGGTTCTCGGCGGGATTGCCGCCCATGATCAACATCATGTCGGTGTTTTTGATGTCGATCCAGCCATTGGTCATTGCGCCGCGTCCGAAGGTGGGCCCCAAACTGGAGACCGTTGGGCCGTGTCAAACGCGGGCCTGGTTTTCCAGGTAGCAGACCCCCAGGCTGCGCATACTTTTTACCACCAGATAATTAAATTCGTTGGTGTCGGTGCAGCCGCCGGTGAAGGCAATGCCTTCGCAGCGATTGACGGTGTGGCCGGCAGCGTCCTTCTCGACAAATGTGTCGTCGCGCGTCTTCTTCACCTTCTGCGCAATCTCGCCATAGGCCTGGTCCCACGAAATGTCTTCCCAGTCGGTGGCTCCGGGACGCCGCACTTGCGGCTTCAGCAGGCGGCGTTCGTTAAGAATGTCCTGCTCGAGCGACGATCCCTTGGGGCAGAGCGTGCCGCGATTGATGGGGTGGTCGGGATCGCCTTCGACGTGCACGACCTGGGGGATCGCGTTCTTGGCCTTATCGCCTAGGGTGTAGATAATTACGCCGCAACTGACAGAGCAATAAGGACAGGTGCTGCGGGTCTCGCTGGCTCGGGAAATCTTGAGCGCGTTCGTCTGGGCGTAAACCGGGGTCAGGTCAAAGCCAAGGGCGGAGAAACCGGCGCCGCCAAGCACGGTGCCTTTGAGAAAAGTCCTGCGAGAGAACTCCATTTTGTAGCCCCCCGTGCTGCGCGTTCCAGAGAGTTACGGAGGTGAATGATTCTAGACGCCTCGATGGCGTCCAGCTTGTTCTGCGCGAATGCGAAAAACTATAAACCCGCGCGGGCGGAATCGTCAATCGGGTAAATCCTTGGGCGGTGAGCTAGTACGCGTATGCCCTGAGGAACACGAAAACCACCACGCCAGTGATCGAGACGTAGAGCCAGACGGGAAAGGTAAAGCGGGCGATCCGGCGGTGCATCGCGAACCTGCCGGTCAGCGAGAAAAAGAAAGTCGTGAGGACCATCGGCAACGCGATAATGGAAAGGATCACGTGGCTGGCTAAAATGGAAAGGTACACTGTGCGCACAGGGCCGTGGCCGGGAAAAATCGTGTCGCCGTGCAGCGCGTGGTTGACGATGTAGCTCACGAGAAAAATCGAGGAGAATGCGAAAGCCAGCAGCATGCTCGTGCGATGCGCTTCCCGGTCGTGATGTTTGATGAAGTACAATCCCACGCAGAGCGCAATCGCGCATAATCCGTTCAGAAGCGCGTTGAGCGCCGGCAAAAACATCCAGCGTCCGGCGAAATCGGACGAAGCATGATGTACGTACAGCAGCCAGAGCAGGAATGAAACCGCGAGGCCGCTCACGACGATGATCGCGCCCACCACCGGCCGCGGACTGATTCCAGTCTGTTCCATGCCGACAATTAAATCACAAAAAACCATCTCGAAGTCATAGCCCGCCGAAAGCCGGACCATGTGGGCGGTCTATGCTTTCGTGGAGACCGACAGGGGTCGATTTTGCAGGAAGGCGGTGAGCAGAGTGCTATTTATTTGCAAGCCGCCTTTGTAGCTGACGAATCCCTTCTTCTTGAACATATTCATAAACTTACTTACCCTGGCCCGGGTGGTACCAACCATTTCCGCCAAGGTTGACTGGCTCACCTTCAGCGGGTACTCCGGCTTTGATTCCTTGATTATTTTGCCCAAACAGCAGCAGAACCTGCGCCAGTCGCCTCTCGCTGAAATTGAAGAATTGATTGACCAGGTCTTCCTCGATTCGAACAATCCGGGAAAGCAAATATGCAACAAACTGCGCGGCAAACTGCGGGTCTTGCTTGAGCGTGCGAACCATGCTCTCCTTTCGCAAGCGAGTGATACTGGATTGCGCAATTGATCGCGCCGTGCAGATCCGCAGAGGTTGCCCTCCGAGACCGCTTGCGCCGAAAGAGCTGCCTCGCTGCAGGAAGGCGATGATAGCTTTCTTCGGACGCGTAGAGACCGTCGTGAGTTTCACCGTTCCGCTCTGGATGTAGAAGACAGCATCCGCTGTATCCCCTGGCGAAAAGACGATCTCCTGGTCTCGGTAGTTCCGAGTGGTCATCCCAGCACCGAACTTCTTGCGTAGGACTACGGGACTGAGACCGGGACTACGTTTATTCGCCATTCAGGTCTGCTCCGACCATCTATTAATTAGCGACAGCAATCGTAGCCTCCAAGCACCAACCCGTCCAGGGGAGCAAATTCGAACACTACCCGCGACGATTCTGGACGAGCGGCCGGGCATTGCGCGCCGGGAGACGGGGACTGATAATCACTCCATGTCTGATCCCTCCATCTCTCGTCGCCCGAAGACCGGGAACGAATGGCAGCGGCGGATTGCACGGGCGGAGGAACTCGGCGCCCAATACAGCTTTGCCGTGGAAATACTGCGCTTCTATCTGGTCATCGCGCGTTTTCAGGAAAGTTTCTACGAGGAACTCGGCAGATCGTTCGAGAGATCGAGTGCCGGGGCTGGTCGTGTCGAGTCGGAGCCCTTTGCACGGCCGCTGCATCCGGAACTGACCAACCGCTTCGGGTCGTTTCTGTCGGTGGTCGAACAGAACGGTCCGGATCCACTGCGGGAAGCTGCGCGCGAGTTGCGGAACGGCGGCGATGATTCACATTTTCAATTGTTAACGGTTTTCTGGAACGGAACTGGGACGGGGCCGCGGCCGCCGGGTCCTCGCGATTTTTTCGCCTGCGCGTTTCTTCAGCCTTATGCGGCAGGCATTCGCTCACGGTCCAGCGTGCGCTGGAGCGGGCCGACACCGTATCGATGTCCGTTTTGCAAACGGAAACCGGGCGTGGGCGTTCTGCGTCCGCTGGGAGACGGTGGCCAGCGTTCTCTGGTGTGCTCATTCTGCCTCGCAGAGTGGGAGTTCCGGCGCATCGTCTGTCCAGGATGCGGGGAAGAGAACCATGCCAAACTTCCGGTCTATACCGCGGAGGAACTCAAGCACGTCCGCGTGGAAGGTTGCGACAGTTGCCGGAGCTACATCAAGACGGTGGACCTCACGAAAAGCGGACTAGCCGAACCTATCGTGGATGAGATGGCATCGATCCCACTCGATCTGTGGGCCCAGAAGCAGGGATACGCGAAGCTGCAATGCAATCTTTTGCAGCTTTGACCGAAGAAGCGAACGACAATCTAATCTATTGTTGACAAAGTCTGCGCTGCGAAGCAAAATACCCCCTCTCGGAAACTCCCCCTCCGCCGCGGGGAAAACCGGTACGACTGGCCGCGAACGAGGGGAGAGAAAATGATTTGGAAAGCAAAAGCTCCGGATGCTTTCAAATACGCTCTCCGCGCATTGAAGAAGGAGATCTTCGGATTCAGGTTCGACTACCCTCTCCACACTGTTCCAGAAAGTTCGGCGAAAGATTCTCTCCACTATCACCTTTATAGTGACGCGCTGGCCTGGGAGGCACTGCGGTTGGATCCCAACGGCATTCCCAGGACCTGGTATCGAGTGACAGGCGCCGCTTACTGGCCGGCCTACATTGCGTGGTACGGACTGGTCCAGTTAGGGCACTACCTTCGACGCGGGGATGAAGCGAACCTGAGCGCTTTCCTCAAACAGGTTTCCTGGCTGGAGGAGAATGCGGTCGCGCGCAGCGACGGAGCGACGGTTTGGCCGATGAACTTCGATTACCCCAACGGCGCAGTCCTGCTCAAGGCGCCATGGATCTCGGCACACACGCAGGGCTTGGTTATCAGCGCTCTGGTTCGCGCGTGGCGTCTGACGAAGCGGCCCGAGTTGCTGGAGCTTCTCAAGAATTCCGCAAAAGTATTTGAGCTCGATGTCGAGGACTCCGGAGTCCGGGTTTCGATGGATGGCTACACTCTGAACACGGAGATTCCAGGTGGACCGGTTCCCGGCATTCTCGACGGTTTCATGACTTCGCTGATCGGCCTGTATGACTTGTATGTCGAAACCGGAGATCCTGTGGTCGGGCGCTTGTTTGAAGAGGGAATTGACGGGCTCAAGTATGCTCTGCCGCGCTGGGACTACGGAAGCAAGTGGAGCTGGTACGGTTGCCGCGCGTATCTGAGTCCG
>Ga0207146_10242_pt1 | contig 14031 bp, 13 predicted proteins | sample Alteio_BWMinHeat_36_FD_153539 | JGI IMG/M metagenome (GOLD analysis project Ga0207146, IMG submission 153539) | Enriched cells from forest soil in Barre Woods Harvard Forest LTER site, Petersham, Massachusetts, United States -... | ecosystem: Environmental > Terrestrial > Soil > Temperate forest >...
TTTGAAGGGCCTGGCAGTCACCTTTCGGGCGCAGAATCCCAAAAACATTGTCACCGAGCAGTATCCGCTGGAGCGGCCGATGGTGGCCGAGCGGTACCGGGGTGCGCCGCGGCTGAACAACAATCCAGAAACCGGCGAGACGCTGTGCATTGGATGCAATTTGTGCGCGCTGGCGTGCCCGGAAAACCTGATTGTGGTGGGCTGGGAGCGCGATGATGCTACGCGGCGCAAAGTGTTGACCACGTTCACGTATGACACTTCGCGGTGCATGTTTTGCGGACTGTGCGAGGATGCCTGCCCGACAGACGCGCTGGAGCTGACGCAGGATTTCGAGATGGCGTACTTCACGCGGGAAGGAGCCATCTGGGACCGCCACCGGCTCGAACAGGGGCCGACTCCGGCCCGGTATACGCGATGACGATGCGTTCCAAATCCCTGAAAACAAAGATATAATCCGCACATGGCAACCGAGCCGCAAGTTGTAAAAGCCCCAGGAATGGTTCCCGATGAGCAGAAGTTTGAGCCGCGCTCGAAGGGCATTTCCACTGCGCGCAAGAAGAAGCCTAAAGAGCTTGCGGTCATCACCGAATGCTGCACGGGCTGCGCGGGATCGCCGGCGTGCGTGGAGTACTGCCCGGTGGAAGACTGCATGTTCTGGGTGCCGGATGAAGATAATCCGCCGTTTGGGCGCATCCAGATTGACCCGATTTTGTGCATCGGCTGCAAGAAGTGCCTGAGCAAGGGCCCCGACGGATGCTTCCTGGATGGCTGCCCGTGGGACGCTATCGTGATGGTGGATACGGTCGAAGTGGAAAAAGAAGTCGGCCCGATGACGTACTGAGCTCCCGCCTACTGTTCACGCGGGTTGCTATGATCAAATTCCTCGCAAGACTATTCCGAGGTTTTCACCTCATCTTTGGGATTTCTGCGCCGCCCGAGGGCGAGAACGAACGCACCTTCGTGTTTGCATGGCTGGGAATTATTGCGTGCATTATCGGTTTCGCGGTGTTTCTGCTCTACGTCATCCCTGCAATCTATTTCAGAAAGTAGCGGGACGGACTGGCGGACCGACGGGTTTCCGTGTCAGCGGCGGACGGTGACGACGGCTGGCGTGGCTTCGTAGCCTTCGTCCTGGACGGTTTTTTGGGCCGCGGTGGCGATAGTTTTTTCGTCGGCGTCTTTTGGTAGATTGCAGTAACGGCGAATCACTTCTTCTCCATTCACGATGCGAACCAGCCACTTGGATTTGGCGGAGTCCCAGGAAACTTCCACTTGATCCGCAAGCATAAAAGCCTCCTCTGGAGAGGAGAGCGTGAAACTACTCTCCCTTCCCTGAAAAAGGGTTCATTGCACGGCGAAGCAAACGACCCACTCTGGGGATTCGGGCAGAGTGTAGTCCCTTTTTCTCTGCGGTGTCTAGTTCGCATGGTGGAAAGAATCGCGGCTCGAAAGCCGTATTGCTTGAATCACAGTGATGCTTGTGGCTGCTTGAGGAGTTCGGAGTCGAGGGTGAACTTGCTGTGCACAGCGAAGCCGGGTCCTTCCATATTGAAGTCCGCCGAATCCATTCCGGGGCCGAGAAGAGGAACGCGGTTGAGGGTGCGCGGAAAGAAAAAATGGACGGAGGAATTTGCGCCCGCTCCGGTGAATTCGACTTCGAGCGGAGTAACGGTGCCGGTGCGGGTCTTGAGCGTGGCGCGCAAGTCGGGTTCTCCGGCGCGCGTGACGGTGAAGGGCTCGAAGCCGGCGAAGCCGGGCTGCTCGAGCTTTACGGTGATGACGTAGCGATCGGCGGGAACGCGCAGGGGCTGCGCCTGAAATGTGGTGAGGGTGTGTTCACCGAGTTCCTCCAGGCGCGCAAAGGCCTGGGTTACCGGGGCGACCGACTCCCAACGCACCAGGAAGGCGGTGGAAGGCGAAAGCCTGGGTGCGGCGTTCGGCTGGCGGGAAGAATCGACCGGCGCTTCGATTTTTCCCTTCTGCAAACAGTTTCCGTTTTGATCGATGGCGTCGGGATCGCAGTGCTTGGTGCCGGTGGGAATGCTGTAGCTGGCTTGATTCTCCCGGCGGAGGAACACCACTACTTCTACCTTCGCCCAGGGTGAACGCCGGACAAGCTTGAGGGCCTGATCATGGGACCACTGGGAGGGCGGTTTTTGCTTCCAAAAATCGTCGGCGCGGGTGAGTGGGGAAAATACAAGAAATAGGGTGACAAGCGACAGAATTGTTTGGAAGGCCGAGTTTAGAAGTGCGCCACGGCGACCATGTGCCCGGCGTGCGCGGGTCAACTCAGGGATCGTCGTTTTGCGCGAAACTTTCATACTTCCGCGAACTCGATCGGTTCGACTGTAACAGTTTTTCTGTGTGTTCAAAAGCATTTCTGCGTGCGATTTGTTTGACAGGGAGGTCTGGCCCTAGCACAACTGCCGGTGACGGGCGGGAAGGCACAGCGGTGTCGTACCACCAACAAAGACGCATGGCGAGGTGAACGCGGCCGCTATGGAGCAAAAAGAAGGGCGGCCGAGATGGGCCGCCCCTTCACTCACGCGTAGCTTTCTAAGGCCGCTACTCGGAGTTGCTGTCGAAGAGGCGGATGACGATACCGGTGGTGGCCCAATAGTTGTTCTGATGAGCGTTGGTGCCGAAAGCGGTGCGGTAGTAGTCGACATCGAACAAACGGATGTCGAAGCGGTGGTAGGGATGGATATCAAGGCCACCGCCTACTTTATAGGAAATGCAATTCTGCGAAGTGTTGTAGCCGGAGACGCCAACGAGGCTGGTATCCGAGCGCGAACCGCCGATGAAACCTTCGGCAAAGGGAGTCAAGCCCCAGCGATTATGCGAGCGGTGAAAGTAGCGTGGGCCGTAGTGATTGCCATAGAGGATGTTCTTGGTGCCGCTGATGGTGACGACGTTGTAGCTGGTGTCGGCGACGATTTGTAGCCAGGGTTTGGCGTTCCAGCCAATGGAGCCGAGTGCGCCGTTCAGGTTGCTGCTGGATCCGCCGCCACCGTCGAGGCGAGCAAAGGAGTAGCCGCCGTAGAGTTCAATCACGGGCACTCTGCGAACACCCGCGGGGGTACGCTTTTCCCAACTGGCTCGGACGTTGGCCGGGCGGACGGCTGGAGGTGCTGGTTGGGCCGGCGCGGGCTCAGGCGTTGCAGGTGCGCTTGCCGTGGGCTGCGTCGCGGGAGCGGCTGGTTCAGGGGTGCTTGAAGCGGGCGCGGGCGCTACTTCTGTCTGAGCCAGGTGATCCACTGTGGGTTGAGGTTGCGGAGCCGCGGACGGAGTTGGCTGAGATACGGGGCCGGGCACTTCCGGGAGATTCGTAGCGGGCGCGGAAGTTGAAGTTACCGTTGCAGGTGTTGTGGGCGAAGATGGAGTTGCAGGCGCTGTGGGTACGGGAGTGGCGGCCGCAGTTACCGGCGCAGGCGCCGGTTGGGCCGGCGTGGGCTGAGGCTGTGCAGCCGGATTAGAAGCTGCGACGGCTGCGCGCGTGCTGGGGACCTTTGTTTTCTCCGAGGCCATTTGCACGGAGCCGGACTGCCGCGCGGTGGTGGCTGCGCGATCGACGGCGATCAAGCTGGAATAGATGAAGCCGATCTGGCCGTCCTTAGTTTGAATTCGGGAGAAGAAAAAGCCATAGACAAGGATCGTGAAGCGCTCTCCGCAGGGCAGGGATGCGACAACTTCATTGGTCTTCCTAGGCTTGCCGAAGACCTGAGTGTCTTCAGAATGGTTGGAGCAGTCGACGTAGCCCACGTCGTCAGCCCAAGCGGCTGAGGCCCCAAGGAACAATAAACCCAGCGAAATAAGGAATCGATTGCGGAACATCGCCCCCTCCTCGGCCCGGGGACATACCCGAGTCCAGAACAAGCTTAGCGAGGCGGGAGAGGGTACGTCAGATGGGCTGAGGGACAGACGTTCCAAAACGGTACTGTCCGATTGGCCGGGGAAATACATCTAGGGATGGGCGGCGGCGCGGTCGCGGATGGATTTTTCGGTGAGCAGGGCTTGCTGACGGACGCGATCGGAGATTTCGGGCAGTTCGCGTTCGTAGGGGTGAATAGCAGAGAGGTCGTCGGGCTGGCCGATGAGATACAGGGCGCGAAGGGCTTCCCAGATTTGTTCGTCGCCGGGGGAGATGGTGGCGACTTCTGTTCCAGCGGCGATGTTTGCGCCGGGGGCGACGGAGAGCGTTCGAATGCGACCGCTGATGGGAGAGCGGAGTTCGGTGGTTTGATCGCCGGTTTGCAGCTTGGCGATGAGGCCGCCCTGGTGGATGGTGGTGCCGACTTTATCGGTGTCGGTGACGCGGCCGGAAGTGGTGGCGACGATAACGGCGGGCTGCAGAAGTGCGACGATTTGCGGACGGCCTGAGGCGTCGCCGAAGCGGACGAGCGAAAGCGCGGCGTTGCCGCGGACCATCGGGGAAGAATCATTCAACATTTTCAAAAGTGCATCGTGAAAGCCGGCGCCGGAGGCATCCTGGCCCATGACCCAGGCGTCGGTATTGCGGACCTCTTCGATGGGATGAGAAGCCAAGCGGATGAGCTCGGGGTAGAGCGGCTGGGCGCCGGCGTCGTGGCGGCCCATGTGCTCGCCGAGTTGTACGAGAGCGTGCTGGATGTGACGGGGATGCTTTTCGTCGCGGAGATACTCGCCGACTTGCTTGTCGGAGAGCTGGCGACCGAACCAGGTGTTCCACCAAAAGAGGAAGGGCATCAAGACGATGAGCCAGGCGGTAAGGAAGATCAGGAAGCGGCTGCGGACGGACATTTTGTGGTGCGGGGAAGAGGATAGCTGGGTGGAAGAATCTACTGCGGTGGTTTCCGGCGAAGAGCCGGTTGCAGGAGAGGACGGTGGACTGGCCATGTCTTTGCTTCGTCTCTAACTATCTTCGGAAGACGCGGACGGTTTGGAAGGTTCCGCTGCCTTGCTTTTTCCGAAGAGGCCTTGATCGCGGAGCTCCCAGAAGACATTGAGGAAGAAAATTCCGGAGATGCTCAGCATGATGAGGCATTCGAAGAGGCCGTCGACGGTCGTGATCGTTCCGGTGTAAATGATCCAACCGATCCCCGCAAGAGGGATGAGGCCGAGCAAAATGGAAACCAAGAGCATCACTGGGAACAATCGCCCTCCTCCGAAGAAACCATGTTGCGCTTGCGAATCATTGGTAAGGGCACCCGCCGCGGCGGGCGCCCTTACGAAAAGGTTATTGAGATCAAGGTTTAAAGGTCATGTCGACGGCTTTGGTGTCCTTGGCCGCCAAAGTGACTTTCACGGTTTGCTCGCCCATTTTTTCCTGGACGAAGGCCAGCGTGTAGTCGCCCGGAGGCAGGCCCTTGATTTCGAATTTGCCGTTGGGGCCGGTAACCGCGTAGAACGGGTTCTTGGTCACGTTGATGAACATGTGCATCCAGGGGTGCTGGTTACATTGCACCGGCAGCATGATTTCTTCGCGCGCGAAAGTTTTCTCGAGCGGAGCGGCTTGGGGAGCCTGCGACTCGTTCCAGTCGCGGTTGTTCTTCGGCGTGGGATGGATGTTGTGCGTGGTCGGATCACTGTTGACGATCTTGATGGTTTGCCCGGCCATGACGCCGATCACATGCGGATGATATTTGCAGCCGCTTTGGTCGAGGGTGACGACATCTTTGGGGGTGTCGAAGGTGCGGCTGCCGAGTCCTTCTTTCACGTAGACAAAGACGTTCGAGAGGTTACCGCCGCTGGCTACCACGTTCTCGGCAATGTTCATGCCCTTGCAGGCGGGATCCTGGCTCATGTCGATTTTGGCGGCTTTGGGGGCTTCACCGACGAGTTTCACGACACCGGTGATCGTCGCTGCGGTGGCGGGATCAATCGGCGTTGCCGCAGGAGCGGGCGCCGATGCGGCGGGAGCGGGCTGTTCGGTCGGGGTTTCTTTGTTGCCGCATCCTGCGAGCATGGCAAGTCCCAGCAATGCCGGCATGCTACAAATTTTCATCCACGTTTTCGTTTTCATGTTCTTGCTCTAGCCCTCCTGAATTTGAATGCTCACCGAGATCGAGATTTATTTGAAACCGCTGCTGCCTGTACTCCCGGCCGCTTTGCTGCCGTTCGAAGTGCTACCGCCGCCTGCTCCAGCGTGTCCCATGGCGGCACTCACCCGGCGCTGCTCTTCCGGGGTCAGCTGCAGAATGTAATCGACCAGCAGCCGGGTCTGGTCCTTATCATACCCCTGGAACGACGGAGGCGTGGGGCCGGAGAAGACCCAATGGTTGTTCACACGCCGGAATAATCCGGAAGGCATGGAGGTGCCGGGACTGATGGCTTGCGGATCGATGATCCAGCGCTCCATCCAATCGGGTTTCAGGCGGCCGCGGGCTTGCAAGAAATTTGGGGCGGTTGCAGTGCGATCGTGCGCCGGATCGCCGGTGGCATGGCACTTCAGGCACGGCGCCGCGGTGCTGCTGAAGAGGCTGCGCGCCATTTCGGTTTCCCTTGTGCTGAGCACGGGAACTTCGTCCGGAATGTACGGGAAGGGCTGACGCGCAAGCGCCTGGAAGAAGCGCACGAGTTTGCCGAGTTCGTTTTCAGAGAAAGAGAAAGTGGGCATGCGCACTTGCAAGTAGGAGCGCACGCCGTTGCGATTGTCGTCCTTGTCGGTGAGCGACGGATTGCCGAGGAAATGCAGCATCCACTCGGGGCTGACGCGCGCGCCTTCAGTGAGCAGCTTGGGCGGCAATTGTGCCTGACCGTCGCCGCCCTGATAGCGGGCCATGGCCATCAGCGATGTTTTCTGCCCGGGAACGAGTTGGTGGCAGCCCATGCAGTTGTATTTTTTCACCACCCACCAGCCCTCCTGAATATCGCGGCGGTAATCCTGCGGCCGGTATTGGTAGCTGGCGGGAAGCGGGTTTTCCTGGCTGCCCAAGAGGAATGTTGTGAGCGCGCGAACCTGTTCCTTGGTGAGGTGTAGATTCGGCATGCGGAGCTTTTCGGTTTCCGGCTTGATCTTGCCTTTGTCCCAAATATCGGGCTCCGCCAGCTTGTGTTCGAAAAAGCCCTTGTGGTCGTACCACGGTTCTTTCGCCGGGCCTTCGGGCAAACGCGCCAGATCATCTGGATCGGTGATGGGCTCGCTGCCGCCGCGCTGTGCAACGTCGGTCAGTAGAGCGAAATCCAGCCGCTCAACGGGTTTGCTGCCCTCTGCTGTCAGCTCCGTGCCGATGCGGCCTTCGTCTTCGAGGCCGGAGATTTCATGGCAGCCGGCGCAGCCGAAATGTTTGATCCACTTTTTGCCCTCGTCCTTGAGGTTGGGGTCGTCCATGTATGGAGCGTCGGGATTCGGCGCGGCGCCGGGCTTCTTCAACGTGACGAGATAACTGGCAACGTCTTCGGCGTCCGACGGGGAGAGCCGCAGCCGCGGCATCACGGTCATGTTCTGGACTTGCAGCTCGTGACCGTCGTTCGGGCATTTGCTGTGATCCAGGTCGAAGACGTAGGCCAGACCTTTTTTCTTGTAGTCTTCGGGGCCGATGTCTTTCTTCTCATATGGACAATAAGGACGCGTACGCTCGCGCGCGTTGTGCACCCAGCGCACTAGATAGTCGTAGTTGTCCTTTTCGCCCACGCGGGTGAGATTGGCGGCAAACGTACCGCCCTGAACTTGGTCGCCTTCACCAATCGAATGGCACGCCAGGCAGCCACGCGTTTCAAACAACTCCTTGCCATGCGATGCGCTGCCCGGTTTGTGCTTGGGCAGGGAATCGGTCAGCGCGGATTGCCAAATGTAGGCCGAGATGGCCTTGATCTGGTCGTCAGTCAAGCGGAAATTCGGCATCTTGGTGGTGGCGCGGAAGTCGCTGGGTTTGCGCAGCCACACGGGAATCCAAGTTTTGTTGAGCTTCAGGCGAGCGTCCTTGAGGTTGGGGCCGACCTTCTTCATGTCCTGCAAAAGGCTTTTGGTGGAGCGGTCGAGCTGGGCGATGCGCAGGTCCGCTTTGCTATTGACTACTTTGAAGGCGACGGCGCGGTCGTTGAGGTGGTTGGCTTCTTCGTTGCTCTCGGCTTTGTCGGCCTGCTTCATCAAGTCGCTGGCTTGTTTGATGTTGTCGCGCTTTTCTTGCTCGAGCTGCTTGATCTGCTGCGCGAGGGAAAGGAGGTCTTCGGGCTCCTTGTCGTAGCCTTCGTAGCGGTGGCAGCCCATACACCCGCGCTGTCGGAAGAGGTCTTTACCTTCGGTCAGCGTCCAGCCGACATCATTGCTCAGCAGCACCATGTCCGCGGCGTGGCAGGTCTGGCAGCCGGCTTCCAGATTGCCCTTGGTGAAGAGCGGCCAGAGCCAGTGCTCGTAAGTGCCGTGTGCCTTCTCGATGCTGGTGGTGGCGCGGCCATTGCCTTGGTGGCAGGGAGAACAGCCATACTTGTCTGGATCGTGAATCTTCAGAAGATCGGGCTCCGGATGGCTGGTGAAAGCATGCGCATAGTCGTCCGGCTTCTTGCCCTGCAAGGTCATGGCGGCGGCCGTGAGTTTTACGGGCTCGCGGATTCCCATGTGGCAGGATTCGCAACGGTCCACGATATTGGCATCGGGAACGTTGATCTGCATGATCTTTGGCACCCAGGCCGCGGTCTTGTCCTGGAGACCGGTCATCTGCGTGGGAGTCAGCGTCACCATGTGGTCGGTGACGTACGAATCGAGTAGTTCTTTCTTTTCGTTGACCGGCTTGATCAATTCTCCGAGTTCGGCGCTGAGGGCAGTCCGCTCGTTCTTCAGGTCGTTGTAGGCTTCTTCCAGTTGCGTGAAGTTGTAGGGCTTCTTGCTGCCGTCGGGGTACTCGACGCTGGTGACTTTCTTTTTGTACGCGTCGAGGTCCTTTTGCTTACTTTCCTTCGAGGACTTGCTGGTTTCCGTCTCGATGTTGTAGGTCAGCGCGTTGACGTACGCGCGGCGATCGGTGAAAACGTTTTGCACCGCCAGAATCTCGGCGCTGAGTTCGTGCAGCTTCTCGTTGATCTCCTTGATGCGCGGGGCGGCGGCTTGACTGGCGCTCTCGTAGGATTGCTTTAGGGCCTGATAGTCAGGGCTGGTTTCCACTTCCTTTTGCGAATCCGCCGACTGCGTGCGCGCACTTTTGAGGAAGGTCGAATAGCGGCTCTTCCACTCGTGCTGAAAGTTCTTCCACGGGCGCTGGCCAAAATCCTCGTCCCACAGCGCCCAGAAGAGCGTGGCCATCAAGATGACCATGGAGATCACGTAGTGGGGAGCAAGCGATTTGCTGACTACTGGATCGTCTTCGGGAATGGGCTTCTCGGGCACCAGTTTCTCCTGAACGCTAAACCCTAAACGTTAAACCACGGCGTGATCCACACGTACTTGATGTGGAAGAGCAGCCGCAAGAGCATCTTGATGGGCAAACCGAGCATGGTGAGCAAGAACGTCATCATGATCGAGTACTGCAGCAGACTCATGCGCTTGTAGTCTTTTGGGTTGTTCCGGCGGAAAAAAGCGTGAACCAGCAGCCCGCCAACCACAAAGAATGCGCCAACCACAATTGCGCCGAAAATGCCTTTGCCCCAATTCGAGGTAATGCCGAAAATATCCGGCAAATCGATGTTGACCTCATAGATGAGGCGGTTGTGATCCCAGGTCTGCCCGGGCCAGAACCACTGCCAGCCGGGCCCGCGGATGAAGGTGCCGATGAAAATCATCGAGACCCACAAAATAATGAAGCCGAAGAGGAACGTGCCGATGGCGAATTTGCGCTGCTTCCAGGTGTAATAGCCGGAGCCCAGCGGATTAGTATCTATATAAGGTATGACCATCAAGCCGACAATGATGAGAGTGGGCATGACCACCCCCGCGATCCAAGGATCGAAGTACACCAGCATTTCCTGCAAGCCGAGGAAATACCACGGCGCCTTGGCCGGGTTCATAGTCAGGTTGGGATTGGCTGGTTCTTCCAGAGGCGCATTCAGCGTAATGGACCAGACCATCAGGATGATGGTGACGATGATGGCGGCAAGAAATTCGATGCGCAGGAGAAACGGCCAGACGTGGACTTCCTTAGCCCATCCGGGTTTGAAGGGCCACGATTTGCGGTGATGGGTTTTTGCCAGCGCGGCATCGCCGGCCAGTTGCTCGATCAAGAGGTCATTGGCGTGTGCTTGTTTCCAGGCGAGGTACATATAAAACGCCAGGAGCGGAATCATGGCGATGATCGGCACGTTGTCCGCGGCGGAGAGGATTTCCCAAAGTTGTTTCCAATCCATGGCTATTTCTTCGCCTCCTTTACTTCGGAGTCGAGGACTACCGCCGCGGGGCCGGAAATGCCGCCGTCTTTACGCACGCGCCAGAAATGCAGAATCATGAAAATGGAAGCGATGATGGGAATGCCGATGCAATGCCAGATGTAGGAGCGCAGGAGGGCGTTGGCATCCACGATGGAGCCGCCAAGCAGGCCAAACCGCACGTCATTGTAAGGAGTGATAAACGATGGAGCGAACGGGCCCTCGTTGCCGAGGCCGGGAGTGGCGCGCGCCATGTTGGTGCCTACGGTGACGGCCCAGAAGCCGAGCTGATCGTCAGGCAGGAGGTAGCCGGTGAAGGACAGCAGCAGGGTCAGCACCAGGAGGATTACGCCGACGTTCCAATTGAACTCGCGCGGCTTTTTGTACGAGCCGGTGAGAAACACGCGGAACATATGCAGCTCGACGGCGATGACCATCAAGTGGGCGGCCCAGCGGTGCATGTTGCGCAAAAGTTTGCCGAAGGGGACGTCGTGCTCGAGATACAGGACGTCGCGGAAGGCTTGCACCTTGCTCGGGTGGTAGTAAAACATCAGCATCACGCCCGTCAGCGTCAGCACGATGAACAGATAGAAAGTGATGCCGCCCATGCCCCAGGTATAGCTGTAGCGCACCGAGTCGCGATTGATTTTCGCGGGATGCAAATGCAGAAAAACGTTAGAGAGCACGCCGAGGGCGCGATTGCGCGGCGTCTCGTCGTGCTTGTGACGGAAGATGGAAGTAAAAACCTGGGTCTTGGAAGGCTTCTTGAGCAGCTCCACTTGCTCTTTGGCTTTGGCGGGCAGGTCGGTCTTCAGGGACTCTAAATCTTCCTTGACGCCGGTTTTGATGCGGTCGACGAGACCGATAGACTTGCCATTTTTTCCGTTCGGGCTCTTCTCTTCGTCAGGCATCGTCTGCTCTCCCCTGATGGACCGGTTCGAATCTCTTCGTGCCTACTTGCGTGCCACCTCGAACGCGCCAACCGCTCCCGCTCTTACACCGGCAAAAACGATCCCGGATCGCTGAAATGGCTCGGTTGTCCCTTGGGCCATTGATAGAGCCGCGAAGTATCCACGATAATCTGGCCGTCGGGCGCAAATTCCACGTGCGCACGGTCCATGGGCCGCGGCGCCGGGCCTTCGAAATTGACGCCTTCGCTGTCGTAACCGCTGCCGTGACAGGGACACTTGAATTTGTTTTCGCCGGCCTTCCAATCGGGGGTGCAGCCCAGATGCGTGCAGCGCGCGTAGATGACAAAGACGCGATCCGGGGTGCGATCCACCCAGATGCGGTATTTCTGCTGCCACTTGGTGTCCACGCCGAGGGCGTAATCGGACGGGTAGCCGATCTTGAAAATCGTTGGCGGTTCGAACAGCGTGCGCGGTAGGAAAAAGCGGAGGAAGGCGATGAACCAGGCGCCGAGGAATCCAGTGACAGTTACCCACACGAGCCGCCGTCGACGCACGTTGACTTCGCTCGGCGCGGGACCGACGGTCGCCAGTCCCGCGGAGGCCGCGGCTTTCGAGGTGCCTACAGCAGGCGTGCCCACATACCTGGTTGCATCTCCGCCGCCAGCAGCAGCGGGCTTCGCTGACTCCGGCTTTGGTTTACCCGCTTCGGATTCCGGGCCTGCCATTCGTTACCTCCTCGACCAGGTGTTTCGCGAGCTGTGCATCAGTTCCAGAAAACTCTTCCCACCCACGGACGATGACGCCAGGTGAAAGCTGTGCTTGTGACGAAAACTGAAACGAGTGTGGGAGAAATTCTCAGTTGACGCAGCGTCACACAGAAAACTTTCGGGCGGGAGTGGGGGGAAAATAGGGAAGGGCGCATCCGCTGCGAGCGTCAGGGGCCCGTCGGATTGGAGAAGTGTGTTCCGAAAACATCGTGAGGCCCTCAACATTTCAGCGGCCCCCCAGGAAACGAAACGGATATTACTCAAAACAAAAAATTTCGTCAATGCGTGATTGCAACGATTTTTGAGAAGCACTTGGCGTTGGGAGAGGAGTGAGTCCCAACAAAAACAAAAAAGAACTGCAAGAAGCTGCTTGCGCGGAGAAAAAGCTGTGGTAGACTCGCCCCGGTTTGCGTCCCGCGCTTTTTGATTTGGGATTTTGGTTCGGCGCCTTCGTGGGGAAGGCGGAGAAATAAATCCTGGAGGTCTCGCGCAATGGGCCTCGTTCTTTTGCTGGTCATCTGGCTGATCACCCTGGTCAGTACATATTTTTTCATAGCCAAGACCTGGTGGCTACCAGTGGGGGCTTCGGCCTCGGCTGCTGGCATCGATCATCATTTTACCGTCACCTACATTCTGATGGGCGCCGTATTTGTGGCCGCGCAACTGGCGCTGGGCTACCTCGTATGGAGTTTTCGTGAAGGCGGTGGTGCCAAGAAAGTGGCGTACACCCACGGAAACACCAAGCTGGAGGTTGTCTGGACGTTGCTGACGACGATCTTGTTCGTTGGGTTGAATTTGGCTACCTATCCGCTGTGGGCCGCAGAGCGTTTCGATCCAGCGGAAGCCAGCGCCGTGCGCGTTGAAGTGACCGGTATGCAATTCGCATGGTATTTCCGTTATCCGGGGCCGGATGGACAGTTTGGCGCTACGAAACCGGAACTCGAAGATGCATCGGCCGGCGGCGAAGCCGCGCTGGGTCTCGACACCAAAGATCCAGCTTCCAAGGACGACGTCGTTTCCGGCGTGATGGTCGTGCCGGTGAATCGCCAGGTCGAAGTGATCTTGCGCGCTCACGACGTCATCCATAGTTTTTTTGTTCCTCAGATGCGCTTCAAACAGGACGCCGTCCCCGGCTTGGCGATCCACATGCATTTTACGCCCATACAAACGGGGGACTACGAAATCCTTTGCGCCGAGCTTTGCGGGCTCGGTCATTACAAGATGCACGGCATCGTGAAAGTGGTGACTCAGGACGAGTTCGATAAATGGTTAGCAGCACGGGAGGCGGAGAAGCAATAACCATGTCTACTCATGATTCGGCTGCCCTAGAAGCACACGCGCACGCGGCCCCTCAAGGCTTCATTCGAAAGTGGGTATTCAGTCTCGACCACAAAGTCATCGGTCTTCAGTACTACTTCCTCGCGCTGGTGGCGGTGTTCGTTGGCATGTTCCTCTCGCTGTTGATGCGCATCCACTTGATCTGGCCCACTGTGGCGTTGCCGCTGCTCGGTGACATCAAGCCGGAAACGTACCTGACGCTGGTCACCATGCACGGGACCATCATGGTTTTTTTCGTGCTGACCACCGCGCCGCAAGGAGGCTTTGGAAATTACTTCCTGCCGATTCAGATTGGCGCGCCGGACATGGCGTTTCCGGTTCTGAACATGCTTTCCTTCTGGACAACTTTCCTCGGTTTCATCGTGATGATTGCAGCGTTCTTCGTTGCTGGAGGCGCGCCCCTCCACGGTTGGACGGGTTACGCACCGCTGAGCGCCATCCAGTCTGCCGGGCCCGGTGAAGGACTCGGCGCGGACTTGTGGATCGCCAGCATCGCGATTTTCTGCATTGGCGCGCTGATGGGCGCGCTGAACTTCATCACCACCACGCTCGATATGCGCGCCAAGGGCATGACCATGATGCGCATGCCGTTGACCGTGTGGGCGTGGTTCGTCACGGCGATTCTGGGATTGCTGGCGTTTGGGGTGCTGCTCTCAGCTGGAATTCTCCTGCTGATGGACCGCAATCTAGGCACCAGTTTCTTTGTGCCATTGACCACCATCAATGGGCAACTCACCGGTCAC
>Ga0207146_10243_pt1 | contig 14011 bp, 10 predicted proteins | sample Alteio_BWMinHeat_36_FD_153539 | JGI IMG/M metagenome (GOLD analysis project Ga0207146, IMG submission 153539) | Enriched cells from forest soil in Barre Woods Harvard Forest LTER site, Petersham, Massachusetts, United States -... | ecosystem: Environmental > Terrestrial > Soil > Temperate forest >...
GTTGAGCCAACCCGTTAATCCGATCCCGCCTGGCACGGAATCGATTTCGGCGATGATATAACTATTGTCGGTGAGAACGAGATCGGGCCGGATCACGCGCGGCAGATCGTCGCGAATTTCTTTTCGGCGCGAAAATTCAATCAGCTCTGGTGGCTTGCCCGCGTCGAGATAGCGCGCGACCCACTCAGGCTGTTTGCCTTTAACGCTCAGTTGATAAAGCTGATTGCACGTGCGTTGAAAAACGAAAAGGCGATGGCCAAGCTGGTCGAGCTCGGCCAGAAATTTTCTCTCGATGGGAAATGGATTGGGTGAAAGTAGCCAATCCTTTTCTGCGAAAAGACCTTGAGGCGGAACGGCGTCTCGGATCCGGGAGAGCTTTTCGTCTTGCACAAGCATTTAGAAGCAAACGTTCAACGTCCAACGCTCAACGTCCAACGCTCAGTTGTGCAGCTGCCTGAATTGAGCGTTGAAAGTTGAGCGTTGAGCGTTTTGTGCAAAACGTTTCAGCGGCCCGCCGCCATCCTCTTCAGCGCGAGCTTCACCAGCTCTTCCGCTGATTTCGCTTCACCGCGTTCCTGCAACTCGCGGACAGCCTTGTGCGCATCGATCTGTTTGTAGCCCAATGCGATCAAGGCGAGCACGGCCTCGTTCGCGTGTTCCTGCTCGGGCGTGGGCGCGTGCGTCGCGCTCGCGGCTTCCCAAGCCGCCGCTACGCCGAGCTTGTCTTTCAATTCGAGAACGATTCGCTCCGCCGTTTTCTTTCCGAGGCCGCTGATCCTCGCCAGTGATGCAATGTCAGAATTCACGACCGCCGCTTTGAAATTGGTCACGCTCATTCCGCTCAACACCGCCAGCGCGAGCTTTGGCCCGATTCCGCTGACGTTGTTCACAAGCAACCGAAACAAATCGCGCTCCACCGCGCTCATGAATCCGTAAAGCAGGTGGGCATCTTCGCGAACGGCGAGATGAGTGAGAATGTGAATCGGTTGACCAACCGCCGGGAGTTTGTCGTAGCTCGAAAGCGGAATAAAAACTTCGTAGCCGACCCCGCCGACATCGACAATCGCCTGCGTCGGCAATGCGCTCGTCAGCCGGCCATCGAGAAACGTGATCATGTTTGGCAATCCCTATCAGAGGACGCGCAAACTGCAAACCAACCTGAATTCTGTAGCGGCGCTCTATGAGCGTCGCACTGATCAATTCGACCGACGGTCAACTTGAAGCTGAGTCTCGGACGCATCAGTCTGTCTTCAAGATCAGTGTGAGATCAGCTCGCTTTCCGTTGACGATGTTGAGACCGCGTGCGCGAAAATCTTTCCAGTCGTTAGGCAACGCGGGATAAATCTTGCCCGCAAGCTCGGTCGGTAGAATGACAAAACGCGGACCGGTTTGCTCCATGAACCGCTGGACGCTCGTTGGGCCGAGCGCCGGCGTCGCCAGCCATCCCCGAATCCTTTCGGGGCTGCGAAAATACCAGACCAGACTTGGCTCGTTGTAATCGACCGCGCCGAACTGCATCTCCGGCCGCAAATATTCGCGCGATTCTCGATAAAGTTGCCAGGCCGGAAAGAATCGCGCGGCGAAAGGGGCGATGCATAGCGCAATCGCTAACCAGACGATTGCGAAAGTAACTCCGGACCTTTTGAAGAACGCGATCGGCATTTCATTGTCGATCCAACGCCGCGCCAACAAAAGCGAGAGAAGCGGTAAAGCCGGCAGCGTGTAGTGCGGTAGCTTCGTTTTGATAAGCGAGAAAATGATGAAAATGATTCCCGCGCCGGCGAGAAGGTAGTTATCGATCTTGTTTCGCTTCCGCCAAAGTTGCCCGCTTAACCACGGAAGTTTGATCGACCACGGGAAAAAACTGGCGAAAACCGTAGCGAAATAGAGAGGTAGCAACAGGAGATATGCGCCTAACGAATTCGCCCCGTGACCTTCCATCGCGCCGAACGAACGGCCGATTACGTGCCGGCCGATTCCGACGACGAAGAATTCTCCGTTCGTTCGAAGGAGCGCTGGGATTCCCCAAATCGAAACAATCGCGAGAATGACCACGATTCCGCGGCCGAACTTAAAACGCTGCGCGAATTGCGGTTCGCGCAGAAGAATCATTGTTGATGTTACCGTCAAAAGCGGTGTCCAGCCGATTGGCCCTTTCGCCAGGAACGCAAACGCCAGCGCGAAATAAAATGTCCACCACCATCCGGAATTGGACGTTGGACGTTGGACGTTGAGCGTTGGACGTTTGCTTTCGTTCGCTAGGCGATCACGCAACAATTCGTAGCCCGCCCAATGCGCCAGCGTGACAAATAAAACCAGCCACATGTCCGCGACCGCGGCTTTCGCGTGCACGAACGTTTGTAACGAAAGCGTGAAAATGATCGCCGCCCACCAGCCGACGCTCCTCTTCCCGAGCCGGCTGCCCCAACCAAGAAGCAAAACGGCAGTAAACACGGCGGCGATGGCCGATGGAAAACGCGCCGCGAAATCGTTCTCACCAAAGATTTTGTAGCTCGCGACCTGCGCCCAATAGGCGAGGGGAGGCTTATCGAAGCGGACGCGATTATTAAAATAAGGAACGATGTAATCGCCACGCTCAATCATCTCCCGCGACGCTTCGGCAAAGCGCGGTTCGTCGCGGTCGATCAGCGGCAAGCTCCAAATGCCGGCCAGGTGGAACAGAACGCAGCCAAGAAAAAGCAGCGCATAATTGTGGACACCGACACTTGTCGCGTGCTGGCGATTTATCGGAGTTGCGGATTTCAAGCGCGGACTCAAAATAGCGTCCGGCAAATGTGACGGGAACTTATTTGTGAAGCGCAGGTGCGTTTTTTATTGGCTGATCGGCATCGTGATTGCCGTGATCGTCGTCATCGTGGCATTCCACTTGGATGCCGCGATGCAAAATCTCATCGCGCAACATCAGAGCCGAGCGGCAAAGAATTTTATGCGTAACGTAAGCCGGTTGGGTGATTGGACCGAACACTTTGCGCTTGGTGCCGCGCTGGCTGCGATCGCCTGGCTGCGCGGGAGTAAAAAGTGGACGCGCGTTTTTATATCGATGTTACTCGCGCTTGAGCTGGCTGGCGCCGCGGCCAGAGTCGTTAAGATGACGGCCGGTCGCGCACGGCCGTCGGTAAAGATGGAAGCCCAGCACGTTGCTAGTCAAGGTGCTGGGTGGAACGGCCCGCGGCTGAGCTCCAAATATCACGCGTTCCCTTCCGGTCACACCGCGGCATCGACCGCATTTTTCGCCGTCTTATTGTTCGCAAACTGGCGGATCGGTCTCGCCTGTTTGCCGATTCCATTGCTCATCGGCTTTTCGCGCATGTACGTCGCAGCGCACTATCTTTCCGACGTTGTTGCGGCCGCGTTGCTCGGTCTGCTCTGCGCAATCTTCGTTGCACGCCTTCTTCCTTCTTCAATTCAAGATCGACGACCGAAAATGCAAAACAAAAAGCCGCCACGCGGTGAAGCGTGACGGCTAATTGCAAAATGCCCGTTGTAGCCGACGTCGCCGACATCGGGCCGCAGACAGCGTCCAGGGCTACAGGATTTTACTGATTGTTGAGGACCGTTCGCGGCGCAGCTTTGTTCAGTTCAAGCCGGGCGCTCACCTTCTGGATTTGCGAGGCCTGTTCTTTGAGCTGCGCGGCGAGGACTTCCATTCCATTGTGTTGCTGCGCGACGGTGGCTTCCAATTCCTGCACTTTTCGGTGCTCTTTGAGGAACTCGTTGAGCAACATCGCGTTGATCTGCTCGTAGCGCACGCTTTCAGGCTGCCCTTCGCGATTGCGTCCCACCAGATCGGGATACACCTTTGCCACTTCCTCGGCGATGAGGCCATAGGCGAGGGTCTGCGTTGCATCAAACTCCTGCTTGTAGCGGAAGGTGACCGGTTGGAGCGCGAAGATCGCTTCACTGGCTTTGTCCATGGGCTTGATGTCGTGTTTATAGCGCCGCGAAGAAACGTTGGCCCGGCCGAGTCTGCCACTGCTATTTATACTAACATAGTCGGGATCCGTCCCAACAACAGGCTGCACCGTGTTGTAAATGTTTCTAACGTAGGTGGCGTTGTTCTCGCCCGCGGTACCGCCTTGGCCGAAGCCAATATAGACATTGCCACTGCCCCCGCCGGATTGACCGGCGTCGGCGCCGAGGCACGTGTTAAAGCTGCCAGTAATGAGTTCGCCGGAGCCATCCCCGATGGCCACGTTGTCTTGGCCAGTTACGTTGCTGTAGAGCGCTTTCCAACCGAAGCCGTTGTTGAACGCGCCGGTTGTTTGACTATAGAGCGCTTGATAACCCAAGGCGTTGCTGGAGTCGTCGCTCGTGGTGTTGCTAAAGAGCGCTTGATAACCGATGGCCGTGTTGCCTGCGGTGGACATGTTAATGTTGTTATAAAGCGCTTGATAACCGACGGCTGTGTTACCGCCGCCGGTAGTGTTGCTAAAGAGAGCACCAGAACCGTTGGCCGTGTTGAAGATGCCGGTGGTGTTGTGAAGGAGTGCCTGACGACCGTCGGCCGTGTTGTCGTGGCCGGTTGTGTTGAAAACGAGCGCACCATTACCGTTGGCCGTGTTGAAGCTGCCGGTGGTGTTGCTAAAGAGCGCCTCAAAACCGTCCGCCGTGTTGTTGCTGCCGCTGGTGTTGTGATTGAGCGCCTGCATACCAGTGGCCGTGTTATAGCTACCGGTTGTGTTCTGATAGAGCGAGACACTTCCAGTGGCCGTGTTGTTGAAGCCGGTGGTGAGGCTGAACAGAGCGTTCGTACCCTCAGCGGTGTTGTTGCCGGGATAGCCTCCGTCTGGCGCCGGTGTCACCGCTTGAACATCACGCGAAAGCGCAAAGCAGCAGAGCGTGAGCGCGACGAGAAGACAACCCCGAAAGCATTCGGGGCCGATTGATTTTCTTAAGTGTGGAGTTGTCATATTTTCTGTTTTCATTTTTTGTTGAGGTTGGATTGTTGAACTGCATTAACTGCAATCCGGTCCCGCGCGGAACCAGGAACCATCCTCAAGAGGCGCTTTGCACAGCGACCTCTTCGGCTGACTCGGGGCTCCAGTTGGTTCTGGAGATCGCGTAAAGCGGCAGTCCCAGCGTAGATCCGGCCCACGGGCTTCTTCAGCCCGGCCGAAGATGCGTTGAAACGTCGGGTGACGTAATCGAGCGCGGTCGTAGCAAACGGCGCTTTGGTGTGTCAAGTCGTAAAATTTGAATGGCGGAGGGGGTGAGATTCGAACTCACGAGGCCTTTCGGCCTTCCGGTTTTCAAGACCGGCGCAATCAACCGCTCTGCCACCCCTCCAGAATTACGGTTACGAGAAGTGTGCCACTCGCAGGGAGTTGGGCAAGCGCGCTGAAGAAAGCTGTAGCGGCACTCTATGAGCGTCGGACGAATTAATGCTACGGTCACAGACCGCCGCTACAGCAGAAAATTCAGCAAGAATGATCTCGACAATTTGATATGTTCATATGAACTTAATACGTGACTGAAGGCGCCGAAATGAAGCAAGGACCCTCTCAAAAATATCGGCCGGTCGTTCAAGAGATGCCGCAGAGTTCGGCGCCGATCCATGGCCGTGGCGCGTCGTGGAGTCCGGCAAACCGGTTCGAAAAGCTGCATGTCGATCTTAACGATGTCGATGCTTCGCTGGCGACTTCTGTCGGATTTGTCGATCCCGACGCTGGCGATGCGGTGCAGCCGCGTCGGGCGACACAATATTTTCGTGATGGCTCGAAAACGATCATCTCGCGCAATAGCAGTCCGGATGTCGGTTTCGAGAGGAGTGTAAACCCGTATCGCGGTTGCGAGCACGGCTGCATTTATTGCTACGCGCGGCCGACGCACGAGTATCTGGGGTTCTCTGCCGGCCTGGATTTCGAGAGCAAAATCATGGTGAAAACGGAGGCGCCGGAATTATTGCGGGCGGAACTGGAATCGCCGCGCTGGCAACCGCAAGTGGTGGTGATGAGCGGGGTGACCGACCCGTATCAACCGATCGAGAAGAAATTGCGGATCACGCGCGGTTGTTTGGAAATGTTGACAAAGTTTCGCAATCCAGTCGCAATTATCACGAAGAACCGGCTCGTCACGCGGGATGTCGATCTTTTGCGTGAGCTGGCGAGTTACAATGCTGCCGCGGTCAACATTTCGGTCACTTCGCTCGATGCAAGTTTGCAGCGTGTGCTGGAACCGCGGACTTCGATTCCAAGCGCACGCCTCGAAGCGATCGCGCAACTGCGCGCCGCAGGAATTCCCGTCGGCGTGATGGTTGCGCCGATTATTCCAGGATTAACGGATCATGAAGTTCCCAAGATTTTACAAGCGTGCGAGAAAGCCGGCGCGCAATTTGCCGGTTACACGATTGTGCGATTGCCGTGGGCGGTCGCGCCGTTGTTCGAGCATTGGCTCGAAGAACATTTTCCCGATCGCAAAGAGAAAATTCTCGGACGCATCCGCGATTTGCGAGGCAACGGCAAGCTTAATAATTCCAAATGGCACACGCGCATGACCGGCGATGGAATTTTCGCGGAGCAAATCGCGTCGCTTTTCGCAGTAGGTTGCCGTCGTGCCGGAATCGGAAAACGGCCTCAGCTTTCCACGGCGTCGTTTCGAAGGCCTTGCGAACAACTAGCATTATTGTAGCCGCGCCTCTGCCAAAGCGTGGGCACGGGATCACGAATGATTACGAAATCCAAACCGTCTTTATGTTGGTGAACTCGCGGATTCCTTGGGCGCCAAGCTCGCGACCGAAGCCGGAATGTTTCACGCCACCGAACGGAAGTCGCGGATCGGAAGCGACCATGCCGTTAACGAAAACCATTCCGGCATCGAGCTCGGATGCGAAAAGTTCCTTTTCGGTTGGATCGCCTGTCCAGGCGCTTGCTCCGAGCCCGAATGGGCTGTCATTTGCAATCTCGATTGCGTCGGCGGCGTCGCGGACGCGAAAAATGGAAGCAACTGGACCAAAAACTTCTTCGCGATAGGCGGGCGACTTTCTCGGTACATCGACAAGCACCGTCGGCTCATAAAAAAAACCCGGGCCGTAAATTCGATTTCCGCCAGTCAATAATTTCGCGCCTGCCGCAATCGATTTTTGAACCTGGTCATGGACGCCGTTGAGAATTTGCTCCGTAGCCAGCGGACCAATCTCAGTCGACTCGTCGAGTGGATCACCGATTTTCAACGCGCGCATTCGTTCGACAAACTGGCGCAAAAAAATGTCGTAAACTTTGTCGGCAATAAAAAATCGCTTAGCTGCGATGCACGACTGACCGCTGTTGATCGTTCGCGCTTTAACGGCAGTAGTAAGTGCGCTTTCGAAATCCGCGCTCGGCATGACGATGAACGCGTCGCTGCCGCCGAGCTCGAGGACAGCTTTTTTAATTTCGCGCGCGGCTGTGCTGGCGACAGCGCTGCCCGCTTTTTCGCTGCCGGTAAGCGTGACCGCTTTCACGCGTGGATCGACAATTACTTTTTCCACTTGCTCCACCTCGATGAGCAGCGTTTGAAATACGCCTTCGTCAAAACCGGCGCGGCAAAAGATCTTTTCGATCGCTAGTGCGCATTGCGGCACGTTGGCCGCATGTTTGAGAAGGCCGACGTTTCCCGCCATTAACGCCGGCGCCGCGAAACGGAACACCTGCCAGAACGGAAAATTCCACGGCATGATTGCAAGCACGGTGCCGAGCGGTTGATAACGAACAAAACTTCGCGCAGCGTCGGTTTGCACCGGTTCGTCTTCGAGAAATCGCTCCGCGTTCTCGGCGTAAAATCGGCAGCCGCGCACGCATTTCTCAACTTCTCCGATAGCGCCGCCGAGCAATTTGCCCATTTCGAGCGCGATCGTTTGCGCCAGTTCTCTCTTTTCCTGCTCGAGGAGCGAGGCGACGGCGAGCATGAGCTGCCCCCGTTTTGCAAACGATTCGCGTCGATGATGCGCAAATGCTTCCTCGGCCCGCTTCAGTCGTTCTTCAATTTCTTTCTCTGTAAACGCTGTGAACTCTTTGAGCTTTTTGCCAGTAGCCGGATTGATCGACCCAATTGCCATACTACTTAAGTAAACGGGCGTCGGAGTCTCGGCGAATTTGAAAATGGATTTTCACGATTGTCGTGGTGGATCGAGCACTCCCTTGTCCGCCAACGGACGGACTCGTCCGGTGGCGAACTCGATGCCAAAATCCGGCGGCCAAGCCGCATATTGAAGAGCATCGCCCGACGCAGCGGCTGATCCACCTTTAAAGCCGCAGACCCTTCGGAATCAAAGCGAGGTCGAGCAAATCAAAAAGCCACTGCACCAGCAGCGCCAGGACCGCGGCCGGAATGGCGCCTTGTAAAATCGTCACGTGGTCGTTCAAATTCAATCCGCTCAAGATTGGCTCGCCCAAGCCACCGGCGCCAATCAGCGCCGCCAGGGTGGCTGTCCCCACGTTGATCACTGCGCTTGTTTTGATTCCGGCAAGGATCGACCGTGACGCGATTGGCAGATAGACTTTTCGAAGTCGCGCCACCGGCTCCAGTCCGAGCGCAATCGCGGAATCGCGGATCGGTTGGGCGATATCTTGCAAGCCGGACGCGGTGTTACGCACGATCGGGAGAAGTCCGTATAGAAACAACGCGGCGATCGCGGTGCGTGCGCTGATTCCAAAAAATGGCAGCGGAACGAGCAATGCAAGCAATGCGAGTGACGGAATAGTTTGCACAACTCCGGTGCCGCCGAGAATGACCTGACCGACGGCGCCACCGCGACTGGCCAGAATCCCGAGCGGAACTCCGACAATCACAGAAAGAAGCAGTGAGAAACCAGCCAGCTCGAGATGCCGCAGCGTCCAGCGCACAAGTTTATGCGCGAAAGATTCGGTAATTGTCGGCGTAGCGCTGTTTTCGAAATATAAGCTGGCTGCGCGCGCATAATTTTTGGTTCGTTCCGCTTTGGCATTGAGCCGAATCATTCGTGTTTCGTCGAGAGTGCCTTCAAGTTTACGCAGCGCGGCGATTGTTGATGTTGGAAGCGAGAGCCGAAACAAGAACACGGCGTCGTAGCGCGGAAAAAACTTCAAATCGTCTTCGAGCGCGACCAGGTTATTCTCGGCGATCTTCGCATCCGTCGAGTAGGCGTCCTTCACATTGATCGAGCCCTTTTTCAGCGCGGCATATCCGAGGGCATGGTCGATGCCGACGACGTTTTGCGGATTCAATTGGTAGCGTTCGGCCAGCGGCCGCCATCCGTCCTGTCGGGCCAAGAATTCGTGCGTGAGTCCGAGCCTTAATTCCGGATGCTCTCGCAAGTCGCTAATGGTACGCACATTCAGTTTTTGCGCCTCCTCGCGAGGCATCACGAGCGCATAGGTGTTGTTAAAACCGAGCGGCTTCGTCATGCCGACGCCAAACTTCCCCAGCGCGGCGGGCATAGTTTCGGCCGAAGCTGATAATCGATCTTTCAATATTTCTTCGGCAATCGTGCCTGTGTATTCGGGATAGGCATCGATTTGTTGCGTGCGCAGCGCTTGCCACAAAATGATTGTTCCGCCCATTCCTTCTCGATGTTCGGCGGGAATTCCCGAATCGCTGAGCGTGCGCTTGGCGATTTCGCCGAGCACATAAGATTCGGTAAATTTTTTCGAACCGATGACGACTGGATTGGCCATTGTGAATGTTGCCGAAAGAAGGATGAGCGCCGCGATCAACAAGGAAGGGCGCCTTCCAAGTCGCCCACGCGTGGCGGCGGATTGGAGACCGCCGCTCCTTGATCCATGCGACGTCATAAGTTCACAAGACTTCTTTGCGCGTTGATGAATTCGCAAACGAAATCGCTGGATGGCCTTTCGCGCAGATCGGCGATCGAACCCCGTTGGACAATGTGGCCTTCGTTCATGAGTACGATTTCATCGCCGAAATAAGCGGCTTCGGCGAGATCGTGGGTGACGAGAAGAGCTGTTTGTTGCAAGCGGGCAAAGATTTCCTTGAGATCTTTTTGCAACGCGGCGCGCTCGATCCGCTCGTGCGCGCCGAGCGGCTCATCGAGCAGCAACAATTCGGGCGAAAGCATGAGCGCGCGCATCAAGCTGACGCGTTGACGTTGCCCACCCGAAAGCTCGACCGGATAACGGCCGAGCAAATTTTCTGGAAATCTTGTCAGAGCGCACAATTCAGAAAGCCGTGACTGCATCTCCTCATCGCGCTTTCCAAGATGTCGCGCCATGAGCAGAACATTTGCGCGCGCGGTAAGATGTGGAAACAGGCCACCTTCCTGAATCACATAGCCGATCCGGCGGCGCAGCACGTCGATCTTGTCGTGTGTCATGGGCGAGCCGTTGAAATCGACGGTACCCGAATCCGGTTCGACTAGTCCGACTATGAGACGCAGCAAGGTCGATTTTCCGCAACCGCTTGGCCCAATCAAGACTGTGGTCGTGCCGCGTTCGATCGAAAGATTTGTCGAGTGGAGAGCAGGAGTATCCGCGTAACGCTTCGCAACATCGACAAGTTGAATGAGCGCGTTCATTTTTGTCGCGGCGGGCGTTGACCGCGGCCGGGGTCAGCGCCGCCGGCTACAGTACGGTGAAATAAAAAACGCCAAACAAGCGCGCGTCGTCCGTCCACATCCGGACAAATTCAAATCCCGCAGCACGCGCCAGAGCAGTGAAACCTTCCGGCGTGTGCTTGTAAGAAAATTCGGTAACGATCTTTTCGCCCGGCCAAAAATGAAATACATGACCAGCGATATGAACGGTCTGATCGGCTTCACTGATGAGATAAATCTCGATCCGGCCTTCCCCGGAATTGTAGATTGCGCAATGGCGCCAGCGGCTCGGATTAAAATCCGCGCCGAGCTCGCGGTTTGCCCGAACGAGTAAATTTACGTTGAACTGCGCGGTCACGCCGGCACGGTCGTTGTACGCGGCCTCGAGAACATGTCGATCTTTCTGTAAATCTACACCGATCAAGAGTGTGCCGTTTTTTTCGCAAAGATCGACAATGCGCCGCAAGAATTTGACAGCTTCCTCCGGTTCGAAGTTGCCGATGGTTGATCCGGGAAAGTAAACGACTTCGCGTGCCGCGTTTCGCTGAGACACCGGCAAATCAAACGGCTCCAGGTAATCGGCGCACACGGGCAGGATTTCCAAACCCGGAAAGAGGCGGCGAAACAACGCAGTTGATTGGCGTAGTTGCTTGTTCGAAATGTCGATCGGGATGTAAACCGCCGGCGCCTCCAACTCTTCAAGGAGAATGCGCGTTTTTGTTCCGGCGCCCGTCCCGAGACCAATCAGCTCGCTCCGCGGGCCGATGCACTGTGCCATTTCATGAGCGTGAAGCCGAAGAATCGCGGTCTCGGTTCGAGTAATGTAATATTCCGGGAGGTCGCAGATTTTCTGGAATAACGCCGCGCCGCGCTCGTCGTAGAAATATTTGCACGGCAGCGTGGGCGGCCGGCGCGAGAGACCGGCAAGTGTTTCAGAAAGAAAATCCGATTTCGCCGGCTCAAGATCGAGCACGGCGAGTTGGCCGGGCTCGTGGTTCATGAAGGGTCGCGGGCGAGCCGAATCCCAGTGAACTGCCAGCGTTTCTCAGGCTGAAAGAAATTGCGATACGTTCGGCGAATGTGCGTGCGCGAGGTGGCACAAGAGCCCCCGCGCAACACATACTGATTACACATGAACTTGCCATTGTATTCGCCGAGCGCACCCGGCCCCGCGCGATATCCGGGGTAAGGTGAATACGCGCTGCGCGTCCACTCCCAAACGTCGCCGAACATTTGATCAGGACATCGATCTTGTGCCAAAGCGCTCAACGCTTGAGGATGAAAGTGTTCGCTTTCGACGAAATTTCCCTCGATCGAAAGATCCGTCGCCGCGCGTTCCCACTCAAATTCGGTCGGCAGACGCGCGCCGCTCCAAGTCGCGAACGCGTCCGCTTCGAAATAACTCACGTGCGTAACCGGTTCGGATTCCTCCACCGGACGGAAGCCGGAAAGCGTGAAGTTCCACCACGCGCCGTCGCGTTTCACCCAATAGAGCGGCGCCTGCCAACCTTGTTCGTTCACTGTCATCCAACCAAGTGAAAGCCAGAACTCTGGCCGCGTGTAAGCACCTGCTTCGATAAATTCCAGATACTCGCCGTTGGTTACGACACAGCTTGCCAGCGAGAAATGCGGAACCAGCGCCCGATGGCGGGGACCTTCGTTGTCGTATGAAAAGCCATTGCCGTCGTGCCCAATGTGCGCGGTTGTCTCTTCGAATTCGACGAAATGCCGCGGCAAAACTTTGCTCGTTTCGAGGTCGATCTTGCACTCGCGAAAGACGGGATGGAGCGGATTTTGCGCGAGAACGTGTTTGATATCTGTAAGCAATAATTCCTGATGCTGCTGCTCGTGATGAGTGCCGAGCGTGAGGACCGGCTCGATCTCGGCGAGAAGTTTTTCGTCGGCTTCAGAAAGAAGATTGTCAACGTAGGAATCGATCGAGGAACGATAGCGACGGGTTTCTTCAACCGTCGGCCGCGAGATCAATCCGCGCAGATCGCGGCGGTGCATGTCGCCCGCGGCATTGTAATACGAATTAAAGAGGTAAGCGTACTCCGGAACTTCCGGGCGGTAGCGCCCGATCCATTTTTTCAGAACGAATGTTTCAAAAAACCACGTGGTGTGGGCGAGATGCCATTTCGTCGGACTCACATCGGGCATCGATTGGACGACGCAATCTTCCGGCTCCAATCCATCGCATAACTGCGTCGTGAAATCGCGGACTTGTCGAAAACGAGCGAGCAAACGTTGACTGTGCGATGCACTCGCGCGCGGGCGCGTTTGCGCGTCCGTCGTTTTGTCGATCGCTGCGGCCGTGATAGGACTCAAGCGGTTCCACCTTCCTGTTCGAGTTCTTCTCTGCGCGCCTCAAGCATTTGATCGTGCGCCGCTTCTTCCAATCCATCAGTGACGAGTTGCTCACCTAACGTCTCGTCTTCCTCAACGCCGGGACGCGGCGCGCGATGTCCGGTTGAGCTTGGGACCACATTCCATTCTTCGGTCACTTTCGCGTTCTGCTCGGTTTCTTCCGGGGCCGAGGTATGCTCGACGCCCATCAATTCCTTGCGTGCTTGATTCCAATCGGCATCCGTGAACTCGTTCGGATCGCGCTCGTCGATCATCGCGATCTCACGCGCGCGTTTTTCCACCGCCTCGGGCGAAGGCACGCCCACTCCATTACCGTGCACCGAAATTTTTCCCGATCCTTCTCGTGGGTAATCGTTCATATAATTGAATACGCAGGACGCGTGCGAAATGGTCTCGTGAGAAGCTTAACGTGGATCATGCCGATGCCAAAAGTTTTTGTCAGTATTTGGTGCAAAAGGCGGAGCCTGTCTTGAAATGAAGATTCGGGAAAGAGTGTTGCGATTGCAAAGCGGCGGCCATGTCGCTTACGACGAATACGGCGATCCACAGGGCGTGCCCGTTTTCTTTTGCCACGGCTGGCCGAGCTCGCGCACGATGGCTAAATTAACTGACGCGGCCGCGCGCGATCTTGGTGTTCGCATCATCTCTCCCGACCGGCCCGGGATCAGCGGTTCGGCTTTTCAAGCCAACCGGAAATTGGTTTATTGGCCACCAATCCTCAAAGAATTGGTCGATGATCTTGGCATTAGCGACTTTTGGATACTGGCAATTTCCGGTGGCGCGCCTTATGCCTATGTGACGGCGTGGGAAATGCCGCAACGTGTGCGCGCGATTGCAATTGTGAGCGGCGCGGCGCCGATTGTCGATCTTAGCGACCAGAGTGGATTGCTAAAACTTTATCGTTGGATGCTCGCGCTTTATCGAACGCGTCCGAGGCTCCTGCGAACGTTGTTTTATCTGGCGCGGCCGTTTGCGACTCTTCGTATGCCAATCCGCTACCGGCACGTGCTCCTGAAACTTCTGCAACCATGTGACGCGGAGGCTTTGCGCGATTCCGCTGCGTTTGAAGCATGCTTTGAAAGTCAACGACGCGCATGGCGTGGATCGGTCGAAGGCGTG
>Ga0207146_10244_pt1 | contig 13999 bp, 9 predicted proteins | sample Alteio_BWMinHeat_36_FD_153539 | JGI IMG/M metagenome (GOLD analysis project Ga0207146, IMG submission 153539) | Enriched cells from forest soil in Barre Woods Harvard Forest LTER site, Petersham, Massachusetts, United States -... | ecosystem: Environmental > Terrestrial > Soil > Temperate forest >...
CGCCATTCTGTGTTCGAACGATATGACCGCGATCGGAGTGATGCGCAAGTGCTATAGCGAAAAAATCGCAGTTCCAAAAGATCTTTCCGTAATAGGCTTCGACAATATCCACCTTTCGCAATACATCCTGCCGCCGCTGACCACCATCGAGATGTCGCAGACCGAACTCGGCCGGCTCGCATTTCAAGCGCTGTTGCACGATGTCCAGCGCGACATCCCAAATCCGAAGGGCACCGAATACGTCCTCAAGACCAGTTTCGTCTTGCGCGATTCAACGGCGATGAATCCGGGAAAGGGCCGCTCATGATTGTCAGTCAAGAGACCCGATCTGGGCTTTCTTGGGCCCAGCGAACAGGACTTCTCCTCGTTGGCTTGCTCTGCACGGCCCTGCCGGGGAAAACTCAGGCCCGCGAACCGTTCCGCGCCGACCGCATGGATACCGTGCTGTATGGCGTTGCCTACTACCCGGAATATATGCCCTACGACCGTCTGGACCAGGACGTACGACTGATGCAGAAGGCGGGCATCAGCGTCGTGCGCATCGGAGAGTCGAGTTGGGGATTGTGGGAACCACAAGATGGGAAATTTGAATTCGCATGGATGGACCGCGTGGTCGAAAAGCTGCACGCGGCTGGAATTCGCATCATCTTGGGAACACCTACCTATTCCATTCCGGCATGGCTCTATAAAGAGCATCCTGAGATCGTCATCATTAGGCTGGGAGGACAGTATCTCTATTACGGGTTGCGCCAGAACACGGATCTCTTAAGTCCTACGTACCGTTTTTATTGCGAGCGGGTCATCCGGAAAGTCCTCGAACACTACAAAGACAATCCGGCGATCATCGGCTTTCAGATCGACAATGAAACCTCGTCGGGTGGTGCGGCAAACCACGACGTCCAGGCTGGGTTTCAGGAGTATCTCAAATCGAAGTTTAAGAGTGTTGACGACCTAAATAAAATCTGGGGCCTGAACTATTGGGGACAACGTCTGAACGACTGGAGCGAACTCCCACCACGCGACGGAATCATCAATCCGGGCTGGAAACTTGAATGGGAGCGTTATTCCCAATGGCTTACGACCGATTTCCTCGCGTGGCAGGCCGGAATCGTTAACGAATACAAGCGGCCGGATCAATTTGTGATGCATGACTTTGCAGGGCCCCCACGTCCAGAAGTGAACGAATCGGAGATTGTCCGAACTCTGGACATAGCGGCTGCAAATCCCTACCACGGCACGCAGGATCAGTTCGACGGCGAGGCGTCCTCCTATGTCGGCGATTACCTGCGTTCGTTGAAAAAGACGAATTACCTCATCACGGAAACGAATGCGGAAGCGATTGGGTGGGATTCCAAGGACCAATATCCTCCTTACGATGGCCAGTTGCGTCTCGACGTATATACCCACATATCTTCCGGCGCGAACATGGTCGAGTACTGGCATTGGCATTCGATTCATTATGGCCAGGAGATGTATTGGAAGGGAGTCCTCGGACACGATTTGCTGCCAGGCAGGGCGTACGAGGAAGTTAGCCGGACGGCGCACGAACTAAAACGAATCGGGCCGGAAATCACAGACTTCCAGCGCAAGAATCAGGTCGCCATTTTGTACAGCAATGATTCGAATTACGGACTCGAGTTCATGAAGTTCAGCGACCGCGAGAACTATCGCTCGATCCTTCGCGAGATGTACAGCGTGCTCTACCGGGCAAATATCGGTGCCGATTTTGTTTTTCCCGAGAGCATGAATCTCGCCGATTACAAGGTAATTGTGGTCCCGCCCCTGTATATAGCAAGCGAAGCATTGCTCAAGCGGTTGACGGAGTACGTTCGCGGCGGTGGAAATGTCGTGATGGCGTTCAAGAGCGGATTTTGCAATGAGTATTCGACCGTCCGTTGGGAAATGGCGCCGGGCCTTCTACGTGAAGCCGCCGGCTTTCATTACCAGGAGTTTTCGAGCGTACGTCAGCCTCTTGCGTTGAAGGGCGACCCGTTTCACGCGGGAAGCGAGAACAAAGTGTCCGAATGGGCGAAATTGCTGATTCCCGAGACAGCGAGAGCTTTGGCCTATTACGATCACCCATTCCTCGGGAAGTATCCTGCCATTACCACGAATGTATATGGAAAAGGAACCCTAACGTACGAGGGTACGGTTTTGAGCGAGAAGTTACAGGAACAAGTCCTCTTGGGTGTTCTGCAACAAGCTGGCCTAACCGGAACCGACCAGAGTTTGCCTCCCTCGGTCCGAGTCAAACACGGTCAAAATCGGAAAGGGAAGACGCTCCACTATTTTCTAAACTATTCGGACGAAGCACAGAGTTTCATCTATGCCTATGGCGCGGGTGCGGACTTGCTTACGCAGGACATCGTGCCACGGGGCCAGAGGATTACGCTGAAGCCGTGGGACGTGGCAATTCTGGAAGAAAAATAGATCTATGATGGCCGTCTCCCCCACGATTCGGATCTCTTGCGCCATTCGATCGGCGAACATTGCAGTTCTGGTTTTCCATGCTGCGGCTCCCGCAATGAGAGGAGAGTTATTACTACGCTCATGATCGCTCTCCTTGCATCGGTAAGTGCCCAGAGACTCGTTCATCTTTCATCGGTCGATCTGGCCATTGTTATTTTCTATTTCGCACTTGTTTTGGCGATCGGTTTTTATCTCAAGCAGCGGGCAAATACTAGCGAAGATTATTTCATGGCTGGCCGCGAGATGACCGCATGGATCGCGGGCCTCAGTTTTCTTTCGGCAAATCTTGGCTCGCTTGAACTCATGGGTTGGGCGGGAGCCTCTTATCAATACGGGATACTGGCCGCGCACTGGTACTGGATCGGTGCGATCCCGGCTATGCTGTTTCTCGGCATCGTAATGATGCCGTTTTATTATATTTCCAAGACCCATTCGGTTCCGGGATATCTAAAGCTGCGCTTTGGCGAATCCAGTCGTACACTCTCGGCGGTTTCTTTTGCCTTGATGACCGTGCTGATGAGCGGCATCAACATGTATTCGATGGCGCTGGTGATGAAGGTCGTGCTTGGCTGGGACATTAACTTCAGCATCTTGATTTCTTCGATCACCGTGGCCATCTACGTCACACTGGGCGGGTTGCGTTCCGCAATTTTCAACGAAGTGCTTCAATTCATCCTGATCTGGGCTGGATCGCTGCTTATCCCGGTGCTAGGACTCGTGGACGCTGGCGGTTGGAGCAACCTGAAGGCGCGGATCGCAACCAATGCTTCAGCGGAATACACGCACCTATGGAGCACCTTGGGCTCGTTCCGCGACAACCCCATGGGGATTCATTGGACAGGCATTGTCTTCGGACTTGGGATGGTGATTTCATTCGGTTACTGGACGACGGACTTTCTCGTGGTACAACGCGTGCTGTCAGCGAAGGATTTGCGCGCGGCGAAGATGGCGCCGATTATTGGCGCCGCTTTCAAAATGTTCGTGCCCTTCATTGTGATTCTCCCCGGCTTGATCGCTATTGCGGTTTTGCCGGTGAAACTCACCGGAGAAAGCGCTGCAATAGCTTCGGGCGGGCACAGCTACAATGAAGTGCTTCCCTTGATGCTGGCGCGATATTGCGGCCCAGGATTGCTGGGATTGGGTATCACCGCACTCATGGCTGGGTTTATGTCTGGAATGGCCGGCAACGTCAGTGCCTTTTCTACCGTATGGACCTACGATATTTACGGTGCGTTGTTCAACAAGAAAGCCAGTGACGCGCAGTACGTCCGCATGGGCCGTTGGAGCACGCTCGGCGGCGTGTTCATCAGCATCGTCACTGCCTATTTCGTAATGCATTTCCTCAGCATCATGGATTACGTCCAGGCTCTCTTTAGCTTTTTCATCGCGCCCTTGTTTGGCACCGTAATTCTGGGCATGCTCTGGAGGCGCGCCACTCCCGCCGGGGGTTTTTGGGGCCTGCTGGCTGGAACGGCTTCATCCATCGGCATGTGGGCTTGGGTTAAGTTGAGTCCCAGAGCCATTGCCTATGTAGCGCTTTCGGGGCAGGCAAGCGACATGGCTCAGAACATGTACCGCGCACTCTGGTCGTGGATCGTATGCGTTGCCGTAACGGTGGTGGTCAGCCTTTTCACGAAGGCAAAATCCGAAATCGAATTAGAGGGCTTGGTGTATGGCGCGACCACGATACCGTCCGAGCAGCAGATCCCGCTGGTTCACCGACCGTCCTTCTGGGCCGTGGTTGTGGGTGTGATTTTCTTGGCATTGAATTATTACTTCTGGTGAGGATAATGCGCTCTAGTGAATCAATTTCGATCTGGTTTTTCATCGGCATCTCGCTGCTCGTGAACGGTCTGCTCATCTTGGCTGCGGGTCTCTACGAATGGGGACACCCGCCGCAGAATCCCGTGGTGCTATTTCGCGTGCACGCCAGTGTTTGGTGGGGCGGATTTTTGTTTTTGGTGGGAGCGCTGTATTGCTTTCGCTTCGCGCCGCGCAAGCAACGATTGTAGCCGCGCAAAAGCAAGCTTCTTTGTTCAGGTGTGGCGGATGCGGCCTGTTGCTTCAGGAGAACAAAAGGGATCATGCACAAAGAAAAAATGACCATGGGGCTGATTGTCGGGAATAGGGGATTTTTCCCTGATCATCTCGCAAAGTCCGGCCGAGAAGAGATGATCAAGACGCTACAGAGCGTTGGCATGAATGTGGTTGTCCTCGGACCCGAAGAGAGCAAGCACGGAGCCGTGGAGACTCACGAGGAAGCGAAGCGCTGCGCCGCCTTGTTTCGGGCAAACAGCCAGCGGATTTCTGGCATAGTCGTCTCACTTCCCAACTTTGGCGACGAACGCGCCATCGCCGACACCCTTCGACTGGCGCGGTTGAACGTCCCGGTACTGGTTCAAGCCACGCCGGACACACCGGTAAAGATGTCGATCTCTCACCGTCGCGACAGCTTCTGCGGCAAGATGTCCGCGTGCAACAACCTTAAGCAGTATGGGATCCCCTATTCGCTGACGACGCTCCACACCGTGGCTCCCGATTCGGAAGAGTTCAAGAAAGATCTGGCCTGGTTTGCGGGGACTTGCCGCGTCGTAAATGGCCTGCGGAATCTGCGCATCGGCGCCATTGGTGCGCGGCCAGCAGCCTTCAATACCGTCCGATACAGTGAAAAACTGCTAGAGGCCTCGGGCATATCCATCGAGACACTGGATCTGTCCGAAGTCTTGGGGCGTATCGGTCGAATGAAAGACAACGATGAGCACGCCGCACGCAAACTGCAAGCCATCCAGAAATACGTGTCCACGAGCGGAGTGCCGCAGCCGGCCTTGTTGAAAATGGCCAAGCTCGGCGCGGTCGTGGAAGATTGGATGAAATCCGCGGAAGTGCATATAAGTGCCGTCCAGTGCTGGACCTCGATTGAGGAAAATCTCGGTGTGGTGCCCTGTACGATCATGAGCATGATGAGCGACGACCTACTCTCGAGCGCCTGCGAGGTAGATGTGTGCGGCGTGCTCAGTATGCATGCCCTGCGTCTGGCCTCCGAAACGCCCAGTGCTTTGCTCGACTGGAACAATAACTATGGCAACCATCCGGACAAAGCTGTCTGCTTTCACTGTAGCAACCTCCCTAAACATTTCTTCCGTGATGTCAGGATGGACTATCAGGAGATCATTGCAGGCACTGTTGGCAAGGACAATACTTTCGGCACCTGCGTGGGGCGCGTTAAATCCGGCGCGATGAGCTATGCGCGCTTTTCCACCGATGACCGAACGGGAAGAATTCGTGGCTACGTCGGTACGGGTGCGTTCACGGATGATCCTCTGGAAACCTTTGGAGGCGCCGGAGTTGTTGAGATCCCGAACATGCAAAGACTTCTGCATTACATCTGTGAAAACGGATTCGAGCACCATGTCGCCGCGAATTTTTCTACTGTTGCTGGAATACTCCAGGAAGCGGCCATTCGATATCTTGGCTGGGAAACCTACTGGCATGCGCAGTAAGCGCTGTGAGTACGAAGAGGTTGCTGCGGTAGTCTTGCAAGGAGTGCGTTCGAAAAGAAGCCCATGGCTATTGTCGCAGGCGTAGATTTTGGCACCCTCAGCGTTCGTGTCGCCATTGTCGACAGCGAAAGGGGACGCTTGGGTTCGGCTACCGCGGAATACCCTCTTCATCGCACAAAAGATGATCCGGATCACGCCACGCAGAGCCATGCGGACCACATGCGCGCGCTGATCGAAGCCACGCAAAAGGCTTTGCAAGCAGCAAACGTATCCGGAACTCAAATTGCCTCCATTGCGTTGGACACCACGGGCTCTAGCGTCCTACCTGTGGGGGAAGCGCTGGAACCGCTCGATGACTACTATCTCTGGTGCGACCATCGGGCATGGCACGAGGCTGCGCTTATTACTGAGACCGCCCACAAGCGGAATCTGGAAGCGATTCAATGGTGCGGCGGGATTTATTCCTCGGAATGGGGCTTCTCGAAACTGTTGCACTGGCTGCGCCATAACCCGCAAAAACGAAGCCGATTCGTTACCGCCTTCGAACACTGCGACATGCTTACTGCTGTCCTTTGTGATGTCAAAGATCCAGCGGATGCTCCTCGTTCCGTCTGTGCCATGGGTCACAAGTGGATGTGGAATGCTTCTCTGGGCGGACTTCCTTCTGAGGATTTTCTGGAAGCGGTTGACCCGCTCCTTAAGGGAATGCGTCACAAGCTGAATGGAAAATATTCAACGAGCGAGGCGATTGCCGGAGGTCTCTCCTCTAACTGGGCACAGAAACTTGGTTTGCGAGCCGGTATTCCAATTCCTGTGGGTGCGTTTGATGCTCACTGGGACGCTATTGGGGCTGGCGCGCGCCCCGGTGACGTTTCCAACGTCGTTGGCACCGCGACATGCATTATGGCCATCAGTGAAGACACGCGTCTGATTCCCGGCGTATGCGGCGTCGTCCCCGGCTCGATCGATCCCAAGAGGACGGGCGTCGAAGCCGGACTTTCCGCCACCGGCGATCTATTCGGAGCCATAGCACGCCGCGCCGGAACAACAGTTAAAGACCTCGCGGCCGGGCTAGAAGAATATCGTCCTGGTCAAACTGGACTGCTCCGTCTTACTTGGGATAATGGCGACCGCACTATTCTCGTTAACCCAAATCTTGGCGGAATTACCTTCGGTTGGAATATGACGCATACTCCGCAAGACGAACTTTTTGCCGCCATCGAAGGCACGGCTTTTCACACCCGCGTCATTCTCGAACGCATGGCGGAATACGGCGTCCCGATTCAGAGGGTGATCAACGCGGGGGGAATTCCGCAGAAGAACCCCGCCTTGAATCGCGTGTATGCCAACGTCTTGAATAAACCCGTCTTGGTCCCCAAGGTGGAAGTAACAAGCTTGGGGTCCTCCATTTTCGCGTTCCTCGCCGCGGGCACATTTCGCTCCATCGAAAAAGCGCAGGACGCCATCTGTCCTGCTTTCTGCGTTGTGGAACCCGATCCAGCCGCCGCGCGCACCTATGAGGAGCTCTATCAATTTTATCGCCAATTGTATTTTGGTTTCGGCAAGGTGGATTCGAAACCCTTGCCCGCAGGCGGCGTGCTTCCGGCACTGCGGAGAATTGCTGCCACGGCGAGAGGCGCGTCATGAAACTCAAAAATCTGCGCGAGGAAGTGTTGGAAGCCAACCTGGAACTGGTGCGACGCGGGCTGGTCCTTTACACGTTTGGAAATGCCAGTGGGATTGCCCGTGAGGAGGGCTTGGTTGTCATTAAGCCGAGCGGCGTTCCTTATGAAGCGATGAAGCCCGAAGACCTTGTCATCGTGGACCTCGAAGGGAAAAGTGTAGAAGGCTCGCTGCGTCCGTCCTCGGATCTTCTCACTCACCTCATTCTTTACCAATCGTTTGCCGGAATCGGTGGAGTCGCGCACTCGCACTCGCGTGCCGCAACCTCCTGGGCGCAAGCACAGCGCGAAATTCCGTGTCTTGGAACGACCCACGCTGATTATTTTCATGGCCCCGTGCCGGTCACCAAACCATTGACCTCATCACAGATCCGCTCCAATTACGAAGCCAACACGGGTCATGCGATCGCACGGAGTTTTGCAAAGCTCGACCCGCTCCACTTCCCGGCTGTTCTGGTTTCCGGCCATGCGCCCTTTTGCTGGGGTAAGACGCCTGCGGAAGCCGCTCACATCGCGGTCGTTCTTGAAGAAATTGCGGCGATGGCCACTCAGACTCTCGTGGCAAATCCCAAGGCGCGTCCCATCTCCCGGGATCTGCATGAGAAACACTTTCTTCGCAAGCACGGCGGGACAGCCTATTACGGCCAAAAGTAGGCTCCCCGTGGAGCCAAGCAATGTGAGGCGAATGAGCGACTGGCGGGAAAAGTGAAAAATCGAGCGTCGCTTTTGCGCGCCGCGATTCTTACTGTGGCTATTTCATGTGCCAACATCGGGACGATCCGGATTCTGAGCCGGAGCCAGCTTCTCAAGGAGACCAGTGTGGAGAGCAGTATCTTCGGAAAAATGGGGGACGGGGCGGACGTTGAACTCTTCACGCTTAAGAATGCCCGAGGCACAACGGCGAAGATCATTTCGTATGGCGCAACACTGCAGGGCCTATGGATGCCGGACAGAACGAACAAATTCGGCGATGTTGTCTTGGGATTTGACGATTTGAAAGGGTACCTGGGCCCGCATCCGTATTTCGGCGGCACCATCGGCCGCTTCGCGAACCGTATTGCCAGGGGGAAATTCACTCTGGATGGCAGGGAATATGCGCTGGCGCTGAATGATGGCGCTAATACTCTGCATGGCGGCAGGCAAGGTTTTAACCGGAAAGTATGGAAAGGTGAAATCGTCAAAGGACCGCGCACCGCGTCCGCAAAGTTCACCTATGTGAGTACGGATGGCGAAGAAGGTTTTCCAGGAACTCTTGCGGTCACCGTCGTCTATGCACTCACCGATGAGGATGAACTCAAGATCGATTACACGGCCAGGACGGACAAAGCTACTCCTTTGAATCTGACAAACCACAGTTATTTCAATCTCGCGGGCAAAGGCGACATCCTCAGCCATGTGTTGCAATTGAATGCGGACCAATATACGCCCGTGGATCCAACGCTGATTCCCACAGGTGAGATCGTGCCGGTTAAAGGAACTCCGCTCGATTTCACTCAGCCCACAGCAATTGGCGCCCGCATTGGCCAATTCGCGGGGAATCCCAGTGGCTACGATCACAATTTCGTCTTGAACGACGCGAACGGCCAACTCAAGTTTGCGGCTCGCCTGCGTGATCCGGCCTCCGGCAGACAGATGGAAGTGTGGACCACAGAGCCGGGAGTTCAGTTATATAGCGGGAATTTTCTGGACGGTACGATTCAGGGCAAGGGTGGCGTGGCATATCAAAAACATGCGGCACTGTGTCTGGAAACCCAGCACTATCCTGACTCAGTGAATCATCCAAACTTTCCCTCGACCATTCTTCGCCCGGGATCGGTTTTTCATCAGGAGACAATCCTCAAGTTTTCAGCAAGGTAGATTTGTCCGAGCTTGAGTCGCATGGTGCCGGAATGGTGCTGCTTGTTGACCGAATGCCCTGCAACCTTCAAAGAGTTGTGCGCGACTACTCGAGTTGGACAGTAAGTGGAACATTAGCACCGGCAATTCTGCGTAATCCATTGATTACACAGTAGTTAAAAACGTGGAGGCGGGGGGAGTCGAACCCCCGTCCGAAAAGCGCTACGACACGAAGCCTACATGCTTATCTCAATTCGGTGTGCGACCCGGCTCTTGCGAGCCTGTCGCGCGTTCGCCAGCGGCGCTTGGAATGAGCAAGATGCGCAACCAACTAGTCCGATGGTTCTCGCCCGAGCCTTACGGACCGAAAGGCTCAGGCCAGCTCACTGTGTGACGCCTCTGACCGGGCCCATGAGCGAAGCCCGGGGAAGCGGCAACTTAATTAATTAAGCTGCAAGTGCCAAGTTGTTGTTGGCATTTCTAGTTTCCACCAAGTTACGGGCAGGTGGACCCCGGCATGCCTTCGGGCCGCGACAGCTTCCGTCGAAACCGTGTCGCCCCCACAGACTCCTCTATTCTACCATCCGCGCCAAGAGGCGGCGGGATTTCAGTTCTCAGCGTCCAGTTTTAAGTTTTAAGTTGTAAGTTCTTAATGGAGCACCTCCTTTGCTGGATCAGTTTCAGAATGGGAATCTTTGGTATACACCCGGCAGTTTTCGTAAGAGTGGCAAGCAAAGGACTTACGGGATACGTAACTTGGAAGAGTGTGTAAGCGATTGAAAACACGGGGCGAAAAATCGTCCCGTAAAAGCATTCGGGATGCAAAAGGCGCATCGGAACGTCCGAACGTCTTAACGTCCCGTAGTTGCGTCCGGGATGCAGGCGACGCATCTGAACGTCGGGAGGGGAGAGAACCGTTGGGAGATCGGAAGACCCCTACCCCTTGTTTTTTGTAAGTGTTGCATCTAAAGGAGTTAGGAATTGCGTAAGTCGTTTGTTTGCAACACTTAGAGGGAGGTCGCGTATGTGTTGCAACGAAAGGGTTTAGCGGGGCGGGGTGTTGGCGAGAAAGTAACGCTCCGGGATGGGAAGATCTTGGGGGAGTTTGAAGAACTATCTGGTGGGCCCACATAGGGGTGAGGGCACCCCCTCCTACGCCAAGGCTGTGGCGGGCAGGTGCCGGGGCAACACTAGAAGTATAGCATATGGGTATCTATTGTCAAGTAATTACTGCTAAGTAGCTTGTCCCGGCGATGCGCACGGGGATGCAAACCCCGCATCTGCTGTGCGTTAGCTCGAAGGGCGAGAGGGGCGAGGATGGGTCAAGACCTGGCCTTCGAAAAATAGTATTGATTCGCGATGGACATTTTCCCTGAAAAGCGGGAAACGTCCCGTCTGTCCCCGGTTCTCCAATTAGCTCACCCAAAGGCGTTTTCGGAATTAAAGGCGCGGCCACCCGCGTATGTCAGGCTTCACCATGCAAAATCAGGATCACGAGCGCTACGACGTACAGAAGCGGGATGACCACCAACAGAAACAGGATTCGTCGTTTGAATAGCCCCGCAAATACTCCAAGGACGATGGCCACAGAGAATTGGGCTAGGAGCTTTGCTGGATACATGGAAGCCATTGCCGCCAGCGAAGCGGCCGAGGTCTGCGCCCGCAGCAGCGACGGCAACGCGTTCGCCGGCTTGTTGCTGCTGCAAGCCGCCACCACGTCACCCACCGCGTGATGCAGCTCTTCCGACGTGCGCTGAATGCGCTCAAGGTTATCCCGCAGCGCGCGCGAGATCGCCTGTTCGATGGCGCTGGACTCTTGTGCCATACCGGTTTTCGGGGTGTTTTTGGGCATAATTTCCCCGTCCTGCAATTCTGGAAGCTGGGTGCTGTGGAGTCAACGGCCTAGCCGTACTGTTGTGCCCAATTGTTGCTTAACAACCCCGGAACGAACTCAGTGCCCCGCATCCCGGGCTGGCGCGAAACCCGGCCCTGGGCACCTTCCGTCTCTCTCTACTTTTGCGAAATGTGTCGAAGTGCTATGCCCTCGCTCATTCCCATGTCACCAGATTCCCATCTCGCAAGTCCGGGCCTCCGCCTGCTACAATGACGCTTCTCGAAACGACAAGACCCGGGAACTCTTCCATGTCCAGAAGGCCTTTCCTCATACTGGTTACGGCGTTCGTTGTAATCCTGAGCTTGCTTCCCTCTGCCGTCGGCACCGACATTCCCAAAACTGCCCGCCAAATCCTCTCCGAATCGCCCGCGTCAAAGCCTATCTATGCTCCGGCGAACGATTCGAACAGGCATCCCGCGCTGCTACCCGCCTTGTCAAACTCCTTGAATGCTTCTATCAACAGTCCGATACCTCCGCCCTCACCCACCTCACCAGCAACATTCAAGAACGGCGTCGTCATCCCGATCACCGGAACCGCAGCGGGCACTGGCTTCCAAAGCTTCCAAGTCGAATGGGCCCCCGGATTGGATGCCGCTTCGGGTTGGCAGACAACCGGTGTGACTCTCGCTGGTGCAGGATCAGCACCTGTCACGAGTAGCTCGCTGGCAACTTGGGACACGTCTTCGGCCACCGCCGCCGGCTACTACACCATTCGCCTCACCGTAGCCATTTCCAATACCCCCGTTCAAGCTCTCACCATCGTTTACCTCGAGCCCGATCTGCTCTCAGCCAACTGGCCCCAGTTTCTCAATCTCGGTCCCGCAGTCGGAGCAGGGGTGGTTCCCGCGCGGAACGCCGACGGAACTTTTCGCCTGGTCATGGAAAGTCCTGCGGGGCCCAACCTGACCACGGGAGAATTTTGGACTCTTCCGCTAACCGGCTCGGCCCAGCCCACAGTCCAAACCGGTCATGGAGGTTTCTTTCACCCTGCTGTGGCCAATTTCAGCGGCGGGGCCGGGGATGAAGCGATGATCATTGACTTCAGTACCGGCTCCCCTCCCTCCAGTGCACTGGAGCTTTTTCAACAAAATGGCACGTTCACTTCACTCGGCAGCAATCCAAACCTGTGGTATCTGGGAAGCCAGCTTGTCGTGGAAGATCTCGCGGGAGACTCTCATTGGGAAACCGTGGGCTACGGCATCGACTACACCAATCTAGCCGCCGATATTTCCGCATGGAAGCCCGATGGCACACTGCTCAACACCAATTTCCCGGTCAAAGTGCCCTTTCTGAATCCAAACGACGGGCGTCTGAATCGCAATACCGTCCTTGTCGGCGACGTCAATGGCGACGGCAAAAAGGAGATCGTCGCCATGGAGGTTCTCTCTCCCACCACTTTTTCGCTGGCCCTTTTCGCGAATGACGGGTCGCCGCTGACCTGGCAGGTTCCCTCTCTCACCGGCCAGCCGGATGTGATGGCCGCCGCCGATCTCGATAACAACGGTAAGCTCGAAACCATCGTCGCCGCCAATTCCGATACCCAAACTTTTCTCCACGTCTTTCAGCCCGACGGCACCGAACGCCCCGGCTGGCCGCTCGCGCTCTTCAATTCCAACATCAATAGTGAGTCCTATCTTGCCGTCGGAGACCTCAATCACGACGGCCACAAAGAGATCGTTTTCTCACACGAATCCTTTCTCTATGTCTTCAATGCAGACGGCACAAATTTCTCCAACGCTTGGCCCGTCCAATCCACTCCTCCAAGCCCGAGCTTTGGCTACAACGGTGCGGTCATCGGCGACGTCGACGGTGACGGCTTCCCCGAAATTGTCACCGTCCTGAACACGGAATCCTTCAATTCCGATCCTTACTTCGCTCTTGGCGAATACAGCAATCAAACGCTCTTGGCCATCCGGCGGGACGGCACCATTTCCAAGTCCTGGCAACTCAATGCTGGCAGCGGCTGCTGGCTCCAGTTCTTTCCCACTCCCGCCATTGGCGATTTCAACCAGGACGGGATCACCGATATCGCCGTTGTATCCAGCATCGGTGGGGGTGCTTGCTCCGCTTCTACTCCCGGCGTGGTCACCGTCATCAGCACGGGCGCTACGTTCAATCCTTCTCTGAATGACTGGCCTCTTGTCCGCCACGATCCCCGCGGCACCAGCGTTCTCCTCTGCTCCGATTTTTGCCTCAGCTCCAGCTCCGCGCAACCTGTGAATGCCGGTTCGCCCGCCACATTCACCATCACGGTCACTCCCAACGAGATTCCCTACAATACTGCCGTCAAGAATTTCACCTGTTCTGGCCTGCCTACTGGCGCGTCCTGCAATTTCAGCTCAGCGAGCGTCACTCCCGGCCTCTCTACTGCTTCCAACACGCTTACCATCAGCACCATGTCGCGAACCCTGGCGCAGGCTCGACCTGCGGCCGCTTCCCAACGTTTCCTTTTCGCCACGTTGCTTGGCGTAGGACTCTTCGGCGTCCTGACGATTTTCGGCGTGCCTAGCAAGCGCAAAGGCAGGCTATCCGGGCTGCTAGTTAGTCTGCTTCTGCTAGGCTCAACTCTGGCCGCTAGCTGCAATAGCAGCGGCTCCTCTGGACCTCAACCGAATCCC
>Ga0207146_10245_pt1 | contig 13994 bp, 15 predicted proteins | sample Alteio_BWMinHeat_36_FD_153539 | JGI IMG/M metagenome (GOLD analysis project Ga0207146, IMG submission 153539) | Enriched cells from forest soil in Barre Woods Harvard Forest LTER site, Petersham, Massachusetts, United States -... | ecosystem: Environmental > Terrestrial > Soil > Temperate forest >...
CGAATCGCCCCGAGAGCTTGGAGGTTGTTGGTCATGACAGAATCGTTGATGTCAACGGTGGCTCCCTGCGCGGCAATCTGCAACTGCCCGGCAACGCTGGCGGTGCTGTAGCCGGGGATCACGTTGGCGGTGTTCGGGACGCTCACCTGTTGGTACGCGGCTGCGGCCCCTTTTCCCGTATTTGCGGAATTGAGCCAGCCCATCGAATTGCCATAGGTATTCGAGATTTGCTGCAACAGTAGCAAGTCAGAAGTTGGAGACAGAAACCGCGCATAGAGCATCCTTGGCGCGAGGATCATCTGATGCGTGAGTTGGTATTGCTGCTTGGCGACGTTGTAGGCTTGCAGCGCCGTCGTTGCGATCTTCACCGTGTTAGTGAAGATTTGTTGACCCTGCTCGATCTGGTGAACTTCGTTGGCGATGGATGCCTCTTCGTTCTTGATCTGCGTGACGGCGTGACCCGCCTGTGTAGGATCGAAGACGACGCCAGAACCGAATTGCGCGTGCGCGGCGGGTTGCAATGCCGCAGCGAGGCCGATAGTGAGTGCAGTAACGATTAGCTTCTTCACTTTCTTGTCCTTTCGTCTGCGGTTGGTGTGACAAGCTCTCACAGCAATACCGCGCTACTGCTGTGCAGCAATAATTTCTGTCTGGATTTGTGCAAGGCGGTCCGCCACCGGCTTACACCGCGCGTCTCGTTCTTTCTTCTTGGCTTCGAGGGCCGCTATCTGCTCCGGAGTCAGCTGTTCTCCTGTCAGAAGTGCTGACGATCCGGCGGTCACTCGATCGATGCAGTCCTTGGCATAGGCCGGGTATTCGGCGTTGTATTGATCTTGGAACTGTTTCACCTTTGCTGCTTTGCTCTGACAGCCGGCAAGGGTGAGAGTCCACAGAACGAAGAGGGAAAGAGCAACTGTTCGCATCGAAAGCCTCCTTAAAAAGTCTGTGGAACAGTGTGGTTCGAGTACGCAGGAAGAAGTAAGTCCTGCGTGAAATAGACTTTCACGCGATGTCCTTCCCGAATCGTGATCGTGGGTGGTATCTGGATGAAACGATCAAGGATGCTCGCTGCGGACTGCGAAACACTTCCCGCAGCCCCGTTGGTGAACGCCTGGGAGCCGCTTGTGGTAATGGTGCCGCCACCCTGCGTGATTTGGCTCGCTCCGGCGACCACACCCAAAGCGATCGAGGTGCCGAAGATCTGAAGGTAGTGATTATTGACCTTGTCTTTTAGCCCTTGCTCCCCGATCTGATCGAGACCCTGAAACTGGTCGAGATCGACGGAATAACCGTCCGGCATGATGAGGCGGTGAAAAACAACGGCCATTCGCCGCTGTTGGCCGAATCCTGCCGCTCCAATCTTCTTGGCCTCGCCCAAGACAACCGTTCCTTCGGGAATGATCACGTGTTGATGGTCATGTGAGTACAGCGGATTTGAGACAAGAACCTTGACCGGCCCCATGGCGTCCCCATCTAGGCGGTTCATCAGAACGGTGTCGAGCACTGAGCCTTCATAAATCAGATAGGGTTGGCCGGTCGCTGAATCGACATTGGCCTCCAGCGGACGTTTATAGCCTCCGGGCGTGTCTTCCTGTTTTCTTTCAGCTTCTGGAGCAGCGAGACTACTGTTTGCCTGCCGGTCGGCGAGGCCATATTGGGCGGGCATCGCCTGGCCTTGCTGTTGTTGCGGCTGTACGGCGGAGCCGGAGTACACAAGGTTGGAGGCGAAACGTGAGTTGTCCGAACGTTCACGCTCTTTCGCGGCGATTAGCTGCGCCTGCTGTTGTACGGGCGTTAGTTGCATCTGGATGTCGCCCTGCTGCAATTGAGAGCAGGACTGGCCCGGAACACAGGGGGCAGCAACGCCGGTCGGGCCATAGGCCGCGGCGGTTCGCTGCGCGGGCGTCGCAGACGCAAGCGCCGGATCTCCCATCGCAGCAGCGGCCATTGCTGCCTGCTGCTCTTTCTGGCGTTCGGCCTGAAGCTGGTTCTTCAAGTCCTGTACGTTGCTGTCGGTGTTGTCCTGCAAGGCGGGTTGCGGTGGTTGCCCTTTCGCGCTGGCCTGTTGTGCAGGCGTTTTCTTGCCGGACGAACTGAAGAGTGCCGCCACAATCACGAGCAACGCTGCACCGAGATAAACGAAGGTCTTGAGGTTTTTCTGCAAGACTCCTTTTGGCAGCTCCAGGTTTCGGCGCAACGTGGGTTCGGCTTGCGGCTCGGCCTGCGTGTCGGTGTGGGGAGTAAAGATGTTTTCGGTCATGGCGGCTATCCCTTGCGCGTGAATTCCATTTTCTTTTTGCCCAGCTCTACATATCCGCTGCCCATGATCTTCGGGATGATGTACGTCCCTTCCCGGAGGTCGTAGGTGACGAGGTTTGGCTTGCCGTCTTTCATCTCGTACACGCTGAACTTTTCAGGGGCCTTCGTCTTGATGTAGGTGAATTTGTCGTCATGGTAGATCGACTGGATATCGAAGGGAGCTTCGTTCGCCTTGTAGACATAATCGAACTTGAGCTGCGTCGGATAAGCGCTCTTGTACTCATCGACTGCCTGTTCTACGTGTGATTGCAGAGCGGCAAGCTGCTGCCGTGACTGTTCGAGTTGGGCGGCGGGCACAAACTGTGCGGGACCACTCGCAGCAACAATGGCGGAACGGTCGGCAGGTTCGACGATCACTTTTAGGTCAGGGCTGGTGGCAGGGGTGGAGCCCGAGATGTCTTGGAGTGTGAAACTGTAGATGTTTCCCTTGTCGGTGATGAGGTTCAAGTTGGAGCTGATGCCTTGCTTCGCCGGATGCACAAAGCAAAAGTTGCCGACCACATCGACGATCCAGAAATCTTTGTCGCCGGTGGCTGCTTCCATGATCTTCTCGGTCGTCGGCAACTCGATTAGGGTTGTATATTTCACCTTGGCGCGGATCGGGACGATGTCCTGCGAGTGATACTGCACCGTGCGTGCGGAATCTTGTGCCAAGACGCTGACGGAAGGGGCGATCAATAGACAATTGATAATAAATTTCAGATGGTTCACAGCTTTTCTCCTTTGTGTTTCGTTGTAGGGGTTGATCTGGCCAGCGCGCGCGGCTGGAATGGGTAGTCTTCCGCGAGATGGCGAAGCCCGTCCGCAAAACCGAAGCGGTCGAAGTAGTCTCGTTTCTTGAGGTTGTCGCGGGCGTTGTTGGTGGCCATCCAGTGCGAGGCCGAATCGACGTTCAAATGCACTTTCTTCGAGGTCTGCGCCTTGCGAATCAGCATCTGGCCAGGCGGAACAAGGCCGCCGATAAGGTCCAGCTCGGTGTCGTTCAGATGGAACGCCTCCCGGTACACATCGCGGTTCATCTCCGGGTTGGCCAGAAAGATTTTCGTGGGGCAACTCTCAGCCACAATCGTTAGCATCCCCGACTCCTCAAGCTCCTTGATGGATTGCGTCGCCAGGATCATCGCCGCTTTGTGCTTGCGCCAAGTCTTCTGCGCCTGCACCACATAGTTGCGGATCGTCTCGTTCTTGATAAAAAGCCACGCTTCGTCGAGCAGGAAGACCTTGAAGGTGGCGAGTTTCTTCGGGTCGCGAATCTCGTTCGACGCGCGATGCAAGACGTAAAACAACAACGGCTCAAGTACTTCCGGCGCATCGTTCCAGCCGTGAAAGTTGAAGGTCTGAAACCGGGAGAATGAAAGCGTGTCTTCGGCGTGGTCGAAAAGGAAGCCGTACTGGCCGCCGCGTGTCCAGCGATGCAGCCGCTCCTTCAACTCGCCGACGATGTTCGTAAAGTTCGAGACTGTGCGCTGGGTCGACTCCAGCATGTACATGCGCTCGATGGCATCCCACAGGTGGCGTTCTTCCTTGAAGTCGAGACGGTAGCGCTGTCCGTTGCCCTCAATCAGCACGCGGAAGAAGCTGAACAGGAATTGCAGGTTCTCTTTGGTCTGCGACAGCGAGAACGGATTGATGGTGAAGTCGCGTGACTCCTGGCCGGCGTTTAGATATGAGCCGCCGAAGATCGTCGTAAGCGATTGGAAACTGCCCCCGATATCAAATATGAATGTCAAAGGCGCGTATTTCTGGGCATTTTGCAACAGAAAATTGGCCAAATAGGACTTCCCACTGCCTGTCATCCCGAGGATCAGCGTGTGCGCAACCTCGCCGTTATGCAGATTCAAGAAGTACGGTGTGCTGTTGTCGGTTTCGAGCACGGCCAGGTACTCGGTGCCGAGATATGCATTCGTCTTCTCGCCGGGAAGGATCGTAAACAGGAAAGACAGGTCGGCGTAGTTCGTGTTCAGCAGAAACAGCTTGCGAAGGTTCAGCGCATAGTTGCCCGGCACGATGGCGAAATAGGCGTTGAGTTGGTTGTAGGTTTCCGAAAACAGGCCTCCGTCGCCGTTGGTAAAGATGCCCGCAAACTCGGCCCCAAGCTGCTCCAATTCGGCTTTCGAGCGTCCATACAGAAAAATCGTGAGCGAGAAATCGCCGAGCGATTGACCATCGCCCAGAGCACGCAGGCAGTCGCCAAGGTTCTCAATGTCGGCCTGCTTCGATTCGTCCACCAGCACATCACGCGGGTTCGTCTTCGTGGCGTCGTTGCCCATCTGCGAGACAAACCCGGTCTTCGACATATTGAAGTGGCGGCGGCGTTTGTTGACTTGCTTGCGGGCCTTGTCCGCTGCGAGCGGCGTCCATTCCGTAATGACCCGGAAGTTGGCTGGGATCTTCAGCAGCGCATCGAGCTCCAAGGGACGCGTCTCGCTGACGGCCCGTTTCATTGTCAGTACCCGGACGATGTGATCGCCGACACGTAGATGATCGCGTTCGGCTTCGATGTTCGAGTTCACGACCTGATAGTCGAGAAACTGCGTGGACTGGGGCTTACCGGCAACGCGCCAGTCGTCGTAATTTAGCAGGCGGCGAAAGAATGTGAACTGTCCCTGCCGATCCAAGACCTCGATCTGCATGAAGTCCGCAAGTTGTCGAACAAATGCCTGCACGCACTGATCGACGCGCCGAACATCGTGCTCGATATGCGAGCGCAACAACGTCTTCATGCTGTCGCTGTTTGCCATAAATCCCTCGCCTGACCAAGCGTGTTGAGTGATAGAGGTCGAAGGTAGCTGGAAAGGTCGTTAAACGCCCCAGAGCCAGCTCAGGACATTGACGGCGAGAACGGCAATTCCCGTTCCGGCGGCAACGCCGGCGAGCGCCTTCTTTGCGCCGGGTTCGCCGTGGGCGAACCCGTAGCCGCCGATCACGATGGCAACTAGACTTGCGACCTTCGCAATGGTGCCGGTGAAAAGGGTCTGGATAGCCGTAAAGCCGGTGTCGAACGGTGAACCGCCCTGCGCTAGAGCGGCCCCAGACATGAGAAAAAACAGGGCGAGAATAGCCGCGGTCGGAAGCGCCCACTTCGACCGAGCAAGGGGCTGGACTGGGCGGATAAGACGGACTTGGAACCAACGTGATGACGTCTGCGCCTCCAGGAGCAGCTAAAATCTGCTGCGTGTGGCGCAAAAGTAACCGCACTCGATTTCGCTGTCCAATGAAAGGTCGGGAGTCTGTTATTCCCTGGAGGACTAATAGCTTGTCGTGATTGTGCTTTGGCGGGTGAACTCGTAGGCGAGACAGAGAGAAAGAATCTCTATGCTCCGATGAACAAAAGATATATCCAAGGTCATTTCGTTAACTCTTCGCTCACCCACACACCCTCTGGATGCCCCGCTCGAATGCTCTGACTGGCATTGGAAGCCTCGGAACTGAGCCCAGGCACCACCGCTGTATCAAGATTCTTTGACGCTCTCCGGGATTTTTGTCGTTTCCGCAAGTTCCGCCATTTCATCAAGCTACACCTCCACAAAGCCGCCCGGTTAACGAAAATCTGACGGAATGCACCTGTTTCGAAAAGCTATTAGTCCTCCAGGGAATAACAGACTCCCCAAATTTCATTAGACGCGGCGGCAGAAATGAAGCAGATTGGGAGCAATTATCGCTTGCACACGGACTCGACCAGCTGAAAACGGTATTGGTCGGTTCGGAACCTCCGTGTCCTGCCCTACAGAGGACTACAATGTCGACCCAGCCCAGTCGGATTGCTCGATCGCAATCTCCGTACCTGAGAGGAATGTCTACTGAACCGTTTGTATCTGCTGACGAAGCCGCGAGCTTCCTTGCCATCAAGCACCGCTATCTACTGGCGCTCGCGCGCAATGGCATCGCGGGGGCATATGCGCTCGGGACGGGGACCGTTCGGAAAGTTTGGGTGTTTCGGCTCTCGGAACTGGCGGCTGCGATTGCGGGCAAAAACAGTGATCCCAAAATGCGGGAATTGTGCGATCCTGCATCTGGCAGTCCCCGCTGAAAAGAGGAAACATGGCTTATCAGCGAGGAAGTTTGAAAGCAGTGAAACGCAAGGAAGGAGCCACCTGGGTGCTGCGTTACCGGGTTACAGCTTCGGACGGTAGAAGAGTGGAAAACATCATGCAGGTGGGTCTGGTTCGGGATTTCCCGAAGGAAAAAGACGCATGGCATGAAGTGAACAAACTCGGACTGCCCGTCAGAATCAACGAAGATCCCTGTGTCGGTCGCATCCGGTTTAACTCTCTGGCGGAACATTATTTGAAGGCCGATTTCGGCGCGGATGCAGTGCGGCCGAAATCGGTAAACACCATCCCCATCGTTGAGCATTACGTCCGTGACTACCTCATCAAAAAATTCGGTGAAAATATCGCGGAGGACATCAAACCACTTGAAATTCAGAAGTGGCTGAAATCCCTCAACGAAACCAATGGACTTGCCTGGACGACGATTGCGAAGATACGGGGCCTCATGCTCCGCATCTACAAGATCGGCCTCCGTCACGAACACGTCGCGAAGAATCCCGTGCTGCACGTCGAGACGCGTTCCAAGTCCACTTACCGGGCGATCATCATCACCCCGGCCCAAACGCTGACCATACTCAAATCTCTCCCGTCCCCGCTTCACTACGCATTGGTGCTCACCTGTGCGGCGACCGCGCTGCGCTCGTCGGAGATTCTGGCGCTGCGCTGGGCGGACGTGCTGTGGGGTCAAGGAAGGATTAGGGTATCGAAGCGCTGGGGCAAGGGCGAAGACGGAGAAACGAAAACCGATGCATCGGACGGCTACGTCCCGCTGCATCCGGTCCTGGCCGGGCATCTTCGCGCGTGGCAAAGACAGACGCCGCATGCGAAGGCAACCGACTTCGTGTTTCCGTCGATGAGAGCCGAGGGAAGGAAACCGCTCTGCTCCTCCGTATTCGTCGCCGACCATCTGCGACCGGCCGCAAAGAAAGCCGGAGTACACATCGAGGACGGCCAACGGTTCGGGCTTCACAACTTGCGTCACAGCTTAAGCAACTGGCTGGTGAACAAGGCGAAAGTCGAACCTAAGACCGTGCAGGGACTCTTGCGTCACAGCAAGATTCAAACGACCCTCGATCTGTACACGCAGGAAGACAGCGACGAGACAAGGGCGGCGCAGGGTGAATTCCTGACGGCCGTGGGGATGAATGTAACGGTGCAGTAGATGTGGGTTGGATTGTGGGTTGGAGTTTCCGGTGTCACGTCCGGTAACTCTTTGAAAAGAAATGGCGGGGACGACGAGACTCGAACTCGCGACCTCTGCCGTGACAGGGCAGCGTTCTAACCAACTGAACTACGTCCCCACTTGCTTTTCATACGGTTCGCGCCAAACCCGCATGTTTGCTGTCTATTGTTGCTGTCAACCATTTCGCCGCTTTCAACGGTTTCCACCGGATCTATTGAAATTCCGGGAGAAATGGACAGCATGGACAGCACGTCAAACTTGCTTCCATACCGCCCGCGTGCAGCCGCGATCCAGAACATCTGTCCCTGCTCTGTGATTGAATTGTAGCAGAGCGAATTCAGATCAGTACAGTTGCCGAGATTGCTCGGAGTTTCTGCCACGGCAGATGGAACGTGAGCCGCCCCATTGAATTCCTGACCGCGGTAGCTGGACATTTGTCCGAGATGAATCAGCCGTCTAATGCGGTTTCGCGGGTTTGTTTAAACTGATTAGCTCATCGCGAGTCCGTTGGAGAATCTCTCGTGAAAGGTTCGGGTCTGACACGGCACGAGAGAGATTGATCGCTCCAAGCATTGCACTAATCGTGAGGATCGCGCGGGCGCGCCGATCAGAGTTGCCATTCGGAGGAACAAGGGCCGTCGAATAAGCCAAGGTGCGTTTGAGTCGTGCGGTATATACAGCCTTCGCCGATCGACTCGCCCGAGACATGTCACCCAGCAATGCGCCCAAGGCGCAGCCTGCCCCCGGCGCATCCCGGTGCTCTTCCGACAAATAGTTCTCTAAAGCTTTCGTGAGCGTGTCAGTGTGTTCCTCCCAGCGGTCGAGGTCCAGGAATGCGGTGGCGAGCGCCTCAACCACCAGTTCATCGCGTGAATCGAAATGTTTGTAAAAGCCGCCAACGGTGGCGCCGGCTTCCTTCATCACATCGGCAACGCCGATGCCCTTGAGACCGAGTTCGCGAAACCTCTTGGCCGCCACTTTTACGATCCGAGTGTGCGTCTTTGCTTTGTCACTCTTCGAATAACCCATTTGTCATCCCCATCTCTTTCCGAGCCCACATGGATCGCTCCAGGCAGGAAGGGCTTCCAGAGTATCAGCATACTCTTCATTAGTTGGATGAAAACCGTCTCACGTTGGTGCAAGAAACTCACCGCGTACACAATAAACCGTTAGTGCGGCTCTGAGGCAAATGAAACGCGACGAATTCGTCCGAAAAGATTTTTTACAAAATACTTTGCAACTTATGGATTATGCGCATACTCTACAGTAGTGAAAGCTCAGATCACTCTGTTCCAAGCACAGGAGAAGCGATGAGTAACTCGTCCCCAGAGCAGAATAAGGCAATCGTGCTCGAAGCATTCGAGACACTGTTCAACAAGCGTGACTACGTTGCGGCCGAACGCTTCTGGTCACCGAACTACATTCAGCACAGCGCACACATACCACCAGGTCGCCGAGGGCTGTTCGATCTCGTACGCTCGGTGCCGGAGACATTGCATTACGAGAACCAGCTCATCATCGCAGAAGGCGATTACGTCATAGCGCATGGCCGCTTCACTGGGATGGACAGGCCGGCCGCCTGGATCGCAGCCGACATTATTCGTTTCGAAGACGGTCTTCTCAAAGAGCATTGGGACGTTTTGCAGGATGAAGCGACCAAGGCCGAATCTGTGAGCGGCCTTCCCATGTTTGGCAACACATTCCCCAAGTGACAACCAAGTAACGCGATCGCCACGAAGGCGTTCGGCACCGTTTTTACCAAACCAAGGAGGTAGTGACCATGACGACATCCGTTGTTTCGAATGAAATGTATGTGATTTTAGGAGCGAGTGGGAACACCGGCTCGATCATCGCCAATTCTCTGCTGTCAGCGGGCAAGAAGGTACGCGTCGTGGGGCGCGACTCGGGGCGACTACAGCGCTTTGTGGACAAAGGCGCGGAAGCCTTCACAGCCAATCTGAGGGATGCGGCTGCGCTCACCAAGACCTTCAGCGGTGCGCGCGCGGCATACCTGCTGTTGCCACCGGCGAAATCTCGGGAAGATCAGGAGCGAGATAGTGATGGGATCGCGAAGGGCGTGAAGGAATCCGGCCTGCGTTACGCGGTGCATTTGAGCAGCTATGGTGCACAGGTTGCAAAAGGCGCCGGACCAGTCTCAGGACTGCATTCTTCGGAACAAAAACTGAACGCTATCGAAGGCCTAAACGTTCTGCACCTGCGCGCCGCGTATTTCATGGAGAACAATCTGGCGGCGATCGGCATGATTCATGGGATGGGAATCTTCGGTAATGCCCTCCTACCCGACCTGAAGATTCCCATGGCCGCCACGCGCGATGTTGGTGACTACGCTGCGCAGCGCCTCCTGCACCTGGATTTTTCCGGCAAACAAACACGCGAGTTGCTTGGGGAGCGCGACCTCTCGATGACGGAAGCCACCGCAGTGATTGCGCGCGGCATCGGTAAACCGGATCTGCGTTACGAGCAGTTCCCGTATGACCAAGTGCAGCAGGCCTTGACGCAATTGGGTGTTCCGCCTAAGGGAGCTGCCATGTACATCGAGATGTACAAAGCCATCAACGCAGGAGTCCTCGTTCCGCTGGAGCCGCGTTCGCCGGATAACACCACGCCTATTTCCTTCGAAAGATTTGTGCAGGATGTTTTTGTGGCTGCGTATCACGGGAAGGCTCAAAGCGTTTAGCCCCGGGGCGGCACCGGTTGCGCCTGTTTGCAGGCGATGGTTCTGGAGGAATCAATGACAACGATAAAGGCGATGCGACTGGCTTCGGTGGTCACGGCAATCGATGTCGTGGTCGCCAGCGGCTTTTCGATCGTGGGGATCATCCGCCCGCAATACCTGGTCCCTGCGGGATCAGTTCCAACGGAGGCGTCGTTGATATTTGCGATGTACGCGGCGGCGCGCACAATTCCTCTGGCTTTGTTCGCATTGTGGGCGATCTATAAGCAGGCCCCACCCGCGTTGGTGCTCCTGGGTGCACTCGCCGGCGCCATGCAACTGCTCGATGCCGGAATCGGTCTGTTTGAGCATGATCTTGGGAAATGCGCTGGACCGCTCTTTATCGCTGTCCTCCAATTCTTCGTGGTGTATTTGCTTCACAGATCCGTGCGGATCACGACGCAAATCAAGCGCGGATAGGCTCAAGCCCAATGTAGTACGGGTTGCGCCTGATTGCAGGCGAGAGATCGGGGAACCCTATAAACGAGCGGACTAACTGATGGTCAGAAACAGGAGAATATCTATGAAAAACGCCAAGGAACTGATGATTGAATACACCGCCTTCTCGTTAAGGGAACCGAAGAAGGCGGCGGAGATGTTTGCCGAAGATGGCGCCTTTGAGTTGCCGTATCTTGCGACGTTCGGACTTCCTACAGAGTACAGGGGCCGAGACGCGATTGCCGGCTTTTTCCAATCCGTGCTCGACATCTATCCCGGTTTCAAATTCGAGAATACGAAACTGCTGATCGATACTCCAGACCAAGTCTTTGCAGAATTCGAGGCCACTGCGGTGTCAAGCAAAACGGGACGAACTGTTCATCAACTCTTTTTTGCGCGCCTCGTTGCCGAGAAAGGAAAGATCAAGCTGTTTAGAGAAGCTCTGAATACCGTCGAAGTCGCCCGGGCCAATGTGCAGTATAGCGCGGGCTTGTTTTGAAAAGTGTTCGTTGAGTTGTTACGGGTGCGGCGGAACGTAAATAACCCGATTTCCTATACTTTTATGTAGGATTCTCAATATAATGCGCCCATGCCGCGCGAGCTGGTGTGGATCGACCAACCGCGCTTTCGTGGTTGGGGCTGTTCCATATGTGCATGGGCCTTCAACCCTCCAAGTCCGCCTAGTGGTAAGACTCTCGACGCAATGATGCGGAACTTTGAGTCGGAGCGCGACAAGGAGTTTGCATCGCACCTTTGCTCGAACCACCCGCGCAGTCCAAAGGGTGTCCCAAGAACTTCGCCATTGGCGTAGCCATTTTCAGCCGTCCACTCCGTGGCTTCATTGCCGACTTTAACGGCTTTGACGGATTCCGAAGTCAAAACCCTCGAGTCAGGGCAAACATTCGTCGCCAGGCCGCAGGATCAGCTCAAGCAAGTGATGATCTTCCACATGCTTAATGTTATCGGCCAGCCCGACAAAACGGCGGTAGACGTCATCGAGTCCGCTGCGATCGAACTGGTAGCCCAATTGTTCGCAGCGGATGCTGAGAGCGTGTCGGCCCGAGTGCTTGCCCAGCACCAGCTTCGAATCGGGCACTCCCACCGACTGCGGCGTCATGATTTCGTAGGTTAGCGGATTCTTTAGAACGCCGTCCTGATGAATGCCGGCTTCGTGAGCAAATGCGTTGCGACCGATAATCGCCTTATTCGGTTGCACAGGCACACCGGTGATCTCACTCAGCAACTGGCTTGCCGAGAAAATCTGCTCGCCAACGATTCCGGTTTCGTAGGCGTACCGGTCGGGCCGAACCCGCATGGCCATCACGATCTCTTCCAGCGACGCGTTTCCCGCCCGCTCACCAATTCCGTTGATCGTGCACTCCACTTGCCGCGCTCCCGCTGCCACTGCCGCCAGCGCATTCGCTACCGCCATGCCCAGATCATTGTGGCAGTGTGCGGAAATAATCACATTCTCGATCCCCTTTACGCGTCGACGAATCGTCGTGATGAGGTCTCCGAACTCCGTCGGGACGGTGTAGCCGACGGTGTCGGCAATGTTCAGCGTGGTGGCTCCCACTTCAACGACTGCATCCAGGACGCGACAGAGAAAGTCTGGGTCCGTGCGGGTCGCATCCTCCGAGGAGAACTCAACGTCATCGCAGAGAGACTTGGCGAAGCGAATCGATTCGCAGGCCTGCTCTACACACTGATCGCGCGTGATGCGCAGCTTGTATTTCAAGTGAATATCGGATGTTGCCAGGACAATATGAATGCGCGGCTGCGCCGCGTGCTTCAAAGCCTCCCAAGCCCGCTCAATATCGGGCTGACAGGCGCGTGCCAGCGCGGCAATGATCGGCCTGCGCACCGCAATCGCAATCGCCTTCACGGACTCGAAGTCTCCATCCGAAGCGATGGGAAAACCAGCTTCGATCACGTCCACGCCGAGATGATCAAGCTGATCAGCCAAGCGCAGCTTTTCCTGCTGATTCATCGTGCAACCGGGAGACTGCTCTCCGTCGCGAAGAGTAGTGTCGAAAATTGTGATGCGTGCGGTCATGGATCTCCCCTGAAACTCAACTGGTCGTATCGTACGGCGCAACAGTCGCAGAAGTAAAACTTATAGTTCTTCTGAAACCATTAGCCGACGTTATACGATGAGTCCTGCTAATGCATGCATAAATTCTTTGAACTCGGCGGCGAAGTGGGGGTGTTGAAGGCTTCTCCGAGGTGCTTTCGCGCGAAGTGGCACCGCTCGGCATCAAGGTCACCATCGTTGAGCCCGGTGGCTTTCGCACAAGACTTCGTGGGCAGCTCCACCGAACTTAGCGAAGGTCATCCTGCATACGATTCGACGGTTGGAGCTACCGCAAGATTTCAGCGGAACTACAACGGCAAGCAGCCGGGTGACCCCAAAAAGGCAGCTCAGGCGATCGTCCAGTTGACGCAAGAACGGAACCTTCCGTTGCGACTCTTGCTCGGCAGCGATGCGTACGCCGCCGCGGAGAAGAATCATTTTGCGCGATTGGAGGAAGCACGAATTTGGAAGAAACTCAGCGTCTCCACCGATTTTGAGACGAGATGAAGAAGAAGCAAACATTAAGCATGCGAATCCGAACCGCGCGAAGGTGGTACTGGCTGAATGCGAAGGCGCTCCAATCGTCCGAACCGGCTGCAACGACCAGAGGTTACCGCAGTTGCTGATGTAGAAATTCGCTCGTCCGACCGTTGGCAAGGTGAGCCGCGGCGGCGTTGTAATGCGCCCCATTATGACGAGAGAAGGCATGACTCTGACCCGGATAGCTGTAGACCGTCGCGTTTGGCTTCTTAGCAAGTGCCGCTTCAATCGCCGCTTGTGCAGCCTTGGAAATGAACTCATCCTCCTCGGCCAGATGCATCAGCAGAGGCGCATGAAGCCCATCGACCTCTCTCAGATATTTCTCAGTATCGCCGCCGTGATACCAGACCGCGGCGTCGATGCCGTCGTTGCGCACGGCTGTCATAAAAACCATCAGCGCGCCGAGGCAATAGCCGAGCAAGGCAACCTTACTGTTGCATTCCGGGAGCCTGCGCACTGCGTCGATGGTGTCCTTTATGTCCTTTACGCCCGCATCTCTGTCATAAGCCGAATAGAGGCGAAGACCGTGTTGCCAGTCGGCTTCGGACGTGACGTCCAGGTCGACTCCTGGCTCCTGCCGCCAAAACAGGTCCGGAGCGAGCGCGAGGTAACCTTGTTCCGCCAATTCGTCGCAGTGCTTGCGAATGTCCGCAT
>Ga0207146_10246_pt1 | contig 13900 bp, 10 predicted proteins | sample Alteio_BWMinHeat_36_FD_153539 | JGI IMG/M metagenome (GOLD analysis project Ga0207146, IMG submission 153539) | Enriched cells from forest soil in Barre Woods Harvard Forest LTER site, Petersham, Massachusetts, United States -... | ecosystem: Environmental > Terrestrial > Soil > Temperate forest >...
TTACTACCCGGATCAGGAACGCGCGCTGGCCGAGCTCTTTCGCGTGATGGCGCCGCATGGACGGCTGTTCATTTTGATCAATCTCTACAAAGACAATCCCTATTCGCTGCAGTGGGTGCCGAAGTTGAAGGTTCCGGTGCATGTTCGTTCAGCGGCGGAGTACGTCGAACTGCTGAAGCAGCATGCTTTCAAAAATGTTGAGTATGCGCAGATTCCCGACGACACGCCCACGCCCGATAACTACCAGACAACTTCGTTTCACAGTCTGGACGACATGAAGGCTTTCAAGCGCGTGGGTGCGCTGCTGCTGATGGCGTCCAAGCCAGACGTGCGGAATCCGGCGCCAGGCTACACGATCTACTGAGGGGCAGAATCCGACGGTTTGGGTTTCGCCCGGGTTTCCGCCTGGGTAATCACGAATACACAGAGAATTGCGATCGCCGGTTCGACCGGATGCCGGTATCGCGCGTGCGGGAACACGACGTAATACACCAAGGGATAGAGCAGCAAGAGCCAGAAGAAAAGCCAAGCGTGGGGGCGTCTTGGGCGCAGCGCCAGCCACAAGCCGAATAGCGTCAGCAGCGACGAGGCGGCGAACAGCGAATTTTTTAGCGGCTCAAGCCAGGCCGGTCGCAGGTCGCGCGGCACGCCGTACCAGTAGTAAACAAATTTCCGGAAACTGATTACGGCGAAGCGTCCCGGATTTGCTTTGATCCACGCGACCGCTTCGCCTCTCCGCGCCCGGACATAGGCCAGTTCGCCCATTTGCGCGTATCGGTGAAACTCCGCTACGTCGTGCACGGGATGAAGATAGTACTGCCAGGTGCCGTCGGCGTAGGGACCATTCCCCATCCGGAGTTCGGCGCCGAAGTTCGTCCGCAAAAAGACGGGCTGGCCGAAGACGCGCTCGTTGCGCGCCAGCCAGGGAGTGACGAGCGCAAGAAAAATCAGCGAAGCCAACAGCACGCCGGCTAGAGAACGCCGGCCGGCGCGCCATCGGCGGTACCAACCGTAGAGTCCGGAGGCGGGGAGGAAGGAGAGGAGCGACGGGCTGTTGAGTGCGGCCACTCCCCAGACCAATCCGAAGCGCAGCCATGGTTTCACATCGTCGCTGTCTTCCATGGAAACCGCCAGCCAGAAGATAGTTGTGATCAGGAGCGCGGAGAGGCTGGTCTCCCACATCCACTTGATGTCCCAATAGATGACGTAGGGGAAAAGGGCCCATGTCCAGGCGGATCCGACGGCGACCGTTTCGCCGAACGAACGGCGGGCGACCAGAAAAATTGGAATGCAGGTGAGCGCCGACCAGAGACTATTGATCGTCAACAGCACGAATGCGGAGGCCTGCGAGTAAATTCCGAAGATCTTGAAGACGCCCGCCATCAAGTAGGGCGTCAGCGGAGGCTCCCATGCAGTGGGGCCGGTGGGAGTTTGAAACGGATTGGCGAATTCGTGGCCCGAGGCGATGGAGGCGGCGATGCGTCCCATCTCCCATCCGAAGCCGAAATTGTCCTCGGTGGTGCGGACTTTGTAGGTATGCATCACGGCGATGCACAGCACGCGGAGGCCGAAGGCGATTCCTACCATCCATGGGAATGAAGTGCGGATGCGCGACCAGGCTCCATGCCATGATTCGTACCGTCCTCGGTACCGTGATCCGTAAGATGCGGCTTTCGGGCTAACCACGGGCAGGCCGGCGGTGGACATTATGTGGGGGCATTGTTCAATGAGGATGTGTTCGATTCAGTTGTAAATGAGGCCCGGAAAAGTCGCAAACCGGTGGTGCTGATCTTTGCGATTGTGGCGGCACACTCGGCGTAGTGGTGCAGTTTGACGAAATGTGGTCGTTCGTCCGGCAGTTTTATTGCTTCGTTGTCATGGAATCCATCACCTACTCGGAATCGCGTTCCGCGGTGTGGAGCTGGAACCAAGAGGTGGCTCCCCCGAACGGACTGTGGCTGGCAAAATCCGGAACAGGAGGCAAATAACCGCTCTGAATGTCGGAAGCCTCTTGCATCCAACGCGGATTGTACTGAACCCGCCGTCCCAGCCCAGACCAGCGGAATGCCAGATGCCCTTTCTCTGTTTGCCATGATCTCATTGCTGCTACCCTCCGACGTTCTGCCTACCCAAAGTCTCCCACGGGGCGGATTCCGATGCCACTCCTACGGAGATTCAAACTGCACCACTACCGCATTCCGGGAGTAAATTGACAGCGGGCTTGCCCGTCTCTAGACTGGCTCAGCGGAACGGGTGTGATGCGGTTTACTCCCCGCACCGGCGGCGTGTTTGGCGTATTCTTGCAGGTACGAGGCCCCATGAGCTGGCTCCAGAACAAGTTCGAAAAGAATTTCATGATCTCGACGGTGGACTACGTTTTCAACTGGGCGCGCAAGTCGGCGCTCTGGCCGATGACGTTTGGGCTAGCGTGCTGCGCCATCGAGATGATCGCGTCTTCGACCGCGCGGTTCGATATTGCGCGCTTTGGGTCGGAGGTGTTTCGGCCCAGCCCGCGGCAGTCGGATCTGATGATCGTCTCCGGGACGGTCACGCTGAAGATGGCTCCGGTGGTGAAGAGAATTTACGATCAGATGCCCGAGCCGAAGTGGGTGATTTCGATGGGTGCATGCTCGTCGGTAGGCGGGCCGTTCAATACTTACGCCGTGCTGCAGGGCGTGGACCGGATCGTGCCGACGGATGTGTATGTGATTGGATGCCCGCCGCGTCCGGAGAATTTGTTTTACGCGCTGCTCAAGCTGCAAGACAAGATCGACACGATGACACTTGCCAAGCGGCCCACCGAAGTGCGGCTGGAAGAGAGCATGATGGAGAATTTCAAGCGGCAAGTGATGGTGGCGCAGACGATGCAGCCGAAATAGCCGTTCGCACTTGGCATTTTGCCAAACCTCTTCTGGATAAGGAAGCGTCTGAGTGCGCTTGGTTGGGCTAAGTGCCAACCGCCAACTGCTATGTTCACCAAACTCGCCTCTCAATCCGACCTTCCTGCTCCCAACCAAGCCAAAGAATTTCCCTGCGGCGACAAGACCATCTGCGTCGCCAATGTGAACGGCGAAATCAGCGCCATGGATAACGTCTGCCTGCATCGCGGCGGGCCGCTTGGGCAGGGCGTGATCTCGGGAGAGAAAGTTGTCTGTCCGTGGCATGGGTGGGAATGGGATCCGAAGACGGGCGAGTCGGGTACGCCGGGGGCTAAGGTGGCGGTTTATCCGCTGAAGATTGAGGGTGGAGATGTGCTGATCGAATTGTAAGCACATGACTCCGGTCACGCACTTTCTTACTGGATGGATCCTCGCCAACTCAGCGTCGTTGCGTCGCAGGGAACGCGCTTTGGTCACTCTGGCTGGCGTCGTCCGTGATATTGACGGCCTGGGAATCGTTGCCGAATATCTGACGCGTAACTCTTGTCATCCGCTCGAATGGTTTTCGACTTGCCATCACTCGCTGCACAGTCTTGCGTTCGCGGTTGTCGTGGCGACCGTGACATTCACGTTGGCGACTCAGCGAGGGAAGACTGCGAGTCTGGCCTTCTTGAGCTTCCACATTCATCTACTCGAAGACTTGGTGGGGAGTCGCGGCCCCCGACCGCTATCAATGGCCAATTCCATATTTGACGCCGTTCTCCCGGGGCCTGCGAACTGACTTGGCACGGACAATGGATGCGGAATGCCTGGCCCAATTTTGCCATCGCGATTTCGCTGTTGCTCCTGACGCTCTATCTTGCATGGAAGCGAGGGCTTTCTCCACTGGAGATGGTCTCGCTTCGGGCTGATGCCAGCTTTTGTCGCGGCGCTTCGGAAGCGAATCGCGATGTCGTAGATTTATCTTGGAGGCGCTGTTCGGCGCATCGTTCGGGCTCCGCCCGGCTTGGACGGGCGAGGGCGCCCGTCCCCACACGTTTATCCCAGCAGTTTTAGGAACTGGCCTGAGTGACTCTCGAATCCTGGAAAGACCGTCGTCAAATCTTTGTTGCCCAGGTACCGCAACACTACTTCGCTGAGCACCATGCGAAAGTCAGTCGTTATCGCCAAGTCGCGGCCGTCGTATAACTGAGACTGCTCGAGGCCGGGCCAGCGGCCATAAACTTTGCCGCCTCTTACCGGGCCTCCCAGGACGAACATTACGTTGGCGTGACCGTGGTCGGTACCTCGGTTGCCATTTTCTCTCGCAGTGCGGCCGAATTCGGACATGGTCACTACTACGGTGTCTTCTCCGAGATCGCCCAGGTCGGTCCAGAAGGCGGCGATCGATTGCGAGAAATCTCCCAGGACGTTGGCGATCTGGCCCTGGGTGCTGCCTTCGTTGACATGGTGGTCCCAGCCTCCTATGTCGGCGAAGGCTACTTGCACTCCTAGGTTCGCCTTGATCAGTTGCGCTAGTTGCTTCAGGCTGTCGCCGAAGCGTCCGCGAGGATAATTTGCGTTGGCCGCGGGCGTGTAGTGCGCGGGATCGGCGGCTTTCAGCGTCCTGACTGCGTCGAAGGTTTCCTGTCCGGTGCCGTGCAACACGGTGTCGACGGAGTGGTCATACATGGCTTCGAAGGTGTTCGACATGGGCGCTCCGTTCGGATTTTTTCCTCCTACGGAGAAATCGTTCAGATTGTTGACGGCTACCGCCGGCTCTTTGCCGGAGAGAATGCGCGGCAGTGATGGGCCAAGCGCTATGGCTCGGAAAGCTGACTTAGCGGGGGCGAGGTCGTGCAGTGCGCGGTTCAGCCAGCCGTCGTCGGTTACCTTTATGCCGGGTGTGCCGGATTCCATGAAGTCCTGGGCATCGAAATGCGAGCGCGTCGGGTCGGGCGAGCCGGCGGCGTGCACGATGGCTAGATGCTTCTGCTTCCAGAGCGGCTGAAACGGCGACATTGCCGGATGCAATCCGAAAAAGCCGTCGAGATCGAGCACGGATTTCTTTGGGATATTGATGGTCGGGCGCATGGCGTAGTAACTGGGCTCGCCGTGTGGCACAACGATATTGAGGCCGTCGGCTGCTCCGCGCTGGAAGATCACGACCAGGCGCTTGGTGCGGTTGCCGGAGTCGGCGGCGCCAAGGGCCGCGCGGGTCAGAAAGCTCGGTAGCGCGGTTGTGCCTACTACAGCCAGCGCGCCGTTGCGGAGAAAAATGCGACGAGTGATCGACATAAGAACCAGTTCTCAGTTCTCGGTTCTCAGTACCCAAAACTGAGAGCTGATCGCGGATGGTTGACAGCTATCTCCTCTGAAACTCTGGGGACCCCAGAATCAGTCCCGTGATTGCGGCTACGTTTGGCGGACGTCTTGGATCATCGAGTCGGCGCTGACTGATCTTTGGGTCCTCCAGTTGCTTGCTGATGGTATCGTGTGTTTGCTTGGAAATATCGCCTGACAGCAACGAATTTTCCAGAGTCGTAAGCATTTGCTGCGCGTCGGGCGTTGCTTCCGAAGCGCCTGCTGCGGCGGGTCGCGCTGCCGGATCGATTTTGATTCCCCGTATCTTTCCCGCCGCCAAGCCCAGGGCGAAATTCATGCGTCCCAGGAGCGCTGAAGAGTTCACCCAAACCTCGGCTTTCATCGAGTAGCCGGTCGGCGGCTGCATGCCATACGGCATCATGCCCATGTTGTTGAGCGTGCCGATTAATGCGCGGGCGTCCTCAACTTGTGCAGCGCTGGCGCGTACGGCGGAGACTACGAACTCCAACGGAGTTTTCACTTTGGCGCGGTAGGCCTCCGGCGACCAGAACTCGGGCGACTTGAACATGGTGCGCAGCACCTCGCGAATGTCGCCGTTTTTCTTTAGATACGTTTTTGTCATGCGATCGACCAGGGCCGGAGGAGGATCGTCGGAGACAAAGCGCATCGCCAGTTTCTGCGAAATGAAGTGCGCTGTGTTTGGATTGTGCGCCAGCAAGTGCAGCACTTCCAGTCCTTCTTTTTCGCCGTGCTCTTTGAGGCGATGTCCGAGGACGATCTTGTCGCCGGGCTCGTGCATGCGGGGTTCGAAACGGAAGTCGCCGCCTTTTGTCGGCTGATCGAGCGTCCACCCGGTGAACACTTTGGCGACTTCGGTAACGTCTTTTTGCGAGTAGCCGCCGTTTACGCTGAGCGTGTGCAATTCCATCAGCTCGCGGCCATAGTTTTCGTTCAGGCCGCTGGCTTGCTTGGCTTTGTTGCCTCGCGGACGCTGTGGACGACGATTCGGACTGGGGCCATCGACGCGCCGATGCGGTTGGTGCGGGGCGATGCCGAGCGCGATTTCGGAGTCCGGGCCGACGCTTAACCAGTTATCGAGATAGAACAACATCGCCGGGCTCTTCGCGGTCGCTACCAGCAGGTCTTCGAATTTTCCCAGCGCGTGCGGACGGATCGCGTCGCGCTCGTAGCTGGTCAGCAGGTAGCGGTCGGCGCCCTTGTTGATAAACACGTTGAAATGGTTGAACCAGAAGTCGGTCATCACTTCGTCGAGTTGCCGTTCGCTGTAGATCGCGCGCAGCAGTTTGGCTTGCGTCAACTCGTTGACCACCACCTGCTGGGGATTATTGAGCGCCTGCATTGTTTCTTTCTGTTGCGGGCTCATACCTTCCATCAGCGCGTCTGCCCTGGCACCTTTCGTCGTGGTGGCGATCGTCCGGCGATCTTCGGGCGACATTTTCAGAATTTCCTTCATGCGTTCGTCTGGGGGCAGATCGAGGAGTTCCTGCGCTCTGAGATTCGCGCGGCGGCGTGTTTGCTCGGGGTCGGCGGATTGGGTGCTTTCGGCAGAGACGGGGCAAGCCCCGTCTCTACAGGGATTCTGTGCATCCCCGCTTTTGGGCGCTTCGGCTTTACTTATGTCTTTGTCTTTGTCCTTGTCCTTGCGTTCTTGCTTGTCTTCATAATGCTGGAGTTGCGCTTCGTAAACCGCGCGCTTTGTGGGATCTTGCGGTAGCGCGGCTTTCCCGTCGGCGATTTGCTTGATCAACTGGTCGGGCGGGAAATTCTCGACAATCTCTCTCGTCCTCATACGCAGCGTGCGGAAAGGGTCCAGCTTTCGGTCGAGGGTTGAGTCATCAATTTTATCGGGATGGAGTTGGAGTTCGATCCACTTGTCGACGCCCGTCTGCTTGACGCGCTCCACGTCGCCGGGCCGGGGACCGAACGTCAGCCGATTCAGAGCGTGGACGGCGCGTTTCTGCGCGTCCATCGATGTCGTCTCACCGGCGGCGGGCTTGTCTTTCTTCCGGCCGAGAGCGAACTGGGTCGCAAGACCCGCTGCCATAAGCAAGGTAACTGCCAGCAGCAAACGGCGTTCGCGCAAAGGATTGTCCATCCTGATTGGCCTCATCCTCAATAGGGAATGAACCCGGAGTACGGGAAAAGTTGCTCGCCAAGTTGGGTTGGAAGCAGTGGTCTAGCGCTTTAATTGGGCCACGTAGGCCTTGCCGTATTGCGACTTGCGGGACGTGTTGTCGACGAACTTGAGAAATTCGCGCAGGTGTTCCTTTTCCGACAATTCTGCTTCTGAGAACTTCACGCGAACCCCAAACGTCGACGCGTTGCGGCTCGCGACTCCGCTGATGATAACGCCTTTCACCCAGATCTTGCCGGTTGCCACCCACAGCCCGATCTCCAGGGTTTTGCCCGCGGGCACGGTGCCGGCGGTCTCGACCAGGCAGCCTCCGCGGCTCACATTCGCCAGATTGCCCCAGACCGGCTCTTCCACACCCTCCACGTGAATTTCCACCGCCACATAGCATTTGATCCGGTGAAAACGGCGGCGATCCGATGCCAATTGCGGAGTGAACAAATCCGGTTCGAACGGGGGCGTTTCATCGATCGGTTCGGGATGTTGAAGCACCGCGGGTGCCGCGGCCACCGCAGCAACGGACACATTTGTCCGGGCTTCGCGCGCGTTGACGGCAGCGTCTTTGATCTCGCGCATCGCGCGCAGCAGCGCCGGTTCGCGCTCTTCCGGAGAGACTTCGCGGTAGGTCTGGAGCAACTTTCCGAGATGGCTGACCAAGTCGGGATCGGTGAGCAGGCGCGTCCAGTCCGATCCTTTGGGCGATGGTTTGGTGGCTTCGCTCATACGCGGGGATTCACGCAGGACTTCCCTCTCACGCTCGCCTCATAGATTGAACTTTGGGTGGGGGTTACGCAAGATGACCAAGGTCACAACTGCCAGCGGTAGCGCGCCGGCGAGGCGGGCCGGGGAGCATGTTCGATCACACGTCGGCTCAACAATTTGCATCGGATGGTCAGCAAAAATAGTCCAAAAGACTTATCATTTCCGTTTTGCAGAAAGAAGCCAGCTTCCATGTCTTCCGCGGACTGTCCCACCCGCCAATTGCGGCGTTGTCGTGCGTCCTCCTTGTGGAACGCTTTAGCGATCGTGTCGATCGTCCTCTCCATCTTCACCGCTATCTTCCCAGCTGCGCTTTACGCCCAAAATTCCAATTCGACTTCGAATTCGAGTTCGTCGGGTGCGCCCGCGCCGGTTCCAACGCCCCAGGTTTCACCGTCACAAGTTCAAACCACGGCCCAGAATCCGGTGTTTGGAAGTGTGCCGGAGGCCAAGCCGACGCCCGGAGTTCTGTCGCTGACTTTCAGCGATGCGATTGAGAGGGCTTTGCGCCAGAACCTCGCGGGTCTCTTGTCGGAGTACAGCACCATTGAGGCTCGGGGAGAGAAATGGCAGAAGCTTAGCGACCTGCTGCCGAACCTCAATGGGAGTGTGCAGGAGGCGGTCGAGAAGCAGAGCCTGGAGGCGCTGGGACTAAGCTCCGCGCTATTCCCCGGCGGGGCTAAACCTCCTCGCGTCATCGGCCCGTTCGACTACTTTGATGTGCGCGCCTCGGCGACGCAGCGGCTTTTTGACTGGAAGGCGATACAGAAATACCGTTCTTCGCTGGTCGGCGAAAGCGTCACCCGGTTTAATCTCAAAGACGCGCGGGATCTGGTCGTGCTCGCGACGGGCAATGCCTATCTGCAGGCGATCGCTGGGGCGGCGCGCGTGGAAACCGCGCTAGCGCAGGTCGAGACTGCGCGCGCTCTGTACAACAAGGCGGTTGCGCAACAGCAGGCAGGGGTCGCTCCCGCCATTGATACGCTCCGCGCGCAGGTTGAATACCAGTCGCGCCAACAGCAGCTGATCGCGGCTACGAGTGATTTCGCCAAGCAGAAGATTTCGCTGGCACGTGTGATTGGATTAGCGCTGGGGCAGGAATTCGAACTGGCCGACAAATCTCCTTACCAGGCTTTTCCCATTCCCGATCTGGAAACCAGTTTGCAGCGCGCGTATTCTCTGCGCTCCGACTACAAAGCGGCGCACGATCGCGTGGTTGCCGCGCAACTGGAGTCCAGCGCCGCGTTCGCGGGCTATTTCCCAACCCTCGATCTGGCGGCGGATTATGGCGACATTGGCGCGCATCCTGGGAGCCTGCTGCCTACGTACCATTTCTTCGGCACGCTGAACATTCCAATCTTCCAGGGTGGCAAGGTTCACGGAGACGTTCTGAAGGCCGACGCCAGCCTGCGGCAGGCGCAGGCCCAGATGGCGGATGTGCGCGGCCAGATCGATCAGGATATCCGCAATGCGCTGCTCGACCTCAAGTCGTCCGCCGATCAGGTGGAAGTAGGGCAGAGTTCCGTAAATCTTGCCGAGCAGGCGCTCACCCAATCGCAGGATCGTTTCTCCGCCGGGGTCACTGACAATCTCGAAGTGGTTCAGGCGCAGGAAGCGCTGGCGACCGCGCACGAGAGCCTGATTTCGAGCCTTTATCTGCACAATCTGGCCAAGGTTTCCTTTGCCCGCGCCCTGGGACGCGCCGAAGAGGGCGTTCGCGAATATCTGAAAGGGAAGTAGATTATGGAACAACCCAGCAGCGTTGTAGCCGAGTCGAAAGCGCAGCCGGACGCGCGTGCGCCGCAGCCGGCAGCGCCCGAATCCCCTGCCCAGCCGGACAGCGAAGCCGGCTATCAGCGGCGATCCGCGTTTTTGAACCATCCACGTACCCGGTGGGGGCTCATTCTCATCGGCCTCGTGATTCTGATCGGCATTTTCTTTCTGTGGCGGTACCTCGCAAGCTACGAAGCCACCGACGATGCGCAGATTGACGGGCACGTGAACTCGGTGAGCGCGCGCGTCAGCGGCCATGTACTGAAGCTCAACGTGCAAGACAACCAGTACGTGGAAAAGGGAACGGTGCTGGTGGAAATCGACCCCGCCGATTATGAAGTCGCGGTGGCGCAAGCGCGGGCTGAATACGCTGACGCCCAGGCGCAGGCTGCTGCCGCCGGGATCAACGTCCCGATCACCGACGTGAGTTCTTCAAGCCAGGTGAGCGGCGCCCAGGCCGGTGTCTCCAGTGCGCAGGCAGGAATCTCGGCTGCCCGCCAGCAATATGAAGCAGCCAAATCGCAGGTGGTTGAAGCGGACGCCAACAATACCAAAGCACAGAATGATCTTGTCCGCTACCGGCAACTGATCGAGAAGCAGGAAATCTCGCGGCAGCAGTACGATCAAGCCGTCGCCAGCGCCCAGGCAGCCGCTGCAACGTTGCTGGCGGCACGCGCGAGCGCCGACTCTTACGCGGCGCAGATCGAACAAGCGCAGAGCAAACTGGTGCAGGCCGGCGCCGATCTTAGAACTGCCGACACCGCGCCGCAGACGATGCGAGCCACGCGTGCCCGCGCCCTTTCCGCGCAAGCCAACGCCGAGCGCAAGAAGGCCGAATTAGACCAGGCTGAGTTGAATCTTCTGTACACGAAAGTGATCGCACCGGTCAGCGGAGCCGTCAGCAACCGCACCGTCGAGATTGGTCAAAACGTGCAACCCGGGCAGGAAATGATGAAGGTGATTCCGCTCGATTACACGGACCTGTGGGTCACAGCTGACTTCAAAGAGACGCAGCTTAAGAAGATGAAGCCTGGGTTGTTGGCTGAGATCGCGGTCGATGCGACCGGCAAGACCTACAAAGGGCATGTCGATTCCATTGCCGGCGCCAGTGGAGCGCGCTTCAGCCTGCTGCCACCCGAAAACGCGACCGGCAACTACGTCAAGGTTGTGCAGCGCATACCGGTGAAGATCGTGTTCGAGGCGAGCGAGAACAAGGGGCATGAACTGCGTCCGGGGATGTCGGTGGTGCCGAAGGTGTGGATTAAATAGAGACGTTGAATCATGGAGACATTGAATCATGGAGAGATTGAATCGATAGGGTCGCTTAGGTTGAGATAAGAATGGGCGCTGCTGCGATCACCATGAATGGGGCCGCCGAATGGCGTCCGGCGGTAAATCCGTGGATCATTGCTCTCACGGTTACGCTGGCCACGTTCATGGAGGTGCTCGATACGAGCATCGCCAACGTGGCCCTGCCGCATATCGCCGGCAGTCTTTCGGCGGGTCAGGACGAGAGCACCTGGGTGCTTACGTCTTATCTGGTCTCGAACGCCATCGTGCTGCCGCTGAGCGGTTGGCTCTCTTCGATCATCGGTCGCAAGCACTTTTACATGGGTTGCGTCGCGCTGTTCACCATCAGTTCGTTTCTGTGCGGGCTCGCCCCGAATCTCCCCATGCTGATCGTGTTCCGCATTCTTCAAGGCGCGGGCGGGGGCGGCTTGCAGCCGAGCGAGCAGGCCATCCTGGCCGACACCTTTGCTCCCGCCAAGCGCGGCATGGCATTCGCCGTTTATGGCATAGCGGTGGTGATGGCTCCGGCCATCGGTCCAACGCTGGGCGGTTGGATCACCGACAATTTTACCTGGCGCTGGATTTTCTTCATCAATATCCCAGTTGGGATTCTTTCGCTCTTGCTAACGTCGCGGCTGATTCAGGATCCTCCGTATTTCAAGCGCCGCAAACTGAGTGAAACTCACATTGATTACACCGGACTCGGTTTCGTCGCGCTCGGGCTTGGAACACTGCAGGTGGTCCTCGATAAGGGGCAGCGCGACGACTGGTTCGAATCGAATTTCATCCTATGGCTGACCGTGATCTCGGTGGCGTCGCTAATTTTCGTCATTTTCTGGGAGTGGCACCACAAAGACCCCATCATCGACCTGCATTTATTTCGCGAGCGCACCTTTGCCACCGCGAACTTTCTTATGTTCATGCTGGGGTTTGCCCTGCTCGGCAGCACTCTGTTGTTGCCGCTGTTCATGCAGACGCTCCTCGGCTACACCGCCGAACGGGCCGGATTGGCGCTCATGCCGGGCGGGTTCACGATTATGGTAGCGATGCCCATTGTCGGGTTTCTGCTTTCCCGTTATAGCCCGCGTTATTTGATGATGTTTGGTTTATCGGCGCTCTCGTTTTCGCTGTTCCATATGACGTCGTTCGATCTGGGTGTCGATTTCCGCACGGTGACGATGGCACGGGCCTACCAGGCGTTGGGCCTCGCTTTCCTGTTTGTGCCCATCAATACCACCGCCTATTCCGGTCTGCCACGCGATAAGAACAATGCCGCATCCGGATTGATGAACCTCGCCAGAAACATTGGAGGCAGCGTCGGGATTTCCGTTGTCACCACTCTGCTGGCTCGCCGCACGCAGTTCCATCAGGCGCGACTGGTGGAGAATCTGAGCGTCGCGAATCCGCAGTTTCGGTCGGCGCTGCAGGGGATGACGAGTACTTTTTCGGGCGGTGGCTCGGGGCCGGGAACCGCGCTGCAACAGGCCTATGCGATGATGCAGGCCAATGTGATCCGGCAGGCGACGATGCTGGCCTATATCGATAATTTCTGGTTGCTTGGGGTCGTGATCTTTTGTTTGATCCCCTGTGTATTCCTGATCAAGAAGGCGAAGCCGGGCGGCGAGATCGTGGTTCACTGATCGTCGTATACTGATCGTCGTACAATAGTGTCGTTGTGGAGAGTCGGGTGTCCGCGCGCCTGGCTGGACCCTTCGACTCCCCCCTCGGCTTCGCTCGGGGCTTCGGCAAAACGGGGCAGGCCTGCGAGAAGCCCGTCGCTCCATCGAGCAGGAGGTTCGCGATGTTTCGCATCGTTACTGTGGAACGCGAATTTGGCAGTGGGGGCGGAGGCATTGCGTGCGAATTGGGCCGCCGGTTGGGGTGGAAGGTGTGGGACCAGCAACTGACGTGCGAGATTGCCCAGCGTGCGCAGGTGTCGGAAGCGGCGGTCGCTTTATGCGATGAGCGTGTCGATAGCCGTCTTTACCGTTTAGCGAAAACCTTCTGGCGGGGCAGTTACGAACGCAGCATTCCTCTGGCCGCCTCTCACTCATTTGATACGGATCGCATGATGGCGATGGTGAGTGAGATCATGCGCACGATTGCAGAGGATGGGAACGCGGTGATTGTCGGCCGCGGGGCGCCGTTTTTCCTGCGCGAACGCGAGGACACTTTTCGCGTATTCACCTATGCACCGCGCGACGAGAAGATTCGCCGCGTGGTTGCTATGGGCAAGAGTCACGCAGAGGCGGAAGACCTGGTGGAGAACGTAGACAAGGAGCGGGTCGCGTATATCAAACACTACTTCAACGCCGACTGGCCAAGGCGCGAACTCTATCACCTTATGATCAATACGGTAGTCGGGGACGAGAACGTGATTGCCACGATTCTGAATGGTATGCAGACGCTCGAAGGTCATGCTGCGGAGACGGCCCTGCGCGGCGTTCGCTGACGCTGGACGGGCGGGTCGCCCGTCGTCAAACGGGGCAAAGCCCCGTCACCACACAAGAATTTTTGCTAGTTGGGTTTCTTCTTTCCGAAAAGGCCGCTTAATCCGCCCAAAGGATTGGTTTTGCCCCCATTCATCAGGCCTTTGAGTTGATCGCCTGCCATCCCTTTCATATCCGGCAGGAAGGTTGGGTTTGAAGTGGTGCCGGTAATGTTCACGGGAATACCGCGCTTCCCGCACTTGGCGTGGTTCTTCCCAGTGGCTCGCGCCTCAAAGGAGGAACGCTTTCGGTCG
>Ga0207146_10247_pt1 | contig 13863 bp, 11 predicted proteins | sample Alteio_BWMinHeat_36_FD_153539 | JGI IMG/M metagenome (GOLD analysis project Ga0207146, IMG submission 153539) | Enriched cells from forest soil in Barre Woods Harvard Forest LTER site, Petersham, Massachusetts, United States -... | ecosystem: Environmental > Terrestrial > Soil > Temperate forest >...
ATCCGCGTGCCGCCTCGGGAAAACTCTGCGTGTTGAAGATGGGTGGGCTAGGAATTCCTAGCGTTCCCAAGTTCGCTGGCAGAATAGGAAATGCGCTCTAGCAGTACCAGAGTACTGACGAGGCTGAGGGAGTCCGAATAGGACTTTGGTACTAGCGTCGCGAATTCGCTAATGGTCCCGCGAGAGCACCCTGCGCACCCTGTTCTAACCCGGACAGGCGGTTCCGGTTGCGAGTCTGGGCGCGCAACACCCGTATAGGATACCGCAAACCGGGCCTGGGGGGTTTGAGTTTTGTTCCACCCTTTTCGTCTGCTGGGCTTATGCTCTAGGATGCAGCGTAAGCCCCTGGCGTTGGTCGGCTCGCCCGGCCATCTGGGGTCGCAAAGCTCAGAAATGGCAGAAGACGCCCCAGCAAACAGCGGCGACGGTCCTTTGGTGGATCCCGCGCGGCCACTCCACGGCCGTGCTTCCCTGGCCGAGTGGCTTTACGCCCAGTCGCGGGCCGGCCGCTGGGGGCTTGCCCGCGAACGCTTTGTGGCCGTTCTCGAACGCAGCGCAAAAAAGCGCCTAACTGCGGGAAACGTAACCTCCAAACAACTCGAAGAATTCCTCGCCGCCCTGCATCTCGAAGACCTGGCCCTGGCCACCGCGTGCGCGGACGGTTGCGAGGAGGCTTGGGAACATTTCTATGCCGCCTTCCGCAGTTATCTCCACACCGCCGCGGCCGCCATCCTCCGCCGTGATTCCTCATCCGCCGAAGCCGGTGAGCTCGCCGATTCTCTTTTCGCGGAATTGTACGGTCTCGCCAGTGGCAAAAGTTCGGAGCGCTCCCTCTTTCGTTACTTTCACGGCCGCAGCTCGCTGAAGACCTGGCTCCGCGCCGTCCTCGCCCAGCGCCACATTGATTCCATCCGCGCCGGTCGCCGCTTCGAAGAGCTGGGTGAAGAGGATGGAGAGGAAGCCCGTCAGAAGATTCCGACGGGCCCGCAGCTCGCTCCTCCCGATCCACATCGCCAGCGTTATGTCACATTATTCACGCGCGCGCTCGGTGCCGCGCTCGAACAACTTGAGCCCCAAGAGAAAGAAAGACTCCGCCTTTACTACGCGGAAGAGAAAACCCTCGCCGAAATTGGCAAGCTCCTCGGTGAACATGAGTCCAGTGTTTCTCGTCATCTGGAACGCGCGCGGCAAGATCTGCGAAAAGAAGTGGAAAACATCCTTCGGCGCGGATTTGTAGCCGCCAATGGCTCCGCGGCAGAGCCCGGCCTCAGCGAAGCGGAAATCGCTCTTTGTTTCGAATACAGCGCCGCGGATACTCCCATTGACCTGGAAAAACTCCTGCCTCGCCCCAAGCCGCAAGGCCCGGCAGCTGGAAAGCGTCCCGTATGATCGCGCTTTGCAAGAATGCGGTCGAGCATCGTTCTAAGGAGGGAGAAGCTCATGGCGTCTGACCAACGCGATCGAAATTTTGACAAAGCGATTGCGCGCTATTTGCGTTCCGCGACGCCCTCCGCCGGTGCCGCGAACAGTGCCGCCGGCGCTCGCTCGCACCGCGATTCTTGTCCCGACGCGGAAACGCTTGCCGCCTATCACGAACGCTCGCTGCTTCCCTCGGAAATGAATTCCTGGAAAGAACATATCGTTGGCTGCGCCCTCTGTCAGGAAATCCTCGCTCATCTCGAGGCCACCGACGCCATCCCTCTGCCCTCCGACCAGGAAGTAGAAGTGCTCTCAAAGTCGGAAAGCCAGCCCGTGGCTGCAAGTCCGAGCCAACCCACGGCCGCCGCTTCGCCGAAGAGCGTTCGCTCGCTCCGCTTCGTCGCCGGGACGCGCTGGCGCTGGCTCGTTCCCGCCGGTGCCATCGCCGCCGGCTTGCTCGTCTGGATTTCCCTGCATGAAAAGCCGCCCGCTTTGCCAGCCGCCGACGAAATCAAAATCGCAAAAAACCAGGAGCCACCCGCCTCGCTCCCCCCTGCTGCAGCCGGGTCTGCGGCCCTTGAATCACGTCCGCAGCTCACGTCACCAAAGTCGCCGGAAGCTTTCGACAAGACCGCCTCCTCCCGTCGCATCGCTCCTCAAGAAGCTTTAAAGCAGATTCAACCCTACGCTTATTCGACGAAGGTCGTTCCTCCGAAGCTTCCCTCGAAAGAGGAAGGCAAGCTTCAGAAAGACGGCGAACGCGACGCGGTCGCGGATCAGTTGCTTAGCGAAAAGCGTGCGGACCTCGACACCAAGACAGTGGGTGGTGCATTGCGCCAAAGAGAAGAAGTACAAGCACAGGCGCAATCGGATGCCGCGAATGCTCAGTTGCAGAATCAAGCCAACGCCAACATGGCCAAGGTCGCTGGTCCTGCCCCTCTAAATCAGGTAGCGAACGCGAAGAAGATGAAGGCTGCGGCTGCGCCTGCTGCTCCTCAACCTTCCGCTGGTGCATCGGGTGGCGTGGCAGATCTTTCCGTGGGAGCCGCCTCGGAAATGGTGATGGTAATCTCCGATCCGACCCGCATTTACGCTCCCGGCGCCACTTCCGCCTGGCACGCGGGGAACGCCGGCCTGATTGAATTCTCTTCGGATGGCGGGCACTCCTGGTCGCGTCAGCGTAGCGGCGTAATCGTGGATCTCCTCACCGGCTCCGCGCCGTCCGAAAAAGTCTGCTGGATCGTGGGCCGCGTTGGCGCCCTCCTTTTGACCACCGACGGCGGCGCGCACTGGAAATTGATCTCTTCGCCGCTCAAGGACGATCTCGGCGGAATCCAAGCCACCGACGACCTCCATGCCACCATCTGGAATGTCCAAAACACGAAGCGTTTTTTCACCAGCGACGGCGGTCTGACCTGGGAGCGCCTCGGCCCATGAACAAATCCGCACCCCGCTAATCAACCCGCCGCATGCAAGAAATTCCGTCCGCTCCGTTCTAACCAGGAAGGCAAACTTACAGTCGAGGTGAATAGAATGAGAGTCCCACGCAGGAACCAGGTTTCACGATGGATTTGGACGCTGGCGACCGCCACGGTCTTTGCCAGCGGCGCGGCGCTCCTGTTTTCCGGCGCACGCGGCAGCAAAGTCTACGCCGCGCAGGAAAAAGACGCGGCCCGCGCGGGCGGCGACCAATCCACCAGCCTGAACGATCAGACCGATCTCAACGTGACCGTCTATAACTCCAATATCGCGTTGATCCGCGACGTTCGCCAGCTCGCGCTACCCGGCGGAACTTTTCGCCTCAAATTCATGGACATCGCCGCCACCGTCAATCCCGCGACCGTTCATTTCCGCTCGCTCACCGATCCCGACAAGCTCGGCGTCATCGAGCAGAACTACGAATACGATCTCCTCGAACCTGCCAAGCTCCTTCACAAATACGTCGGAAAGGAAGTTACCCTGGTGCGCGCCTATCAGGAAAACGGCAGCACCAAGCGCGAAGAGATCAAGGCCACCCTCCTCTCCGACAACAACGGCCCCGTCTGGAAGATCGGCTACGACATCGTCACTGGAATGTATGCCGAGAGCTACCGTTTCCCCGAAGTCCCCGCAAATCTATACGACCGCCCGACGCTTCTGATGTCTCTTGAAAACTCCGGCGCGAGAAAGCAGCAGATCGAGGCCTCCTATCTCGCCGGCAACTTGTCCTGGAATTCCGACTACGTTTTGACTGTTGTGCGCGACGAGAAAAACGCCGACCTCGATGGATGGGTTACGGTCGTCAACAACAGCGGCACGGCCTTTCACAACGCGCACCTGCAACTCGTTGCCGGCGAGCTCAACCGCGTCCAAACTGGCGGTCTCCGGCGCGATGCGAATGTAGCCTACGAGATGGCGGCCAAGGCTGCTTCTCCTCAATTCCAGCAGGAAAACTTCTCCGAATATCACCTTTACACACTCGGCCGTCGCACTTCCGTGGAGGACAAAGAGACCAAGCAGATCAGCCTGCTTCAAGGCAGCGGCGTACCGGTCGAAAAAGTCTTCGTCGTAAACGGCCAAAACTACTACTACCACAACCAACAAACGCCCGGAGCCCCGCTCAAAGATCCTGTCATGGTTTATTACAAATTCAAGAATGAGGAAAAGTCCGGCCTCGGCATTCCTCTCCCCGCCGGCAACGTGCGTGTCTATCAGAAAGATTCCAAGGGCGGCATCCTCTTCGCCGGCGAGGATCGCATCGATCACACACCGAAGGATGAAAACGTCAACATTCACATCGGCAACGCCTTCGACGTCGTCGCTGAGCACAAACAGACCGACTACAAACTCGTCGAGAAGCGCACATGGGAAATGGAATTTGAAGTTACCATCCGCAACCACAAAGACGCGCCCGTCACCGTCCAGGTCAACGAACCCATCGGCGGCGACTGGGAGATGCTCTCTTCCACCTACAAATTCACCAAGACGGCAGCCTTCGCCGCCCAATTCAACGTCCCCGTCGCCAAGAACGGCACCTCCGTCCTCCGCTACCGCATCCGCGCCCACTGGTAGAGCGAAAGCTTTCCTGGACTCGCCCTAGCCCGCGTGGCATTAGTTGCTCGGGCCAACTTGTGACCCAAAGAGCGGTAGCCCGGCTGCCGCTCTTTGCTTTTCAGCCATCGGATCACTGCCCATCCCCGCAGTCGCTCAGTTTCTATTGCGAACCTCAAGGATTTGTTCGAGAAATTATGTTAACCCCTAAGTCCTTTAGAATGCGCACTTCCACGATGCCATGGTTCTGTTCATTCTAAAGAACTTACACGAGAGCTAAGCTCTTTAAGAATCCGCACTTACAAAAAAGGGGGTAGGGGTCCGACCCCTTCCACTAGCTTTCTGCGATGAAAATCATCTCCGGCGAATCATCTCGCAGCGGCGTCCGGTCAAAGTTGCCGTACAGCGCTATCACGCGAAATCCACAGCGCGCCAGAAGGTGCTCCATCTCATATCGGAAGAAATACCGCAGGGTCCACGCGAACACCAGCCGTTCCTTGCGTCCGCCCGGATGGGCAACGGAAAAAATCATCTCCACGTCGTTGCGCTGCTCCGCGCGGTGAAACGCCACCACCCGCTCCGTAATGCGCACCTCGCGGCGGTCCTGCGTCTTGTACTCCGCGACCAGCGTCTCGCGGTGGTGCACCGGGTCGTGCATGCGTTCCGCATCCGTCTGGAACACATCCAGGACCAGCCGCCCGCCGGGCATCAGGTGCTTTCGCACGCACTCCAGGCAATCCATCTGCTGCTTTAATTCCAGCAGGTGATGAAACGCTCGAAACGGAATGATCACCAGCCGGAATTTTTCACCCAGATCGAATTTCGTCATGTCGCCCTGGATCAGGTGAACGCGTTCGCGCGGTTCCACGCGAAGCGCCGCGCGCTTTCGTATTGCGCGTTCCAGCATGCGCTCGGAAAGATCCAGCCCGGTCACCCGATTGCCCGCTTCTGCCAGCGCCATGGTCACGCGCCCCGTCCCGCACCCCAGTTCCAGCGCCGGATCGCCGAATTCGCGCGCCGCATCGCGGTAGAACGCCACGTCCTGCAGCCGCCGTTGAACCACCGGCGACTCGTCGTAATAATCCGCGATAAACGAATCGTATAGCGCTGAACTCATTTAAGTTTCCGGACCTTCCTAAGTGTTTAGAAATCGATTGATTGCTCAGGGTCTCGGCGTTCACGAGTCACCGACGACGGCCTCCGCCTCGATCTCCACCAGCATCTCCGGCGAGATCAGCTTGCTTACTTCCACCATGCTCGTTGCCGGGCGGATCGCTCCGAAAAACTCTGCGTGCGCGCGCCCTACCTTTTCCCATTCCGCGATGTTGGTCACAAAGATCCGCGTGCGCACTACGTCCTTCAGCCCCGCGCCCGCCTTGATCAGCGCCGCCTCGATATTCTTGATCGTCTGCACCGCCTGTGCATACGCATCGCCTACCCCGATGATCTTACCGTCCGGCCCCGTCGCCGTCGTTCCCGACACCGAAATCGCGTTCCCCATCCGCACCGCGCGCGAGTATCCCACAATCGGCTCCCACGGTGCCCCGCTCGAAATGTTCTGCCGCGTCATGTTGCGCCCTCCTTCTTCGAAATTACACAAAGCATAATGCACTCTCTTTCGGTTTGGACGTGCCAAAATGGAGGACGCGGCGAAGTTTCGGAACGCGTTACGAAGATGCTAAACTGATGCGAATTCGCCGGAGAAATCGAGCAAACGGATGAAGTGCAACAACATTCTGGAAGCGGTCGGACACACGCCACTCATTCGCCTGAACCGCATCAATCAGGGGCTAAAGCCGCAAATTTACGTCAAAGCGGAATTCACCAATCCCGGCGGTTCCGTCAAAGACCGCATCGGCATCACCATGATTGATGAAGCTGAAAAAAAAGGCCTGCTCAAGCCAGGCGGCACCATCATCGAAGGCACTTCCGGAAATACCGGCATGGGGCTGGCGCTGGTCGCCGCCGTCCGCGGCTACAAGTGCGTTTTCACCACCACGGATAAGCAATCCAAGGAAAAAGTCGATCTGCTCAAAGCGATCGGCGCTGAGGTTATCGTTTGCCCCACGGCCGTCGAGCCGGATGATCCACGCAGCTATTATTCCGTGGCGAAAAAACTTGCGCGCGAAATCCCCAATTCCTACTACCCGAATCAGTACGACAATCCCATGAATCCCGAAGCGCACTACCAGACCACCGGCCCGGAAATCTGGGAAGACAGCGAAGGCAAAATCACGCACTTCGTTTGCGGCGTGGGCACGGGCGGCACCATCAGCGGCGTCGGGAAATTTCTGAAAGAAAAAAATCCCGCGGTAAAAATTATCGGTGTCGATCCCGTCGGCTCGCTGTACTACGATTTTTTCAAGTCCGGAGAAACCGTCAAAGCCAAGACTTACGTTGTCGAAGGCATCGGTGAGGATTTCTTTCCCACCACCATGAACCTGAAAATCCTCGACGATATTCTTCAGGTCAATGACGAGGAATGTTTCGTCGTCGCGCGCCGCCTCGCGAAGATGGAAGGACTTTTTACCGGCGGCTCCGGAGGCGGCTGCATTTCCGGTGCGCTGCGCATCGCCAAGGATTTGGGGCCGCTCGATTTCGTCGTAGCGCTGCTGCCGGATACCGGCATGCGCTACCTCAGCAAAGTTTACAACGAGGAGTGGATGCGCGAGCGCGGCTACGTCGACGCCGCCACGGCCATCACCGCCGGTGAAGTCGTGCACGCCAAGCACGCTCTCGGCAAAGTGCGCGAGCTGGTTATCGCGCGCCCGTATCAAACGGTTTTCCACGCGTTGAAAACCATGCAGGAGCAGGACATCTCGCAAATTCCCGTCTTCGAAGAAAACCTCCCTATCGGCACGATCTACGAGGACCAAATCTTGAATCTCGCCTTGCAAGGCAAGGATCTTCGCAAGCTGGTGGTCCGCGAAGTTATGAGCAAGCCGCTGCCGCAGGTTCCGCGCACCGCGCCCGTCGAGCGCGTCACACACATTCTTAGCCACGAGAACCCGGCTGTCTTTGTCGAAATGGGCGACACCCGCTTCGAGATCCTCACCAAATACGATCTCATGAGCACCGTCGCCAGCCTCATGGAACAAAAACGCTAGGAGAACTATGCCAGGATCGATTCCAGGAATTCCGGGGTTGATTGCCTTCGCCGGTGTGAAGTTCGGCGGGTACTGCCTCGCCGGCATGGCTCTGAGGAAATTTCAGCCGGCCGTCACCGCAAGCGCCATAAAGATTGCGGGCGCGCGGACCGGCCTGGGCATGCTGATTGGAATTCCGCTCTCGATCGGAATGACGTTCGCACTGTCGTTCCTTTTTCCGGCTGCTAACGGAGCAGCTACGATCAGCGCGGTCACATTTATTTTTGCAATGCGCGTTCTCGTTTGGGCGCTGGTCATCCATCTCTTTACCAAGCAGATCGTCTTGCCCAAATCGAAGTTCTGGGGCTACTCCGCATTGGGCGCGCTGTGGTCCTGCCTTTTGGATGTGCCCGGAATTGGAATGGCCCTCATTACTCCCGGGCAGATTCCTTTTTGTTGATCGGCCTCATGGAAAACGCTAATCAGGAGGGTGAATGCCTGCAGGTCCCGGGCCCATGGGTTTTGTTGCATTCGCGGGCGTAAAGTTTGTTGGCTACACAATCGCCGCGCTCGCTTTGAAGAAAGCGTTCCCGTCGGCGAGCGCCAGCGCGGCTAAAGTCGGTCTGGCGCGCACTGGAATTGGCCTTGTAGCTGGAGCTCTTTTCGGCGGCATCTGGTTGCTGTTGTCCATGCATTCTGAGCATTGGTGGCCCGACTGGATGGCCGGTTTTGTCTTTTTTGGCGTGCTAATTCCTATTCGATTGGCGGAGTGGTCCTTGCTGATTCATCTCTTTTTTGACCGCGGGCTTGTGCAACGCGCCAGAGATTTGGAATATGCAGCGTATGGCAGCCTCTGGTCATTTGCTTTGGATGCAATTGGCATCGTGTCAGCCTTTGTGGTTCCCGGAGGATTCTGGATCTGTTAAAGGGGTTTCTTCGAGTTCATGAAAATTCACGATTTTAATGCGCGGCTGAAAGATTCCATCCTCATCGCTGATGGCGCGATGGGTTCGATGCTGCACGAAGCCGTGGGCGCACAGCGCTGCTTCGATGAACTGAACGCCACGGAGCCGGAGGCTGTCTTTCGCGTGCACCAGGCCTACATCGAAGCCGGCGCGCACATCATCGAAACCAACACCTTCGGCGCGAACCGCTTCAAGCTCGCGCCGCTCGGCCTTGCCGACGAAGTGCAGCGGCTCAATAGCCGCGGCGTCAAAATCGCGCGCGAAGCCCGCGAATCCGCCGCGCGCGAAGTGCTCATCGCCGGTTCCATGGGTCCCCTCGGACTCGGCGTGCAGTCGCGCCACCCCGCTCCGGAAGAAATCCAGGATATTTTTCACGAGCAGGCCCTCGCGCTGGAAGAGCGCGGCGTCGATTTCTTCATCCTCGAAACATTTTCCTACATCGAGGAATTGCTACTGGCCATCGATGCGATTCGCTCGTTCTCCGGATTGCCCATCGTCGCCCAGCTTACCTATTCCGAGGAAGGCACAACCTACGGCGATCTCCGCCCCACGGGTGCCGCGGCGCAGTTGAAAGACAAGAACGTACAGGTCATCGGCGCAAATTGCACCCTCGGCCCGCAAGCGCTCCTGCCGATCTTGCAGGAGCTGGCCGCCGTCGATGACGTGCGCGTCAGCGGCATGCCCAACGCCGGCTTTCCCAAACGCGAAGGCGACCGCATCGTTTATCCAAAGTCGTCGCCGGAGTATTTCGCGCTCTTCGCTCGGGAAGCTGCCGCGCTCGGCGTGCGCATTCTCGGCGGCTGCTGCGGCACCACGCCGGCGCACATTCGCGCCATGGCCGAAGCCGTCAAGTCGCTAAAGCCGGTCACCACCCATGCCCCCGGACATTCTGTCGCGGTAATGGCCAAGCCGGTTCCCGTGGCGCACCGCGACCCGGAAAGCAAATTCTGGAAAAAACTGCAGAAGAAAGAGTTCACCGTCTGCGTGGAAATCGATCCGCCTAAAGGCCTCTCGCTCGATCGCATCTACGAGCAGGTCGACAAAGTCATGGCTTCGAAAAAAGTCGATGCCATCGACATCAACAGCGGCGCGATGGCGCGCGTGGGCATGGATGCGCTGGTCGTCGCCGGCGCTCTCGAAGCGCGCGGCGTGGAAACCGTTCCGCACCTCACCACGCGCGATCAAAACATCATCGGCCTGCAGGCTGCGCTGCTCGGCGCATGGACTGTCGGCGGCGTCCGCAACATTCTCGCCATCACCGGCGATCCGCCCTCGGTCGGCGATTATCCGGAAACCAGCGGCGTCTACGAGGTCGATTCCGTCGGCCTCGTTAAAGTCCTCAACCGCTTGAATCAGGGCACCGACTGGGCAGGCAAAACTCTTGGCGGCGCGACGAATTTCTCCATCGGCGTCGCCGTCAATCCTGTCGCCGACGATCTCGACAACGAAATCGAACGCTTCCACGCCAAGATGGAAGCCGGCGCGCACTACGCCATGACCCAGCCGCTCTTCGATCCCAAGCACTGGCACGCTTTTCTGAAAAAACTCGGAGGCAAGCCCGCCATCCCCGTTTTGATCGGGATCTGGCCGTTGACCAGTTATAAGCAGGCGCTGCGCCTGAACAACGAAGTTCCCGGCATCGTCATCCCCCAACCGCTGCTGAAATCCCTGGAGGCTGCCGGGGCCGCCGCGCGCGACCGCGGCTTCGAAGTTGCCCGCGAAATGCTTGCCTGGGCGCGAACCGAACTCGCCGGCGCATACCTGATTCCGCCCTTCAAGCGCTACGAGGAAATTCTGGAAATTTTGTAGCCGTTAATTGGTTGTTAAGTCGAAGATCACAACTTTCTGAAGCCGGCTAAAATTATCGTGAATTCTACTTTGCGGGAACCACCGCGCTCGTATGGTCGTGGATGATTTTCCATCCGTCAGGGAAGCGTTGCCACACCAAAGAAAACACTCCGCCGACTTCGTTTTCCCGCTTCAAGTGCCAGCGCCCCAGAACCAGCGCCGCATCCGGGCCCAAAAACCGGAATTCTAAATTAGAAAAATCAAGCTCGCCCATTGCGGCGCGGTCCGGATAGGTTTTCTTGTAGCGAGCCAGCACGCCATCCCAGCCGCGAGACACGCCGCTGCTTCCGGAAAAAGTCAGTTCGCTCGAATGCCAGTAGCCCACTAGGAAAGCGTCAATATCGCCGCGGTTCCACGCCGCTTGTTGCGCGTTGAGTACTGCGGTGATTGCCTTTCGGTCGGCTGCACGCTCCTCCCCGGGTTTTCCAAGCAGTTGCCTTTGCGCACAAAGGACGAAAAGCACTGCAATTCCTGCCGCCACCAAGCTGGCTCGAATCAATGTTCGCATGCCTCACTCCTTGACAAGATGCTGAGCGATGCGAGGATAGGCGAGGCCGCCAGGCGTTACAAGTCCTTGCCGTCTATCGTTTCTCATGCCAACAGGGCCTGTGTTTTCAATAGCTTAGACCCATTGGTTCTAGTTCGTTGGTACTTCCGAGCTATTGGTGGGTATTTTTCGCGCTGGCAGAATCCCTTTAGAGGCTGAGGGATGTTCGCCGCTATGCTCTTCGCGATCTCCATCGTTGCTCTGGCCCAGTTCGGCCTGTACTACTGGCGCGCGGTTCTGTCAGGAGTAGCAGCGCAGCCGGTCTCCGACCGGGTGCTGAGCGCTGCGCGCGTCGAAAACGGCCGCGTGACCCAGCAGCATTTCGAGACGCTTGCCGGCCTCCACGATTTGACTCCGGACCTCTATCCCAACAGCAGCGGGCTTGGTCTCGTGCGCCTATACTACCGCGTGGTGGAAGGCCTCGACGCCCTCGTAGGGGCTCGCATTCCTGCCGTTGCGGCGTGGAGTATTCGCGAGCGTGTCATCTGCGCGCGCTACGCCGCCGTCCAGGTAGACCGCCGCCTCCAGGCCAATCTGCAGCTGGCGGCTTCGCTCCGTTCCTGCTGATTCGGCATTCTAATCATTTTTTGAAGCTGCGCAAGACTCCTCCTGGCGACCGTCCAGGCCACCCTTAGGCTCCGAAGCGCGGGATTCTTGAACGCTTTATCCAGCGGGAACTCCGCCTCAATCCCAGCAAGGTTAGCTCCGATAGCCAAGAATAAAGATTCACGATTCTTGTTTCCGTATCTCACAAGCTAAACTCTACATATCTATGCGAAATTTAGTTGAATTTATAACTTGCCGCAAATTGGTTAGCTCGATAAGTCATACATAATTAGGTGTTTATACCCAGTCAAGCTGAATTATCACTTACCCGCGCAGTTGGAAGATTTCGTGCAATCTCCCATGCGTCGGACGCTGCATGGCCTCTGTAGATTTACTCCAGCACGACCCATGGTACTCAGCCTTCTTTGCGGCAAGAACCGGCTCCGACGGATGGATATTAAAGGGGGAAATTTAATGAAGCTTCGCATTTTGTTGACTTGCCTGTTTGCCCTGATGATCGGGGCCTCGCTGATTTTTGCGGGCAGCGCGGCCGCGCAAACCAGCAACGGGGCCATTACTGGCACCATTACTGACAAGACCGGCGCCGCCGTCGCCAACGCTACTGTCAAGGTTTCAAGCATACAGTTCGGTGAAGTGAATCGCGCTGCGACGACCGACTCAGCAGGGGGCTACCGCTTCGAGTCTCTGCTTCCGGGGACTTATACCGTCACCGTGACGGCAGCGGGCTTTGACGAACTGAAGATCAATAACGTGCAGGTGAAGGGCTCGCTGACCGTGAGTGTCAGCGGCACCCTGGAAGTCAGCAGCGTCAAGAATTCCATTCTCGTGGAAGCATCCGCGGCGCAGGAACTGCAGACGGAATCCGGATCGCTCGGTGCGGAAGTTTCCACGCAGGAGATTGCCAACCTTCCTTTCTTCTCTCTAAACCCCATCGAACTCGTCCTCACGGAACCGGGGGTCCAGGACAATACCAATCAAATGGGATTCAGCAACGGGGTCAACTTTTCGGTGAATGGGACCAGGCCGCGCGCTAACAATTTCCTTGTCGACGGCCAAGATAACAACGACAACTCCATCAGCGGCCAAGCCTTTCAGACCGACAATCCGCAGGCCGTACAAGAAGTCGTCATCCTCACCAACTCCTACGCCGCCGAATACGGCCGCGGCGGGGGATCGGTGACCAACGAGATCAGCAAGACTGGCGGCAACGATTTCCACGGAGAAGCCTGGTGGCTGAATCGGAACAATAGTTTCGCCGCGGTTCCCGCGGAAAACGCGGTCGCGGGCGCCACAACGGTTCCTCGCGACAACCAAAACACTTTCGGCTTCGATGTGGGCGGGCCGATCAAGCGCAACAAGCTCTTTTTCTTCGGCACCGCCCAATGGGATCGCGATTACTCCGCGGCTCAGGGCCTATCGCTGAACATTCCGACGGCTGCTGGAATCGCTACTTTGAAAGCGTTACCCGCGAATCCGAATGTCGCGTTGCTGCTTGCTTCCTTGGGAGGGCTTGTCGCGCCTTCCACCGGGTCGGGCCTGTTTACCGTACCCCTCGGACCCGATCCCGTTACTGGCGTGGACCGCGGCTCGGTTGAGGAAAACGCCTTCCAGCGTTCGGGCATCCCCGAAATTCAAACCACCCGCGAGTGGCGCGTCCGCTTGGATTGGAACGCCACGCCGTCGGACGCCATCAACGCCAGTTACCGCCGCTCCGATTTTGCCGTGAACCTCGACTTCTTTAATAATCCGGGCAGCCTTCCGCCTTTCGATACCGACCAGGGTGGTCCGGCGCAAGCCTTCACCGGCAACTGGAACCATACGTTTTCTCCCAGGGCCGTTAATGAATTCCGCTTCTCCTATTCCAATATTAGTTTCACCTTCGGCCCGACAACGGCCTCTGCCGCAGGACCTCTTGCCAACACGCCGGGTATCAACTTTAACGGTGCATCGGGCCTCCCTACCCTGGGCATAGTGACGGGCTTACCGCAGGGGCGGGGCCACAAGTCGTACCAATTCCAGGAGGCCCTCAGCTATACGGTGGGGCGCCATACCTTAAAATTCGGAGGCGATATCGATTACCTCCAGGTCGACGATCTCGTGCCCTTCAACTCCCGCGGGACGCTCAACTTCTTCAATGGGGGAACTTACACCCAGAACGGCACAACAAAGAAATTTACGGATCTGGCCAACTACATTGACAATTTCACCGGTCCGGGCGGCACCATCGCCATCAATTTCGGCAACCCTGAAGTGCAGCCTTTTGTCGGCATCTACGCTCCTTATGTGCAAGACACTTGGCATTTGAAGCCGAACTTTACCCTCAATCTCGGCCTTCGCTACGAATACTGGGGCACGGTAGGAAACATCGTGCAATTTCCTTCCATCGATACCTCCAAGTTCG
>Ga0207146_10248_pt2 | contig 13699 bp, 13 predicted proteins | sample Alteio_BWMinHeat_36_FD_153539 | JGI IMG/M metagenome (GOLD analysis project Ga0207146, IMG submission 153539) | Enriched cells from forest soil in Barre Woods Harvard Forest LTER site, Petersham, Massachusetts, United States -... | ecosystem: Environmental > Terrestrial > Soil > Temperate forest >...
GCCATCATGGTTCGAACGACGACGGAATCGCGCGCCTCCAGCGAAGCCTGCAACTCTTTTGTCGCATCTTCCAGCTTGCCCCTGCGGCGGTCAATCTCTCCCATCCCGAGGTGCGCCGCGGCGCTGCGCGGGTCTGCGGCTAGCGCGGCATGGAAATCTTTCTCGGCGGCGTCCACTTGGCCGGCGGAAAGTTCCTGCCGTGCGCGCCGGATATGCCCGGCCGGCGTATCACTCGATTCGTCGGCAGAAGCGCTGTTGACGGCGGGATTGGGTGACTCCAGTCCCGCACGAAGAGCGGTTACGTCGAGCTCGGTCTTAATGCGATTCAGTTTTGATACAAACTCGTTTTTGGCGTCCAGCCGGACCGCAGGGAGTCCATTCGGGCCGTTGGTCCTGGAATTGAGAATTGATGGAGATGTCGAACCCATCCTGGCGGCGTATATCGACGAAGGCCTTGCCGACGCCGCGCGGCGGAACGCGGCGCTGGCACTGATCACCATGGACACGCCGGGCGGGCTGAGTGATTCCATGAAGGACATGATTCAGCACATCCTCGTGTCGAAGGTGCCCGTTGCGGTGTACGTATCGCCTACCGGAGCGCGTGGGGCTTCGGCCGGGTTTTACATTTTGCTCTCCGCGGACATCGCGGCAATGGCGCCGGGCACTCATGCAGGCGCCGCTTCCCCCGTGCTCGCAATCGGCGGCTACGTGCCGCAGATTGACGAAGTCCTGCGCAGGAAAATCAACAACGACGCCATGGCCTTTCTGCGCAGCTTCACGGAACGCCGCGGCCGTAACCCAGTCCTCGCTGAAACCGCCATCACGGAATCGAAAGCCTTCACGGAGAAAGAAGCACTCGAAGGGAAAATGATCGATCTGGTGGTGAGTTCCACGGAAGAGTTGTTGAAACAGCTCGATGGCAGGCAGATCAAGCGATTTGACGGCACGACGATAAAACTGAGTCTCGCCCACCCGGTCCTCAAGACCTTCGAACTCTCCACACGCCAGAAATTTCTGAATCGCATCGTGCAGCCCGATTTTCTGTTTGTCATGCTGATTCTCGGTGTTCTTGGCCTCTATACGGAATTCACTCATCCCGGGGTAGTCGTGCCCGGAGTCGTCGGCGGCATCTGTCTCCTTCTCGCGCTGTTCGCACTGAACTTTCTGCCGGTGAATCTTGCGGGCCTGTTTCTGATCGCGCTGGCCATGGCGTTTTTCATTCTCGAAGCGAAAATGCCGAGTCACGGTGTCCTGGCAGTCGGCGGAGTGGTCTCTATGTTTCTGGGCGCGATCTTTCTGATCCGTTCGCCGCTGACGCCCGGCGGGGTAAGCATCAGGGTCGCCATCGCGGCGACGCTGCCGTTCGCCGTGCTTGTCGTTTTTCTGATGCGGCTGGTGCTTCGCTCACGCAAATGGAAAACCGTTACAGGCAAGGAAGAGTTGATCGGCGCTCAAGGCGTTGTCGTTAAGCTGCTACAATCGGGCGCCGAGGGAATGATCCAAGTGCATGGCGAATTATGGCGTGCCGAATCTTCGCAACCCGTGCAGGAAGGCAAGACTGTCAAGGTCTTGCGTGTGGAAGGTCTAAAACTTTACGTTGAGCCGGCCGACGTGGCCGCCTCGGCGATGAAATAAAAGCTTCTAGGTTCAGGAGGAAAATATGGAGCTCGGGTTTATCGGAATTCCGATGGTTGTCGTCCTTGGTTTGATCTTGATCTGGATCTGGAATTCTCTTTACATCATTAAAGAGTGGGAGCGCGGCGTGGTGCTCCGGCTCGGACGCTTGCTTCCCGAAGCAAAGACCGCCGGCATCAATTTTGTCGTCTGGCCGATTGAAACCCTCTACCGTATCAATCTGCGCCTCGAGACGCTCGACGTTCCGCCCCAGGACATCATCACGCGCGACAACGTCTCGGTCAAAGTGAACGCCGTTTGTTATTTTCGAGTGGTGGACGCGAACCTGGCGATGTCCCAGGTGCAGAATTATCAGTACGCGACCTCTCAGCTTGCGCAGACCACCCTCCGCAGCATCGTCGGCCAGTTTGAGCTCGATGAAATCCTCTCCCAGCGCGACAAGGTCAATGCCAAGCTCCAGATCATTCTCGACACCGACACCGAACCCTGGGGCATTAAAGTCTCAAAAGTCGAAGTCAAGCAGGTCGACATCCCCGAGCAGATGCAGCGCGCCATCGCCAAACAGGCCGAGGCCGAACGCGAACGCCGCGCCAAGATTATTCACGCCGAAGGCGAATTCGAAGCCTCGCAGAAGCTCGCCGACGCCGCCAAGGTTCTCGAGACCCAGCCCTCCGCCATTCAGCTCCGCTACCTCCAGACGCTTACCGAGATAGGTGTCGAGAAGAACACAACGATTGTGTTTCCGCTGCCTATCGATATCATTAATCAGTGGACTAGCAACCTAGGGGGAACGAAAAAGTAAGCATGGCTTCTGGGGGAAAACGAGGGGGCGCCGGAGAGCGTGTGCTCGAAAGCCGGCATGTCATCGGCTTGTTCATGCTGATGCTGCTGTTTTCGGGCGTATTTTTCACGCTTGGTTACGTCATGGGACGCAGCCAGTACGACGGACAGGTGCGCGCCTCGGTCGAGCCTCATTCGAAAACAGGACTGCCCGCCTCTGCAAAGCCAGAACCCATTTCGAAACGCGCGAACAAGCCCGCGCCTTCTGAAACTCCGGTGGACTCGACCACCCCCAAGGATCCGGATTGGGAGTTCTACCACGCAGGCGACAGCAAGAAGCCCGAAGACCATTTGAAGCCCGTGGCGAGCGTCTCTCCGTCAACTCCGAGTCATGCCCCCGCGATCGTGCGCACCTCGGCGCCCAGCAAGACGGCAAGCAGCCCAACGAAGACTTCGAATGCGCCGCTCCTTCCCGGTGGAGCTTACACCTTGCAGGTAGCCGCGCTCACCAAAGAATCCGATGCGCTGGAACTCGCGACAAGATTGCAGAAGAAAAAATTTCCTGCATTTGTCGTTTCTCCGCATGCGGACAAGTATTTCCGTGTGCAGGTTGGCCCATACGCTGACCAGAAAGCCGCCGACGCAGCCAGGAAAGGCCTCGAGGACGCCGGCTTCAAAGCCATCGTGAAACACTGATGCCCGCGGGCGGCTGGCTCTCCTTTTTTCATCCGCAGCCCGGTACGGAAACGCAGGCGGGTTTGCGTCTCCTCATCGCTACGTCTTCCGGCGCTGCTCTCTCGCTCTCCTTTACCGGACTCTATCTAAGCATCTACTCCTGGACTTGCGTCGGGATCCTTATCCTCACCGTCATTGGCGCGCGTCCCCGTGTGGCCTTCGTCTGCGGCTTTCTTCATGCGCTTCTCTTCGTTCTTACTTCAGTGCCATGGATTGCCACGGTGCTCTCCGTTCACGGCGGCCTTTCTACCTCCGGCGGATGGGGCGTTTTACTTTTGATTGCCGCTGCCTGGGGCATTTTGATCGGGACTTTCGCCTGGGCGGTCAACCGCCTCTCCGGGAGAAGTATCCAAATGGCGTGCGTCGCCGCACCGTTCATTTGGGTGACTTTCGAATTTGTCCGCGCGCATCTCCCCGAAATCAGCTTTCCCTGGAATTTGCTGGGTTACCCGGCAGCGGCGAACCCCGGCCTAGTTCAACTCACTACCATCACCGGCATCTACGGTCTTTCCTTCCTGGTGGCAGGATTTAACGCCCTGCTTGTTTGGACCGGCGTTTCAAGCGCCATGACCTGGCAGCGTCGCCTGGCCATCACTGGCGCAACCACAGCCATTCTTCTCCTTGCTGCATTCTGGGGACCACGCATGTTGCCGCAGACCCCCACGCATCATTTCGCCCGCGCCGTTCAACTCAACTTTCCAGAGGCTCCTTCCTACCCTTCGGATTGGTTCCAGGCTCATGTTTCAGACCTCGCGGAAATCCGCCGAATCAGTCTCGCCCCCGCGGCAGTGCAGGCAGACTTGTTGATTTGGCCGGAAGCGCCCGCACCATTCTCCTTTCAGGATGCGCAATTCGCCATCGCCGCTTCGAAGCTGGCCATCGATTTCAAGCATCCGTTCCTCGCCGGCGTCATTGAATGGAAACCGCCAGTGGATCCCGCGGACAAGGTCGCCCGCGGAAATCTCGCACCGTACAACAGCGCGCTCCTCTTTGATGAGCACGGTCTGCGCGTCTTCATCTATGACAAAGTTCACCTCGTCCCTTTCGGCGAATACGAGCCCTTCCCGCTGATCCACCGGGTGGTCACGAGTGTCTCCGACGAAGTCGGCGGCTTCCACAAAGGAAATAAGTACGCCGTCGGCCGTTTGCAGGGCGAAAATACCTTCGGTGTCTTCATTTGCTACGAAGCAATTTATCCCGGGGAAGTGCGGCACTTCGCCGCCAATGGTGCTCATCTCTTCATCAACATTTCGAACGACGGCTGGTTCGGCCGCTCCGCCGCCGCTGAACAGCATTTGCACATGGCGCGCGTTCGCTCCGTGGAAAACCGCCGCTGGATCCTTCGAACCACCAACAACGGCTACACCGTCTCGATCGACCCCTACGGGCGCATTTACGCGCCGCTCCCGCCAGACGTGCGCGCCGCCGTCGACTTGCCATATGACTTTCGAACCGACGAAACGATCTACACTCGTTTTGGAGACTGGTTCGCCTGGCTCTGCGTCCTGGTTTCCGTTATTCTAGTTGCGTTAACTTTTCGAAAGGCAAAGTGACCGTCCGCCGATGGCGGACGAATTACGAAAGACAAGCATGATCCTCGAAGATCTCCAGCATCGTTACGAAGGCCTCAAGCAGCGCATCACCCTCGTCCGGAGCTATCTTTGACGCGCCCCAGTTTCGCGAGCGCCTGAAAGCTCTCGAAGCGCGCGCCGCCGATCCCAATTTTTGGAGCAATCAAGAAGCGGCGCAAAGCGTTCTTCGCGACCGCAAGCGTGCCGAAGAACAAATTGCCGCGGACGAAAAGCTCACCACCGTCACTGGCGACATCGAGACGTACATCCATCTCGCCCTGGAAGAAACTAACGCGGAACAGAAGAACGACCTGCTCAAAGAGCTGGATCGCGAACTCACCGCCGCCGATGCCTACATCTCCGGACTCGAGACCAAGACGCTTCTCTCCGGCGAAAACGATCACCTCAACGCCATCATGACCATCAAGCCCGGCGCCGGCGGCACCGAGTCGCAAGACTGGGCGTCTATCCTCCTTCGCATGTATCTCCGCTGGGCCGAGCGCAAAGGCATGAACGCCGAAGTGCTCGACGAAACTCCCGGCGAGGAAGCTGGCATCAAGTCCGCGACGATTCAATTCTCCGGCGAAAATGCCTACGGTTTGCTCGCCGGAGAAACTGGCGTCCACCGCCTCGTTCGAATCTCTCCTTTCGATCAGGCCGCGCGCCGCCACACCTCTTTCGCCTCGGTCTTTGTTATTCCGGAAATCGATGACCGCATCGAAATCAGCATTCGTCCCGAAGACCTGCGCGTGGACACCTTCCGCGCCGGCGGCAAGGGCGGCCAAAACGTAAACAAAGTGGAAACCGCCGTCCGCATCACTCACCTCCCGACAAACATTGTCGTGGCCTGCCAAGCTCAGCGCAGCCAGGGCAAGAATCGCGAACTGGCGATGAAGATGCTCCGCTCCCGCCTCTACGATCTCGAAATCCAGAAACGCCAGGCGCACACCGACAAGCTCGATGAAAGCAAACTCGACATTTCCTTTGGCAGCCAGATCCGTTCCTATGTGATGCAGCCGTACCGCCTCATCAAGGATCACCGCACAAAGTTTGACGTCGGCGATGTCGACCGCGTTCTTGACGGCGACCTGGACCCCTTCATCCGTTCCTATTTAATGGCCAAAAAGACGAAAGGGAAGCTCGATATCCAACCCGACGATGACGTGGATGCGGCATAATCCTTGCCAACGGATGCAGATGGCGCCTGTTCACAACGCAATTTCTACCGTTTAATTGTCGCGCAAACGATTTGGAATCAATGCGTTGATTCTTCCCCCAGTGAATGGTAGTTTTGTAAAGATTAGACAACGTCAAGATTCAGCGGAAGCCGCATGGGTGCGCCTCCCGCAACCACGAAGGAGATTCTCTTTTGAGCGAAGCCTTACGCAACTTTCTTTTTACCTCGGAGTCCGTCACCGAAGGTCACCCCGATAAAATTGCCGACCAGATTTCTGACGCCGTTCTTGACGAGGTCATGAGACATGACCCCAAAGGGCGCGTCGCCTGCGAAACCCTCATCACCACGGGCGTTGCCGTCGTCGCCGGTGAAATCACCACCAGCGCCCACGTCGATTACGATGAACTGGTGCGCAGTACCATTCGCGGCGTCGGCTACGACCGCGCCAAGTACGGCTACGACGCGGACACCTGCGCCGTCATGTGCACCATCAAGCGCCAGTCCCCGGATATCGCCATGGGCGTGGATACCGGCGGCGCGGGCGACCAGGGCCTAATGTTCGGGTTTGCTTGCGATGAAACGGATGAGCTGATGCCCATGCCCATCCAGCTCGCTCACCTCCTCACGCAGCGCCTCGCCGAGATTCGCAAGTCCAAAAAAGTTGATTTTCTCCGGCCCGATGGCAAGTCTCAAGTCACCATCGAGTACCGCAATGGACGCCCCGCACGCGTGGATTGCGTGGTCATCTCCACGCAGCACAGCGACAAAGTTTCCAACGCGGACCTTCGCGACGCCATCACCGAGCATGTCATCAAGCCGATCATTCCCGCCTCCATGCTGGATTCGAAGACCAAGTACCACATCAATCCCACCGGCCGCTTTGTGATCGGTGGGCCGATGGGTGACGCTGGTTTGACCGGCCGCAAAATCATCGTGGACACCTACGGCGGTTACAGCCGTCACGGTGGCGGTGCTTTCTCTGGAAAAGATCCCTCCAAGGTGGATCGCTCTGCCTGCTACATGGCCCGCTACATTGCGAAGAACATCGTGGCCGCAGGCTTGGCGAGCAAGACCGAAGTGCAACTGGCGTATGCCATCGGCGTTGCCGAACCGGTTTCCGTCATGGCCGAGACCTTTGGAACTGCAACTGTACCGGAAGAACAAATCACTTCGTTGATCCGTGAGTTTTTCGCCCTGACGCCCAAGGGCATCATCGAAACGCTCGACCTTCGCCGTCCGATCTACAAGCCTACTGCTGCTTACGGTCACTTCGGACGAAGCGGGGCCGGGTTCACTTGGGAGCGCACGGACCGCGCGGACGCGCTTCGCAAAGCCGCGGGACTTGGAGCGGCCGCCACCGCCACCGCGGAAGTTGGAGCGCGGAGTTAGTATTCCAGAATTGATTTGTGTACAGTGCCCGCATTCCCCCGGGCTGCTGACGGAGTACTCTTGTTCACTCCGGGCACGATCGAAATCCAAAATCGAGGAGCAAGACCTTGGCAACCGCTGAAATGAAAAAGGGTGATGTGAAAGATATCGGGCTCGCCGACGCAGGCAAGCGCAAGATCGAATGGGCTGGCCAGCAGATGCCCGTCCTCGAGTCCATCCGCAAGCGCTTCATCAAGGATCAGCCCCTCAAGGGCCTGCGCGTTTCCGCTTGTCTGCACGTGACCAGCGAAACCGCGAACCTCATGATTGCTCTGCGCGACGGTGGCGCCGATGCCGTGCTTTGCGCTTCCAACCCGCTCTCCACCCAGGATGAAGTCGCGGCATCTCTCAATCGTGACTACAACATCCCCACTTTCGCCATCAAAGGCGAAGACAACGTTACCTATTACTCGCACCTGCGCGCCGCTTTGGAGCACAAGCCGCAATTCACCATGGACGACGGCGCTGACCTCGTCACCATGCTGTTGACGAAGCGCACCGACCTCGTTCCGGAAGTCATTGCAGGCACCGAAGAAACCACCACCGGCGTGATTCGCCTGCGCGCCATGGCCAAGGACGGAACCCTGAAGTACCCCATCATTGCCGTCAACGACGCCATGACCAAGCACTTCTTTGACAATCGCTACGGCACCGGCCAATCGACGATCGACGGCGTGATCCGCGCCACTAACGTGCTCATCGCCGGCCTCAAAGTCGTCATCGCCGGCTACGGATGGTGCGGCCGCGGCGTGGCCATGCGCGCCAAAGGCCTGGGTGCTGACGTCATCATTACGGAAATTGATCCGGTGAAGGGCATCGAAGCTGTGATGGACGGCTTCCGCGTGATGCCCATGGTCGATGCGGTGAAAGAGGGCGACATTTTTATCACCGTCACCGGCAACAAGAGCGTCCTTCGCGCCGAGCATTTCGAACACATGAAGGGCGGCGCCATCATCTGCAACTCCGGCCACTTCAACGTCGAAATCGATATCCCCGCGCTGGAAAAAATGTCCGGCGCCAAGCGCGAAGTTCGTCCGCTCGTCGACGAATACAAATTGAAGGATGGCCGCAAGGTCTATCTGCTCGGGGAAGGCCGCCTCGTCAATCTCGCCACCGCCGAGGGCCATCCCGCCGCCGTGATGGACATGAGCTTCGCCAACCAGGCGCTATCGGCGGAGTATCTGCGCGCGAATTACAAAAATCTCAAGCCGCAGGTCTACGTCGTCCCGGAAAATTTGGACAAGGAAATCGCTCGCCTCAAGCTCGAATCCATGGGCCACCGGCTCGATAAGCTGACGCCAGAGCAGGAACACTACCTCGCGTCCTGGCAGGAAGGCACCTAATTTGGAGTGCGGCGGCTTGCCGCCGCTTTTCCTACAACTGTCACTTCTTCTTGATTTGATAGTCGGTGAACTGCAGCTCCATCTTGTGGGTCGCCCCATTCACCGTAGCATCGGCCCCTAGCTTGGCCGGGACCTGAAATCCTTCCACCTCTTTGTAATCGATCCGCATGGACAATTGATAAGACTCCGTCCCGGAGCCGGATTGGTAATTCGCCTGATATCCCGTGACCAGGAATCCCTTCGGCGTGCTCGTCACCTGGGGTTTGACCGAAGCGTTGAATTCCGGCCCGCTCACCTTCAACTCGACGACCGCAAAATCTTTTTTCATGATTGTCACAATATCGAACTGCCCTTCCTTGTAGGACAACCGGTACTGTTCGCCCTGTTCCTGCAGCTCGTAGGCGCTCTCCACTTCGGGGAAGGGAGAGGTGAACAGAAAGGGAGCCAAAGTCTGCGAAAAGCCGGAGAGTACTTGTTCCACTCCGCTGATGGTCTGGTTCATGCCTTCGATCGAGGCTAGGTCCGTGGACGTATTGTCGTTCTGGTGCGTCACCTTGGCCGCGCCCTTCTGGTCCAGGGACAGCCAGAAGTGAATCCCGTTCAAAATCTTGAGGGCCGGATGGTCTGGCGCAATGTCTGTCTTTAGCTCTTCCTTGAGTGTCGCGTTCCAGTTCGGGACTACCGCGCTTTGCATTTCGAGGAGTCCCTGGCTCGGCAAATTGTAGTAAGCGCGCTTTGCCTGCCGGATAATTTCTTGCTTGTCCGCGCTGCTTCCTGGGGGCGCCAGAAGGCCGCAGACTAGCAGGAGTACCATCCAAATCTTGAACTCTCTTGATCGTTTCATCTTTCCCCCAAGAACTTTCTTTTAGCTTCTACCATCTTATTTCCATGCTCGGGATTCAGGGCGCATTGTTCCAGCTCCGTTGTACAATGGGCAACTCGCAGTCAGGCCCGCGCGAATTTGGGTTTCGGCTGTGGCGACGAAATTCATTGAAATGTGGACTTGGCTGCTCCTGGCTCTTGATACCGCTCAGTTGCGCGGCGCCTCCTACGGCGACGTCCGCGTGATGCATTTGCGTCAACGCGACCTGACCACAAAAAACGGCCAAGTCGGCACGCTGTCCCAGAGCGAATCCATCGGCATCGGGATTCGCGCCCTCGCCAATGGTGCCTGGGGCTTCGCTTCCACCGATCGCTTAACGAAGCAGGGTGTCGCGGCTTGCGCTGCGCAAGCCGTCGCCATTGCCAAAGCTTCCGCACTCGCGAAGCGAGCCGATGTTGTTCTGGCTCCGGAACAGGCCTACGTCGATAGCTGGCAGAGCCCGTTTCGAAAAGACCCTTTCGAAATCCCGCTGGAAAAGCAGCTTGCGCTTCTGCTCGCCGCGGATGATGCCATGCGCCGCGTCAAGGGCGTCACGCTCACCGAAACGGACATGCAATTTCGCAAGATCGATTCCTGGTTCGCCTCCAGCATCGGTTCGCGCATTCATCAGCGCAAAGTTATCTCCGGCTGCGGCATCGCCGCCACCTCCTTTCAAGGCGAGGAAATCCAGAAACGTTCCTATCCCAACAGTTTCGGCGGACAACACTCGCTGCAAGGCTACGAACTCATCGAATCGCTCGATTTGCTTCGAAACGCGCCGATCATCGCGGAAGAGGCCGCCGCGCTTCACTCCGCCTCGCAGTGTCCCGAAAAAACCGGCACGCTGATCCTCGGCGGCAGCCAGCTTGGCCTTCAAATTCACGAATCCATCGGCCATCCCATCGAGCTGGACCGCGTCCTCGGCCAGGAAGCCAATTTCGCCGGCACCAGTTTCTTGACCCTCGACCAGCTGAACAAGCTGAAATATGCTTCCAGCATCGTCAATGTCGTCGCCGACGCGCGCCTCGATCACGGGCCCGGCCTCGGCACCTTTGCCTACGACGACGAAGGTGTTCCCGCGCAGTGCACCGACATCATCAAGGACGGCCAATTCCGCGGCTATCTTTCGAATCGCGAAACCGCGCACCTCGTCGGCCTGAATCGATCTTCCGGCACCATGCGCACCGAAAGCTGGAACCGCCTCCCCATCATTCGAATGACCAACGTCAGCCTGCTCCCCGGCGCCTGGGATTTTGACAATTTGATCGCCGACACTCCCGATGGCATCCTCATGGAAACCAATCGTTCCTGGTCCATCGACGACCGCCGCTACCAGTTCCAGTTTTCCACCGAAATCGGCTGGGAAATCAAAGGCGGCAAAAAAGTCCGCATGCTGAAAAACCCTAGCTACAGCGGCATCACCACCGAGTTCTGGAATTCCTGCGACGCCATCTGCAAGCTCGATCACTGGAATCTCTGGGGAACGCCCAACTGCGGCAAAGGCCAGCCCATGCAGACCATGGGCACCGGCCACGGCGCGTCACCCGCGCGCTTTCGAAACGTCCGCATCGGAACGGCATTCTCGAACCAATGACGCCATCATCCAAACCGAAGAAATCATCTTCAGGAAAGAGCGCGCGAGCCGCGGAGCTTCTCCCCGAGCGCGAGCTTCATCGAATAGTCGCTACCGTTCTCCGCTTGGCTCGCTCCACCGGTGCTGAAGAAACCGAAGTCCACGTAGATGAAGTCGCCGACAACTTGACGCGCTTCGCCAATAACGGCATTCATCAAAACGTCGCCGAGCAAGGCCTAACCGTTTCGGTCCGCACAGTCGTCGACGGCCGCACCGCCCGCGCCACCACCAATCGCATCGAAGAAGACTCACTTCGCGCCACCATCGAAGCTTCTCTTGCTCTGGCGCACAGCCAGCCCAAGGATCCTCGCGTCCTCCCCATGCTGCCCAAGCAGCGCTATCGCAGCGTGAACCGTTTCGTAAAACAGACCGCCGCCCTCACCGCCGAAGAGCGCGCCCGCGCCGTCCGCTTGGCTTGCGACCTCGCCATCAAGAAAGGCCAGGTTGCCGCCGGCATTTTCGCCAGCGGCCAGAGCCAGTCCGCCATCGGCAATTCCCGCGGCCTTTTCGCCGCCTATCGCGAAACGCACGCGGAATTCTCCATCACCATGCAGGAAGCTGCCGCCGCCAGCTGGGCCAAGGCCAATTCCGCCGATGTCCGCGCGTTCGAACCGCAAAAACTCGCCGCCCGCGCCAGCGACAAAGCCCATCTCGCCGTCAACGCCCGCGAACTCCCTCCCGGCCGCTACACCGTTATCCTCGAGCCCGCCGCCGTCCTCGATCTCGTCGGCTTCCTCTTCTACGATTTCGCCGCCACCGCCCTCGAAGACAAGCGCTCCTGCCTCAACGACCGCATGGGCACTCCGCTCTTCGGGAAAAATATCACCATCGCCGACGACGCCTATCACCCGCTGCAGCAGGGCGCTCCGTTCGACGGCGAAGGCCTGCCCCGCCAGCGCGTCTTGCTGGTCGATCGCGGCATCCCCAGAAATCTCGTCTATTCGCGAGCCGCCGCCAAAGCCGCGCGAAAAACTCCCACCGGCCACGGATTCGCTCTCCCCAACGAATACGGCGAAGCTCCCATGAATCTCGTCTTCACCGGCGGTGATTCCTCGCTCGAAAAAATGATCGCCTCCACCGGTCGCGGCCTCCTGGTCACCCGCCTCTGGTACATCCGCGAAGTCGACCCCTACGAAAAAGTCATGACCGGCATGACCCGCGACGGCCTCTTCCTCGTCGAAAACGGCCGCGTCACCACCGCCGTCCGCAACTTTCGCTTCAACCAGTCGCTCATTGAAATGCTCAGTAATGTCGAGCTCCTCGGTCCCGCCGTCCGCGCCACCGGCGAAGAAGCCTTCGAAATGGTCGTCCCCGCCATGAAAGTCCACAATTTCCATTTCTCCGAAGTCACCAAGTTCTAGCCCGGTTTCTCCCGCGCGAGCAGACCAGTGGGATTGCAACCGCATCCAGAAGGGGTAATGGGTCACCTTCCGATAATCCGCACGACTTACCAGGCAGTGGCGCGTGGTCTGCTAGTGTTGAGAACTGCTCTTACGCGGATTTTGCGTCGCTAATCAACAGTGGGCGGGTGAAGGACGACGGGACAGAGCCGATCTAATCTTCCTGACGATGACCCCGCCAATGACAAATGCGGCTATGAGGCCAAGCAATATGTCCGGCCGAGTGAGAACGCGCCCTGGTCGGTTTACGATTATTGCCACTAGACGTAGCCCCAAGAAGCTGAGCCCAAGCATCATCGTGGCAAGCATCTCTCTGGCCTTTGCCACCACAGCGACGATGCAGCCGATGATGACCGGCGCGATGATCCATCCGATCTCAATAGCTAGCGGAACCCAAAACATCCACAGCTCATAAACATTTTTGTGGTCGTAGTTCGGGTAAACCGGGAATATACGGAGCACTGCCACGATTATTTTCTCGGGCAGAATGAAGCCGAATGGCAGCAGCAGATGGCCTAATAGCACGGCTCCAGCTATCGTCCACGGTGCAGAGCGAAATCCGCTGAGGATAAGATGTCCAATGGTCTTCACACTTTGCCGCCAATACCAGCGGCGGGCGAAGGCTACCTCCGATTTCAACGCAAGGTCTGAGAACTCCTCAAGCAGGTCTCCGGGGATTGATTCTGCTTGTTCGTAGGGTGTGAACAGATTCACGAGCCAAACAGCTAGTCGCGGAGGCTGAACGACAGAGGGTTTCGTCATCAGGAATATCTCCTGACAAGATCGAGCCCTTCCGTCATGCTTCCGAGTGCACGGCGCGTGCGATTCACGGCAGCAACTCCCTTAGCGGTGACATGGAAGAATCGTTTCGACCTTCCTCCCCGTTCGGGCGTCGGGTCACCAAGGTGAGACTTGACGTAGCCTTTCGTTTCCAGACGATCGAGAGTGGCATAAATGGCGCCGATGGAAACCTCGCGGTCCGTGCGTGCTTCGATCTCCCGCCGTACGGTGACTCCATAGGCTTGATCCGCTAGACGCAATAGCGCTAGGACGACAATGTGTTCAAACTCGCCGAGAAAATCGCGATTTGACATTAGCTATACAATATAGAGGAAATATCTTATGGTCAAGCCGT
>Ga0207146_10250_pt1 | contig 13590 bp, 12 predicted proteins | sample Alteio_BWMinHeat_36_FD_153539 | JGI IMG/M metagenome (GOLD analysis project Ga0207146, IMG submission 153539) | Enriched cells from forest soil in Barre Woods Harvard Forest LTER site, Petersham, Massachusetts, United States -... | ecosystem: Environmental > Terrestrial > Soil > Temperate forest >...
TTTTTCTCGCCCTGACAAATTGAAGGACCCATTTGAAGGACGCTTTTCGCCCGGGAATTTGCGAGAGCGCTCGAGATCCGACGAAGCCTTTCGGCAGGCTTACAATATTGATGATCGCGATACTCGACACTATCCCGAACTTCACAGAAAGCTCGTTTTCATCTCATGCTGGCACCGCAACAGGCGAGAATCCTTTGAGATGTGGCAGGCATACACGTCTTCATCCGATAGCGTCGTTATTGCTAGCTCCGCTAAAGCGCTTCGCAGATTTTGCCCGAAGAATTGGTGAATACGCGGTTAAGTACGTGCCGCTTGATTTTCGTCGAACTGAGTTCTCTCACAACGCTTTATTCTATTACAAGCCGTCAGTTACAGTTTCGAACGCGAGAACGCCACATGGGAAACAAAGTTGAAGGTCGAAGAAGCACTTCGTCGGTATTTGCCCTGCAAAAGGCGCGAAGACTCTGAGCTGCAGTTTTAAGTGAGTGATCATTTTGAAACGACAATTGGCTCGAGATCTCGCATGAAGGCTACGTGCTGGTTATGCATCGCGATTTCATTTTCTGAATTGATTGTGACGCGTTAAGTACGGCCGGTAAATTTTAGAAATGTTACCAAACTACGACGATTTCTTGATCAAGCGCTTTGAGCCGCCTGATAAGGTGCGCATATTCGAAAAAGGAAAATTCGAATTGGGTTGAAAATGGTCGGCGCACGTGGGGGCGGGCGACTGGCGCCGCTTTTTGTGAAGTGGAACATGTCGGCATGGTTATGTCCGGTTGCGCCGCCTGCCAGATGAAGGACGGGCGCTACTACGAGATGCGGGCGGGCGACTTGTTTTACATCGGCCCGGGCCACGACAGCTGGGTCGTGGGCGATGAGGCGTACGTGTCGCTGCATTTTCTGGGCGCGGAACATTACGCGCGGCATTGAGCAGCAGGCGTTGAATCTGTGAATTGCAGCCGAGCTTTCAGCTCTGAGTTTGCCGTTCAGGGGTAGACAAATCTTGTGAACAGCGGCGTCTTATGACTGTATGTTAGGAGGTCCCTTCTTGCGCAGTTGTCTTGCTGCGCTCGCGATCGCCTTGCTCGGATGCAACCGCGCTCCACTCACTCTTGACGACGTGATTGAGCGAAACACGAAAGCAATGGGTGGCCGTGCCGCGATCGAGGCGGTGAAGTCGATCCGGTTCGATCTGCACATTGTCGATCCTGGTTTTGAAGTGGACGGCACGTATCGCGCTGCACGTCCGGGCCGGATGCGGATCGACGCCATGATGGACGGCAAGCACGTTTTTACAGAAGCCTTTGACGGCCAACATGGATGGGAGTGGGCGGGTAAAGACAACCAAGCGGCCGCGTCAGACAAAGCGACCGCGGCGCTTCGCCATGGCGTAGAACTTCCCGGAAAGCTCTTTGGCTTACACGAGCTCAAGGAACGGGGTCATCGCCTCGAGTTGGTCGGACGAGAGAAAGTGGATGGCACTAATTACCATGTGCTTCGGCTCACAATGGACGATGGATACACCACTACTCTTTATGTCGATCCCCAAAGCTGGTTGATCACACGACGCCGAGATTTTCGGCCACTGCACGTCGATATCGATCCAACGCCCACCACAATCGAGCAACGCAGCTCGGACTTCCGGGAGATCTCCGGCGTGCAATTCGCCTTCACCAGTACGGAGATTGATCTTAAAACCGGCAAAGTGCTCGAAAGCGCGAAGGTTAACAAAATCGAAGTAAATCCCTCGATCAATCAGTCGATTTTCGATAAACTGTAAGCCCCCCTGAGCAATTGCCTGTCGCCGCGGCGACACGGACTCGTCTTATGGCGAGCTCGGACTTCTTCGATGAGCGCGCAGATGCGTATGGCGTGCCGCCTGCTGCAAATTGACAAACCAACAATAAGAGGGAGAGGAACGGGTTTCATTATGGGGGCGAGGTCGGCGACGTTTTCAAAGTCAAGATCGGTGAAAAACAAAGGGGGCTCGGATAGTCCGAACTTGTCGCGTCGTTGTGCTCGGCGCTGCGCCAGTGTGGCGGCGTGGCTTTTGTTTGGCGGCGGATCTTTTTCACTCACGGCCGCAACATTGCCAGCTGGTTTCACCGAATCACAATGGGGCTCGGACATGTCGGGTGCGCCTACGGCGATGGCTTTTTCGCCTGATGGGCGTTTGTTCGTCTGTTTGCAAGATGGGCACCTGCGGGTGATCGACAAGAATGGCGTATTACTGGCGAGCTCGTTCGTAACGCTAACGGTCGATCCGAACGGCGAGCGCGGTCTTCTAGGCGTGGCATTCGATCCGAGTTTCGCGAGCAACCATTACGTTTACGTCTATCACACGGTACCTGGCTCACCGGCGCATAATCGCATAAGCCGGTTTACAGCGAACGGCGATGTCGCCGTGGCCAACAGCGAGTTCGTCGTCGTCGATCTCGACAACCTGAGCAGCGCCACCAACCACAATGGCGGGGCCATCCACTTCGGGCCGGACGGCAAGCTTTACGTCGGCGTCGGTGAAAATGCGAACGGCGCAAACTCGCAATGCTTGAGCAATCGTTTGGGCAAAATGCTGCGCATCAATTCCGACGGCACCATCCCGTCGGATAATCCCGCATCGTTTCCCGGAATCACCGGCTCGACTTCCGGCGCGAATCGAGCGATTTGGGCAGTTGGTTTGCGCAACCCATTCACGTTCGCCTTTCAACCTGGAACAACTCGCCTGTTCATCAACGACGTTGGTCAAAGCACGTGGGAGGAAATTAATGATGGTATTGCCAGATCGAACTATGGCTGGCCGGCGGCAGAAGGCCCTGCCTCCCCGCCGAATCCAAATTTCCGGGACCCGATCTTTTACTATGGGCACGGGTCGAGTAGCACGACTGGCTGCGCTATTGTCGGCGGAGCGTTTTACAATCCGGTAGTCCTGCAATTTCCGAGCAGTTTCGTTGGGAAGTATTTCTTCGCCGACTTATGCAGTGGTTGGATCCGTGTGTTGAATCCTTCCAACAATACGGCGAGTGATTTTGCCAGCGGAATTTCCAGCCCGGTCGATCTGCACATCGGAGCGGACGGCGCGCTTTATTATCTGACGCACGGCGGCCAGGTTTTTCGCGTTCAGGCGACGCCGTCGCAGGCGATCAACATATCGACGCGCGCGCGTGTGGAAACGGGCGACAACGTCTTGATTGGCGGATTTATTATCACAGGAAGCGCTGCAAAGAAGGTCATCATTCGGGCGATTGGGCCGTCACTCTCGCAACATGGACTAAGCGATGTGCTGGCTGATCCGACGCTTGAATTGCATGATGGCAACGGCGCATTGCTTCAATCGAATGACAATTGGCAGGACGATCCCAGCCAGGCCTCGCAGATCAGCGCCAGCGGCCTAGCCCCGTCGAGCAATCTCGAGTCGGCGATCATCGCCACCCTGCAACCGGGCAACTACACGGCCATCGTGCGAGGAAAGAATTCCGGGCAGGGCATTGCTTTGGCTGAGATCTACGACCTCGATCCGGCCGCCAATTCGCAACTGGGAAACATCAGTGGCCGCGCTTACGTGCAAGCGAACAGCGATGTGATGATCGGCGGATTCATCATCGGCAATAACATCGGTGCCACCGACGTCATCATCCGCGCAATTGGGCCGTCGCTCTCACAGCACGGATTGAGCAACGTCCTGGCGGATCCAACCCTGGAATTGCACGATGGCAACGGCGCATTGGTTCAATCGAACGACAACTGGCAGGACGACCCCGATCAAGCTGCGCGGATCAGCGCCGCCAATCTCGCACCATCCAATTCACTGGAGTCAGCCATTTGGGCGAGTCTCGCGCCTGCCAATTACACAGCGATCGTGAGAGGGAAGAACAACGGAGTCGGCATCAGCCTCGTCGAAGTTTACACCTTTCCATAGTCGCTCGGCTTAATCTGAACAAGCCACAAGATCGACAATTACCTTTCTTTGTCTGGCGTCCGCGCGGATGATCTTCGTCTTTGCCCACTTCATCCGTTATTCGCATTGCAGCTGACTATTGAAGAGCCGAGGTTTTTCTGACAAATTCCCGCCACATTGTGCAAAATTACATTTCAGGATTGATAGCCGAGGTGAGGGCGAAGAACCCCGGGGAACAGGAATTCCACCAAGCGGTCCAGGAAGTGGTCGAATCGCTCACCCTCGTAATGGATCGACATCCGGAGTATCGGAGAGCGAAAATTCTCGAGCGAATTATCGAGCCGGAGCGCGTGATCATGTTCCGAGTACCGTGGCAGGACGATGCGGGAGAACTTCACGTCAACCGCGGATTCCGCATTCAGATGAACAGCGCAATCGGGCCGTACAAAGGCGGGTTGCGATTCCATCCGACCGTCAATCTTGGCATTCTCAAGTTTCTTGCTTTTGAGCAGGTGTTCAAAAACGCACTCACGACGTTGCCGATGGGCGGAGGGAAGGGTGGCTCCGATTTCGATCCAAAAGGCAAAAGCGATCTGGAAGTGACGCGTTTTTGTCAGGCGTTCATGTGCGAACTCTTTCGGCACATCGGCCCGAACACGGATGTGCCTGCGGGCGACATTGGTGTCGGCGCGCGCGAGATCGGATTTTTGTTCGGGATGTACAAGAAACTGAAAAACGAGTTCACCGGTGTTTTCACCGGTAAAGGTCCCACCTGGGGTGGCTCCGTCATTCGACCTGAGGCGACCGGATACGGCGCAGTTTATTTTGCGGAGGAAATGCTAAAGACGCGTAAAGAAGATCTCATGGGAAAGACATGCCTGGTTTCTGGGAGCGGAAATGTCGCGCAATACACGGTCGAGAAACTCATCGCGCTCGGCGCGAAGCCAGTGACGCTCTCCGATTCGACCGGGTATATCTATGATGAGGCTGGGATCACTCGCGAAAAGCTCGCGTTTATCATGGATCTGAAGAATGTCCGGCGCGGCCGGGTCGCCGAATACGCAGAAAAGTTCAAGAGCGCGACCCACACGGCGACGGATCCGAAGCTCGATCACAATCCGCTTTGGGATCACAAGGCGCAGTGCGCATTCCCGAGCGCGACCCAGAACGAGATCAACGCAAAAGACGCAGCGAACTTGTTGAAGAACGGCGTCTATGTCGTTTCCGAAGGCGCGAACATGCCGACCACCATCGACGGCATTCGTCAATTTCTCGACGCGAGGATTCTCTTCGGGCCCGGCAAGGCCGCGAACGCGGGCGGTGTCGCGACATCGGGATTGGAGATGGCGCAGAACAGCATGCGTATTTCATGGACACGCGAGGAAGTAGACAATCGTCTTTACAACATCATGAAGACAATCCACGAAGTTTGTTACCGGACCGCGGAAAAGTACGGCACGCCCGGCAACTACGTGAACGGCGCGAACATCGCAGGCTTCGTGAAGGTCGCCAACGCGATGATGGACCAGGGGCTGGTATAATCCGGCCTGATACCCCGCCGGCACTGAGATCGACAATTGCGATCCAGGAAGTTCAAACGGCCACCGGAGTCAAGGCCACCTCCGATGCTTTACTGGATCGCTTTGGTTCGCTGGATGGCTATGTTCGACAGCAACTATGAAGATCCAATTCTATCTTGCGCTAGCAATCACTTCCGCCGTTGCGTTTGCTCAGGCAGCTCCGCCAACGGATGCATCTATCAAGCAGACGTTAACCGTCATGCATGTTGAGAAAATGCTTGATCAAATGTTTCTGCAAATGGACGCAGCTATGAAAGCTGGAATGGAACAAGGCCTCCAACAATCACTGCATGGTCACGAGCTTAACGCTGCACAAAAGGCCGCGATCGAAAAATTCAAGGAAAGGTTAAGTGCGACCATGAAGGACGACCTTTCTTTTGCGAAGATGCAAGACATCTATCTCCAGGCGTATCGCGAAACATTCACGCAAGAAGAAGTAAACAGCATCACCGCATTCTACAGCTCTCCGGTGGGCAAAACAGTTGTGGAGAAGATTCCCGTCGCCATGCAGAGAGCCGGCGCACTCATGCAGGAACGCATCGCCCCAATGATTCAGAAAATGCAAACTATGCAGGAAGAGTTTGTGAAAGACCTGAGTCAGACCAAATAGCCATCGTCTAACCGTGAGCACCTATCCGAAAAGCCCGAGAGAGATGACCAGCGGCATGATGTATTTCCCGCGGATGTTGGACAAGATTCGGCTGCACGCGCGCCGCGCGCTGGGCGAAGATTATCACGCCAATCTCGGCCACCGGAAAGCCGCCGACGGCGCGTGCTGCAATTGTTTGCGCGTGAACTATGCCGACCTTCGCGAGCGCGTGCTACAAGGGGGAAGCGATGAAGAGATTCTTGAGTGGTGTTTCGAAAAAGGCCGGCGACTGAACCAGGGCGACATCGTGGTTTGGAATGGCTTCGCCTCGAAACTCGGCTGGCGGGATTTCGCGACACCAACGCTCGCGCGCCAGAAACAGAAACATGGAATTAGCGATCGCGCCGACATCGCCACGATCCCGGACTTACTCGACTTCGACGAAGGAAGAAAAAGCTAAAGCGCGGATCGCGCGGATGACGCAGATGCGCTTTAGCAATTTATCATGATTGTTTTCGAATCTGCGGAAATCTGTGTAATCTGCGGATACGGATGAAACGATCTTATTCCATCGGGATTTTGATCGTCCTCCGTTTTTGCACGCCGAACTGTGACGCACAACAGACAACGCCGGCGCCAACATCGGCACCAATTGACACTACTGCTCGAACTTCGCCATCGCCGGTCTCGACGCCGATTGTATTCTCAGAGCAAACGCTGGCTGATTTGAAACGGTTGCAGCAAGCGGCATTGAACAGCGATTATGCCTATCGGCAGGTGGCGCATCTGGCGAATAACATCGGGCCGCGCTTGAGCGGATCGGCGCAGGCGGCGAAAGCAATCGAGCACGTCGCGGGTGAATTGAAAGCGATCGGCTGCGAAGTGCGGCTGGAGAAAGTGATGGTGCCGCACTGGGTGCGTGGCGAAGAAAGAGCTGCGCTCGTCCAATTTCCCGGCATGGCGGAGAAGACAACGCAGAAAATTGTGCTCTGCGCGCTCGGCGCGAGTGTCGCGACGCCGCCCGAAGGAATAACTGCGGACGTGGTCGCTGTGAAAAATTTCGAGGAGCTGAAATCGTTGTCCCGCGAAAAAGTGGCGGGCAAGATCGTGCTGTTCAATTATCCATTCGATAAACAAATGGCAGCCGAAGGTCGCGGGGGCGAAGCATACGGCGAAGCAGTCGTTTATCGAAGCGATGGGCCGAGCGCAGCGGCGCGACAAGGCGCGGTGGCCTGTTTGATTTGCTCTGTCGGCGGCGCGGATTATCGAATCCCGCACACCGGCCAGACAAAATACGCGGATGATGCGCCGAAAATTCCGGCGGGCGCAGTGACGGCGGAAGATGCGGATCTGATTGTCGATCTTGTCCGTCAGGGAGCGGTGAAGATGAAATTGGTCCTGACGCCGCAGCAATTACCAGACGTCGAAAGCGCGAACGTGATCGGCGACATCAAAGGCACGGAACATCCCGAGCAAGTGATCATCATTTCCGGCCATCTCGATTCGTGGGATCTGGGAACCGGCGCGATCGATGACGGCGCGGGCGTCGCTGTATCAATGGAAGCGGCGAACCTTGTTCAAAGACTTCATCTCAAACCGAAGCGAACGATTCGGGTGATCGCGTGGATGAACGAAGAGAACGGTCTCGCTGGTTCCAAACAGTACGCGAAAGATCACGAAAAAGATTGGGCAAACCACTTTGCGGCAATGGAGACCGATAGTGGGGCTGATCATCCACTCGGTCTCAACATCAAAGGTAATCCGGAAGTGAAAAAGATGTTCGCGCCGGTGGCTGCAATTTTGCAGGAGTCCGGCGCTGGCATGCTTAATCTTGTCGAACATTGCGGCGCCGACATTGAGCCGATGGAAAAGGCCGGCGTGCCCGCGTTCAGTCCAATTCAAGACAGCCGGTTTTATTTCAATTATCATCACACCCCGGCTGATACACTCGACAAAATCGTGCCGAAAGAATTGGCGCAAAATTCGGTCGTGGTCGTGGTCGCGGCCTACGCGCTCGCGAATATGGAGCAACCGCTCCCGCGCTGAAGCGGAAGTGAATGGTGACAGGTGACCAGTGAATAATCTCGGCGGTCATCCGCTTTCGACAAGGCTACAGCGCAATAACCAGCCCGCCGCTCGGATTTCGGTCAGCCCGCGCCGGCGCGGCTTACGTTCGCGTTCGTTCGCTCGCAGAAACGGAAAGTTGCGTTCGGCCTTGCTTTCTTTTGATTTCATTTACTCAATTTACGAACGTAACAGAATGCGCGATCGGACGTCTGAGTAGTGTACGCGTCTTGCTTTCGGTGTCTCACCGAAACAATGATGAAAAACGGAATCGCGTGTCTTGCTTTGAAAGCGGGACTGAGTTTATTTCCTGTTGACGTGCGTTGCTCGCGCACAGGCCCCGCCGATGACAGGCGCATCGATCGAACATGTCCCCTTCCGTGAAAAAAAAGTCCTTTTCTCAATCTGGTTTCTTTGATCTACGCGTTTTAGTCGCTTCGGTCATTTCCCTGCCGAGCGCGTTCTTGGTGCTCGTTGCGCTCGGGGCTTTTCCAGATACATCGCTCTTGGCACAGGCTGCCGTGCAAAATCAAAATGCCGGTGTGTCGGCCGTATACAAAGCACGGGCGGGCCAACACGGTACGCGAGGTGAGCCGAACCTGTCGGGCGCGGAAGCGGGCGCGACCCATTCGCAAGGCATGGAGGGGGTCCCACCAGTGGCAGCAATGGCCCCGACTCGCAGCAGCTTTATGGCTACTTGGGAGCCGGTCAGCGGAGCGATCGGCTACCGGCTCGACGTCTCCACCAACAGCTTGTTTAGCAGCTACGTGAGCGGACACCAGGATCTAGACGTAGGCAACGTGACTAGCCGCATCATCGGCGGGTTGAGTTCCGGCACGACCTATTACTATCGAGTGCGGGCTTACAATGCGCTCGGCGCAGGTGGCGATTCGAACGCAATGTCTGCCACAACGACTACTAGTTCCGGACTGGTTATCAATCCAACATTCGATAGTTCCATCCTCAACGACCCGAACTCGGCAGCGATCCAGGCGGCGATCAATCGGGCCATCGCGATATATCAATCACTGTTCAGCGACCCTATTACTATCTCTATTCTTTTCCGCTACTCGACCACCGAGCCTAACGGCCACCCCTTTCAATCAGGCGTTCTTTCCGTGAGCGATTTTGTGATCTATTCGATCCCGTGGGACACCTGCATCAATGCGCTGCGAGCAGATGCCAAGACAGCGAATGACACTACCGCGAACGCCAGTCTGCCACCCAACGCACTCTCCATGAATATTAGTGTTTCGGGTGCGAACGGCAGAGCCATTGGACAGGACACGCCTCCGGCCATGTTCGCGAACGGAACTGTGGGCAACGGCGGGCCGTACGACGGAATCGTTAGCCTAAATTCCAGCGTATCGTTTCAGTTTACTCGACCTCCCAGTCCCAGCAATTACGACGCGCAGCGATCAATCGAACATGAGATAGACGAGATCCTCGGTCTTGGATCGCGCTTGCCTGGTGGCGGCGATCTTCAGCCGCAAGATCTGTTCAGCTGGTCGGCTCCCGGAACCAGGAACCTTACGTCCAGCGGCTCGCGCTATTTTTCCATAAACAGCGGAAACACCAATATCGTCGGCTTCAATCAGGATCCGGGCGGCGATCTCGGGGATTGGTTGAGCGCCTCTTGCCCACAAGCAAATCCGTATGTGCAGAATGCCTTTGGTTGTATGGGTCAAATTTCCGATGTCACTGCCACTTCTCCAGAAGGCGTTAGCCTCGACGTCATCGGCTACGATCTGGTGAGTCTGCCCCCCTTGCCGGCTCATCTTGGTAACATCTCCACGCGCGCCTTCGTCCAGACAGGTGACAATATCGTGATCGGCGGATTTATTATTACGGGCAGCGGGCAGAAGAGAGTGATCGTGCGGGCGATTGGGCCCAGCCTGGTCAATCATGGCATTACTAATCCGCTGCAAAATCCGACGCTGGAGCTGCACGATCACACCGGCGCGGTAATCGCATCCAATGACAACTGGATGAATGCACCGAACAAGCAAGAGATCATCAACAGCGGCCTGGCCCCGAGTAACAACTTAGAGTCGGCGATCCTCACGAGCTTAAATCCGGGTGCGTACACAGCGATTGTGCGCGGGGTCAATAACGGGACCGGCATTGCGCTGGTGGAAGGCTACGATCTGGATCCCGCCGCTGCTTCCAAGCTTGGGAACATGTCGACCCGCGCATTGGTGCAGACCGGCGACAACGTCATGATCGGTGGCTTTATCGTGACCGGCAGCGGAGAGAAGAATGTAATCGTGCGCGCCATTGGGCCCAGCCTCGCCCAGCATGGGATTACCAATCCGCTGCAAGATCCGACCCTGGAGTTACATAATGGAAATGGCGCGCTCATCGCCTTTAACGACAACTGGAAAGACACACAGCAAGCGCAAATCCAAGCGACCGGCCTTGCGCCGACCAACGACAAGGAATCGGCCATCGTGCGGATGCTAGCGCCGGGACAGTACACCGCGATCGTGCGCGGCAAGAACAACACGATCGGCGTCGCCCTTGTCGAAGTTTACGGACTGAATTAGAAGCAGGTGGTTATTTTCGATGCCAGGCGAGGGTCACGTTTTTGATTCGCTCCTTGCAGCCATCCCGGACCAATGTAAACACCAGAGTGTTTTCGGCGCTGCGGGTGAAATGATAAAGGCTTGGGCCCTTGCAGCCTTTCGCGGTCTTGCCGCCCACTTCCTGGATTGTGACCGTGTCGCCGACTACTGTCAGATTGCCCCAAATGTGGCGCTTGGCAGAGACGACATGGAAGGTATTGTCGGCGTTGATCGTCCAGACGGTGCCGAGCGAATTGGTCCATGTGCCGACGAGGGCCCCTGAACCGGCGCGCGGATAGGTGGCGCAAGCATTGAGCAGGATCAAAACGACGCCGGCGAGAAAGGTCTGAAGAAGGCGTTGTGTTTTCATGTCGCCGATTGTGTCGGGCAAAAGCCAGAGGTTCAAGTGCAAAAGGCGCCGTCGTTTACCCATTGGGCGCTCGGAGCGAAGGCAACCGCTGAAACTGTGGCTCAGACAGCGCGGTTACTTCCGATGCCAGGCGAGCAGCACGTTTTTCTTGCGCAACTTGCAGGCATCGCTGACGAGCGTGAATTGTAAGCTGTCCTTGTCCGGGCGGGTGAAGGTGTAAACGCCGGGCCCGTTGCAGCCTTTTGGATTTAGGCCACCGGTTCGTTGGATCGTGGCGGTATTGCCGGAGACGGTGACTGTGCCCCACGCGTCGCGTTTGCCTTCGCGGTTAAGATCAACATCGAACGTGCTGTCGGCCCGGCAGGTCCAGACAGTGCCGAGCGAGTTGGTCACGTGCCGGTGAAGGCGGCCGGACCCGAGCGCGGATAATTGGCGCAGGCGTTGACCAGCATTAAAACAATGCCAGCGAGAAGGAGTTGAAGGTGGTTTTCATGCCGGCCATCCTGGGCGATAACCGGAGATTGATTCAAGCGGTTATTGAAGCGATCTACCTTTGATCGATGGGAGAACCGCGGAGGTTGAGAGCACGAGTTGTTGTAAGGAAGTCTTGTTTTGACAGCGCCAAGGAAGGCACGCTATACCCGAGGTCACATCGTGAAGGCTTTTCGGCGCTCGTTCTGTTTCTCGCTACCTCGGCTTTCGCTTCTTTGGTTTTGCCATCGTCTCGGAATTGTGATCGCGGCAGCAACCGGAATTCTGGGTGCCGCATCGTTCAGCCCGTTTCAGGCGCAGGAGTTCAAGCCGTTCGATCAGTTCTTGAATATTTCTACCCGCGTTCTGGTGGGCAGCGGCGACAATGTTGCCATCGCCGGGTTTGTCGTGACCGGCAGCAATCCGAAGAGAGTGATTATTCGCGCGATCGGTCCTTCACTGAGAAGCGCGGGAATTTCAAATGCCTTGCAGGACCCGATGCTCGAACTGCACGACCGCAGCGGCGCGCTCATCGCCAACAACGACAATTGGAAGGACGCACAGGAAGTCGAGATTCGGGCCAGCGGCTTGGCACCGGTGGATGACCGCGAGTCCGCTATCGTGCGAACTTTGTCGCCCGGAGCTTATACTGCAATTATGCGGGGAAAGGCAGGCGCGTCCGGAATCGGACTCGTAGAAGGCTACGATCTTGATTCCAGCACAGATTCGATTTTCGCTAATATCAGCACGCGCGGTTTTGTGGGCACGGGGGATAACGCGATGATCGGGGGTTTGATCGTGGGCGGCAACGGAGGCGGCGTCAACGTGGTGATCGCGCGCGCTCTTGGTCCTTCCTTGAGCAACGCCGGGGTGCAACATGCTTTGCAGGATCCAACCATCGAGCTGCGCGATGAAAACGGTGTCCTGATCGATTCCAACGATAACTGGAAGGATCGACAACAAGCTGTTATCGAAAGGGAAAATCTCGGTCCAGCCGATGATCGCGAGTCGGCCCTTCTCGACGTTCTACCCGCCGGCGCTTACACGGCGATTGTGCGCGGCAAGAATGACGCCACTGGCGTGGCTTTGGTGGAATTCTATGATATTCGCTAGGCGAAATTCGCTGCTCAGTTGTGCGTTTCAATTGTAGAGCGGGTGCTTCGCCTGCCAACCTTGAGCCGGTCGATCCGACGGGCAAGCGATGCGCTTGCCCTACAACGGCAACGCTGATTTTGCAGCGGCGGGCTGGAAACTCTTATTCGTCTTCACTCGTTCCTTTCAGAAGGCCGCCTTTACTCGCCTTCCGCCGTGCGTAAATTTGTACGGCTTTGATGCCTCTCTCTGAAACAGAAGTCCGCGCAGCATTGCGCGACGTGAAGTATCCCGGCTTCAGCCGAGATATTGTGTCGTTTGGCTTGGTCAAGTCGGTCAACATCGACAGTGGCGAAGTCAAAGTGCAACTCGCGCTGGCGACCAATGATCCAACGGTGCCGCAGACGATCAAGACCGATGCGGAAAAGGTTCTGCGCGCCATCGCCGGCGTTCAAAGCGCAAAAGTTTTGATCGACATCCACGCGCCGCCCGCCGGCGCAGGCGCGGGTGTCGACGCGATGCAACTCCCGGGCGTCAAGCACATCATCGCGGTGGCAAGCGGCAAGGGCGGAGTCGGCAAATCAACCGTGGCGGCCAATCTCGCGGTTGCCCTCGACCAAGCCAAAGCGCGCGTTGGACTCTGCGACTGCGACATTTATGGCCCGAGCATTTCGCTCATGTTCGGCACACGCGAACGGCCGATGGCGACGGAAGAAAACAAAATCGTTCCGATCGAGCAGTACAATTTGAAGCTCATGTCGATGGGCTTTCTACTCGATGACACGTCGCCGGCCATCTTGCGCGGCCCAATGGTCACGCGTTACACGCAACAATTTTTGCGGCAAGTCGAATGGGGCGAGCTCGATTATCTGGTTCTCGATCTTCCGCCGGGCACAGGCGACATCCAATTGACGATCGTGCAGACGGTCGCGCTTTCTGGCGCCATCATTGTTACCACGCCG
>Ga0207146_10252_pt1 | contig 13540 bp, 13 predicted proteins | sample Alteio_BWMinHeat_36_FD_153539 | JGI IMG/M metagenome (GOLD analysis project Ga0207146, IMG submission 153539) | Enriched cells from forest soil in Barre Woods Harvard Forest LTER site, Petersham, Massachusetts, United States -... | ecosystem: Environmental > Terrestrial > Soil > Temperate forest >...
GAAACCGCGGAGTACGCCGGAGACGCAGCCCGCGGAAACTACCCCCGTGGTTTTGTCGAAGAAGACTGCAGTGACCGTGCCCCCTTGGTTGTTCGAGACGTAGATCAGCCTCTCATCCGGGCTGAGCTCGACGTTGCTGGAATTCATGCCGGTCCCCAGGCTGCCGTCGTATCCGCCATAAACGATGGTGGGTTTCAATTTTCCGCTGGAGATGTCCGAGACTTCGATGGTGGTATATATCGCCTTGACCGGAACGTCGCCGAAGATGGCGTAGTGGCCGTCCCTGGTGATGTCCACGGCGGTGGGACGAAGATTGGTGTTGAACCCGGTGGAGTTTTGTTCATCGCCATTCGAAAGCGGGACACCGTGCGCGATGTTGAAAGACTGAATCGAACCGTCTCCGTAGGCCACCACCAGCTAGGAGGAAAAACGTGTACACAAGGAGGATAAAGCAAATGGAGGGGATTATGAGGCAGGTTTCAAAGTTGGTTTTGGTCGTTGTAGTGGTTGCGCTTTGCACTTCGGGCGCATTCGCTGCAAAGCATCTGATCACAAATGACGACGTGTTTTCCAGTAGCGGAGGCGCCAACACCGCGACCGTCTATTCCATCGGCGCTGGCGGGGGGTTGACCCTGGTAAAAACAATCGCCACAACCGGGTCGGGATCTGGTGGTGGCTTCTTCGCGGAAGCGCGCTCCAACGCGCTACGCAGTAAAACTCAGGCATGCGCCTATGTTTCGGATTCCAACCCGAACTTTACAACCAACACTGCTCCTGACGTTGCGGCAATCAATCTCAAGACGATGGCGCTGGTGGGCACCTTCGCCGCTGGCGCGACCGATAACGGAGGAAACTCCGGTGTCGGATTGGCCGACGCGGGTAAGTACCTCATCGCTACTTTCACCGGCAACTTCACCCTCAGCATCGGACCAACGATCGGGTCCTATAAGGTTTTGAAGGGCTGCAAACTGAAATATATCGGCTCGGTCGCGGCTTCGGGCATCAACGGCGGGCTTCCTGACGGCGCCAAAGTCACGCCGGACGGTAAGACCGCGGTCGTTGCGTACGCCGATGGCTCGGTCGGTTCCTACAGCATCAGTGCCGGCGGGGTGTTGGCTTTGATTGGCAACGAACTCACCACCACCGGGGCGGCTGCGGCTGGCGTGGACATCACCGCAGACGGCAAGTGGGCCATCTTTGGCGATGCTTCTGGTATACCCTCGATCGATGTTGCTCCTGTCTCCGGTACGGGTGTGCTTGGGGCAACGGTCAACTACATGTATGTGGACCAGGGCGCCAATAGCAACAACGTCTTACTCAGCCCGGACGAATCGGTTGTCTTCGTAACCAACAACTCAACCGGTGGGATCGGTGCTGTTAAGTTCAACAAGACGACCGGCGTGCTCGATCCAAAACATTCGTGCAGCTCTGGCACCTTGAAAAACTTCTTTGGTACCTGGTTCTTCGATTCGGGCCTTGCTTTGGCAAACCCGACGGGCTCAGGCGGAGAAATATATGTCGCTGAGTTCGGTTTTCCATCCGGCATCGGCATCGTGAAATTTGCGCCGCATAAAACCGGGGAAGACGAATATTGCGATTTGACCGAAACCGCAGGTTCGCCTGTCTCCGATCCGGCGTCTAACGGATTGTCATCGATCAGCGTGGCTCCGCCACGACCGTTTGCACAATCGTTCTAGGAGTTTTGCAATCTGCAGTCAGTGGGCATGGCCCTTCGGGCCATGCCTTTTTTCAGCCCTTGAGGTGTCGGTACCGCCTACCCTTCCATGCCCAGTGGCTTTCAACCAAAGCTACACCGATTCTTGTGGAGTCACCGAACATGACAGAGCGCCGTCCGCTCGCGTTTCTCTCGTCGCTGGAGTCGGTGGCCTTTCGGGGCCTAGCCAATGGCTGTTCCGTGCGAAACAGCGTGAACTTTGCGGTTATGCTGCAAATACTTTCACGTTCTCAGAATTTTCTCTTGTCAATTCACATTTGATGAAACAGAACTAATAATTTTGTTGAAACCGGTGTCTGCTTCGTGATACCTTCCGCTCCCGTTATGTTTTGCATCACCGAAAGATTAGCAAGACAAACCAGGTCCAAAAAATGAGGAGAAACTACATGAGGGGATTTATGAAATTGACTTTCGCATTGGCCTTGGTCGCGCTCTGCGCGGCTAGCACATTCGCGGCAACCAAGTATGTGGTTACGAACGATGACAATCCCAGCGGCAACAGCGCCACTTTTTACACCGTCGGCGCCGGCGGCAAACTGACCCTCAAGAAGACTGTGCTCACCGGCGGCACGGGATTGGGTGGCGGATTTTTCGCAGACGCCAGAGTCAACGTATCACACAGCAAGACGCAACCCTGCGTCTATATCACCAACGCCGCTTCCAACAACGTTTCGGCAATCAACGAAAAGACTTTGAAGAACAATGGACCCTTCAATGCGGGCGCTAACGATCACGGCACCGCGGGCGGCATCAGTGTGATCTCGACGGCGAAATGGGTTTATGCCGGCTTCAGCGGCGCCTCCGGCGGCGACGGCACTGGCAGCATCGCGACCTACAAGGAACTGGCGGGTTGCAAGCTGAAGTACCTCAAATCGGTCCCGGCACATGGCTTGGGCCAGGGCATTTTCGGCGTCGGGCAACCGACCGGCATGGGCGTCACTCCAAATGGCAAGATTATGGTGGTGGGATATGATGACGGCTCCATCCAGTCCTTCAACATCGCTACCGGGGTACCGAAATCGATCGGCAAGGCAGTGAATACGACTGGGTTTGCCAGTGGCGATTACCCGGGAGCGGTGGATATAACTGCGGACGGCAAGTATGCGATCTTCGGTGACATTCCGACCACGACCACTTCCGGATCCGTTGTTGAGGTTGGTAAGATCTCCACTCTGAAGACCGGGAAAACCAAGGTTTTCGGTCCCATCCAAAGTGGCTTCAATTCCAACTCCCTCACCCTCAGCCCTGATGAGTCGCTGGTTTACATCGGCAACAACCAGGGCGGCACAATCACCGCAGCTGGATTCAACAAGATCACAGGCGCGGTCTCCACAAGCAAGTCCTGCATGTCTGCGACGCTGAAGAATTTCAACAGCACGTGGTTTTACGTTGGCGGCCTTAGCACTGAAAATACCCTGACCGGTAACGGCACGGCAGTGTATCTCGCTGAACTGGGCTTCGGGTCAGGCGCGGGAGTGGGCCAGGTCAATGTGAAAGCCAGCAAGTCTAGCTGCAGCTTGACCGAAGCGGCAAAATCGCCTTACGCCGGCTCCAGCGGCAGCTATGTGTTTTCGATTGGGTCATATCCTCCTCGCCCGTTCTGACCGCAGTAACAGATCGGACAAAGGAAACAGGGCACGACCATCGGCCGTGCCCTTCTTTGTGAGTCGATGAAATGACTTGTCTCTCGCGGATCGAAACCGGTCAGGGCCGGGACGAAGGAGACGGAACCAGTGTAGATTCATCCCCCGGCTTGCACGAACACGCTCCCAATTCCTGATTCGAACGCCAACTGGCTCCCATCTGGAGCCGCATGACAAGTTCGTCATAGTCGTCCCAGATTTCTGCAATCTTGCCGTCCCGGATCAGAAACATGAGCATCTCCAGGGCGTGAATTTTTCTCGGCATCGCTTCCGGCGCCGCGGTGTCGGCGAACAGACGCTCCTTGTACGATCCGCTGAAGGTCAACCGCATCGCGACTCGATCTCCTTGCACGATCGTGTCTTCAATCTTGAAATTAAGATCGGGCATCGACTTGCGCCATGAGAAGATCACTTTAGCCAGCGTTCCGGTTTCGAGAAACTTCTTTTGCCCGTGAAAAGTTATGAAGACCGGGTGCGTGAACATGGTCCCGACGGGACTGAGATCGCCAGTGTTCCACATTTCGACATACTTGCGCGGCATGGCGTCCATCGGCTGGTTTTCTGGAGGCTGGTTCGCTAGAGGCTGGTTTGCCTGCGGCCCACTAGCCGGTGGGGAGGTTGGAACCGCTTCCTCGACGTGCCCCGATGGCTGGGTCGCGGTTTGTGGCGGCTTAGGTTGAGAATCCGCCGCCGAAGGCGCTTGCGCTGCATCCTGCGCCAGCACAGAAGATTGCCCGAGCATGGTCAACCCCAGAACTGCAAGTGCCAGTTTCGCCAATTTCACGTTTTTCAAAGCCTCCTGAGACTAGTTGAGAATATCTCAATTTCGCTCCCTCCAGCTATGGATTACTGTGGACTTGTTCCGGGAAAGATGGCCGCCCCCGGGCGATGACAGGGATGCTCGCGGGAACGGGCTTACTATAGAATGTGAGTTCGTTTGGACGGAAACAACACCAACTCCACATCGGGCAAGAGGTATCGTGGCAAGTTTCTATGTAGAGAACTTTGGCTGCCGGGCAACGCAGGCCGATGGCGCCGCCGTCGAGCGCCAGTTCGAGGAGCGTGGTCTGTCGCGAGCGGACGGGCCGGAGCAGGCCGAGCTCGTCGTGTTGAACACCTGTACGGTGACGGCGGCGGCCGACCAGGATGCGCGTGCCGCCATCCGCCGCATCCGGCGCGTGAATCCCGGCTGCCAGATTGTGGTGACTGGATGTTACGCGCAGCGCGCTCCGGAAGAAGTTGCCGCCTTGCCCGGAGTCAGTCGAGTCATTGGCAATTCGCATAAACACCAACTGGCGGAGATCGTACTCCTGCCGGGCGCCCGCTCAGTGGTTCCGCTCAACGACGACTCTGCGATTTTTGTCTCCGACATCTTTGCCCACACCGAATTGCTGGCTGCGCCGGTCTTCGACGCTGCCCACCAACGCACCCGCCCAAATCTCAAAGTACAGGACGGCTGCGACAACCGCTGTTCCTTCTGCGTGATTCCCTCGGTGCGCGGGCAGAGCCGGTCTTTGCCGCTGAACCGTATCCTTCGCGAGGTACAGGCCCTGGTTGACTCGGGCTATCGCGAGGTGGTGATCTCGGGGATCAACCTGGGCCGCTGGGGGCGCGATCTCCCCATCCAATCAGCAACTGAGAACTGGGAACTGACCACTGACAACTGCTCTTCCGAATTACGACTCCGTGCACAACCGTTGCATTTCGAAGATCTCATCCGCGCCATCCTCTCGGAAACCTCGCTGGAGAAACTGCGCATTTCTTCGGTTGAGCCCATGGACTGGAGCGATGAACTGATTCGCATGATGGCGGGCTCTCCGCGCATCGCCAAGCATGCCCATGTGCCGCTGCAATCCGGCAGCGACCGCGTGCTGCGAGCCATGCACCGGAAATATCGTCCTTGGCACTACCGGGAAAAGGTCGAAAAGATTCGGGCGGCCATGCCTACCGCGGCCATCGGCGCCGACGTGATGGTGGGATTTCCCGGGGAGAGCGAATCCGATTTCGAAGAAACTCGGCTGCTGATCGAAGAACTGTCTTTTACCTACCTGCACGTATTCACCTATTCCCCGCGTCCGGGGACGCCCGCGGCGGCGATGCGAGATCAAGTCCCGGCGCAGGTCGCTCGCGAACGCAATCGGATCCTGCGTGAGCTGTCCGCGGAAAAAAAACTGGCTTTCATGCGGACGTTTGTCGGAACGACGGTAGACGCGATCAGCTTGAACGTTTTCGATGGCCAGTCGACCGAGGCGCTGACCGACAATTATCTGAAGCTGCGCCTGGCGGGCCATCATGAACCCAATCGCTGGCTACAAGCGCGGGTCGGGAACGTCGCCGATGGTGCCCTAGTGGCGACCCTGTAGCCGCGTCCTCTTTCTTCCTTGTGTACCTTCGCGTCCTTTGTGGTTAATGCATTTAAGGGCGCTAACCACAAAGGACACCAAGGAATGCGCCTGATTTGTAAAAAGACTGTCAAATCTGCGCTGGAAGCGTGTTTTACAAGCGTTTCAGTGCTATAGTTCCAACCCGCACTGAGTCTCGGGGATATTTGTCTCCTAACCAACGGATTTCTGAATTGAGGGGGCGGCAAAATGAGAAGCAAACAGTTTTTGGGTTTTGTGAGCAGGGGTTTCGCGGTCGTCGCAGTGAGTGTCATTCTCGCCAGTGGCGTTTGGGCAGCCAGTAAAGAGAAAGTGCTTTATGCGTTTACCGGAGCGAATAACGGGTTAAACCAGGCAGCCCTATTGGCGTTTGACAGTTCCGGCAATGCTTACGGCACGACCGCGGAAGGGGGCACGGCGGGTCTCGGCACCGTCTTCAAGCTGACGCCCCACTCGAACGGCAAGTGGACCGAGACCGTGCTGCACAACTTCTCGGGGGGCAGCGACGGAAAGGCGCCTCACGGCGGCGTCACACTGTACAAGGGGAGCCTCTACGGCACTGCGGTCGCTGGCGGCAGCGGCGGAGCCTGCACCGGCGACGGTTGCGGAACGGTTTTCAAGCTGACGCGCTCCGGTAGCAGCTTCAGCGTTTTATACAACTTTACGGGCGGCAAGGATGGTTTTGGTCCCGGCGGCGGCGTGGTCTTTGATAAGAAGGGCAATCTATACGGCACAACTCCGGACGGAGGCAAGGCGAACGGTTGCGCCGGGCAGGGCTGCGGCGTCGTCTATCAACTCGCCCCCACCAAGGGCGGCGGATGGCGCGAGAAGGCGATCCACACCTTCACCGGCGGCAGTGACGGGGCGACGGGCTCGCTCGGTTTACTGCACTTCGACAAGGCCGGCAATATCTACGGTGCGGCCGAACTGGGCGGCGATAAAATCTGCGGCTGCGGAACGATATTCAAGCTGTCCGCCACTTCCACTGGCAGATGGAGGTTTTCCAGACTCTATGCTTTCACCGGCACGCCCGACGGCAACTCTTCCTACGGCGGCTTAATCGCCGACGCAACCGGCAGTCTGTACGGCACGACCTACTTCGGCGGGGCCAATGGACAGGGTTCAGTTTTCCAACTGACGCGAGGCTCCAACGGCAAATGGACAAACACTATACTGTACAGCTTTCAAGGTTCCACCGACGGAGGCAATCCGACCTCGACGCTCATCTTTGACGCAAACGGCAATCTCTACGGCACAGCTACCGCCGGTGGCGCCAACGGCGATGGTGTGGTGTTCAAGCTCACTCATGGCTTCGGCGGGTTCACGCAGAGCGTAGTGCATGACTTTGGCCCTTCTCCGGACGGGTCTATACCTTTCTACGGACTGGTGCGCCACGCCGGGAAGCTGTACAGCACAACCTCGAGTGGCGGCCGGAACGGCGGCGGCATCGTATTTGAGATCACACCTTAGCCGGGCACCCTGCGAGTTGGGGCGAAGCAGGTGAAGTGCTAGCTCGACGGCTTGCGAGACCATGCGCTGGCTAGGTCCGGGAGCGGTGTGGTTGTGTTGAACGCCTTCACCTCGGCGTGAAGTCGCTCTGACAAAGTCTCGAAGTCACCGAGAGGCTTTAGCGAAACATTGAGCTGCGTCATCTGTGGACGCAGACTGTGAAGACAGTCCGGCATCCACTGCTCCGCACCATGCAGAGTATCCGAACGGGTTAAAGGGGTCGGCAACCCTGCCTCTTGAAAAACCCGCGGAAGCTGGGGTCCCATCTGAGTGTTCGCTCCAGAACGCCGGAAGGTCTCCTCCATGAGAGCAGCGCCCGCGCGCCAGAGCGGCAAGCGCGCAGCCTGCAGATGAAAAGCTCCCCAGCTGGGCTCCTGGAAAGCCAGGACTCCGCCGGGACGAACCAGCTGAGACAGAGATCGCAGAACCGCGACGGGGTCGGGAAGGAAGCACAGGATGTAACGGCCAACGGCGGCGTCAAATGATTTATCGCGCGGGATTTGGGCTGCATCCGACTGGGTAAAGCTCACGTTGCGAAAACCGGCCTCAGCCATGCGACCGGTGGCCCGGGCAATCGAGCGCGGGTCACGCTCGATGCCCACGACTTCTCCTGCAGGACCAACCAGCCGGGCGGCTATCAAAGACACGTCTCCAACGCCGGAGCCCAAGTCCAGGACGCGTTGACCGGGACCGATGCCGGCCTCGCGAAACAGCCTCTCCGTGTGTGCACTGAGCCAGGCCGCCTGACGGATGAGTCTTTCCTGCTCGGCCTCCGTGCTGCCCAATGCGTATTGAGAAGTGGGATTATCCGCGGTCATGTAGCCGGGATTTTACCACTTGATTTCATATCGGGATGTGCTCGCCTTCACGGCTCGCGTGGGCCACCCCGCCAGGCAAGCTGGAAGTTACGCGAACCAGAGTTTCAGATTGGCCGCGCTGAAAGCCATGCTGCGGCAATCAAACACACTGTGATCACCACGGAGAAAACGATCGGGAGAACAAAGAGGTATCTCCAGCTCACCACCGCGATGGCGGCAAAGCAAAGCGCGAACGCCCACGCCGTGCCGCGCATGAGCGCTAAAGTCTGTGCCGGAAGGCCACCGAGTTGCCACGCTAATACCGCCGCGAAAAAATAAAACACGCCGACGGAGAATCCCGCCGCGACAAAGAGGTCCCAATAGGTCCGGCTGAATCCCTGCACGTCAAAGTGAATCGACCGCATGGAGCCAAGCAGCGTATCAACTCCCCATGACGGATCGGACTGGCGAAAACCAAGTGTATGCCCGGCAGCAAAAAGCAGAAGAAGAACAGAAGCGATTCGATAAAACAGAGACGCCTTCATGTCTTGCCTCCAGAGATAACGGCTGAAGTGTACCACTGTGCCCGGTGCCCAGGTTCGCGCCGTTACACTGACCTTGGCTCCGCCGAGAGCCACGCGGCCGCAATCAAACACACTGAAATCAGCATGGAGAAAACGATGGGGGTGGTGAAGGCGTATCTCCAGGTCAAAGCTGTGTCTGCTACAAAGCAAATGGCGAGCGCCCACGCAATGCTTCGCACGCGTGCCAAAGTCTCTGCCGGAAGGCCGCCCAGCAGCCACGCTAGTACCGCTGCGAACAGAAGAAACACGGAGAAAAAAAACCCGAACGCGCTGAAGACGTCCCAATAAGTCAGGTTAAAACCTTGTGCATCAAAGTGGACAGAGCGCATTAACCTAAGAACCGCATCCACGTCCACTCCCCATTCCGGATTACGTCCGCGAAACCCAAACGTATGTGCAGCGGCATAGGGCAGCAGAAGAACAGAAGCGATTCGATAAAACAGAGACGCCTTCATCTCTTGCCTCCAGAGATAACCGCCGAAGTGACCACTGTGCGCGGCCCCGCACTTGCGACTTAGTACGAATTATCCTTCTTGACTGAACGGCCAACTTCCAAGCCGCCTTGTCTTCCGCAACTAATTTGAAGCCGTCTTCCTCGCCACCCGCTGCGTGGATGACTCCAACGCCCAGTACGGCTACGCGGCCGTTGCCTCGGTTTCAGCGATGGCCGCGAAGCTCTTGAGCATGCCCGTCCAACCGCCCTCGGAGTCGAACGCGCTCCAGATTTCTTGAGCCTGGGCGCCAAACTTTTCAATATTCCGATGCTCCAGGGTGAAGCTCGTAAGCTTTGGCCCCTTCTCGATGAAATTCACTTCTACTTCGGTAACAAAGTTCGGGTCGTACTGCCACTCCGCGGTGATCTGCCAGGCCAGAACCAGCTTGCGCGGAGGATTCCAAACCAGAACCTTCCCCCAATTGCACTCCGAGCCGTCGACTCCGACTTCGTACCACCTTCCGCCTGGCTTGGTTTCGAGGACGGCTTCTTTCAGTTCTGATTTGCCGATGTGATGCTCCCGTGGCCACCACAGGTCCATTTGTTCGGTAAAAGCCTGAAAGGCGCGCCGTTGCGAGGCATTGATCATCAACTCTTTGCGGACGACGTCATTTATTTTTCCGATCATGATCTTCTCTCCCTTACGATTATTGGTTTTTCCGTTCGGCGAACGCTTTGAACGAGGCCAGGGCCCTGTCCCACATACGATCTAGATACTGGCGCATCATTTCTACTCCTTTGGGGTCGACCTGATAAACATGGCGAGCACCGTCCGGGCGCATCACCACGAGGCCGGCGTCTTTTAACACCCGGAGGTGTTGCGACACGGCCGGCCGCGATACAGGCAGCGCGTTGGCAAGATCGATCACCGCCAGCGGCCGCCTTGCCAGGTACTCGAATATCTCCCGGCGGGTCGAATCTCCCAGTGCTTGTAGCGCCATTGAAGCGTTCGCCATGACTTACGGTAAGTGTACACTTACCTAGTCACTCGTGTCAATACCGGTTTAATGGCAATTTATCGACAGCCCTTGTCACCACAGATATGCGCAGAAGGAATGTGAGAGCTGATAGTGCCTTAGCAACCAAACCCACGCACGTATGCATCCCAGCCAGAATTGGAGCCGTATTGACTCGGGAAAACGTGCCTCAGATAGAGCACGTGAGCGTACACTGGGCATCCACATGCACACCACCATTCTCGCCGCATTTTTTGCGATCTCTCACACGGTGCTCGCGATGTGCAGCGCCGGCGTCATACTTTTCTTGATTGCGCTGTGGGCTGCGAAGGCCGATATCGCCGGGGCCCGCGGCCTCGACAAGATCGTAGCCTTGAGCAATTTGTGTTTCGCCGCCCCCTTGGCGGTCTTCGGCGCCCTGCATCTCGCGGCCGCTGAATCCCTCATGCCCATGGTGCCTTCGTATATGCCGTGGCGGTTGTTTTGGGCGTATTTCTTCGGGGTTGCGCTGCTGTCCGCGTCTTTGAGCATTGCCACAAAAATTCAGGTGCGCTGGTCCGGCCTGCTGTTCGGGATCGCGATGTTTTCTTTTGTGGCGATGCTGGACATCCCGGGAACGCTCGCCAGCCCCAGAGACCGGTTTGGATGGACCTTGACCCTCCGCGAAATGTTGTTCGGCGGCGGAGGCTGGATTCTTGCGGGAAACGCCCTGCGGGAGCACGGTCGAGGGCACGTCGGAAGCAGGCTCATCACCGTGGGCCGCGTGATCATCGGGATCGCCGCAATATTTTATGGCATTGAGAATTCTCTGCACACAACCAACGTTCCCGGAGTCCCACTCGAAAAACTGATGCCCGCGTGGATTCCGGCGCACCTGCTCATTGGCTGGTTGACAGGCGCAATTCTTGTGGTCGCCGGCGTATGCATGCTGCTGAACAAGAAGACGCGAATGGCCGCAACTTATCTCGGTACCTGGATTGTCCTGGTGGTTGTGTTCATCTACGGGCCGATTCTGATCGCTGCGCTGGCCGACCCGGGCACCGACGTCAAAATTGAGGGGATCAACTATTTCTTCGACACGCTGCTGTTCGCCGGAGCGATTCTCGCGCTCGCCAGCGCCACGCCACGCACCGATTGAGATGCCGCCTGCCAACCTGTTACGAAACCTATTTCGAAACCAAGACCGCAACAGTGTGGTTCCGGTGTTCCCAACGTTCCTACGAACTGTAGAGACGTTCGTTGCAACCTCTCGCTCCGCCGAAACAATCCCAAAAGCCGCTCACCTCATCCGAACGTAAACTCCGCTATTCCGCACTCGCGCGCTCGCAAAAAACCCGCCCAAGCGGAAGCTTGAACTGATGGGATAAGAGCGAAGGCTCGATCAAACCGGTAGTCTAGGTTTGAGGACCAAAGGCTTCTCGGAAAGGAAGGAGCCTTCGCTCGGGCAACAGTCACTGGTTGGTGGATCTCCTGGCTGATTCCGCGCGAGTGGTGGCCAAGCTAGACTGCGTTGGCCTTCAGCCGCCCGCTCAATATTGGCTTGACTGACGACAAGTGACTGCAGCCTTTGTTCCGGCGGAGTCGGCTGCCCAATTGAGAACAAACTGATATCTGGCTTCTTAAGATCTTCGAGGAGAACTATGTTTGCAACCAGTTCGGTTCCCGACTCTGGATCGTCCTGGTAGCGCCTAGCGATCATCTTCTTGCCGAAAGGCTCATAGTCATGGAATTCCATGCTGTAGCCGGGCGACCCAACGAACTTAAGTAGACCAGCACCATCGAAGCAGACGTTGGCGAAGGCATCATTGTTCACTGTCTCTGATCCGACCTTAAACTTCATTCGAGCACACGCGTCGGAACGCCGCCCGTTTGGGAGCGTGATTTGTGTGATTTTGGTGTCCAGCTTGTTCCATTGATCCGCGTTCGGAACGGGGTCGAAGATGCCGGTTATGAAGCTCTTTAGCCACAGGGGATAGTAGTCGCCGGTATTCTGCTCGCTTATTTGGTCGCCATTCACGATAAGCATCTGCTTGAATTCGGGCGCGTCTATGGAACGACGCCACTGCTGCGGCGAAACCCAATACTCCTCGATTTCTGCACGATACGCCGACGGCGGGTTCGTCGACTCGAACAAATGTACTTTCAGGTGGAAAGGCTTGGCGTTAGCTCCAATGAGCGTAGACTGCTCCAGAGCATGGTCGAGTGCTTTCCCCAGCGGAATCGACGTTTCAGTAACTCGTTGTCCGGTACAAACTCGTGCAGTCAACAGAAGGACCGCCGACATGCAGCATGTCTGAAGCTTTCTTGTGATGATCATGCCCGGAAATGATAACGCGAGAGTTTAATCGGGGGAAGGAGCAAAAATCAGTAACTGATGGAGCATCTCAATCACGCCAACAACATCCGAACCAGGCATCTCCTGGGGCGGAAAGTGGCGTGTCCAACCCTCCGGATTTTCTAACCGCCGTTCGTGTGGAGTTGCTTTGTTCAAGTCAGGCGGCGGACTTTCTTCGTGCTAACCTCTGCGATTCCGGCGCCCAGCAGGGAAAAGGCGGCGGGGATTAGGACGAATCCGGGGGGCACCAGTCCCATCGATTCCAAACGGTCGGAGACTGGCCAGTAGTGACTCACTGAGCCGGAGAGCGTGAATCCGACGGCAAACATCAGCAGAATGAAAGTGCCCATGACCCAACTCGGAAGCAGAGATGCCGCGATGCGTTGAAGGCGCGATCCTCGATTGCTCTGCGAGAGAAGCGCTCCGAGCGCGCCGCAAATCGGGAGCAGGCACCACCACCACAGCGGCAATTGGCCGCCGACCAGCCAGATGACCTTGGTCTGAGTGTGAGCCAGTTGAAGCGCCCGATAGAAAAAAACGGCTGCCGCGGACGTCAGCAGTCCGGGTAGAGCTGCCTGGCGGATGAAACCAGTCATAAGCTCCTCCTGTAGAAACCGCATTACGAGTCGCACCCTGCGACGGCCTTCGATCTGGCCCATGGTGCGTTGAAAGGCCGCATCTGCGGGCAAGCCCTCGCAGAGGAGAACTTCGTAGCTGTCTTCGAGATGGGCGGCTAACTCTTCGGTAAATTCCGGCGAACACACCCCGAGCACGCGGAGATTCTTGCGGACTATCTGCTTCCAATCAGGCATTTTGAAACCCCGTCAAATCTTGCAGGGCGTTCGGGAGGACGCCTTGCCAACTCTTTCCGCCACGCCAGCGCCCAGCAGCATAGACACTGCCGGCACCCCCACGTATGCGAGCAGCCATAGCCCCATCGATTCCCAACGGGCAGAGCCCCACCAGTTGTGATTCACCAACCCCGAGAGCGTGAATCCCACGACAAGGGTCAGCAGCATAAAAGTGCCCATTACCGCGCTCGGGAAAAGCGATGCCGCGATGCGTTGAAGCCGCGAGCCCCCATTATGCTGCGAAAGCAGCGCCCCG
>Ga0207146_10225_pt2 | contig 13486 bp, 10 predicted proteins | sample Alteio_BWMinHeat_36_FD_153539 | JGI IMG/M metagenome (GOLD analysis project Ga0207146, IMG submission 153539) | Enriched cells from forest soil in Barre Woods Harvard Forest LTER site, Petersham, Massachusetts, United States -... | ecosystem: Environmental > Terrestrial > Soil > Temperate forest >...
CTCGATGGCGACAACATTCGCCACGGTCTGAGTCGAGACCTTGGGTTCTCCGAGGCCGATCGGGTAGAGAATATTCGGCGCGTAACGGAAGTCTCCAGGTTGCTAGTGGATGCGGGGCTCGTGGTGATCGTCGCGTTCATCAGCCCATATCGTGCCGAGCGGGAAATTGCCCGGTCACGCTTCGAACCTCGAGAATTCCTGGAAATCTTCGTCGACACTCCGCTCGATGAATGCGAGCGACGCGATCCGAAGGGACTTTATGCCAAGGCACGGCGCGGAGAATTGGGGAATTTTACGGGTATCGACAGTGAGTACGAATCTCCGATGGCACCCGAAGTTCGCCTCGATACCGTCGCCCACAGCGCGGAGGAGTGCGTGGATCGCATTTTGCTCGCCTTGGATCAGAGTTCGTTGCAGGTGCCGCAGGGATGAGGGGGCATGATCGATCTAAGAGGCCTGAACTGCGACTTTGCAGTAAATTTGCTGCGCAGTGAGTGTGGCAGGATGACAACATCCTGCCACACTTCTGTTGAACTCCAAGCCGAAGTTAATGAAGCACAGTGGTTGCTACACCGTTTGTGAAAAGCGGCAAAGCTGTCGATGAGGTTACTGAACCGAACACTTCAATGCGTCCGTGACTCTCCGCAGCCACTACTGTCGGAATAGAGATGCTTTGTTCCCCGCCGGTGGCAAGGCGGCCTACCGTGACTACAACTTCATTGCCTTGCAAGGTGATGGTGTCGCCCGGGGTTCCAGCGAAGACCACGTTGTTGGGCAACAGTAGCCGTACCTGCGTTCCGTTGAGCGAATACTGCGAATTGTTTTTGAGGCGGACCGTATAGGTCAGTTCTTCCCCGGCATGAACTTTACCCGGGGCTGAGAGTGATGCCGAGATCGATGAAATGACCTCCGGCTTCGTGATGGTCCACTTGTCGAGCAGCACCGACGTGCCGGTTGCGGGAGCTGAAACGAGCTGACCCGTAGAGGGATCGATCTGCGTGTCGGGGATAGGATCGTTCAATGGCTGGCCATTGATATCCGTACCGAAGGGAGCGGGATCGGCGGAGGTAGCTAAGGAGGTAGCCTGCAGCGGCTCGCTGATCTGGAAGAGCGTCAGCTTGTTGTGGTCCACCAGAACATCGCCGAAGGAGAAGACTTTCGCCTTGAGCTTGACGGCGATTTTTTCTCCCGTGCCAGCGTTGGGAAGGAAGTTCAGCATTTCAGGGTTGGTCAGGTTGGTGTCCAGCCACGATGCCGGGCCTTGTGGGACTGTCAGCCCCGGCTCATCGGTGAATGTTCCAGTCGCCGAATCCTCCTGATCGAGACCCACTCCGCTGCCGCGTGGCGGGGCAAAGTTGCCATCGAAGTCGCGATTGCCGCCTGCGCCTTCCACGATGTAGAGAACGCCATCGGGCACAGTCTTGGTGGCTCCGTCGAAGTTGCTGTCCACGAAGACGGCGGGCGATCCGGCCGTCGTGCTGACCGGACCGGCGGTGCGGGTTGTGGCGCGAATGGGAAGTGTGCGCTGATAGTTATGGTCGTGGCCGTTAAAGACAATGCTTACGCCGTGATCTTCGAGCAGTTTGGCGATGGCGCGCATCTGGTTGTTAACGATCGTCGCATCACCTGAGGTGAACGCGGGCTGGTGATAGACGACGATCTTCCAGAGTTGCTTGCTGGAATCGAGATCGTTGATGACCCACTGCCCCAGAGCCGTGGGATAGGCCGAGAAGACTGGCGGCGCCGCATTAAAGGCGTTTGTGCTGGGCAGATTGTCGTTGAACAGATGCGGGTTGGCGTCAAGAAAGAGAAAGTGGGCGTTGCCGTAATCGAAGGAGTAATTGCTCTGGTGATCGATCTGCGTCTTCGCGCCTTTACCGGTGTCAACCTTTGTGGAGCTGCGTAGCGCGCTGATCGCGGCTGGCGAGGTATATGTTTGTCCCTGGTAGGTAAGCGTGAAGCCAGTGGCGGCGGAAGTGGTGACGTTCCAGTCATACTGGATGTCGAAGCCCTTCGGCCCGTTCTGAGGGAAATAAAAGTCATTGAAGAAGGAGAGCGCGTCTCCGCCGCTGAGGTTACCGCTGAACGCAGGCGCTGAGTTGTCTGCCAGCAGGTTTGCCGAGACCCCCGTGCTGCCCAGATCATGGTTTCCGTCTACGGGAAAGAACAGCTTGCTGCGGATGATCGGCGCGCCAGTCTCATTTGAATCCTGATCGCTGTTGAAGACGGGGAAGAAGAAATCGCGGTAGCTGTCTTCCGATCCTTCGTTATAAACGTTGTCGCCGGTGTTGAGAATGAAGTCCGGATCGGGCCGCGAGGGCTGATTGGCTAACGGGATATTTGCGGCGTTGTAGATGAGGTGAGCAATGCGCGCCTCATAGTCCACGACGCGGGCAGGATTTGCGTTCGGATCTACGGGGAAAAAGCCTTCGTCTCCTTCGACGGCAAAGGAGTAGACAGGGCCACGCTTGCGAGTGCGGAATGAAGAGGCGAAGCCGCCATGCGGCATACCGGGTCCGGTCACGCGGTATTGATACACGGTGTCGTAGCGCAGGTCGTGAAGGACAGCGGTGTAGTTCGTGTGCGGTCCGTAGGCTCCGGGAATAGTTGGCAGCGCGGGATCGGCCGCAAGATAGTTATCGATGACGCGGGCGCTGGCCTTGACATAACTGCTGCCGTGTTGAGCAAAACCGAAACTATGTTCTGCTGCACTGAACTCGACTTTGTAGGCGGAGGTGTTGGGTGCTGTCTCGTCTGTTTGCCATGCGATCACGATCTGATCTGAGGGACCGAACGTTCCGTTATCGCCGAGCTGAATATAGGGGGAGAATGTGACTTGCTGGCCAAAAGCGGCTTGCGCAAGCGCGACGCATACCATCATGGCCGGAATGCGCAGCCTTGATAATGTGCCAATCAGAGAGGACGGCTTCATGGGGATCTCCTTTACGCTCCAGTGACTTCGCCGGCCCGGCTGGGCATCACTGCAGATTAGGCTCGCGTCCCGCGGCACACGACGAAGACGAGCGCGAGTGTATGCCTTGCCCGGTCACACAGTTATGAATGCGGCTTCAATATTTGGGTTAAATTACCGGCTGATTTCTGGAAGCGTGTATCCCTGGAGAATTGGCAAATCTTCGAATACGTGACCGCCGTCATGGCAAATTAATCTGCCCGCAATCTCAACCGTTCAGGCTTGAATGTGCGCTTTTCATCGAAAGCGCCGGTAAGAATTCCTTGGTACGAGGGCGATGGATGCGGACTACAAGACGGCGCTTCCTGCAACAGATGAGTTGGTTGACGGCGGCGACGGCAGCTCATGGCGCTCACATCATGCAACCGGCAGCCGCCGCGCGGTTGCTCGACACCCGAGCACTCGCGCACTTTGTCGATCCGCTGCCGATCCCGGCACTTGCGAAACCGGCGGGACTGCGGCCGAGTCCGGCAAATCCCGCGCGCCAGGTGCCCTGGTATCACATCGCGATGCGGCAGTTTCAAGCGAAGGTACATCGCGACATAGTGCCGACGACATTCTGGGGGTACAACGCATCGTGCCCCGGTCCCATCATCGAGGTGCGCAGTGGTGAGCCACTCCTGGTGGAATGGGCGAACGAGTTGCCGCGTCAGCACTTCCTGCCCATCGACCACACACTGCACGGTGCGGAGGCCGATAAACCCGAAGTGCGGACGGTGGTGCACCTGCACGGCGGCAGAACGGGTCCGGAAAGTGACGGCTATCCGGAAGACTGGTTTGTGACTGGACACTCGGCAACCTGCTACTACCCGAATCAACAGGAGGCAACCGCCCTCTTTTATCACGATCACGCCATGGGCATTACTCGCCTGAACGCAGTCGCAGGTTTGACGGGCCTTTATCTGATCCGCGATGAGTTCGAAGATGGATTGAACCTGCCCAAAGGCGACTATGAAATCCCGCTCGTCATTTTCGACAGGTCTTTTCACCCTGACGGCCAGCTCTACTATCCCGTCTCCGGCAAGCCAGATGCGTCCTGGGTTTCTGAATACTACGGCAGCGCCATTCTGGTGAACGGGAAGATTTTTCCCTATCACGAAGTCGAGCCGCGCAAGTATCGGCTGCGCCTGCTCAACAGCTCGAATGGCAGCTTCTACCGGCTCACCTTTTCGGCGGACGCGTCGATGGCCTCAGAAAGTCTTGCTTTTCACCAGATCGGCAGCGAGCAGGGTTTTTTGGCCTCTCCTGCGGAGATGAACCTCTTGATCTTGGGCCCGGGCGAGCGGGCCGATCTCATCGTCGATTTCAGCAGTCACGCGGGCAAAGAAGTATTTCTACGAACCGACGTGACCGTCGTGATGCAGTTCCAAGTGTCCGCCAACAAAGTATCCGACCCATCTTCTCTGCCATCGACGCTCCGCCCTATTGCCCGCATTCCGGAAAGCGCCGCCGTTCGCACCCGCGAACTCACTCTCGGCGATTATCAGAACCGCCTGGGCCGGTCGAGCGTGATGCTGCTGAATGGCGCGCACTGGGACATGCCGGTGACAGAGAATCCGCTACTAAATTCGACCGAGATATGGTCGTTCATTAACCTTACGGACGATTCGCATCCCATCCATCTGCACATGGTCCGCTTCCAGGTACTGGACCGCAGACCTTTCGATCTTTCTGTCTATCAATTAACGGGCAAGATCGTCTTCACCGGTCCTGCCGTTGTCCTTGCCGCAAACGAACTCGGCTGGAAAGATATCGTGCGCGTTGATCCCACGACCGTAACCCGCATCATCGTAAAGTTTGAAGGCTTCGCCGGTAGATATGTCTGGCACTGCCACATGCTGGAACACGAGGACAACGAAATGATGCGTCCGTTTGTCATTTCAGCTGAGTGATGTCCAGTTTTTCAGTTCCAGTGGGATCGTCGCCAAACATTCCCCATACCCCAAAACGGGGCTATTTCTGGATTCGGCGGTTACTCTCTCGGAGTTGCGGCCGTGCTTTACGAGTGGGCGACATCCAGATGGAAGGTCTCTTTGTAGGGCTGGACAGGATAGCCTTTGGCCTTCCAGGCATTCAGGCCTCCCTTGAGAAGCTTCACTCGATTGAAGCCCAAGGCCAAAGCCCGGTGCAGGACTTCCCGGCTGCTTTCCTCGCCCGGACAGGTGCAGTACACGACGACATCCCGGTTCTTCGAGACCAACGAAGGATTTTCCGTAATTTCTCTGGGAGAAAAGCGTTGCGCGCCGGGGATGATCTCCGACTCAGTCAAAACATCGAGCGGCAGACGCACATCGTAGATCAACACATCATGCTGGGAGAGTTGAAGTTCGTGCAGTTCCTCAGCGGTAATGCAGTGCTGCTCCATCTCACGCTGCTCGTCGCGCGCTCGCCTGCGCCACAATCCAAGGGCCGCGCATAAAAGGACAATACCACCGGCTAACAGGGTCAGAAGCATGCTTCCCTCCTCATCGAGCCGTACTATGAGATTCCCGAACCGGCTCCAAGGATTCGAACTCCTCGATGGGAGCGTTGTGTTCGAAATGAATACCGGACGGTATCCAACCCGAGGGATTGCCGTCTTTTCTTCATTCTGATAATAAAAAAGCGGGTTGGCAGCGGTTGATCCGCAAATTCCGCGAATCTGTATGCCTGCCCGGGCATCTGTCCTTCTGTATGGTGCGCAATCGACTGCTGCCTTATCTTCGGTTGTTCCTATTGGTCTGCGCGGTTGTTCGAGGGATAGCGGAGGCACAGGATGTTTCTGCGCCAGCGCCGCAGCCCGGAACAATCATCGGCACGGTGATGGACACGAACGGGGGCACGATTCCTAACGCTACAGTGGTCCTTCAAGGCATTGCGCCGAACGATCGTCGTACGGCTCAGACAAACGACGACGGCTTCTTTCAGATTACCGGGGTGACGCCAGGAACTTCGTATCGGCTCAGCGTGAGCGCCAAGGGCTTTGGAGACTGGAGCTTGCCCAGCGTCACGCTTACGCCTGGCCAGTACCTGGACGTGACCGGCATTACGCTCGCGGTGACAGATACGGTTACTGTGCGGGCTGTCGTCTCAACCGATGAGATCGCGACGCAACAGGTAGAATTAGAGACAAAGCAGCGGGCCTTCGGCGTTCTGCCCATGTTCTATGCGGTCTACGATCCCCACCCCGTGCCGCTGAGCTCGAAACTGAAGTTCAAGCTTGCCTTCCGTACGTCAATTGATCCATTTTCCTTCGGCGCAGACGCTTTCCTCGCGGGAGTCAAGCAGGCGAACGACAGCCCGCGGTATGGACAGGGTGTCGAAGGTTATGCGCAGCGTTTCGGCTCAAATTATGCGAATGGCTTTACAGACATCATGATCGGCGGGGCTGTGTTGCCCACGGTGTTGCATCAGGACCCTAGGTACTTCTACCAAGGCACCGGCTCGAAGAAATCGCGCGTGCTGCATGCGCTGTCGGGCCCGTTTATTGCCAAGGGTGACAACGGGCACTGGCAGCCGAACTACTCCAGCATGGGCGGATACCTGTCTTCGGGCGCGATTGCGAACACCTACTATCCGGACAAGGATCGAGGGACGGCGACGGTGTTCGGCGTTGCTCTTGTCGAAGCCGGGGGGACTATGGTTGCCGATGTGATCCAGGAGTTCCTGCCGCGCAAAGGGCGATGAGCGCCTTCGCGGCACAGCCTACAGGCAATACCTGGAGGATTCATGCTTCGCAGATTAGTGGATACACGGAGGGAATACTCGCTTGCCCTGGCTCGTTTCGTTGCTCTTGTTCCTCCGGCATTGGAGTTCTGCTCGACCGTTTCGCGCCCCGGCACATCATCCTGCCGTCGATTCTGATCTTCGCGCTGGCGCTTGCTTCGCTCAGCAGGCTGGGACCACATATTGGCCACTTTTGGGCAGGTTATGCGTAGGCTATCTGATCGACCGCTTTACACCGCAACGCATTCAGAGTGAATGACGGAGTCTACCTTAGCGTCTTGATCTGGTGAGTTCGATTACATCTGAAAATCTGCGAGTAAATAAGGAATAAGCGCATTGGAAACAGATTACCAATAGAGGCTGTTTGACACTCTGGAGGAGTTGTGAGAATATTCGCTCGCTACGGATTGCCTCCTTTAGGTGATATCCAACGGAGTTTGTAGGCGTGACATTTCTCGCCGTTCTTGGGTCCGAAGTTTGCACTCAAATCAGGAACTCATAATTCAGAGTTTTGACTCTGTATCAGAGAAGTACGTGGGGCCCTTCTCTATAAGAGTGTTGCTCAGTGCGTTAGTTGGGCGCTGCAATTACCAAAACCAAATACGTTGCCGACGATCTTTTTCGCATGCGCGGAGAATCAAAATGACTGAGGCACATGTTCCGGTTGATTTTCTCCATTGGACGTTAGCAACCCTTTCCATTCTTGCGCTACTCATTTTCCTTGTGCCCTTGCGCTGGCGGGCGCCGGAAGCAGGGCCAATGGCGATGTTCACGGGCGGTGTCGTCGCTCTCGTTGCATTCCGAACTCCCCTGACCACTCTAGCGGTCGCGAGTGCGAAAGGCGTGTGGGACGCCATCTTTATTCTTTATGTGATGTGGCCAGCGCTGTTGCTCTATCAGATCACCAAACAGGCGGGCGGATACGACGCCCTTCGACAAGGTATTGCGCGCTTTAGCCGTAATGAGTTGTTCATTATTTTGGCCCTTGGTTGGGTGTTTTCCTCGTTCCTCCAGGGCATAGCGGGTTTCGGCGCACCGATTGCCGTGGTCGCTCCACTGCTTCTTGCTATGGGCGTAAGGCCGGTCTATGCCGCGTCGATGTCGATCATTGCGCATGCGTGGGCGAGGTTCTTCGGTACGCTCGGCGTCGGTTGGCTGGCGACGCTGCAGGTTGCCGACGTGCACGATGTTACAAGGACTGCCTATGAAGCATCGCTTTTGCTGTTGATCTCGACATACTTAGGCGGTCTCCTTATCGTGTGGCTCTATGGCCGTTGGGCGGCCGTACGGCATGCCTGGCCGCTCGTCCTCATTCTTGGCACCATCCTGGGTTTTGGACAACTAGTGTTTGCGTTTTTTAGCCCTGAGCTCTCGACATTCTTAGCTGCCACCGTCGCACTGATCGCCCTCTATCCGTTATCGCGTTGGCGCCGTTATGGCGAACCGATAAAAGATATCCCTGACAGACCTGCCATGATGGAAAAACGTGCCGACGAGAAACAGGAAGAAGCACCTGTCATGAGTCTGTCGATGTCGTTTCTGCCCTACATCGTGCTGCCGGTTGTGACCCTTGGAATTTTGCTGATTCCGTCACTCAACGCGGCGTTGCGACAGTTCCGAGTTGGTCTGCCATTTCCTGAAGTGAACACTGGGTTCGGTGTCCATAATGCCGCAGTCGAGCGTTATGCGCCTTTCGCACCGTTAACCCATCCAGGAACGATGTTGTTGATCACGGCCATCGTCGTTTGGGTTGTGTTTAATGCAAAGGGCTACTACCGGGCCTGGGGAGCTCGGCACGGCACGGAAAGTCTTGCGCGAAGTTTAATCACTGATGCGGTGCCAGCCTCCGTGCCAGTCATTGCCTTTCTGGTATTGAGCCGGATCCTGGACCACAGCGGCCAGACATTAGTTCTCGCCGACGGCATTGCCGTAGTGTCTCCACCATTGGTCTATGCCAGCATTGCCAGCGTTATTGGTGCACTCGGCGCATTCATGACGTCGAGCAGTACGGCATCCAACGTGCTTTTCGGTGGATTGCAGAGCGATGTGGCACATCTGCATAATTTACCCGTGGAATCCATTATTGCTGCGCAGGCTGCGGGCAGCGCATACGGTAACGCCATTGGTCCCGCCAATGTCGTGCTGGGGACGAGCATCACTGGCATCAAGGGTCAGGAAGGGGCAGTACTGCGACAGGCGATGCCCTGGACCATCCTGGTTGCAGTGCTGACTGGATTGGCAACCGTTGCACTTGTTCTTCTCAATTGAGGTAGGGCGATGGACAAACTAACCGCAGAGACAATCGCGCTCGTATTGCTATTCGCTGCCTTTCCGCTGACCAGCATTGGCTCAATGGGGCATAACACATTTGTGTTGTGGCTGGGACTGTTGTGCGTTGTCCTGGGAGGAGCATTGCCCATCGTGACACGTTTCATGGATCACTCCAAAGATATGGTCAGAGATGCCGGAGTGGAGTTCGACGACCGCGCATCTTGATCCGACAATGTCACGCCATCTTCTTGGGATTCGGCAAACCATGGGAAGTGCTTCAGGTTGTTATTACAGAAGGCATGTAAGGAGATTCCGTTATGAGTCATCCTAATGGCCCTCGCACTGGTCGCCCGTCTACCCGTGCGCCACGCGGTGTGGTATCGACACCGCACTACCTCGCTAGTCAGGCGGGAGTGAATATACTCCAGCGCGGCGGCACTGCAGTGGATGCTGCCATTGCAGCAAATGCGGTGTTATGTGTGGCCTATCCGCACATGGCCGGATTGGGCGGCGACGGCTTCTGGTTGATCGCTGATGAAAAGACCAATCGCGTCCATGGGCTGAACGCCAGTGGTCATGCGGCTCAGCTTGCAACGTTGGACTACTATCGTTCCAAAGCTGCGGATAATGAAATTCCATCGCGTGGGCCGCTGGCCATTCTGACCGTGCCGGGCGCTGTCGACGGGTGGCGTGCGGCACACGAGCGCTTTGGGGGCCTGCCCTGGAGTGAATTATTTGAAGCGGCGATTACTTATGCCCGCGACGGTGTACCGGTTAGCCGCTCTCTGCTTGATTGGATCGTGCAGGATGTGCCGATTCTGACACAGCACCCGGAGACGGCTGCCGTTTTCCTGCCTGGGGGTCAAGTCCCGCGCGAGGGGGCGCGGCTCGTCCAAACAAACCTTGCGGAGTCGTTGCAGCATATCGCCGAGCAAGGCGCGCGCGCAGGATTTTACGAGGGACAAATCGCTAAGCAAATTTCGGAGGGCATTCAATCGTTAGGCTCGCCGCTGCGGGCAAGCGATTTTGCCGGCTTCCACGCGGAGTGGGTTGACCCCATCACCACAACGTATCGAGGCTACGATGTGCATGAGTTGCCGCCAAACACTCAAGGGTTCACACCGCTCCAGATCTTGAATCTTATCGAAGGCTATGACGTGGTTGCCTGGGGCGACGGCACCGCAGACTACTACCACCATATGGCGGAGGCAGTGAAGATCGCTTTTGCCGATCGGGAAGAATGGCTGACAGATCCACGTTTCGTTGAGATTCCGGTGCAGCGGTTGATCTCGAAGGAATACTGCAATGAGCGCCGCAGGTTGATCGATCCGGAACGGGCACTGGATATTTCCCAGGTGCCTGCCGGTATTGCCTATGCGCATCCACATGAACGTCGCGTCCCTGAAGGCGATACCTGCTACTTCTGCGCAGCAGACAAGAACGGAATGGTCGTGTCGCTGATTCAATCGATTTTTCACGACTTCGGAAGCGCTGTTATCGGCGGCGACACAGGCATTATCATGCAAAATCGGGGCGCGTTCTTTTCACTGGATGAGCTTCATCCGAATCATCTGAAGCCCGGAAAGCGCACATTTCATACCTTGATCCCCGGTTTGATGACGCGCAACGGAAAGCCCTATCTTGCTTTCGGTTCGATGGGTGGCGAAGGACAACCGCAGACGCAGGCAGCGCTCACGACCCGGATCATCGATTTTGGCTATGACGTTCAACAGGCCATTGAAGCGCCTCGCTGGTTAATGGGTCGCACGTGGGGAACAAAATCGCGCAATATGTCGCTCGAAGGCCGCATCCCTGATGAGGTAGTGCGCGAACTAAAACGGCGTGGCCAGCCCGTGCAAATGGTCACCGACTGGAATGACAACATGGGGCATGCGCATGCCATCCGCGTCGATCGAGAACAAGGCTTCTATGAAGGAGGGGCTGATCCGCGCGGCGACGGCGCCGCCCTGGGATACTGATCTGCCGTCTTGACAGCGATGTTGTGGAGCAACCCCAGGACTGGTGCTTCGCCCGGGAGATACAAAGATGAGTCAACTTATGATCACATCGCTGGTTGTTGTCACGATGATGGTCTTGTTCATCTGGAATAAGTTGCCAGCGGCAATCGTAGCGGTGTTCTCGTCGCTTGTCCTGTATTTCACCGGCGTCCTTAATGCGCATGACACTTTGGCGGGATTCGGTGACTCATTGGTTGTATTCATTGCTGCTCTTCTGGTCATCGGTACCGGTCTGGAGGCGACGGGCGTAGGGACTTGGGCCGGTCAACTCCTCATTCGTTATGCCGGCACAAATAAAACGCGGTTGCTCTTATCATTATTGCTCTTATCCGCGTTGTTCACCGCACTGATTGGCATGAATGGTGCAGTTGTAACGATGGTCCCGATCGCGGTCGTCATCGCAGCACGTGCGGATATTGCGCCATCACAGTTAATGATGCCGGTGTCGATAGCGTGCCTCACCGGAGCGAAGCTCACGCTGCTGGGCAGTCCCGTGAACGTCATCGCGTCAAATGCTGGCGAAATGGCTGGCGCGGGCCCTATCCGGTTCTTCGAGTGGTCTATTGTGGGCGTTCCCCTCTTCGCCGGAGCGATGGTCATCATTCTGATTTTCGGGCCTCACCTGCTGCCGAAGCGTCGGAGCGGATCTCTCCCGGTTGACCTTAGTGGACATGCGCATACGCTGGTCGAACAATACCGAATCAAAGACGGCCTGCATCATCTGCGGGTACGTGCCAGTTCACCTTATGTCGGTATGTCTAGAACGGACATCGATCTGACACCCTATCCTGGGGTAAGCATCGTCAGCGTGGCGGATGCAGATCGGGGAGAACCTACTCAGAAACCAGTGGCCGAGGGGGATCTTTTGTTGGTGCGCGGCGATGCTCAAGCGGTGGGAAAGTTGGCGGGCGATATGCATCTGGCCATCCGCGAACCGAATGCAGAGACCGGTAACGTCGCGGATACGCTTTTCAATCGTTCGTCCGGTCTAGCCGAAATTGTGATCCCGCCTCGCTCGGCCCTGATAGGCCAGACAGTATTCCCGGGAATGGCCACACACGACGGTGACCTAATCATTCTCGCTGTTCAGCGCGGCGGCTATGACGTGGCGTCAAATATCACGCAACTACTCGTTGGCGACCACCTTTTATTGCAGGGAACGTGGGAGGCATTGGATAAGCACCTCTCCAATCCGCAGGTGCTAGTGGTCGACTCTCCGGAAGTGGTCCGACGCCAGGCCGTCGCCTTGAGCCGCGGCGCCTATGAAGCCATCGGTATCTTGACTGTGCTGATCGTCCTGCTCACGACAAACGCAATACCCCCAGCGATCGCGGCAGTACTCTGTGCAGGCGCCATGGTTGTGATGCGGGTTATCACGCTGCCTCAACTCTACCGCGGCGTTGATTGGAACACCTGCATCCTCATCGGAGGTTTGATCCCATTAGCTACTGCCATGACCAACACAGGCCTGGCGGGATTGATCGGAGACCATGTCATTCAACTGGTCGGCGCCGGCGGCCCGCGAGCAGTGTCGGCTGGACTCTTCCTGGTAAGCACAGCGCTCACACAAGTTATTTCCAACACTTCCGCCGCACTGGTCATGATCCCAATTGCTATCGCTACGGCCAGTGAACTTTCCGTCTCGCCACTACCTTTACTGATTGCCGTGGCATTGGGGTCCGGTGCTGCTCACCTTACACCTATGAGTACGCCAGTGAACCTGGTGACGTATGGGCCAGGCGCATATGAGTTTAGCGACTATTGGAAACTTGGCATGATGGTCCTGGTGTGGTCTCTCTTGGTCGCTGTATTCATCGCACCCCTCTATTGGAGGTTCTGAGAGCTCGTTTTGAAAAATTCACGAGGCGTACGATCCGCAACGCGCATGTATCTGCGCGTCGCAATTCCGCCCGCCTCGCATGGACTCCACTCCCTTACGGCTGGTATCTCCACACATCGTTGAGATATCCCTGGGCTCCGGTCGAGTCGTTCCCCTGCCCGCCGAAGAGCCAGAGGTTGCCCGATGCATCGACCCAGCCCCCAGCGCCGAACCGCCCTCCCGGGCTGTTCGTGGGAGCTGCTGTGCCCAGTGTGCCGTAGATTCCAGGTTGACCAGTTTGAGTGCCAAAGGCAGGGCTGGGAGGAACTGTGTTGCTGCCGCCCATCCACGTCCATTCGCCCGTATCCCCGGCCACGTTAGGAGTGTACTTCCACAGGTCGTTGAGATAGCCCTCGGCTCCAGTCCAGTCGTAGCCCTGCCCACCGAAGAGCCATAGGTTACCCGACGCATCGACCCAGCTCACGGGGCTGAATCGTGCTCCGGGAACGTTTGTGGCGGCTGTCGTTCCCAATATGCCGTAGACTCCGGGTTGGCCGCCATTACTGCCGATGGTGTTGCTGCCGCCCATCCATGTCCAATTTCCCGCGTTCCCGTTCGCGCCCGGCGTGTACTTCCACAAGTCGTTGAGATATCCATTCGTTCCGGTCGAATCATAGCCATTTCCCCCGAAGAGCCAGAAAT
>Ga0207146_10257_pt1 | contig 13409 bp, 15 predicted proteins | sample Alteio_BWMinHeat_36_FD_153539 | JGI IMG/M metagenome (GOLD analysis project Ga0207146, IMG submission 153539) | Enriched cells from forest soil in Barre Woods Harvard Forest LTER site, Petersham, Massachusetts, United States -... | ecosystem: Environmental > Terrestrial > Soil > Temperate forest >...
CCTCCACGTGATCTTGGAGACGAAAGGTTACGATCCGCTTGAGGATGTCAAGCGAGCGGCTGCCGAACGTTGGATTGCGGCAGTGAACGCTCAAGGCAGCTATGGTCGCTGGGCATACCGCATCGCAAAGAAAACGACGGAAGTGACTGGGATCATAACCGCCGCTTCTGGTAATGGGGTGAAGTCCCACTAGATTGTCATTCCGATAACCTGTTTGTTCCGAGGAGGGGACGACAATGGCTCTGGAGCCTATCAAAATCTGGGAACTGGTTGACCGCGCAGTCTGCCACAAATGGAGTGTGCCCGAATTCCAGCGGGGCTTCGTCTGGAAGGCGACTCAGGTGCGGGACTTGGCCGAGTCCTTATGGTTGGACTTCCCTGTGGGCAGTCTGCTCCTTTGGAATAGCGACACCCATCAGGAGGAGCGCGTGGCAAAGGATGGTGTCACGCCAGCACTGTGGATCGTTGACGGCCAGCAGCGCACCACGGCACTCGCGATTCTGTTCGGGCGAAAACCGTACTGGTGGGGCTCGGCGGACGATTGGAACAAAATCCAGAAGCGATATGACATTCGGTTTGACGTTGCCGCTAAGAACGAATCCCACTTTGTCGTCGCAAATGCCGCGATCCGAAAGACGAAGGGAGACCGATACATTCCTTTGAGCCGTTTGTTGGTGCTTGATGTCACGGGTCGTGAGAACGACCAGAAGACACTTGTCAATCTCGCCAAAGACATTAAAGTTCAAGGACTCTGTGACGGTATGGATGCGATGGAGGTTTACGCTCGGTTGGATCGGGTTCGTAAGATTCGCGAAAAGGACATCCTGAGCGTAACCGTAAACCACGAGCTTGAAGACGTGGTGGAAATCTTTTCCCGCCTGAATTCGCGAGGTACGCGAGTGACGGAAGCCGACATTTACCTCGGAGTGGTAGCGTCCAAGAATCCGGGCTGGGTTCGGGACGAGTTCCTGCCTTTCCTAAACGATCTGGCGGACTCGGGTTTTCACGTCGATCCGAATTTGCTGTTCCAAAGCCTTACTGCGGTGGGAATCAAGAAAGTGCGGTTCAAAGAGATCAACGATAGTTTCTGGAATCGTGACCAAATTGAGCCTGCATGGAAGAAGTGTCGCGAGGGGTGGAAGAGGACGATTCACCGTCTCCAGAATTATGGTGTCCTATCCGACGACCCTCTGCCGACGCAAGCTGCACTTGTCACGCTAGTCGCACTCCTTGACTGCTTCCCTCAGGAGGGCGGTTTTGATTCTGCATTCTACTGGTTTGTTCAGGCATCGAGATTCGGGCGCTATAGCGGTTCCAGCGCAACATCTCTTGAAGAGGACTTAAAGGATGTAGCGACCGCCCCGAATCTAATCGAGGCGGTTGCTGGACTGTCGAAGCACTTGGTAGCAAGCCAGCCAATCGATGCAGAAGAGTTCAAGAGAGACTACTCGGACGGGAAGTTTTGGCGATTCTTGCTATTCCTGCTCGTGTACAAGAACGGAGCGCAAGATTGGGACAAGGCTGGCACCCGCCTTGGTTTCGACGGCAAGGAACTTCTGGCTGACTTCCGTCCGCAATGGCACCACATCTATCCTAAGAAATTCCTCAGCAAGAAGGTCGAGCCTGAAAAAATCGACTCCCTCGCCAACATCGCGGTTATTGGCCCTGACATTAACATTCGCATCAGCAATCAAGACCCGATGAAGTATCTTGACAAGTATGCAATCTCGGAAGAGAAACTCCGGCAACAATTTGTCGATTGGAACCGTGCGGAGTTCACTATCGACAAATACAATGACTTTCTCGATGCGAGAGCTTCCCGACTGGCGAGCGAAGCCAACGACTATCTGCTTACGCTCAGCAAGAATCTGTCGGAGTCCTGTCGTCCGAATCTGACCACCGCAGCGGGCGGCAAGAATGTTAATGGTTAGAGGGTCGGAGAATGACTAATGTGGATTCCTAAAGAGATCGGTCGTATGTCCACGCGCCTCAAAGATGGGCATCGCGTCAACCGCATCACGGTTCGGGAGCTTCTGCGGATGTTCAAAGCTGAGCGTCGTGGCCTCAACAAAGTACACGACATCCGAACCGCTCTGGAGAGCTTAGGTCTGGTGACTGACCCGGATTTTGAATCGGTATGGATCGACGGCAAAATTCTCATACGACTCAAGGACGCCACCAATCCTGTCGTCGCAATTCCTGTCGGAGCCGAGATAGTCGATGAAGACGAGCTAGATGACGGGCAAGCTTCGTCTGCGGAGGAGCAGGAGGAGGTCGATTCGCCGCAGCTTGATTCTCCCGACGAGCCGGAACCTGCAATTGTGGTGGCATCCGAAGGAGTTGTTGAGACAGTACTGAGCGAGTCAGCAGACCCGACTTTCAGGATTGGAAGCCTTCCTGCCGCCAATAAGCCCCTGACGACAGTGGGTCAAGACGACACTTTGAAGAAGGCTGTCACGAAAATGTTGCAGTTCGACTACTCGCAGCTTCCAATCATGCATGGAGAGCGGGAAGTGAAGGGCATGATCTCGTGGAAATCAATTGCATCACGGTATTCTCTCGGAGGAGAGTGCAGCAAGGTGCAGAACTGCCGCGAAGATGCACAGGTGGTTGACGGAAATGGCACGCTCTTCGACGCAATACCTACCATTGTGAAGCACGGCTACGTGCTTGTCCGTGATCCGCAAGACCGCAGGATCACGGGAGTAGTCACTGCGAGTGATCTGAGTCTTCAATTTCAGCAACTAGCAGAGCCGTTCTTACTGCTCAGAGAAATTGAACTCCACATTCGCCAACTCCTTCACAATAAGGTTGCGCCTGAAGACCTTGACTGGCTTGGGTCAGCGGACACGACTGCTCTAAAGCAGCAATCGATATCCGATCTCAGTTTCGGAGGGTACATTAGATTGCTCCAGCGGCCGCAAGTGTGGGTGAGGCTCTCTTTGAACATTGACCAAGCTTCTTTGACCGCACAATTGGAAGAAGTACGCCAAATTCGAAATGACGTTATGCACTTTGATCCTGACCCGATGACCGCCAAGCAGCTAGATGTGCTGAAGAACGCCTCAAAGTTCATGCAGCAGCTTTACGAACTGTTGCCCTAGCAAACAGATGGTGCTCCAAAGCAAATCTATGCGATCCTGCTCAGGCTGTAGACAAGTTGTAGCAGAGGCGTATTCGGTGCCTAAGAATGAGAAATAAAGCGGTGACCCGCGAAGACTGGAAGACCCGCGATGAGTGGAAACTACACAAGATGCCCAAGTCACACGCGACGATCCGGGTGAGCCGTCGCTTTTCAGCACGAGAAATGGAAAAGATCAACCTTGGCTTCTGTCCCGCCGACATGGATGACAGGTGGTTCATCTTCTATGAAGAAGACCGCTTGTACATACACAGGAGTTGGACGGGGTACTGCACTTACATCGTGCGCTTTGAGAATGACGGGCGAGATTACGTGGCTTGCGAAGTCCAAACTAATCGCAATCTGAAGCAGCATGGGGTGAGCGACGATTCTTACGACGCACAGATGGCGTTCTGGGTGATTGACTTCATTTTGCTCGGGTGTGCCGACGGCCAGATGCCTGAATCGCCATGATCCCATCCGTCAACTGAACTGATTTCATCCCAGCAAATCTCCTACGATCCTGATCCATTCCAAATCCAGCGGCTCCTTGCAAACAGGCTTCCCGCCCGACCATACCAGTAAGCTGCATTGCCCTGATCGCCTTCCTTGCGATGCAGGTAGGCGTGAACCCATGAGCCCTCGGGGCCTTCGTCCTGCTGAGCCGATTCGTGCGCCCGCGTCCAATCGCCCTTGGCATCCCACCATAGTCGGGCGAGGGCGAGGGTCAATTCTGCTGGCGGGTCGTCCGCTTTGAGCGATTGGCGAAAATCGTCTACGGTCATTTGGATTCCTACTCGACTCTCCCCGTAGGGCATAATCCCATGGTCGGAGAAGGCGATGGGAACAGGCCGAAGGTGCGCATATTGTTACACGACCGACAACCTGACAAATGAACACGTCGTTCCGGACTTTTACCACAAATTCTTTGGCGAAACCATCTCCATCGTCAAGACCCGTTCTGAAGAAAAGGCGATCTCCAACCCTCAGGAAATCGGCGACGTTTGTGCGAAATGTAACAACGTGGCGCTCTCTCGCTTGGATGATTACCTCGCTGCGCTCACGAAGAAATACTTTTCGTCAATCATTCACGTAGGAAGCCGCGTTCGCTTTGAGTTCGGCTTCGACCTTCTGCTAAGAGTTTTGCTGAAGGTCGCCTACAACGTGGCGAGAACGCGGAATTGGACGATTGCGGTCTTCCAAGAGGCAAAAGAATTCATCCTCGGCGAGAAGCCGCGTCCTTCAGGATTTCGCGTTTTCCTCCAGCTTTTGGTTCCCACGCCAGCGCGAAAGACCGACCTTCCTCTAACGCCGGGGGCTACGGAGGTCCCGCCATTTCCGTGGCGTACAGATGTGTTCCCCCAAGGTTGCTGGTCTGATGCCCGTGCGAATATGACGCGCTGCGGACGATAGTCGCTAAGATTGAACAGATGCATGCGGACGAAGCTGAATCCGATGGGACGGATACAAGCGCCGTCGCTAGTCGAAGCAGTGATGAAAGGGAAGGAACACTATGAGCGTGGCAACGATTGATTTGAAACACACCACAGTTCCAATCGCTTTAACTTGGCGATTTGATACCGCCTTGCAGTTCGCATCCGGGCTGCATCACGACCAAGCGCGTAAAGGCGGACACATCCCCTACGTCGCCCATCTGATGAGCGTATGCGCTTTGGTTCTTGAGTCCGGGGGCGACGAGGATCAGGCCATCGCTGCCCTGCTGCATGACGCCGTTGAAGATCGGGGCGGGCGCTCAACGCTGGACACCATCCGACAGATGTTCGGCGACCGGGTGGCAACTACCGTCGAATCCTGTTCGGACAGCATGGCGACCAATCCTGATAAGAAATTGCCTTGGCAGTCGAGAAAGGACAAATATCTGGAGCATCTGCGAAGTGCGAACGCCGATGCGCTGATTGTTTCGGCTGCCGACAAACTCCATAATGCCCGAGCGATTCTTGCTGATTATCGGGAACTAGGAGAAGGATTGTGGTCGCGGTTCAACGCGCCAAAGCAAGATCAACTCTGGTTCTACGGAGAAATGATCAACACCTTGCAGCAGACCGCAGCACCAAAATCGCTCGTAGACGAACTGGGTCTGGTTGTAGGGGAACTGAAACGGCTGGCGAAGTAAACTCTGCCGCACTAGGCGAGACCGACTGGTTGGGGCAAAGTAACCGATATCTTGGAATCCAGCACCGGGGGCTCATTCCTAAATATCGTTACGACCTTGGTTTCGGCGTCCGACCGCATTTCGTCGAGCAGGTTTAAATCGTCGCCAATTTCCAGCACCACGTAACTCTTCCTCCGTTTGTTGGAGGCTCGAATCAGTTCTTTTGCCAAGTCGCGACCCTCGTTCTCAAATCGTTGATATTCCTTCAAGAAGTCGCTGGCGGCAATTCCCACGCCTTCCATGAATGAGAGACCATATTCCTCAGGGCAGATGTACACGAGACCAGCAGCGCGGAACAGTCGAGGCAGAAGATATAGAGGTCTTTGCATCCCCCAGTCGGTCTGCTCGAATCCGTTGTTTATGAAATAACGCAGAACATATCCCGTTTCACTGAACCTCTCAAAGAATGTTCCTGCGGCGGCTTCGACGTAAAGTCTATGCTCTTCACCCCACATCGGAAGACGATTCCCCTCCTTGTAGAGGCTGTCCGCGAATATGTGAGAGACAGTCCATAGCCGTTGGAGGGATAGCACTCTCGCATGCTCGGAGACGGCTTCCCTGATCGCCCTGAGATCGTTCTCAGGACGCGGTGAAACCTTCACCATATCAGCAAAATGCTGAATGGCATCATTCCGCCAGTCGATGTAGTCGGTGATGTTAGGCAACATCCAAGAGTTGGCGTCTGGCAAAGCGGGTGTTCTCCCATCTTTGATGGCTAACCGCGAGCACATTGGGTCAGCCAAAGCCAAACCGTACTCTACTCCCACAAGCCGAGTCTGAGCAAAACTGCTCTGGAGACGCGACTATGGAAGACTACGATGAAGACACGTCACGAGGTTACAGCGAGAAAGCGGGCGAGAAAGATGGACGAAGACGATACCTTGATCGGCGACTTTAATCTGGACGAGAACTACCGGGAGAGAATCCGCAACAGCAATACACCGGAGGCGATAGAGAAACTAAAGGCGGCTGGTATTGACCGCAAAGGGCAACAACCCGTTGTTCACATTCTTGGAGGCGGGGCTCTCACTGGCAAGACGAAAGCCGAGTTAATCAGGTCACTGGCCGAGCTTCCCGACGCGGTCGTCATCAGCACCCATATCTGTATGGAAGATAGTCCCGATTACCAGATATTGAAGAAGAGCGATCCGTACAGGGCTGTTCGCCGCGCACACGGGTACGCATGCGATATTGCGAAGGAGGCGACCACGCGAGCCGTTGAGTATCGCCAGAGTCTCATCCTCGATAAGGTGAGCGGCGACCCCTTGAAGCTCCGCGCCGACATGGAAGCTTTCAAGCAAGCTGGTTACTGGGTAGAGCTACGCTTCGTGGATCGTCCCTTGGAAGTAGCGATTCCCGACATGGTTTCGCGCTTTAAAGAAAACGGGCAGTGGGTTGCGCCTGACAATGTCGAGCGAGGACATGTCGGTGCGGCACGAGCTTTCCAAGATAACAAGGACTTCGCCGACCGGGCCACGCTACGTGTGGCAGCAGCAGGAGAACGGCACCAGCTTGTTTACGACTCGCAAGGGCGAAGCCGGAAAGGTATGTAATAGAAGATGCGTACTATGTCTAAGGACGTACTGCCGAGTTCCGTTCGTTACGTCAAGAATGGGCGAAGTGGACGATGGTGGAAGTCTGCTCAGGCGGCGGGGCAGATACATGTCGGATGGAAGAGTATCCCCGATGAACTCTTATTGAAGAAAGACCTCCCCGCGATTGAGACGCTGCTCAAGGCGCAGTACGGAGAGAAGCAGGGGGCCAAACAGGACTACAACCAACTACGCTACCTCTTGGACGCTCCGAGCCAGCACATCTGGATAACATTTGAAGACGACTACCTCTGGTGGTGTACTGTTCGCGACGGCGTCACAGCGAACCCTTGCGGTGAAACCGCAGTCAGTGGTCACTTCTGGCTGACATGTGCTCGGGTGTGGTCTAACACATCGCTCACCGGAAGACTGCTTGCCACATCGGAACTACCGGGTACCGTGACAACGACGGCGGGATTTCGGGCGACTGTCTGCACGCCGAAGGATTCGGAAGCAATACTGCGGCTCATCAAAGGAGAGACCGACAAGGATGCAATTAACTCAGCCGACCGCCGCAGCGAATACCAACTTGCGGTTCATAAAATCGTTCAGCGTCTATCACCGCAGGACTTCGAGCACCTCATCGACCTCATCCTTGGGCGCACGGGCTGGGAACGAATCGCAGTGTTAGGCGGAACGCGGGAAGGCGTTGACGTTGAAGCCGAGAACCCTGCTGCTGGTGAGATTGCCTTTGTTCAAGTCAAAAGTTCTGCGGGGCAAGATGTTCTGGATGACTACGTCGAACGATTCACGCAGCGACGGGAACGCTATGCGCGGATGATATTTGCGGTGCACAGTCCGCGTGGGCATTTGACCGTTCCTCTCGACCTACCGGTTCAGGTCTGGACGGGCGAGAAGGTCTCAGAACTTGTTGTACGCCTCGGCCTCGGACGTTGGGTCGAGAGCAGGCTCTCTTAGAGACGTTCACGAATCAGGTTCCAACAGCGTAGTCGTTCCTCTTGATTCCTTCGATTCGCTCCACTTGACGACGGCAGGACGAGCTTCAGATACCCGAGGCTGCGAAGAAGTCTCTCAGACTCCCCGGCCTTCTGGCCGTTGAAACAAATGAGCCTGAGTCGCGGGGAGGTCGTCTTCAACGTCTTGAAGTCATTGAGTTCCGACTCTGTGATGTCCTTGTCCATGCTTCCGGGACGAATGCAGTGGTGATAGATGTCCCACAGTCCGATGCCGTGGTCCTTGAGCGTTTCGACCCTGCGTTCCTACGACAATGCGACGACATTCCGGTTCAACACCTGTCCGATGAGTTTCCAAAAATCATTCGCGGGATTGGCGTAGTACTGACCCTTCGCTAACGAAATGTCGCTCGGGAGCGTGCCCAAAATCAGAACTTCCGTCTTGTCGTCGATGACGGGGGTGAGACCAGACTTTCGCATATCGCAGTCTACAACCGACAGTTCGGGCCAACCTTCAAGATTCGACTCATTGTCCAACTCCGCCAGATTTGCGCGGCCACCGCTCATCAACTCTGCTCAGCCCACCGGATCGAATCGCTGATTGCGCTGATGGTCGCAGGAACCCCGCGCCCGCTGCCGCAAGTCACTCCCCTCCTATACAATTGGGCGGCTATTAATTAACGAGGGGGTAACAATGTCAAATCTAGGGAATGTGCTCCAACAGGTTCGTGACGAGCGCAAGCAAGCTCAGTTACGAATGGAGCAGTTAGACCAAGTGATCCGAGGCTTGGTTGGGCTAAACGGTTCGGTATCCGCAGGTAAAGGCGCTGGACGAAGCCGCACACTATCAGCCTCGGCTCGCAGGCGCATCAGCCTCGCACAGAAGGCGCGATGGGCAAAGGTGAGAGCGGGGAACGTGGTTTCAATTGGATCGAAGCGGGGCAAGCGCACCATATCCGCTGCTGGCAGAAAGCGAATCGTTGCCGCACAGCGGGCAAGGTGGGCAAAGGTGAAGGCGCAGCAGAAGAAGACTGCTTAGAGCAAACGGAGCCTGCATAGTGGGGACATGACGGGGCGCGGGAAAGGGTGTGTATGCCGCGTAAGATGCCCATCGAGGCGGATGCCAATTTGCGTAAGGCGCGAGAAGCCGCCTTGCTGGCCGTGGAGACCTACAATCGTCCCGGTGCTTCATTTCGGTCGGCCGGGTACTTGGTGCTGATGGTCGTCGCGTGGACTGCGCTGTTCCACGCCATCTTTGCGAAGCGAAAAGTCAAACCCTACTACCGCCAGAAGAAGAATCTGCGACGGTTCGAGCGAGTTGATGGCGATTTCAAGTGCTGGGAACTAGCCGAGTGCATGCAACAGTTCTATGCGGATCAAAACCCACCTGCCCGCAAGAATCTCGAATTCGTTGTCAAATTGAGAAACAAGATTGAACACAGATTCCTCCCAGTGTTAGACATCGAAATCTTCGGCGAATGTCAGGCATTGCTGAACAATTTTGAACAACTCATGTGCGAAACCTTTGGGGACAAGTATGCGCTCAGCGCGAGCCTCGCTTTCGCACTACAGTTTGGGCGAAGTGTTGCCCCGGCTCAACAAGCGGCCATGCGGGGAGCTTTTAAGCAACACTTGCAATCGGTCAGAAAGTTTGTCGATAGATTTCGTTCGACCCTCTCTGCGGACGTTCTGGCCGACCAGAACTACAGTTTTAAAGTATTTCTGATTCCGAAGATTGGAAACACTAGATCGGCAGACGACGTTGCAGTCGAATTCATTAAGCACGACCCGACCAAGCCTGAGGAGATGAGCCGATACGACCGAGTGGTGGCGCTCATTAAGCCGAGGCAAGTGAACATCGTGAACGCCAATGGGCTAAAGCCTAGCACTGTAGTGCAGAGAGTTGCAACGCAACTGGCGGGCAAGAAATTCAATTCTCATAGTCACGTTCAATGCTGGCAACACTTCAAGGTACGCCCATCAGGTGGAAGCCCCGATCCCGGCCTTTGCAATCCACAGTTTTGCAGTTACGATGTTCTGCACAAAGACTACATCTATACGCAGGCATGGGTCGATTTTCTAGTCGTCAAGCTGAACGATCCCGCCACCTATCAGGTGGTAATGGGCGGGGCTCAATAAAAGTCGAGTGCTCAAGGGTTGCTAGGAGTGCATCTCTCGGGACGGCAGGTGACGGTAGTCCACAGAATGTCCTACAGAAGCTTTTCAAGAACTCGACTTCCTTTTCGCCTCTCGACTCGGATCACGTGCTCAAGAACGTCTGGAACCGAATAATCCACTGCCAATTCCGCCACCGCTCGGGCCAAGCCCGCCTTCTTCTTACGGTCATCAAACGGATACTCAGGCAGTGGCAGAAATGTATCCGCTCCGCGAGGCCTCGGATTGTACAGGGTACTTCCCGAATTGATTGGAGAAAGGGTGATCTCGTCCTGATGCACTTTCAGCATTGAGGCGGTATCCAGCGTAACTACCGTGTGGGCACTGTTCCGGTACATCCTCGCACCAAGCAACTGTTGGACTCGCTCCTCCGTAACCCAGAAGAATACCTTTCGGTTGAGAAGTTCGTACCATTCACGGGGAGTCATATTGCGCAGGCATTTCAGCAATGGACGTTCGCGCATCGGATTCTGATCGCGGATTATAGCGGAGGTATGCGCCAGATGTTTGATCTCGACGGATCTTGGACGGTGACAACTCTCGATCTGCCGACGCAGGTCGCCATTGATTTGAAACAGGTCTAGAAGGGCACTGGTGCTGAGCAGTCCATGACTGCGGATCGAGTCCCACGCCCCGTCTTGCGCCATGTGGTAGAGGCGCGGATAGTGTCTAACGAAATCTTCAGCATCAATCCCCAAAGCCTTCACCAAGAACGACGATCAATAATACTTCGATAGTCGAAGCGGGTTGAAATAAGAGAAACGGGAGCAGAAGCGACCCGCTCCAACTCCTGAATGAATTGGATCGTTTCCTCCGTTAACTGCTCAAACCTGCGGGCGCGGGCATTTTGCACATCAATGTAATCAGTGAACGTTAAGGCAATGTCCGAAGGCGAATTCAACGTCACGGCTCGTCGATACAAATCCCATTCGAACTCACCAACCCGACGCTTTCGGGCTGTCGTCGAGGTGACCTCGCTCTTCCGCAACTCGAGCTCACTATAGCCAGAACGTCCTGCGATAGTCCGCCATGTCAGGTCCTTCGCCATCGGGCCGGATGTCTTGGTTTTCGACGGGCTTTGCACTCGGATCGGATAAGTTCGAGCGACCATAATGATTCGGCGGATGCGACCGGGCGCTATTCCGGCTTCCGACAGGCAACCAGCAACGGCTGTGTCACGGGACGTGACGTGAGGATAGCTACCATGATGCAGGCTCAAACCAGTTCCTTGGGTACCTTCGAGGAAAATTTTTCTTTCTTCTCGATATGCATTCTCCAATTCGTACTGGGTCTCCCGGACGAAGGGCCTTAGCTCTCGTACATCCTTCGCGAGCCGGACAGAGCTTCCGTCTGCACCACGCATTATCTTCCGTGCAGTAGCTGCGCCGACTCCTTGTCCCGTGGAACCAATACTTTTGACCAGAGTTCGCTGTTCGTAGTCGCGATCAATCTGATCGATAATCATCGCCTGTGGGTCGATGGACAGCCGATCCTTGCTTACCTTGCATTCTGCGATTTCGGTGAGGAGCTTTGAAAAATCAAGAACGGCACCCGGCCCGATCAGCAGTCGAGCGTTACAACGCCGCGTCCCAGAAGGTAGCTGGTGATGGGTATACGGTTCAGGGTCTTCGAAGACTTTGTGCCCGGCATTCGGCCCGCCGACTCGCACGAGCACATCGTACTCAGGAGCGAGATAAGAGGAGATGTGCCCCTTGCCTTCGCTGCCGTATTCTCCTCCGACCAGTACATCAACCAGCCTGCTGCATTCCCTTCCATACAGTCCCAAGTGCGCAGCGGCGCGTACAACCACATCGAACTTGGTACACCTGTCAGTCTTAACAACCCCATCCGCACCCTCTGCCAATTGCCCGACGCGGCGCTCGGTTTTATTGGTGGACAAATCGCTGTAGGAAGCGAACTCGCCGGAATCTTTCTGGCGCTGTTTCTGCCGATAGCGGCGTGCAAGTTCTTTCGGGTCAGCTTCCAGATGAATGTGGAAGACCTTTGCGCCATAAGCTCGGCGGATTGCACGCACTTGCTCTATGATACGGACGGCATCGACTACGACAATGGCGTCGTCTGGAAGCGATTGAACAATTCGAGTCAGAGCGCGTACAACCCATTCACCTTTTGTACGACGATCTAGCAGGTCTCCAATGCGCTGAAGGTCGCCCCTGCCAAGGCGGGAGTCCTCACGGGCAGCATCCGCAATCAGTTCCTTCGTCTTGAGCGGGTGCGCCCCAAACTGGCGAACCAAACCGTCAGACAAAGTGCTCTTACCCGCAGACACCATGCCCGACAGAAGGACAATTCGCTTAGCCAAATGGTTTTATCCGCCTGTGAATTCTAGAGCGCCTTGCGGGTGCGGTTGGGGCGCTCCAGCAAGTTCGTACACATACACTTTCACACCGCGCCCGCAGAGTGATTCTTCGACCAGTTCTCTCACAATCGGCCACGATCCACCCGCCTGTCCGCAGCCAAGCTTAGGGATGTGGATGGTTGCATTACGTTCAGCGGCCAACAGCGCGAGTTTGTCTAGACAGGTCTTGAGGTTCAAGTATCTGATTCTCGGCGTCGGAGATGGTCCATACCCGTGTTGCGCAATCAGGCTAGCGATCCCAAGGCTGGCGTCAGCAGTGGCAAAGTGCAGGTTGCCAAGATGCAGATTGCGTCGGTCGTTCTCAGCCCACGCTCTAAAGGCTTGCTGCACATCAGGCCATTTCTTCCGCACGGCCAGTGATAGTCCGCCTCCCCACGTGAACGCGGAGTCGTTGACGATCTGGGCAACGATGCGAAAGCCCCCGCTGCGAGGCGTAGTTGCGTTCCCCGGCAAATACGCGATGGTTGCGACATTAGACGCCGATTGCCTCTGCGGTTTGACTATTCCGACGACACGCGGAAACGTGTGGTTAGGATACGGGGGCACGCCAACGCACTCGATGCGAACCCTACCTGCTGATTCCCACTCCTCGTGACCCTTTGCCTTCGCACCAATTGCCACGCATTCGCCAAGGACGCTGTCTTTGGGCAAGCCCGCGCCTGCCCGGATCGCGCCTGCTACCCACGACCTCGAAGTGACTGCGTAATCCACGAAATACTGCTCAGAAGGCCCGGTGGGCCATTGTCTCCGCGAAGCGGCGAATACAGCGCATTGATCGCCAGTCAGCCTGACTGCACGAAGCAGTACTGCCTCGGCGGACACCTCATGTTGTTTGCGCGATTCCAGCACAGCATCAATCGTCAAATGTTCGCTTGCAAGAGCAGGGACGGTTCCAATCGGCATGAGTAACTCAGCCGCTCCGATATTGCAGAGCATTTCTAGCTGCCAGTCATCACCGTGCATCCTTTCGTGGGTGGCGCGATTCCGAACTCGCTCACCGCAGTCGGGGAATAGCGTGTGCGCCAACTCGTGACAGATTGAGTATCTGACACGA
>Ga0207146_10199_pt2 | contig 13376 bp, 11 predicted proteins | sample Alteio_BWMinHeat_36_FD_153539 | JGI IMG/M metagenome (GOLD analysis project Ga0207146, IMG submission 153539) | Enriched cells from forest soil in Barre Woods Harvard Forest LTER site, Petersham, Massachusetts, United States -... | ecosystem: Environmental > Terrestrial > Soil > Temperate forest >...
CGCGATGCCATTCTAAGGAACGGAGTGACGAAGAAAATCCAGCGGATTCCTCCGAATCGCAGCCGTTTCAATTTCCCGTGCGAAAGCTGCCAGGTTTCTGCCTCTATTGAAGTTCAGTGGATTCTTTGCTCCCAGAATGGCAACTTTTTGAGCGAGATGATTCGTATCTAAAATTGTTACAAATAGAAAAATTTTCGTATTTCCACTTGAAATCTGCCCGCGACCTGTGGCACTGTAACTCCAGCAGAGGAAGCCAAAGTGACTACCATCTTCCAATTCGGACACCAGATGCAGCCAACGCGAGATCGCGTCGTCGGCTCCTGGCTTCTGCTCGCAACCGCTGATAAATAACAGCGCGTTGTTCCTCTGCTAAGTCCAGACAACCGATCTAAAGCGTAAAAGGCAAACAGCTTACCTGCAATAGCGAGTGGTGTAGCAAGCGGATACTTCGTCTTGACACGACCCACCGCGCAATAGCGACCGTTCCCTCGCGTTGCAGGCATGCGCCAGTGGTGCAGTGTGCGGATACTTCTCGGCAACCCTGTAAAGGGTGCGGTTCGACTCCGCATAAGCCGCATACGATTTTTCCCTGGCGTGAACCACATCTCCGGTGGCGCAGGCGCGGGATACTTCCTGCCCAGAAACGGTGGTAAAGGAAAACCGCCAATCTGCAAGTCGCGAGGCTCGCAGATAATCCCGTGCTGCTTTTCCCCGGAGACGCAACTCCTAGTGCCGGTTATGCGTAATTGCATCTTCGGCGCGCAACCTCAACCTCGAACCGTGTGAAGGAGACACGCAATGAGCATCAGCGTAACTGTGCGCAATGGCACAGCTGTCGGCCAGGAGTCGCTCTGTCGCACCTGCCGCCACGCGCACATTCAGCTGGGCTACTCCGAGAGCGAAGAGGAAATTCGCTGCGGCTACTTCTATGAGCAGCCGCGTCTGGTGCCGTTCGCGGTCAACCAGTGCAGCGATTACCTCAACAAGCTCGTCCCGACACTTTACGAGATGGAGAAGATGGCTTTCGTCATCGACGTGAAGAAGGGAAATCCGCGCGCTGGCTTCGGCGGCGCAACTGTCCTCGTTACCAAGCGTGAGGAAGACAGTGAGTAGCCACATCGTCTGACTCTGTTCCGGTTTTTACAAGATGCCGGCTGCGAACAGGGCCGCAATCACCGGGCATCTTGAAAGGAAGGCGCACCATGCGCCTGAATATTTTGAAGCTCAGCCATCTCGGATTCAGCGGAACGCCCCTGTTTACGCATGAGGGCGCGCCCGCTGTCGTAATCAGCGCAGAGGCACAGTTGCGTCGCGCTGTATTGGCCTGCATGCTGTGGGAGGATCAGTTCTACGAGGACGGCGCGACGATCGCCGAGCGCATCGCCGTGCTTGTTCCGCAGGTTGAAGCGGCCAAGGTGGCAGCCCTGGCAGTTGAAGCGCGCGAGAAGATGAAGCTGCGTCATGCGCCGCTGTTGCTGGTGCGTGAGATGGCCCGCTATGCCACGCATCGCGGACTGGTAGCCGAAACCCTGGCCCGCGTCATTCAGCGCGCGGACGAGTTGTCGGAGTTCCTTGCTATTTACTGGAAGGATGGCCGTCAGCCTCTGTCCGCGCAGGTGAAGAAGGGACTGGCCGCTGCGTTTACCCGCTTTGACGCCTATGCGCTTGCCAAGTACGACCGCGCGGGTGCCGTCAAGCTGCGCGACGTACTCTTTCTCACGCACGCCAAGCCGTTGACCGCCGATCAGTCACTTATGTGGCGTCAGCTGGTCGAGGGCACGCTGCCTTCCCCGGAGACGTGGGAGGTACGCCTCTCGCGCGGTGAGCAGAAGCGCGACGTGTGGGAGTCGATGCTGATCGAGAACCGCCTCGGTGCTCTCGCTCTGCTTCGCAACCTGCGTAACATGCAGGCTGCGGGCGTCGATCCGGAGATGGTTCGTTACGCGCTGGAAGTGATTCGCGTCGAGCGCGTGCTGCCGTTCCGCTTCATCGCTGCGGCGCGTCACGCTCCGCAGTGGGAGCCTTGGATCGAGCAGGCCATGTTCGCGAGTCTCAGCGGTCAGCTGCGTCTTGCTGGCAAGACCATCCTGCTGGTCGATGTCTCGGGTAGCATGGACGCGAAGCTCTCTGTGCGTTCTGAAATAGTGCGCATGGATGCGGCTGCGGGTCTTGCGGTGCTGTTGCGTGAGATTGCCGAAGAGGTGAGCATCTATACCTTCTCGGATGCTCTCGCAGCAGTCCCGGCACGTCGTGGCTTCGCCCTGCGCGATGCCATTGTGCACAGCCAGCCGCATGGAAGCACGCAGCTCGGCCGTGCGTTGAATGAACTGCGCGAGCACTGCGACCGCCTCGTTGTTATTACTGACGAGCAGTCGCACGACCGCGTTCCCGCGCCGAAGTGTGGATGCGGATATGTGGTCAACGTGGCCAGCTATCGCAACGGAGTAGGCTACGGCGCCTGGACTCACATCGATGGCTGGAGCGAGGCCATCATTGAATACATCCGGTCTGTCGAGTCTGTTGGACAGGCGGATGCATAGAAAGGGAAGCGGACAAACTTGTCTGCTTCCCGTCTTTTCATCTTTTCTTTGCATGCAGCCTTTGCCTCAGCTAAGGTGACGGTGTGAGAATCGCATCATAGGTGGGAGGCAGGCATCGTGAAAAAAATCGGCGTTCTGTTTGGTATGGAAAACACCTTTCCCGGTGCGCTGGTCGAGCGCATCAATTCCATGAATCTGGATGGCATTTGCGCTGAGTTCGTGCAAGTGGGCGGTGTTCACCTTGACAAGCCACCCGCGTACTCGGTCATCGTTGACCGCATCTCGCATGACATCCCGTTTTATCGCGCGTTCCTGAAGCATGCTGTCCTGAACGGTACCCACGTCATTAACAATCCCTTCTGGTGGTCGGCGGATGACAAGTTCTTCAACTATTCGCTGGCGGCCAAGCTGGGAGTTGCCGTGCCGCCGACTGTAGTTCTGCCGCATAAGCACTATCCGGAAGGCACAACCGACCGCTCGATGCGCAATCTGGAATACCCGCTGGACTGGGATGCGATTTTCGAATATGTAGGATTCCCCGCATTCCTAAAGCCTGTGGATGGCGGCGGCTGGCGCGATGTGCACCATGTTCACAATCGCGAAGACTTCTTCCGTGCCTACGACCAGAGCCGCGACCTGTGCATGACGCTGCAGGGCGCGGTGAAATTCAATGAATACTTCCGTTGCTATGTCGTAGGGCAGGAGAAAGTTCGCATCATGCCCTATGACCCTCGTCGCCCGCACCACGAGCGGTACCTGCTCAGCCCACCGGACTACGACAAAAAATTGTTGAAGCGGGTGGAAAAGGATGCCCTGATTCTATGTAGAGCGCTTGGGTATGACCTGAACACGGTCGAATTTGCGGTAGAGGATGGCGTGCCCTACGCGATTGACTTCATGAATCCCGCGCCTGACGCCGATCTGCACTCTGTCGGAAAGGAAAGTTTCGACTGGATCGTAGAAGCGGTCTCCGACCTTGCAGTCAGGAAAGTGAAGTCTGCCCCACAGCTTTCAAGCTTCCACTGGGGCGCGTTCCTTGGAGCGGCGGGCACTGCGGCGGCCCAAAAAGCTCCCGCGAAGAAAAAATCGGTGACAAAGAAGAAGGCAGTCAAGACCGCCAAGGGTTGACGGCGTTCGGCGAATCTATCAAAAGCGGGGCAAAAACGGTCTAAACTTGCCACCAGCGGTTGCACCAGAAAGGAGCCAAGCCGGATAGGCGCGCAACGCGTTTGCCAGGACGGCAAGTCCCCATGAAGCCTTCATTCACCATTGGTATCGAAGAGGAGTATCAGACCGTTGATCCCGTCACGCGGGACCTGCGCTCGCACATCGCAACTGAGATGCTGGCGAAAGGCAAGCGCCGCTTGGCCGAGCGCGTCAAAGCGGAGATGCATCAGTCAGTCGTCGAAGTAGGCACCCTGATTTGCAGGACGGTTAAAGAAGCGCGCGAGGATCTCTTCGATCTGCGGCGTCAGATGATCGGACTTGCGCGTGAGCACAACCTCTTGCTGGTGGCAGGTGCCACACACCCATTCGCCGACTGGCGCACGCAGGAGATTTATCCCGATGATCGCTACATGCGTGTTGTGGAGGATCTGCAGTATGTCGCGCGAGCGAACCTGATCTTCGGACTTCATGTGCATGTCGGCGTTGAAAACCGCGAAGTAGCGATACGGTTGATGAACTCGATGCGTTATTTTCTGCCGCATATTCTTGCGCTTTCGACCAATTCGCCTTTTTGGCGAGGCATGAACACCGGCCTAAAGAGCTACCGCGCAAAAGTCTTCGACAAGTTTCCGCGCACAAATATTCCCGACAGCTTTGGCAGCTTTGCCGAGTTTGAAGGATTCGTCAACCTGCTGATTAAAACCAACTGCTTAGACAACGCCAAAAAAATCTGGTGGGATATCCGTCCGCATCCGTTCTTCAATACGATTGAAGTGCGCATCTGCGATCTGCCCATGCGCGCCGAAGAGACGCTTGCGATTGCGGCTCTCATTCAGGCAACTGCCGCAAAGCTTTATATCCTTCACGCCCGCAACCAGGACTATCGCCAGTATTCACGCGCGCTCATCATGGAGAATAAATGGCGCGCCGTGCGATACGGCCTTGATGGCAAACTCATCGACTTCGGGAAGGAGATGGAAGTACCCGAGCGCGAATTGATTCTCGAATATCTCGACTTCATTGCCGAAGTCGTCGATGAGCTCGATAGTCACGAAGAAATCGCCTATGTTCGCAAGATTCTGGAGATGGGCACCGGCGCCGATCGTCAACTGCGGAAGTTTAATGAAACGAATGATCTGAAAGCAGTCGTCGATTACATGGCGGAAGAGACACAGGTTGGGCTTTTCGAGAGTTGAGGCGAAATTCGAGATAGATGAAGAGAGCGTTCGATCTGGAATGTTCTGCCCACTCATCAATACTCCGGCTGCGATGAATTTTACTTGCCAGAGCATGATTGTTCTGCGAGGCTAGCGCGCATGCGCAATCGCTCGTTTTTGTTGCTTTTATCTACTCTTTTCACGCTTCCCGGACTCGCCTGGGGTACCAATACCGCTGCTCCTTCCGGAGCCTGTGCCGCTTTGAAGCAGATGGCGCTGCCGAATGCAAAAATTACCGTGGCGGAGAATGTGGCTGCGGGCGCATTTTCTCCTCCCAACCTGAAGAAAGGCGAAAAGGTGTCTCATTTGTTCGAGGCAGCGCCTGCCTTCTGCCGGGTCGTAATCACCCTCACTCCCACTGCTGACTCCGACATTCAAGTCGAGGTCTGGATGCCGGTAAGTGGCTGGAATGGCAAGTTCAGAGGACAGGGAAACGGTGGTTTTGCAGGATATATTGCCTACACAGGTCTGGCCGCGTCGATTTCTCAAGGGTATGCCGCCGCCAGTACGGATACGGGCCATTCTACCGAGGGTGCCGCCTGGGCCTTAGAGCATCCAGAGAAGGTTGTCGATTACGGATATCGAGCCGTTCACGAGATGACGACGCAAGCGAAGGCGATCGTGAGGGCGTTTTATGGCGACGATCCGAAACGCTCCTATTTTGCGGGCTGCTCCAACGGTGGACGGCAGGCGCTCATGGAGGCTCAGCGGTTTCCGGATGACTACGACGGCATCATCGCAGGAGCGCCGGCGAATGCCTGGGTTCCAATGCTTACAGGTGGCCTAAAGCTTATGCAGATGAATGATGGGCCTGGTTACATTCCAGCCGCCAAGGTGCCGGCGATCGGTAAAGCAGTGCTAGCGGCATGCGATGCTCAGGATGGAATCGTGGACGGGGTTCTTAACGACCCCAGACAGTGCCATTTCGACCCCTCAACCATCCTTTGCAAAGGACCGGATTCCGACACCTGCCTGACTGCGCCGCAGGTGAACACGCTAAAAATGATCTATTCGGGCGCCCATGATTCCTCCGGACAGCAGATATTTCCAGGCTTTCTCCCCGGCGGCGAGGACGGGCATGGGGGTTGGGCGACATGGATTACTGGTTCTGAACAAGGCAAGAGTTCGGGCGTTTTTTTTGTGACCGGGTATTTTTCCAACATGGTGTTTGGCAAGTCCGATTGGGATTACAGGAGTGCAAATATAGACGACGCTTTCAAACTCGCATATGAGAAGACGGCGGATTCCCTCAATGCTACAAATCCTGATCTGAAGCCATTTCTGGCACGCGGTGGCAAGCTGATCCTATATCACGGCTGGAATGATCCGGGCATCTCACCGCTCAATACAATTAGTTATTACAAGCAGTCAGTCGCAGCCATCGGCAGCCAGAATGCCGGACGGTCTCTGCGTCTCTACATGGTTCCGGGAATGCAGCATTGCGGCGGAGGACCGGGTGCAACCTCATTTGAACAGGACGAAGCCGCTTCCAGAAGCGATCCTCAACACGATATTTTCACCGCGCTCGTCCAATGGGTGGAAAATGGCGCCGCGCCCTCATCCATCATTGCAACAAAGTATTTTGATAGCCCTACAAAAACAGTCGAGATGACGCGTCCCCTGTGCCCTTATCCAGAGGTCGCCCAATACAAGGGAACCGGCGAGAAGAATCTTGCTGAATCATTTGTCTGTAAGTCGGAAAACAGCGGAGCAGCGGAAAACAACGGAACAGCGGAAACTCACTAAAGCCATGACTGTGGCAAGCTCCTCGGTTTGTTTCCGCCTCATTCTCAAACAAGACCGATGACGATGGTCATCTTGAATTGGCGATGCGATAGGCCATTGAAGGTTAATTTATGCAAGAGAGCCAAATCTAAGTGTGCGATTCAGCGAATTTCCGGTAGGCTAGTGAAAGCCCTGATCGAGGCAGAAACTATAGGTAATGATGTATTCCGTAACACCGCAAGCCCAGGCGCTCCTTGACACGCCCTTCCCAGAAGAGTTTACACCGGGAGCCCACGCCGCTGTATTTGCCTGCCTTCGCATTGAACCCCACGAAAAGATCACGCTCATTACCGATCGTGAGACGACGCCGATAGCAGCCGCCATTGCCGCCGAGTTGTCCGCGAACAGCTGCAGCTGGAATGCGTTTGTGCTGGAAGATCTGGAGCCGCGTCCTTTGAAAGATATGCCCGCCGCGGTTTTAGAGGACATGGAGACGTCAGACGCGAGTATTTTTGCGGTGCAGGTGCAGCAGAATGAACTGCGCTCGCGCATGCAGATGACTGAGGTGGTGAACCGCCGCCGTATGCGCCACGCACACATGGTCAATATCACGCCGCAGATTATGTGTGAGGGCATGCGCGCCGATTTCCAACTCGTCGACAGGCTGAGCCAGAGAGTGATCGAGAAAGTGCGCCGCGCCAGCTACATTCGCGCGACTACGGCTGCAGGGACTGACATTCGCGCCGATCTGAACCCCAATTACAACTGGCTGAAGACCTCAGGCATTATTTCGCGCGAAAAATGGGGTAATCTTCCAGGCGGCGAAATCTTTACGACGCCGGGAGAAGTCAACGGGACCTTTGTTGTCGATGGCGTCGTTGGCGACTATCTTTGTTTTCGCTACGGACTGCTTGATTCGACTCCGCTGACCATTCAGATCAAAGGCAATCGCATCATCGATTGCCATTCAGAAAACCGGCAGCTCCGCGAAGATTTCTGGGCGTATACGCACACGGATGAGAATTCAGACCGTGTCGGCGAGTTCGCCATCGGCACAAATCTCGGCATCGAGCGTGTCATCGGTAACATCCTGCAGGACGAGAAGTTCCCTGGCATCCATATTGCCTTCGGTAATCCGTATGGCGAACATACCGGCGCACCGTGGACATCCACGACACATATCGACGTGGTTGGACTGCGCTTTAACATCTGGGTGGAAGAGGAACAGATCATGCAGAACGGGCAGTTCCTTATCGAGCCGTAACCCGATGTCGCGGTGAACGCGCCGGTCCTAAAGAAAAGCAATCCATACAGTGCAGTCTGCGGGATATATTGAAGTATTCATGAGTACCCATTTACCGGTAGAAGAATGTACCCCTGCAATCAAGAAATTCCCTTCATCTTCAGGGCAGATGTTTCAAGGCTATTTCACATCTGAGCACGAAGAGAATTATAAAAAGCGTGATCTCATTGATGCGCGCGCACGAAGGCTCTTCGAGAATACGGCGTTGGCCTGTTCGCTGGACGCCTATCCGTTTCAAGCTCAGCTAAGTAGCAGGTCGGGGCCGGAAGTGGTAATGGACGGCCATCGGATGCTGATGTTGTCGTCATACGATTACCTGGGGCTGATCGGGGACCCACGTGTCGATGAGGCGGCCATTGCGGCGGTGCGGAAATACGGGACGGGAACAGGAGGCGTTCGCCTGCTGACCGGAACTCTTGATATTCATCAGGAGATGGAAGCGGCGCTCGCGGAGTTCAAAGGCACTGAAGCGGCTATCACATTTACTTCGGGCTATGCGGCCAATCTGGCGGTCATCAGCGCGCTGCTGAGTCCAGCCGATCGTGTCATTGCCGATACGCTCTCGCATCGGAGCTTGATGGATGCGTGTCGCCTTGCAGGCGTTCAAGTCCAAAGATTCAATCACAATGACCCAGCTTCCCTGCGATATCAGCTGGAAAATGGACCAGAGGCGAATCGCACACTCATTATTTCCGATGGCGTGTTTTCGATGGATGGTGATATCGCCTGCCTGCCGGAATTGATTGAGCTGAAAAAGGAGTTCGGCTGTTTTCTGCTGATGGATGAGTCTCACGCGAGCGGGGTGCTGGGCCACCATGGTTGGGGAACCGATGAGCATTTCGACGTTCCAACGGAGGAAATTGATATCTGGACCGGTTCTTTGGCCAAGGCCATACCCTCAAACGGTGGGTTTGTAGCGGTCTCGCAACGGTTGGCGATCTTCCTGCAACATGCCGCCGCTCCGTTTATCTTTTCGGGAGCCATGGCGGCACCGGCGGCTGCGGCGGTGTGCGAGACGCTCAAGATTCTGAAAGAAGAGCCGGAGCGAGTCACCCGGCTGCAGGCAAATGCTGCGTTTCTGCGTGAAGGTCTCCAAAGTCTGGGATACGACACAGGCTTATCGCAGACGTCAGTGATTCCAGTGATGCTTCATGACGATGCGAAAACGGCATTCTTTGCGCGAAAGCTGCGTGATTACGGAATTTTAGTTTCACCGGTACTCTTTCCGGCGGTGGCGCAGGATGCGGCCCGGCTGCGGCTGTGCACCACTGCTGCCCACACACAGGACCATCTGCAATTTGCGCTGGACATTTTTGCGAAGATCCGGAACAACTGACCGATGCCGGCATTAGTCACCGGAGCGAGCGGATTTCTAGGCGGTCGCCTCGTGGAAATGCTCGCTCTCGAAGGAGAGCAGGTGACAATCTTAGCGCGGCCCAGCTCCGATCTTCGGCATCTTTCCGGGATCTCCGGAATAAAAGTCGTGCTTGGAGATATCACCGAGAGCAGCGCAGTCGCGGAAGCAGTACGCGGGGTCAAGCAAATCTTTCATTGCGCGGCCACTTCTACTGACTGGGCTCCCATGGAGACTTTTCTCCAAAGCAATGTCACAGGGACGGAGACTTTGCTGGCTGGCGCGCGACAAGTGCCCTGTTTGGAGCGATTTTTGCACGTCAGCACGACGGATGTGTATGGATACCCGGTTCTTCCTTGTGCCGAGACAGGCGCATGGCTGGACGTGGGTATGCCCTATAACAGGACGAAAATTCTTGCTGAGGAGGCGGTTTGGCGTAGTTCGCGGAAGGGCCTGCCGGTAACCGTCGTTCGGCCGGCGTCAATTTACGGCCCTCGCGGGAAAGCGTTTGTCCGGGATATCGCGAGCCTGCTCGAGGCACGACAGATGGCGCATATCGATGGCGGAGAGGCGAGAGGCGGATTCCTGTATGTCGATAACGCGGTAAATGGGATGATGGCGGCGGCTCGGAGTCCGGAAGCGGTGGGGCAGGCCTATAACCTGACCGACGGCACAGGAGTGAGATGGAACGAGTATGTTGCGGCTTTGGCCGACGGGCTGGGATGTAAGCGGCCGTGGATTGATCTGTCATATCGGATGGCGATGGCCATGGCGAGCACGATGGAGGCTCCGTACCACTGGTTCAGAAAGCTGCCTGGTCGGCCGCTGCTTACAAAGCACGCAGTCTCATTACTGGGGCGGGATCAAGAGTTCCCAAACGATAAGGCCCGCACAGAATTCGGCTTTGCCTCCCGGGTGCCGTTCGAGGAAGGTATGGTCAGGTCCGTTGCATGGCTGAAGGGCTTAAAGCCGTTCTAAGGAAAGCACTTAAAGGCAATCGAGGCATTCAGGCCGCCGAAGGCGAAGGAGTTTGAGAGACAAGCCTCGACCTGAATCGATCGCGCCTGATTTGGAATGACATCGAGATCGCAGGCTGGATCGGCAGTGATGAAATTTGCGGTGGGTGGCAACGCACCATGCTTGAGGCTAAGAACGCTAACGACAGCCTCAAGAGCACTGCTGGCACCCAAAGCATGACCGTGCATGGATTTCGTGGAGCTGACGGCAAGTTTGTCGGCGTGAGAGCCGAACGTGTTCCGGATTGCGGCGGTTTCGACGCGGTCGTTTACCTCTGTTGCCGTCCCGTGGGCGTTAATGTAACCGATCTGTTCAGGGGCGAGTCCGGCGTCGCTCAGAGCGAGGTGCATGGCGCGGGACGGTCCGGTAGCGATGGGCTGTGTAACGTGGCTTGCATCGGCTGACATGCCGAATCCGACAATCTCGGCGAGAGGTTTCGCTCCCCGGGCAAGGGCGCTGTCGAGAGGCTCGAGCACAAGCATGGCGGCGCCTTCACCGAGAATCATGCCGGTGCGTTCGGCCGAGAAGGGACGGCAGGTGTCCTTGCTGATTACCCGCATTGCTTCCCATGCTTTGAGACCGCCAATAAAAAAAGGCGCTTCGCTCCCGCCGGCGATAGCAAGGGGAGCGGCACCCGATCGGACCATCCAGAAAGCCTGTCCGATCGCGTGGGCAGATGAGGCACAGGCAGTGGAGATGGTGTAGGCGGGGCCTTCAATTCCGAACTGCATACAAATATGACTTGCACCGGCGTTGCCCATACTGAGGGGGATTGTGAGGGGATGGACGCGGTTTTTGCCGTTGTGGAAGAGTTCCCAGTAGCCCCTGTCTTCGACCGCCCGTCCTCCAAGGCAGGAGCCGGTGATGACCGCGGTGGTTTCGCGCAGATTCGTGGTCCACTCGATACCCGCCCCGGTAATGGCCTGGCGCGCGGCGAGGACGGCAAACTGTGCAAAGCGATCTATGAACCCGATGTCTTTTGCCTCGAAGTGCTCTTCGGGGCGATAGTTTAGGATCTCCGCGGCGTGCTTAAAGCGAACCTGAGAAGTATCGACGCTGACGATCTCGCGAATGGCGGAAGTGCCCGCAAGCAACGCCTGCCAGAAGCTGGCAGTCTCATTGCCGAGGGCACTCATGACTCCCGTGCCGGTGACGACGACGCGATGCACGTTATTCGGGGAGCGAAGAGGTGATCTTCGCCTGAACGAGATGCGCGACGCCTTCGATCATCTCGTGAATGTTTTGCACCTGTTTGGCTTCCTCATCGTTGATCTGGATGTCAAACTCGCTTTCAAGGTCGAAAAGGATGTTGAGGCGATCAAGCGAATCAATCCCCAGTGATTCGAACGTGCTGTCGGATTGAACACTCTCCAGTGGCACTCGTTTCGAGGTCGCGATAATTTTCAGAACTCGATCTTGAATATTCTGGTCCGTCAATTTTTGGAATGGTCCTTGAGCGCGATCACAACGAACCGCTGAAATGGGTGGTTTGAAGACAATTCTATACCCAGCTTCGAATCAAACGGAAGAGAAGAAAGCTAACGGAAATCGCTCGCAGGCAGACGAAGGCTGTTTCCGGTTTCATCGCATCTGCCGATTTATTTCCCTTTAAAAAGCTAAGATTCGGCGCGTAAATCTATGAATCTTCGTTCCCTGACCCCTTGACGGTACCTCAACTGCACGTAGATAGGCTCAGCCGTAAAGTCTTTCGCCATGTACTACTAAGTTATCTAAGTGATCTATCTGTTCGGCATTTCATGACTGGATTCTAGACATAGTGAATCTTGATTCGCACCTTGCCCGCGATGCGGAAAGCTCATCACAGGTCCTTGCCTCTCCTTGCGGGTGAGTTTATTTGTTAAGCAACTTTCTACTGTGCGCTACACCTTTCTGCTTGCCGCGCTCAGTCGCGTGGCGCAGCGGCAAATATTCTGCGAAAATTATTTGGGAAGAGAGTAGCTGCAAGCCTGCGCCGGCATCCTTTAGAAAAAGCGCGTTTTCCCTTACACGCCGGATCATTGCGGCGGGTTGGGTCTTGCAGGGTCTCCGAGAAATGAACCTTATGGCTATGAAACTGGCAGTCGCCGCTCAAGCGGACCTTACGGAAGAAGTTGCAGAGTGGATTGAGGCCTTCGATCAGATCGTGGTCGACGAAGGCCCGGAACAGGCGGCAGAGCTGCTGGGAGCATTACGGCAGCGAGCTCGCGAAGCAGGCATCAACACCCCTAGCGAAATTCGAACTCCCTACCTCAATACCATTCCCAAACATGATGAATTGCCTTACCCCTGGCTGATGCCGGATTTCTGGCGCTTCCCCACGGTTTCGATGGGCATTGGGCCGCTGAATGCGATTTATCAGGCGCGATTTATGCGGTATCTCGAAAACCGCAACCTGATCGAAAAAACGCCGCGCAAGGTGTGGGCATTTGTGGGCGATGGCGAAACGGACGAAGTAGACACGCTCGGTGCTATCTCTGTGGCATCGCGTGAGAAGCTCGACAACCTTATCTTTGTTGTGAACTGCAATCTGCAGCGGCTGGATGGCCCGGTTCGCGGCAACAAGCGGATCATTGATGAGCTGGAGGGAATCTTCAGGGGTGCTGGATGGAACGTCATCAAGGTCATTTGGGGTTCAGACTGGGATGCTCTGTTTGAGCGCGATCATAAGGGCCTGCTGCTGAAGCGCATGGAAGAGTGTGTAGATGGCGACTTTCAGGCCTTTAAAGCCAAGGGCGGCGCGTATCTGCGGAAGGAGTTCTTCGGCAAATACCCCGAGCTTCTGGAACTGGTCAGCGAGATGACGGATGAGCAGCTGGCGCGGCTGCACCGCGGCGGACATGATCCGTTGAAGATATACAACGCCTATAAGCGGGCGACGGAACACCGTGGTGGACCAACCGTGATTCTTGCGAAGACAGTGAAGGGTTACGGTCTCGGCAGCACCGAGGCGCGCAACGCCTCGCATCAGGAAAAGAAGCTGACAGACGACTCCGTGGCGGCATTCGTGAAGCGCTTTGATATTCCCGTGCCGGAAGAAGCTGCAAAGCATGGCA
>Ga0207146_10258_pt1 | contig 13286 bp, 11 predicted proteins | sample Alteio_BWMinHeat_36_FD_153539 | JGI IMG/M metagenome (GOLD analysis project Ga0207146, IMG submission 153539) | Enriched cells from forest soil in Barre Woods Harvard Forest LTER site, Petersham, Massachusetts, United States -... | ecosystem: Environmental > Terrestrial > Soil > Temperate forest >...
ACTGGCTGCTCAGAAGGCTGAGTCGCACCCATCGCGGGATTCCGGTGTGTTCCGCCAGGTAGACCGATGGGTAGAAGCGCGATGCACAAATCGGTGGGACTGAGATGATAGCTAACAAGAAGTGCCGCCAAAACGAAATTCCCGAAGGCTTGATTTGTAGCATCTGTAAACGTCGATTTACTCCTCTTGAAGCTCATCCACGCATACCAGAGAAGCCAAATTGAAACAATCCAGATGAGAGCGAGACCGGCTGTATTCTTTACGATGCCTGAAATGCTGACCAATCCTCTAATATTCGCCATTGCCGCCGGGTGAATGCCAGCTAGCGGCGGGCTGCTCAGCCTCATCAAGAAGTGAGGATACGCCGTCAGAGAGGCCCATCCGGAAATGCCGACCGAAATCAGAAGCAATATCACGAACACGAGCGCAAACCCACGGACGAAGCCTTTTCGCCTAAGTGATGCCAGCAACACGACTAAGATAAGAACTATATGGAACTTGAAGAGTCCGCAGCCCAGCAAACAACCAGCAGTGAAGTTGCGTCCCGCCTAAGCTCAACCACCGCAAGCGTCATAATCAAGAGGAGCAGCAGCGAATCCTGGCCCTGAAGGAAACTTAGCAACACGGGCGGGAACAAAAAGAACAGTGGCAACAAGACGCGTCATTCCAAGCGCTTGAATACATGCCGTTGAAACACGATCACGGTGTATGCCAAGACCGCGAAATTAAGAAGGCACCAGAGCAGATAAGCGGTTGGCAGTCGACCAAAGGCAGATTGGCAAGAATACCAACGTCTCAGACGGCGGGTGAATGTAGTAGTCGCCAGTGCGTCCGGCGTAGCGAATCTGGAATTTCTCTTGAGCTTGGAAGTCGTACAGTTGATGCCCATATCCTTCCCGTACCATCCGAGCTGCGGCGTAGAAGTCCGGGAAATCAGTTCCCTTCTCTCTTTCTTCAAAACCGTGCGCAAAATAATAGACAATGACGGCTGCTGTCAGAAGAAGAAGCAGGTTCTGGACGAGCCCCAAACACCTTTTCCACCCCGAAATCGCAGATCCTTCCGGGACCGCTCCTTCTCGATTTGAGGATCGTAGCCGCAGTGGAAACAATGCCTCAATTTCCCGACAGCGAGCCCCTGAGCTTGCTGCACATCACTGCTGACCATGGATTCTAATTGCCAAGCGGAAACAGCATGAAATGGGTAATGGAATCGCGCTGGAGCAGTTTCGAGTCTGGGGTATGATCGCTCAGCGTGAGAGCCAACCATCTTTCTCGATCCGATGTGTCCCCGATGGTGTTACTGCTGGGCTTGCGGCAGTGACGGCCCGCCCGGCGCCGATTCGCTTCGATCCGCTCCCGCGTCGCGCAGTTTGCGCACCCAGGCGAGACCGAGAGCCAGCACGGGCAGTATCATCAGGCATTCGGCCTTAAGTTGCACTCGAGCAAACCAGTACAAAGGCGTCAGAAGCAGCAACAACCATCCGGCCGCTTCGAGATCTCTAGTGAATCGATCTCCTTGGGGAGCGTCTGCCGCTCGGGCACGCGTCGCGAGCAGGGGAACGATCAGCAAGAGCAGGTCATATTCTTGAGCGTAATAACTAGTGATGATGGCGACGATCAGCGCCAGCCCAAAACCCTCCGCCAACCGGCGATCTCCCGCTTTTCGCCACAGGAGACCCGCGTACGCCACGGCTGCGACCGCCACCGGCGCCAACACCCAGTGGATGCGTCCGGGATAGGGTGTGCGCCCGACCACAAAGATGAGCATCCCACGGAGGTTCATCTGGTTTCCCGGCGTGATCAGTCCGACGCCGGAGGCTTGGTTCAAAGCCAGCAAATCGCGAGGATACTGTAACAAACCCCTCCAGCCCACGATGGCGTCTGAAATGGCAAGAACGGCGAAGGCGGACGTGGCAAAGCCCGGTAACACCCGTTTGCGACCGGCGATCCACAGCGTAACGACGAACGGTATCACCAGTTGAAATTTGAAGAGCGCCAGGCCAAGCGCGAAGCCGGCGCCCACATCCCTGTCGCTTGCCAACTGCCGGTAAGCAATCGCGAACAGGAAGGCCAGCAGCGGCGCATCCTGGCCCAGGACCAGATCCATAAGCTCGGGAAATGTCCCGAGGGTGAGTAGGCCCACTGCCCAAAGTGGAATTCCACCGTGCCATGATCCGCCTCGAACCACGACAAACGGAATGGCTACGAGGAGCGCAAGTTTGAGGGCGGTCCAGAGGAACAGGGCTGTCACATAAGGCCATCCGGCGAACACGGAAAACAACAGGGCTTCGAACGGTGGTCGGACGTAAGGCAAAGGGCCTTGGCGAATTTCTACTTCCGAAGCAAATTCCTGCTGCACTTTCCACTGGAGGTTGTGATTGTAGAGGAAGGCACCAACTCCCCTGCGAACCAGAGTGCCGGCGGTGTAAAACGACGCAAAATCGCCGTATCCGTGTCGGATCCGATCTCGTGTATTCCAGAGGATGACGCCGTTGTTAAACGCCATCCAGAGCAACGCTGTGGCCAGCAACCAACTGCGCAGTCTCGGCTTGTCGGACATTGGTATGTCCGATCTAGGTGTCTCGGATCTTGTTGTGTCAGGCATGGTCCGAATGGAGTGCCTATTCTATCCACACTCTGTTCTTCTTAGGTCCCGCTACCTCAAGCGGACGCCATGCAGAGTCGCACCCATTCCAGAAGCACGAAGACCATAGCTCCGCAACGAACAGTGACTTGGGAACCGAGCGAGGATCGCGAGCCGGGCCACTCTCCAAGATCGAAACTGGAGCACCGGCAAAGCCGGGACGACGTTCATCTTCATCCTGACCCGCCCGGCACTGGTGCACCCCTCCCTGTTCCCACCCCCGCGCCGGCATGGCTAAGCCTGCGCGTCAACGCAACGCCCACCGCCAGCAAGGGCAGCGTCATGAGGCACTCGGCGTGAAGTTGCAATCTAGTAAACCAATACACTGGCGTAAGGAGCAAGAGCAGCAATCCGCCCACTTCCAGGTAGCGGGACACCGTGTCCGCCCTGAGACCGCTATCAGGTCGGTTACGCATGGCGAGCAACGGGACGAGCAACAACAACAGATCGTAATCACAAGCGTAATAGCTGGTCACGATCGCGACGATGGCCGCCAGTCCAAAACCCTCGGCCAAAAACCGGTGCCCCGCTTTTCGCCAAATCAACCCCGTGTACACAATAGCTCCGACCGCCACCGGCGCCAGCGTCCAATCGATGGGCCCGGGATGGGTCAAGCTCCCCACGAAAAGAATCAGCAACCCGCGTAGATTTATTTGAGTCTCGGGTGCGATTCCCACGCCCACTGAACGGTTCAGAGCCAGCAAATAGCCAGGGTACTTTAACAGCGCGCTCCAACCAGTGAGAGCGGCGGAAATGGCAACGACGACGGAGGCGGACGCCACAAAACCGGGCAAGACCCGTTTGCGACCAGCGATCCACAGCACAAGGAGAAAAGGTATTGCCAGCTGGACCTTGATGAGCGCCAGGCCCAGAGTGACGCCAGCACCAGTGTCTCTTCCCGTTTCAATCTGCCAGTAACAAACCGCGAACAGGAAGGCCAGCAGCACAGCATCCTGGCCCGTGACCAGATCCATAAATGCAGGAAACGTACCCAAGACGAGGATACCCGTCGTCCAGAGCGGAAAGCTTTCTTTCCAGAGTCTGCCGCGGACCACGATGAACGGAATGGTCAAGAGGAGCGCTAGTTTGAGGGTAGACCTTGGCGAATTTTTACTTCGGACGCAAATTCCTGCTGCACTTTCCACTGCGCGGCGAGACTGTAAAGTTCGGCGCCCTGCCCTCTGCGAACTATAGTGCCTGCAGTGTAAAAGGTCGCAAAATCGCCATACCCCCGCCGGATCTCAACTCGCGTATGCCATAGCATGATGCCGTTGATCACCGCCATCCAGAGAAGTGCTGTGGCCGGCAGCCAACTGCGCAGTTTCCGGGTGTCAGACATGGTTCGAAAGGATTGTTAATTCTATCCGTATTCTGTTCTCATCCTGCGCCCCAAGCGCAGACGTGAAAGTTCCGGATGCATTCTATAATCGCGGACGAACCATAATCACGACCGACCATGCGACGAATCCTCGAAAGCCTGCGCAGCCCGCAGATCGCGTTTGGAGCGATCCTGTTATTCGGCTTGCTCGGGATGACGGCACGCCCGGCGACCGACCCTGATCTCTGGTGGCATCTGCGGACCGGGCAGTGGATCATGGAAACCGGACACGTCCCCCACTCCGATCCTTTCTCCTTCACTCGCGCCGGGCACGCCTGGGTGTCCCATGAATGGTTGTCGGAGCTAGTGTTTTACGAACTCTGGAAGCACGGTGGCGCCGCTGGACTGATCGTGTTCTCCGCGATCATCACGACCACCGGCTTTATGCTGCTCTATCTGCGCTGTCTCCTTTGTGGGACAGAGAAGCACTGGGCAGCCGCAGCGACAGCCTTCGGCGCCCTGGCATCGGCTCCTTCCTGGGGCGTGCGGCCGCAGATGTTCACCTTTACGCTGGCCAGCCTGCTTCTATGGTTGCTCGAAAGCGGCAAGAAAGAAGGTCGGCCCAGGCTGCTGCTTTGGATCCCACCTCTGTTTCTTCTATGGCTGAATCTGCACGCCGGATTCGCGCTCGGACTCGCGCTTTTGTTTGCATATGGTGCCGGGCTGATTTTAGAGACTGCCGTCGGCAACACGCCTTGGAAGAATGCGCGCCCCATCGTCCTGCGTGTCCTGCTGCTTCTGCTGGTTTGTTTGGCACTCGTGCCTCTCAACCCCAGCGGCGCGCAACTCTATCGTTATCCGTTCGACACTCTACGCTCATCCGCGATGCGGTCGTTCATCGTCGAATGGTTCTCGCCGGATTTTCATGAATGGCTCTATCGTCCATTCTTACTGGTATGGCTGCTGCTTCTGACCGCACTCGCCAGTTCCCGCTCGCGGCCCAAGGGACCTGTCATCGTTCCCCTGCTGCTTACCTCTTTCGCCGCCTTGGACGCCGTCCGTCACATTCCCATTTTCGTTTTGGTGGCGATGCCAGTGATCGCTGCGGCTCTCCCGGTCAATTCTGCGCCCTTAGCAGTCTCGCAACGGCGTCCATACTCCTCGCGGTTCCGGCCTTCTTTTAACATCGCCGTTGTCATTCTGATTGCTCTGTTTACGTTGGTGAAGTGGGTCAGTCTCACCCGCAGCCAGGATGCCCACGAGGCGGAGCAGTATCCCCAAAGAGCTGTCGCGTTCTTGCAGGCCAGCTCCCAACCCCAGAGAATTTTCGTTTACTACGACTGGGGTGGCTACGCGATCTGGAAACTTTATCCCGAATATCGCGTCTTCGTGGACGGCCGGGCTGACCTCTATGGCGACAGCCTGCTGCGCCAGTTTAAGACCGCAATGCAGCTCCGGACCGGCTGGCGGGAGGTTCTTGATAGCTGGAAGGTAGAGGCGGTACTTGTGCCCCCTTCCTGCGCTCTGGCGCAAGGCCTCCTTCTCGACACCAACTGGCACACTGCATTCAGCGATTCGAAGGCGATCATCCTGCTCCGCACGCACCCCACCGTCGAAAATGCTGCCATTTCCCCGAGACTGCCCGCCGAAAGCGAAAAAATGTTTCCCAGAGCCATCCCGAATCTGAGAAACTAGGGCGCATACTAGAGACTGGTTTCCAACCCTAGTCCATATTGGGAGTGTCTACACGGCTCGAAGGAGTCTAAAATGACAGATTTGGCTAAACTCTTGTGGCGCAATGAGGAAGGGCAGGACATCGCGGAATACGCTGTGATGCTCGCCGTGATACTGGTGATTGTGATCGGCACCGTCCGTCTGATCGGGGGCAACGCGAACAACGTGTTCTCATCGGTAGCCAGCCAAATCGCCCAGTAGGCCACCGCAGCCTTTAAAGCAAGTTGCGTACGAGAGTGTGTAAGAGTTTGACTTTGGGTGGCGCAGCGCCGGGCCCCCATCACGCCCGGGTTTGGCGTGATGGGGTGGAGCGGTTCACCCTTGCGGTAAGCGCGTGTTTCAGTGTTCGGTCTTCAAGCCGCTGAGGTGAGGCTGCGATTTTGTTCTTGATTTTGGGTGGCGCAGCGGTTTACCGCTGCGATAAGCCACCCGTTTTCAGCGCCGGCTTTAGCCGCTGAGGGCGACTGCGGCGCACAAAGAGCTTTTCGTCGAACTGGTTAGCCGCGACAACGAATGAGTCCGGAGTTGTCCCGGAGGGAGAAGAATGAACCGAAGTCGTCTGTTGATGATTGGAGGCTTGGCGCTGGCTGTCGGCTTGCTCGCGAGCTATACCGTCTATAACCGGCTGCGGACGTTTACGGGCGCAAGCAACAATGAGCGAGGAGTGCCCGTCGTGATGGCTGCCGACGATATTCAGGTCGGGACCAAGTTGGAAGCTCACGATGTTCACGTGGTCACCCTCCCGCAATCGGCGGTCCCTCCGGGAGCCTTCTCCGGAACATCGCAGGTCCTCGGCCGCGGCGCAATTTTGCCGGTAAGCAAGGGTGAATTCATTTTGTCCAGCAAACTGGCGGCGGTGAACGCTGGAACTGGCCTGCCCTCAATGATCCCGCAGGGTATGCGCGCAGTTTCCGTTCGCGTCAACGATGTCGTTTCGGTCGCGGGCTTCGTGCAACCGGGCTCGCACGTGGATGTGCTGGCTACTGGTGGCAACGACCGTCAAACTACCACCGTCCTGGAAAACGTCTTGGTGCTCGCGGTGGGCAAGAGCCTGGACCGGAACGCTTCCGCGGATGCGCAAACCGCCCCCGTGATCACGCTCGCGGTCTCTCCCGACGATGCGCAGAAGCTGGCGCTGGTTTCACAGGAAGGACGGATTCAACTGTCTTTGCGCAATCCGCTGGATACGAGAAAGGGCGGTATCGGCGCGACCCGGACAAGTTCGCTGTACTCGGGCGGAACCCCGGTGGCAACCGAGGCCAAACCCAAAGCTCACAGGGTGGCGGCAAGAGTTCCGGCGCCTCCGCCAGCGCCTTATCAGGTAGAGATGATTCGTGGCAGCAAACGGGATGAGACCAAGTTTGAAGACAACAAGTGAGCCGTCGATACCGCAACGATTCGCGTCCGCTCCTTTCCCCGACGGACCCGCCCTCGACGCCTCAGCCCTCGATGGATTTGCTCGTGCATCATCGCAGAGGTCCGAATTCATGAAAGTTCTTACGCTCGTCGCAGCCGTGTTCCTTCTCGGTGCGACCACGACAGGTGCGGGCTCGGCTTTCTCACAGAACGCTCCCGCTCAAAACCAGGACAATCCGCCCGCCGCGCAATCCTCCACCACAACCACGTCCGCACCCGGCCAGACCGTTACTGCGGGTGCAGCTCCGTTGCGCGTAATGGTGGGCAAGTCCCTCCTGATTAACACTACCGAAAGACTAAAGCGCGTCTCGGTAACCGACCCCACGGTGGCGGATGCGCTGGTCGTCACGCCGACGCAAGTCCTCGTCAATGGACTCGCTCCGGGCGAGGTTTCCCTGCTGATCTGGGACGAACTGGAGCGCTCTCGCAGCTTCGATCTTCGAGTCGATGTGGATATCACCGCGGCTTCTGAAGAAATGCACCGCCTTTTCCCGGATGAGCAGATCAACGTGACGCCTTCACGTTCCGCGATTGTTCTCTCCGGTCATGTAACCACCGAGGACGTCTCCAAACATGCCGGTTCGCTGGCCTCGGCGTATTCCAAGAATGTTGTAAACGTGCTGACGTTTGGACCGGTCGGGGCAGATGAAGTGCTCCTGGAAGTGAAGTTTGCGGAAGTGGATCGCACGGCTCTGACCCAACTCGGCATCAATATGTTTTCCACCGGCGCTGGAAACACCATTGGCACAGTACAGACCGGACAATTCGGCGGAGTCAAACCCGGACCCGTCAGTGATCCGGCAACATCGAACACGGCCACCATTTCGGACGCACTGAACCTGTTTTTCTTTAACCCTCAGGTCCACTTGGGGGGAGTGATCAAGGCCCTGCAGTCGAAGAATCTCTTACAGATCCTGGCAGAGCCTAACTTGGTTGCAGTCAATGGCAAGGAAGCCAGTTTCCTGGCCGGAGGAGAATTTCCCTTTCCCGTCGTGCAGCCCGGGGCAGGCGGAATCTCAACCGTCACAGTGCAATTTCGCGAGTTTGGCGTGCGGCTGAGGTTCACCCCCGTGATTCAGCCGAACGGCAGCATCCACCTGCACGTGGTTCCCGAGGTGAGTACACTGGACTTCGCGAATGCCGTCACCGTTTCCGGAACCACCATACCCGCCATCAGCACGCGCAAGGCGGATACCGAATTCGAACTGCAAGATGGCCAAAGCTTCGTCATCGCCGGCCTGATGGATAACCGAGTCACAAATCTCGGCAACAAGGTACCGGGACTGGGCGATATCCCGATCCTCGGCAATTTCTTCAAAAGCAAGAGCGCGCAAAAGAGCAACTCGGAATTGATGGTTCTGTGCACGGTGCGCCGGGTTGCGCCCACTGTCCAGGCGCCGAAAGGTCCGGTGAACCCTGAGCCCTATCTCGATCACGGCAAGTTCGATGGCAAGAAAGAACATTGAGAGATTGATTTTCGATGGTTCAATGTCTCAATGCGTTAATGATTCAATGATTTTGGGGAATGAGCCATGCCGGAATTGTCAGTAGCCGTATTCGCCACGGACAATGATCAGCGCGCGGTGCTTCAGGTTCTGGTCGATGGCACCAGCGTTGCCCGCACCGTGTACAGCGTCGAGACCATGCCTCTCGCCGCCAACGACCCCGTCATCCGCAGAACGCAAGCCTTTGCGCCCGACGTGGTTCTGGTGGATATCGCCGCCGATGGCATCACCTCGGCGCTAAGGGCGGTGGAGTTGCTCCACCAGGAACTTCCCGATGCAGCCGTGTTCGCGGTGGGTCCCATGACTCAACCTCAGTTGATTGTCAGCGCCATGCGGGCGGGCGTGCGCGAATACATTGAGCGCCCCACCACTACGACCGATCTGTTGGAAGCCTTCGTCCGCCTGTCAGCGACTCGCCGCAAGCCCGGGCGCGAAAATTCCAGGGGAAAAGTGTTCACCATCGTGAACGCCAAAGGCGGCAGCGGCGCCACCACCGTCGCGGTCAATCTGGCTCTAGCCTTGCAGGCGATTCACCACAGCACGGCCCTGATCGACCTTGCGCCCCTCGGTCACTGCGCCTTGCATCTCAATCTCAAGCCAGCGTTCACCGTCTCGGATGCCATCACGAATCTGCACCGCCTTGACTCCTCCCTGCTCGACAGCTTCATGGCCCGTCACGATCGCGGCTTGCAGGTGCTGGCCGGCCCTGCCGTTCCAACCGTGATCGAGCCCTCCGCTTCCGACTTTGCCCGCCTCTTTGACACCATGGTCGGCTTGTTTCACTACATCGTCGTGGACGCTTCCTCCCGGCTCGATAGCGCCACTCGTCTGGTCAGCAACCTGTCGGAGAAAATTCTGCTCATCGCCCACGCCGATGTCGCTTCCCTGTGGAGCGCCGGAAGAGTGGCCCAGTACCTAGGCGAAAGCGGCTCACGCGACCGTTTCGCCCTGGTGTTAAACCGTTATCGCAAGGTGGCCGGCTTCAATGAAGCCGAGACCGAGGCCGCCATCGGAGCGCCCGTGCTTTGGCGGATTCCCAATCAGTACTTCGCGGTCTCGACCGCGATCGATCGCGGCATTCCCGTGATGCAGCAGGGGAACAGCGAAATTGCCCGCTCCATTTCCGAGTTGGCTGAATTTTTGACCAAAGACGATTTGGACGTGAAACGAACCGCATGGTCCTTGTTCAAGACGGTGTAAGCTAGCTCTCAGCTCTTGTCTGTTAGCCAGAAGGCTAACCTGAGACCTGACACCTGAATTTTATGGCCAACCTGCAAGCCTTCGAACGGAGCGAGTACCAGCAGGTCAAGGCGGACCTGCACCGCAAGATCCTCGATCGCCTCGACCTCGAAAAACTCGGCCGCACCACCGGAGATTCAGCCCGCGAAGAAGTTCTCGTCCTCATTCGCAGTTCGGTGAACAGCGAGGCGGTTCCTCTCAGTTTCGCCGAGCGCGAGAAGTTGTCGCGGGAGATCCTCGACGAAATCTTCGGCCTGGGCCCGCTCGAGCCGCTGCTCAAAGATCCCACCATTTCCGATATTCTCGTCAACCGCTTCGATCGCGTGTACGTCGAACGCGCCGGCAAGCTCGAAATCACCGGCTTGACGTTCAAGGACAATCAGCACCTGATGCAGATCATCGACCGCATCGTGTCCCGCATCGGGCGGCGCGTCGATGAGTCTTCGCCGATGGTCGATGCCCGCCTGCAGGATGGCTCTCGCGTCAACGCCATCATCCCGCCCCTGGCGCTCGACGGAGCCTGCCTCTCGATCCGCCGCTTCGGCCGTGATCCGATCACCGCGCGCAACATGCTCGACAACAAGACCCTCACCGAGCCCATGCTGGAACTGCTCTCGGCCGTAGTCAAGGGCCGCCTGAACGTCATCATTTCCGGAGGAACGGGCGCCGGCAAAACCACGGTTCTCAATGTCCTTTCCGGTTACATCCCGAATTCGGAGCGCATCGTAACCATCGAAGACGCCGCCGAATTGCAGCTCAAACAGGAGCACATCGTGCGCCTGGAGACCCGCCCTCCCAACATCGAAGGCAAAGGCTCGGTCCGCATGCGCCAACTCGTCATCAACAGCCTGCGCATGCGTCCCGATCGCATTGTGGTGGGCGAGGTGCGCGGCGAAGAAGCCTTCGACATGCTTCAGGCCATGAATACCGGTCACGAGGGTTCGCTCACCACCGTTCACGCCAATTCCCCGCGCGACGCCCTGGCTCGCATCGAAAATATGGTGTCCATGGCCAACCTGAATATTCCCGAGCGCGCCATTCGCCATCAGATCGCGAACGCCGTTCACGCCGTGGTCCAGGTCGCGCGTCTCTCCGACGGTTCGCGCAAGGTGCTCACAATTTCCGAAGTCACGGGAATGGAAGGAGACATGATCGCGCTGCAGGACATTTTTGTTTTTGAACGCACCGGGGTTGACGAGAGCGGCAAGGTGCGCGGCGTCTTCCGTTCCACCGGCCTCCCCCCGCATTTCGCCGAGCGCCTTGCCACCGCCGGTTGCCGCCTGAGCCCCGCACTCTTCGAGTCCCGGATGGAGGTCTAGCGCATGCTATTCACGATCGCCTTTCTGGTGTTTGTGGTGGTCACGCTGGGGGTCTTCGCCGCGGTATCCTTATATGATCAGCGCAAGGCCCAGGCCCGCGTTCTCCGCGATCGCCTCTCCACCGTTCAGAAGCCGGGCGAACAAACCGCGCCGGACACGGCTCTTCTCCGCGATGAAGTGCTCAGCCGCATACCCGCCTTCGACACCCTTCTGCGCCGCTCTGAGCGCGTCTCTCTTCTGCAGAAAATGCTGGCGCAGGCAAACATCGATGCTCGCGCCGGAAACTTCCTGATGCTTTGCGCGGTGTCGGCCATGGTCTTAGCCGCCATCGCTTTCCTGGCCGGCGGCAACATGCTGTTCGGCTGGGCCGGCGCTGTGCTCGGGTTTTTTATCCCCTACGCATACGCCTCGCATATGCGCAGCAGGCGCTTCCAGAAATTTGAGGAGAAATTTCCCGAGGCCATCGATACGCTCGCCCGCGCCGTTCGCGCTGGACACGCATTTACCACCGCCCTCGAAATGATTGCCAACGAGGTCTCCGAACCCGTTGCCGGAGAATTCCGCCAGCTCTACGAAGAACAGAAATTCGGGCTCCCGGTACGCGACGCCCTGCTCAACCTGGCCGACCGCATCCCTCTGGTCGACATCAAATTCTTCGTGACGGCGGTGATGTTGCAGCGCGAAACCGGCGGCAATCTTGCCGAGATTCTCGACAACCTCTCCTACGTGATCCGCGAACGCTTTAAAATCCTGCGCCAGGTCCGCGTCCACACCGCCCAGGGACGCCTCACCATGGTCCTGCTAATGGCTCTGCCGCCCACGATCGTGGTCCTTATGGTCATGCTCAACCCCACCTTCATTCGTCCGCTATTCACCGACCCGCTGGGACACGCTTTGATCGTCGGAGGCATTACTTTGCAGACAATGGGTTACTTCGTAATTCGCAGAATTATCAGGATCCAGGTCTGAAATATGAGTTTGAAATATGAGTTCTCAGTTCCCAGTCAACCCGCGAACCGCAGGCTATGGCCTTTCCGGAGAACCGAGAACTGAGACTTAGGTCTAATTCATGACGCTTGCGCTGGCACTCTCCATTTTCGTTTTTCTCACCATCGTGGTGATCGTGTTCGCCTTTGGAGCGGCTTCAGTTGCGCCCTCATCCGTGCTCGGATCCCGCCTGCGCGAAATCGGATTGCAGCGCCCCAAAGCCCAGGCCAAGCCCGCCATCCGCGAACGCATGCAGCAGGCCCTCGATCCGTTTAGCCGCGCTTTGCCGGTCTCGCCGACCGATGTTTCGCAAACCCGGGCCTGGTTGATCCAGGCGGGATATCGCGACCCCCAGCACGTGACCATCTATCGTGGTTTGCGTGTCCTGTTCGCCGCTCTTGGTTTCTTCTCCGTTTTTCTGTTCACGGGATTCGATTCGCCCCTTCTGCTGATCGGTCTAACCGCATTCGGCTTTTTCCTTCCGCGGTTCTTATTGAAGAAAAAGCTACAGGAGCGCCAGCGCCGGATTCGCCTCGGCCTTCCCGACGCGCTGGATCTGACCGTCATCTGCGTGGAAGCGGGCTTGTCTCTCGATCAGGCCATGATGCGAGTGGGCCAGGACCTCAGCCACGCCCACCCGGACCTGAGCGGAGAATTCCATCTCTTCGACCTCGAAACTCGCGCCGGAAAACCTCGCGTCGAGGCGCTCCGCAATCTGGCCGAACGCACGGGCGTCGATGACATTCGCGCGCTGGTCGCAACCCTGATTCAGACCGACCGCTTCGGAACCAGCGTTGCCCAAGCCTTGCGCGTGCATTCCGATTCCCTGCGCACCGAGCGCCGCCAGCGCGCCGAAGAACAGGCCGCCAAAACCACCGTCAAAATGATCATCCCCCTCGTCCTGTTTGTAATGCCCTCCCTGATTTTCGTCACCGTAGGGCCAGCCGTAATTCAGTTGCTGCACATATTCGCCCCCGCTGCTGGGGGAAAACGGTGATCGTGAGTAGCGCCGGCATCTTGCCGGCCCGATTCCGCCCACTGCAAGAAATGTTCTAAATTACACATCACCCATTACAATTTCCCAGGAGTCATCATGTCCCCGCGCGGCCCCAAGGGATACGCTT
>Ga0207146_10259_pt1 | contig 13221 bp, 8 predicted proteins | sample Alteio_BWMinHeat_36_FD_153539 | JGI IMG/M metagenome (GOLD analysis project Ga0207146, IMG submission 153539) | Enriched cells from forest soil in Barre Woods Harvard Forest LTER site, Petersham, Massachusetts, United States -... | ecosystem: Environmental > Terrestrial > Soil > Temperate forest >...
CGAATTCTGTGGTGTAATGGCCGGCGTGCGAGTTGCCGCTTCCAAGGCTAATTCGAATGGTAATCTCGTTTTGAGCACAACCAAAGGGGATGCGATCAACATCATTTCGCTTGGTCATGGCGCAACTTTCTTGAAGGTTGAATACAAAGGGGTAGCTCTCTTTCTTTCAACCTCTAAAGACATTATAGACATCGACGCAGAACTCGCGTCACGAAACTTTGACGTGCGGAACCACTTTCTTAGCGCGGTGCCTATCGTCCTCTATATCAAGTGGGCGTTTGCAGAAACCTGCTGGAAGGCGCCGGAAGCTAATGCCTGTCTAGTGATCGATGATCCCTTGCTCAAGCCAAGCTATGGTTGCGTAAACTTCGACGAACTGCTGGCTTTGATGGAGCACCACGACTTCTCGACGAATATCGCATTCATCCCGTGGAACTGGCGCAGAAGCAATTCAAAAGTAGCCAGGTTGTTCAAGCAGAAGCCCGAGCGTTACTCGCTTTCCATTCACGGCTCTGATCATGTTGCGGCAGAATTTGGCAGCAGTGACCGCCAGCGCGTTCGCTCCAAGGCGAGGCAGGCAGTGGACCGCATGTCCGGTCACGAAACGCGAACGGGAATTCATTACGATAGGATCATGGTGTTTCCGCAGGGCGTCTTTTCACAAGTCGCAATGGATGTGCTCAAGCGCTCCAACTTTACTGCCGCTGTCAACACCGAAGTCATGAGCGTCGATCTTCACCCACAGGCGATCAGGATTTCCGACGTTTGGGATGTTGCCGTAATGCGCTACAGCGACTTCCCCATCTTTACGCGGCGATATCCTTCCCAGGGAATTGAGAATTTTGCATTTGATATTCTGCTCGGAAAACCTTGCATCGTTGTCATCCACCACGATTTCTGCCGCGATCGCTACAAGCATCTGTTGGATTTCGTCAATCGCCTAAATTCCCTCAGATGCCCTCTGTCATGGTGCAGCCTGGGCGAGGTTGTGAGACGCAGTTGTCGGCAGCGGGAGCTCTCATCGGGTTTAGTGGAAGTGGAGATGTACGGCGCCGAGTTGCGAGTTGAGAATCGCTCGACGCAGTCGAAGCGTTTCCTGATTAGAAGGTGCGAGTGTGAGCCTTCAGCAATCCGAGAAATCCGCAGCGGATCTGGCCCGATAGCCTGGAATTCCGTGAATGGCCAGGTCAATTTTGAGATCGAACTCAATCCCGGTGAGCACAGGATGATTGGGATAAGATTTCACAGTCTCGATGGAAACGGGCGAAGCGAGGAGACCCTATCCTACAGGACAAAGACAATGCTCAGGCGTTATCTTTGTGAAGTACGTGACAACTACATTACTCCAACGAGGTCCAGGTTGGCTGGCTCACTGGGTCACGTTAAACCATTGAAGCGTTAAAGCGTTGAACCGGTTAAGAGCTGAGATGTCGATTCACGATTCAACAAACTTGCCTGCCAGCGTTTCCGAGGTATTGATCAGCTTTACGACATGGCTGGATACTTACGGTGAGATCTCGTGGGACCACCAGAGCTTTTTCGCCGGTCCTGTGGGCGGACGAGCCAAGTCGCTTTACTATCGGAATCGGTTTGTAGGGACTGCGGCGGTCGCTCCCATGATATTTTTTGAGGCGTTTCTTCCTTCGGCGCGGCGACTATTCCACCAACCCATTCGATTCCCGATCGCCGATGCTCATTACGCGATGGGATTCGCATTCCTTTACGAGGCAACTGCAAATCGCGTTCATCTCGAAAGGGCGGTTCATTTTCTAAATGTTCTAACGGCGAGCCGCTGCCGCGATTTCAAAGAGTATTGCTGGGGCTATCCTTTTGACTGGGTTTGGCGTGGGGGCACCATCAAGCAGCAAACCCCGCTTATCACCACCACGCCGTATGTCTATGAAGCTTTCCTTCAAGTTTACGAGTTGGATCCGCGTCACGAGTGGAAACGAATTCTGGAATCGATCGCACGACATGCCAGTGCTGACATTAAGGATTTCACAACATCGGAAAGTGCGAGCAGTTGCTCGTATACGCCCTACGATGAGGGAGGGGTGATCAATGCTGCCGCATATAGGGCGTTTCTTCTGACGAGTGCTTCCCAAGTCTTGCTGAAGGACGAGTATTGGAGAATCGCCGAACGGAATCTAGATTTTGTCTTGGAGACTCAGAATCAAGATGGGTCCTGGTATTATGCCGTAGATGGAGTGCGTGATTTTGTTGATCACTATCACACCTGTTTTGTCATGAAGGCGTTGGCCAAGATTCACGCTCTAACCAGCCACGAAGCGTGTCTCGAAGCGCTCTCCAAGGGGGTTGCCTATTACCTTGAGAATCTCTTCGATGAGGATGGCCTTCCAAAACCTTTTTCCAAGGCGCCGCGGCTGACCGTTTACAAACGCGAACTTTACGATTGCGCCGAGTGCATCAATCTATGCCTCTTGCTGCGCGACCGTTTCCCTCGGCTACAGAAAACTTTGGAAACGGTTGTTCGAGAGGTCTTGAAGAATTGGATCAAGCGAGACAGTTCCTTCCGGTCGCGCCGGCTTCACCTGGGTTGGGATAACGTTCCAATGCATCGCTGGGGTCAGTCGCAGATGTTTCGAAGCCTCGCGTCTTACGTGAACGAAGCGAGGAAAGCCGAAAAACTGAAAGCTGAAGCGCTAAAAGGTGAAACGGTGGAAGCGCGTGTGCTAAAAAATTTGAGCGCGTCAATTTCCGATCTTTAGCTGTGAGCTTCTGGTCTCCTCTTCCCCATTGTAACGACGTTGCAACGCTCTTAACGCTCTACCGTTGTAACGACTTAACCAGACGACTGTCCGCGGCCTTCATTCGACATTCGAAATTCGAGCTTCGGAATTAAAGGATTAACCCTTTCACCCATGTGCGGCATTTGCGGCCAGTTTAACTTTGTCGGGCACGAGCCGGTCGACGCGGACACGATCCGACGCATGACCGATGCGATGGTCCACCGCGGTCCCGATGATGAAGGTTATTTCATCTCTGGTCCGGTCGGATTAGGTTTCCGGCGGCTTTCCATCATCGATTTGGCCGGGGGACACCAGCCGATGTCTAATGCCGAAGAAACGGTTTGGGTCATTTTGAATGGCGAGATTTACAATTTCAAAGAGTTGCGCGCCGAACTTGAACAACGCGGCCACTCTTTCCGGACACGTTCCGACACCGAGGTGATTGTTCACGGCTACAAAGAGTGGGGCACGGAAGTGTTCAACCATCTCAACGGCATGTTTGGAGTTGCCATCTGGGACGCGGAGAAACAGCGGCTGGTTGTGGCCCGGGACGCGATGGGTATCAAATTAATTTATTACCGGATCGCGAATGGCCAAGTGACGTTCGGATCGGAAATCCGACCAATTCTCGCCGCAGAAAACTCCAAGCCAACTGTCGATCCGGTCGCACTGAATCTCTTCCTCCGGTTTCGTTATACCCCTTCTCCGTTAACGATATTTGAAGGTATCCAGAAGCTCGCGCCGGGGACTATGCTCATTTTTGAGCAAGGAAAATACCGGGTAGAGCGGTGGTATAACTACACGCGAATCCCGTTTCTGAGCCACACAGATGAAGAAGAGGCTGCCCAGGAATTGCTGGAATTGTATCGAGCTGCGGTTCGGCGTCACTTACTGAGTGATGTGCCGGTAGGGATACTATTGAGCGGCGGTCTTGATTCGGGCCTTCTCCTCGCGCTGATGAATGAGCAGGGCGGTCCGTGGCCGGCATACACTATAGGTTACGGCGAAAGCTTCGAAGACGACGAGCTAGCTGATGCAGCGGAGACGGCCAGGCTTTTGGGCGCGCGACACGTAACTGTGAGACTCGACCGAGCCGAGTTTGAACGGTCTCTGCCAAGGATAGTGGAGTGTCTCGAAGAACCCATTGCCGCTTCTTCCATCGTTCCGATGTACTTTGTCTCTCAACGAGCGCGGCAGGACGTCAAAGTAGCCCTGATTGGTCAGGGTCCAGACGAGCTGTTTGGTGGTTATAAACGGCACTTGGGCGTGCATTACGGGAATTGGTGGCGCCGACTGCCAACGGGTCTGCGCTCGGCTGTCGGTTTCGCTGTCAATGGGCTGCCTCGCAATGAAATGTTGAAGCGTGGTGTCTCTTCATTAGGGACGGAGGACCGGCTAAAGCGTTATCAGGATGTTTTTTCTCTGGCGCCGGCCAAGACCATAGATGGACTTTTCCAGGATGATTCACTTCCCAATGGACAAAGTCATGAACTGGTTGATTACTGGCGCGGGCTGGTTCCCCAAATGGTGCACACTGATGAACTGGGCGGCTTTCAGCTCCTTGAAATCCGCTCCTCCCTTCCGGACGAGCTCCTCATGTATGCCGACAAACTATCCATGGCTCACAGCCTCGAAGTCCGTGTGCCATATCTGGATCGCACCATCGTGGAATATGTCCAGCGACTGGGCTCGCATTTCAAAATCCGCAATGGAAGTCGCAAGTGGCTGCATCGCCAGGTCTGCCAGAGTTACTTGCCGCCACGCATCCTCAGACGCAAGAAACGCGGCTTTGCCGTAAACGTGGTGGACGAATGGTTTCGCTCGTCGCTCAGAGGTAAGCTTCCGGAACTGCTCTTGGATGAAGGCTCCCTCATGTTTGAGCTGCTCAAACCCGAGCCGGTGCGAAACCTTTTGAAAGCTCACCAATCCGGGCGTCACGACAACCACAAGCTTCTTTTCAGCCTGGTTATGCTTGAGTACTGGTTGCGTGAGGTTCGGTCGGACCAAAGACCTGCACTACAGACAAATTCATTAACTGTGTGATCATCTGATCACTTCTAATGTAGCAACTTTTGCGAGAGGAGAGGACCCCGTTTTGTGGAACATGGCCAACAGCAACGAGGAACGATCGTCGAGTAGCGAATCCTGGAGAGGTGGCTGAGCGGTCTAAAGCAGCGACCCGCAATGGTCGCTATACGGTTAAACACCGTATCGGAGGTTCGAATCCTTCCCCTCTCCGCCAGTGGAAGGCGATGCGATCAATTCGGAAAATGTCGAATATTGGCACGAACATGGAGGTCAACGGCAAAAGGATCATAATCGAGGGCATCGTCCCGCGGATTGCGAGGCCCGAGCAAGAGTGGTACGAAGACGTGGAGAACCCCGAAATGCTCATTGGTACGCTTCAAAAGAGCAAACGTTGCCCGGATATCCTGACCTTCTGGCAACGTCTGCCCGAGCTAAAACCCAAATACTTTTACAGAATGGAGCCAGATTCCATCGCAGCGCTTCCAATCAAGAGCTACTCCGATTGGTGGGAGAAACAAATTGATGGAGCCGCCCGAAACAAGGTCAGGAAAGCGCAAAAGAGGGGCGTTGTTGTGAGGTTGGCAAGTTTTGACGACCGCTTTGTTCAAGGAATGACATCAATCTTCAATGAAACTCCGATCCGGCAAGGACGGCGTTTCTTGCATTACGGAAAGGATTTTAAAACAGTAAAACGGCAGTTCAGCCGATACTTGTTTAGGGAAGAGATTTTAGGCGCATATCTGGGCGAAGAGCTGGTCGGTTTCGTTATGCTGGCCAACGCGGGAAAATACGCGATCCTGGGCCAGATTATTTCAAAGATCGCGCGCCGTGATCTAGCGCCGACGAACGCGCTTTTGGCTAAAGCGGTGGAGCGCTGTGCGGAGAATAAGATTCCATATCTTGCCTACGCGTACTGGCTCGACGACGGCCTAGGCGAGTTCAAAAGAAACAATGGCTTTAAAAAGTTTGATCTGCCCAGGTATTTCGTGCCGCTAACGGGCATAGGGACATTAGCTTTGGAGCTCGGCCTGCATCGCGGTTGGAAAGAGGCTGTTCCAAAGCAAATTAGCGACCCGCTAAAGAAACTGAGGAGACGCTGGTACGACCTGAAACCGCGACTCCGTTAGCCTTTACCTAACCTTCGTCCTGCTCACGGTCAACGGGTGCCAGGTTAGGGCGATTTGTAATAATTAAATTATAGCCATGCCTGGTATCGTTGGAGTCATTGGCATAAGGCCAGTTGAGCATTGTCAGCGTCTTGTTGAGTCCATGGTCGCCGCCATGAAGCACGAGCCTTTTTATAGTTCTGGAACGTACTCGGTCCCAGAAATGGGAGTGTATACCGGCTGGGTGGCACACCAGAACTCTTTTGCAGCCGACCAGGTGTTCTTTGATGAACACGAAGATATCGCACTCACTTTTTCCGGCGAGTGTTTCGCGGATCCCACAACGCGGGATGATCTCAGGCAAAAAGGACATGAATTCGGAAGGAACGATAGCGATTGGATGGTTCACCTCTATGAACAGGAGGGCGACCAGTTCTTCGAAAAGTTGAACGGTCTCTTCAGCGGTCTGCTAATCGATAAAAGGCAGAGGAAAGCCTTCTTGTTCAACGATCGTTACGGCGTCGAGCGGATCTATTGGCACAAGGCAGACGACGCATTTTGCTTTGCTAGCGAGGCCAAGGCACTGCTCCGAGTTGTGCCGCGGTTACGCGAGTTTGATTCCGAAGGAGTTGCTCAGTTTTTGACCTATGGATGCACGTTGCAAGGGCGAACGCTATTCCGGGACGTTCATTTGCTGCCGGCTGGATCGATTTGGTCTCTTGACGGCGAAAGTTGTCGCAAGCGAAAGTACTTTTCTCCAGAGACCTGGGAGTCGCAACCTGTTCTCTCAGCCGAGCGCTTCGAGGACGAGTTCAAGGAAACATTCAAAAGGGTTCTACCTCGTTATTTTGAATCTAAATCAGAGATTGGCATTTCTTTAACCGGCGGTCTCGATTCCCGGATGATCATGGCTTGTCTTCCTGAAACTGCCAAAAGGCCGCTTTGCTATACATTCTCAGGGCAGCGGAGGGACACTTTGGATGCGCGCCTGGCTGCGCGAGTGGCAGGAGCCTGCGGCCTCGATCACCGAATTTTGCGTGTAACCCAGGATTTTTTCTCAAACTTCGCCTCATATGTGGATCGAACGATTTACATAACGGATGGCTGTCTGGACGCCTTGGGCGCGCACGAGATTTACATGAACGGAAAGGCTCGCCACTTGGCGCCTGTACGTGTGACAGGTAATTATGGAAGTGAAATCCTCCGAGGAGTCTCTTACTTCAAATCGCTTGGACTTTCTCGGCGCCTCCTCAATCCCGATTTTGAGCCAGCCATGAATTTTTCCACACAAGAGGTCGCCAGAGATGGTACGAACCCGGTTACATATGCCGCGTTTCGGGAAATACCTCAGAAGAGGTTTGGAATCCTGGCAGCGGGGCGCTCGCAGTCTATCTTTCGAACGCCGTACCTCGACAACGAAATGGTCGCTCTTGCTTATCAGGCCCCGTTACGCCTTTTTGGGTCACCTTTTCCCGCGCTGCGCTTCGTAAAGAACCACAATCCTGCTCTCGCCCATATTCGCACGGATAGAGGACTGGTCGGGTCTAACGGAACTTTAATCGGTTTTCTCAGACATACATTTTGGGAGGCTACATTTAAGTGCGACTACTTCTACAGTGAGGGCCTGCCTTACGGGTTGTCCCGTCTGGATCCTTTGTTCAGGCTTTTCAACTCAGGACTAGGGATTTCGGGGCTTCATAAATTTTTGCATTACCGGAGATGGTTTCAACGAGACCTAGCCGGATACGTAAACGAAATTGTGACGCGAGTGCGAAGTCAGAGGAATCAATTCTGGAACTCTGAGTTTCTCAAAGGCCTGGTCGACGAACACAGAGCCGGTCGCAAAAACTATGTGCGCGAGATTAGTGCAGTCCTGACGCTCGAAGCAGTGGAACGACTCCTCTTGCGAGGGCTCCCCTCCGGGACCTGAACTATCGGAGATCTCTGGAATTGCACTTATGGAAATGACGCTGATCCGAGAGAGGGCAGAAATCTGGTGCTTATGGTGGTAGCGCCCGACTTTGTACTTGTGCATCTGTCCAAGACAGGCGGAAGCTTTGCTGCAGCAGCAATACGAGAGGTTCTTTGCCCGAGCGCCTTCTGTCGCAAGGTGCACCGGTTAAAGACGCGGGATGGAATACGAATGAAAATTCCATTCTACAAGTACCGCTACGACGATGTCGGCGATCAACATGCGGTCTGCAACGACATCCCCAAGACGGAGCACGGTAAAACCATCCTTTCGTGCATCCGCAATCCATTTGATCTCTACGTTTCCGAGTACACCTACAATTGGTGGAAAGAACATCCGTATCGCTGGTTTCACGACCCCGCTGCGGTCGAAAAGGCTTACCCGGATTGGCGTAACCTGCGGTTCGAGGATTTCATTTCGGTGTCCAATAAATATACTGAATGGGTTTATAAGGCGCTAGTGAAATACCCGAAGACTGAGTCACTCGGTTGGTATTCGCACAAGTTTATCTATTACTACTGCCGGGACTACGACTATGTATTCCAGGCGGCAGACGATTTAGAAGCTTTGGTGAACAGAGTGCGCGCGTCGATGTACCCCGTGCATTTCCTTCACACCGAACGCTTGAACCGGGAGTTGTTTGACTTTCTTCTTTCGAAAGGCTACGCGCGAGATCGCATTGAATTTATACCTCAGAAGGACAAGATCAATACGAGTCGATCGAATCATCGTTACCGCGAATGGTATAGTGATCAATTAAGGCGTGAGATTGAGCAAAGAGATGCGTTGATCTTTCGTTTGTTTCCGGAATTCCGATTTTAACGTCTGATTTTGCTTAAACGGCGTAGGGCTGGAGGCAAACTTAGGCCCACCCTTTCAACTCAGAAGTAACAATGATATACGAAATGGAACGACTTGAAATGCTGAATGCGCGAGTCTGCCAATTGGCGCGAGAGGCGGGCGCCCAAATTCTGCGTTACTATGCCCCTGGGGCCGCGGTCACTTTAAAAAAAGACGCCTCCCCTCTGACCATAGCTGATCGGGCGTCGCATGATTTTCTCGTGGAATCGCTGAAGCCTCTGATCCCTGATGCTTCCGTAGTCTCGGAGGAGTCAGAGGAAGCAACGAATGGGGCGATTGATTCTACAAACACTTCATGGTTGGTCGATCCTTTGGATGGCACAAAGGAGTTCTTGAAGGGGACTAATGAGTTTACCGTCAATATTGCGCTCATGAAGGAAGGATTACCGGTTCTTGGCGTTGTCCATGCACCGGCGCTCGGTCTTACCTATTATGGGGTCAGGAATCTAGGATCCTGGCGGCAGATTGCGGACGAGCCCGCGATTCCGATTTCGACGCGGCGTGCAGATTCTTCTCGGTTAGCCGTCGTGGCGAGTAAAGACCACGCAGGGCCTTTAGTCAGCGCAATGCTCTCGCATCTGACAAACCCTCAGCTTCAGTCTATGGGAAGCTCACTCAAGTTTTGCTTGGTGGCTGAAGGGAAAGCTGACGTCTATTTACGAGATTTGCCGACCATGGAATGGGACACGGCGGCAGCCCAATGCGTTGTTGAAGCGGCCGGTGGAGGTGTATATTCGTTGAATGGAAAGCCCCTGCGTTACGGCAAACCTGGTTTGAAGAACCCGGCGATTATGACTGTTGGGGACGTGCAGTACGACTGGCCGGCGCTGATTTCGTGAAGTGTGAGCTGAATGAGTGCGCTTTGTTGCTCTAAGCCTGGCACTGGGCTCCGTAAGTCGCGATGAACGTATTGATCGTTAAGCTTGGCGCCACTGGCGATGTGGTAAGGACCACGCCGTTGCTTAGCCAGTTAGGTGGGCAAATTACGTGGCTGACAGCAGCAAAGAATACCGTCTTGCTGAAAGGCCTGACGACCAACCTACGCTGTTTCTCCTGGGAAGAACGCGCGAGAGCCTTAGATGCACATTATGATCTCGGGATAAATCTGGAAGATACTCTCGATGTTGCACAATTTCTGAAAACAATTGAGTGCCGCGAAGTGTTTGGCGCTTACGTCGATTCCGATAACACGCTAAGATACACGGAAAATTCGAAGGGTTGGTTTGATCTTAGCCTCATCAGTGCTTACGGAAAGCTGGAAGCCGACAAGCTGAAACTTAAGAATCGACGGACGTATCAGGAAATGGTTTTTGACGGCCTTGGCTTCCGTTTTGCGGGTGAGCCGTACTTCCTGCCGGAAGCGATCGAAACCGGATTATCAGGCGATGTTGCCATAGCGGCCGATGCCGGCCCTATCTGGCCGATGAAAAGATGGGCCCACTACGAAGAATTGAAGCGGCGGCTGGAATCTCGGGGACTGAAAGTGAATGTGTTGCCGAAGAGATCATCGCTTTTGGAGCATTTGTCTGATGTCCGAAATCATCGCTGCCTGGTCGGGGGCGATAGTTTGCCTATGCATTTCGCACTCGGCACGCGGACGAGATGCGTCAGCCTTTTCACCTGCACCAGCCCATGGGAGATCTACGATTATGGAATCCAGAAAAAAATTGTTTCACCTCGGCTCGTGGAATTTTTCTACAAACGCGGCTACGAGGAGCTCGCGACGACGGCTATAAGTGTGGGTGAAGTGGAGAGTGCGGCCCTCGCACACCTCGAAGCGGCTTCATCCGTCGCTAGCCAGGGAGCCGCAGCGTGAGCCAGATATCAGAGGGCAGATATCAAACGTCGGATGCCGGCTTGGCCGATGCTGTGGCCCGAAAATCGATGAATAGCCCGCGCGGCACAGATGTGCGGAAAAATCGAAGCCGCCCGATCGTCCAAGCCTTGACCACCGAGGAGGATCTTTCGGTCGCTTATGTGGCGCTTCTTACCGGCGGCGGCGACAAACCTTACGCCATTGGAATGGGAGGGGCTCTCACGTCAGAAGGAATATGCGTTGATTTCGTCGGTAGCGACGAGTTAAGCGTGCCTGAGCTGCTTGGTAATCCCCGAATCCATTTTTTGAATTTGCGGGGAGATCAGCGACCGGAAGTGCCGCGTATGGAAAAGGTCCTGAGAGTGTTGAAGTACTATGCGAAACTGATCGGCTATGCGACGACAGCGAAGCCAAAGCTATTTCATCTACTTTGGAACAATAAGTTTGAGTTCTTCGACCGCACATTCCTGATGCTTTATTACAGACTGCTTGGGAAACGAATCATCTTCACTGCGCACAATGTAAATGCGGGCAAACGGGACTTGAACGATTCCTGGTTGAACCGGTTTTCGCTGAAGATTCAATACGAATTGAGTCATCACATTTTCGTTCATACCGGTGCGATGAAACACGAACTTGTAGCGGACTTTCGTATTCCGCAGGAGAAAGTGAGCGTCATCCCATTTGGGATCAATAACACGGTTCCGAACACCAGCCTCTTGCCAGCAGCGGCAAAAGAGCAGCTGAGGGTGGGCGGAGAGGACAAAACCTTGCTCTTCTTTGGAAACATCGCGCCCTACAAAGGGCTCGAGTATTTGATCGAGGCAGTTACCGAACTGCTAAGTAGAGATCGGACTTATCGTCTCCTTATTGTCGGCAGCCCCAAGGGCCCTGAAAATTACTGGAACCAAATTCAACAGACGATTGCACACAGCCGCATCGGGGATCGTATCATCGAGAAGATTGAGTATGTTCCAGATGAGACAACGGAATTATACTTCAAGGCGGCCGACGTCTCAATTCTACCCTACGCGCATGTATTTCAAAGTGGCGTGCTTTTCCTGGGATATAGCTTTGGGCTGCCGGCGATCGTCGCGGATGTGGGGACATTGAAGGAAGACATCATCGAAGGTGACACTGGCTTCGTCTTCAAGGCCCGCGACTCATCCGATTTAACCAGGGTTATCGCCAAGTATTTTGAGAGTGACCTATTCCGCAATTTAGAATGCCGGCGAATCGATATTAAGGCCTATGCCAATGAACGATATTCGTGGAGTAAGGTCGCCGCGATAACGACCGCTGTTTATTCAGATCTTCTAGCCAAGCGGTGAGCCGATTTAACCATTTAACCGTCCAACGAAGCACTCCTCTGCCCTCCATCATCTGCTCTCCCGTTGGGCGTAGGCCCCTATGGGCCGGAGGCTGTCCTCTGTCCGATAAACTCATATGTTAACTGAAACCGAAACCTCCGAACCGCGTGAAATAAAGATGGTAGTTGGCGAAACGCCGGGGCCGCGACGAAGCTCTCTCGCGCAATACGCGCTTGGCCTGGTTCCGTTTTTGGCCGTTGCCGTTCAATTCGGACTGATTGTCATGATTGTGCAGTACTGGCAGCTGGAGAGTCTATCACTCGCTCGGTTGATGCAGTTGGCATTTGCCGGTTTCGTGATCCACCACTTGTTGCCGCTGCGATTTCGTCTCCCGTTTTTCGCCATTCTGTCGCTGGTCGGAGTTGTCTTCGTTTCCGGTCAGATGGGCCCGAAGACATGGCTGGCAGGCTTGACCGGTGGAATCGCCTTAAACAACTTTCTCTATCGACTTCTTCCTAGCCTAACAGTGATCGGAATCGGGTTGGGCCTGATCGGCCTTTGTCACATTCCAATCCGGTTTTGGGCGCGCGTTGTACTGGTGGCGATCGTAGGCGCTGGGCTGACATTCTTGCGAGCCCACAGCCAATGGTTCCCAGATGTTGCCGAGATGTGGGTCATCCTTGGCTCGATGTTCATGTTCCGGTTATTGATCTATCTATATGATCTAAGGCACCGCACTATTCCCTTCAGCGCGTCGCGCGCGATATCGTACTTTTTCCTTCTGCCAAACGTTTGCTTTCCGCTGTTTCCCGTCGTGGACTATAAGACCTTCTGCGCGACCTACTACAACGAAGAGTGGGTGCGGATATATCAGACCGGCGTTCGCTGGATGATGCGGGGGATTATTCAGCTGTTGTTGTACCGGATTGTGTATCAGTTTGCGCCGCTGGATGTTTCCAAACTGTCATCTACCCTGGACGCCGCTGGATTCGTGGTTGGCATGTACCTGGTGTACTTGCGCGTGTCGGGAAACTTTCACGTCATCGTCGGTCTCCTGCACATGTTTGGCTTCAACCTTCCCGAAACGCACCATCTCTATTTCCTGGCTACGAGCTTCACCGACCTCTGGCGCCGGATCAACATCTACTGGAAGGACTTCGTGATGAAGCTCTTTTTCTACCCGACACATTTTGCGGTGCGGAAGGTGGGCACACTTCGTGCCATGACGGTGGCCACATTGGCGACCTTTGTTGCGACCTGGGCGCTGCATTCCTGGCAGTGGTTTTGGATTCGAGGCACACCTCTCCTAACCTGGAAGGACTTTTTGTTTTGGATGATCCTGGCGTTAGTGGTGTTGGTTACTGCGCTGTATGAAGCC
>Ga0207146_10262_pt1 | contig 13094 bp, 9 predicted proteins | sample Alteio_BWMinHeat_36_FD_153539 | JGI IMG/M metagenome (GOLD analysis project Ga0207146, IMG submission 153539) | Enriched cells from forest soil in Barre Woods Harvard Forest LTER site, Petersham, Massachusetts, United States -... | ecosystem: Environmental > Terrestrial > Soil > Temperate forest >...
GGATTGCCGCACGCCAGCTTAGCGTTTGTGCACGCCGAGACAGCGAGCCGATTCTGGCCGCTGGTGCTGTCGACGTCGGCCACATAGACGTCGCCATTGCCCAGCCCGGTTTTTCGTTGGTCCACCGCAATTACGGGCGTGAACAGAAACGTGTTCAAAGGTGAAATGTCTGCGCCTCCGGCAAAAGGCTCGAAGCAGGGCACGGGATTCTGCAGCGTACCGTTGGGGCATTTCGTGGTGTCCAGCAAATCTGCCGCCTTACTCTTCAGCAAGCCGATCTCGCTGAAGTCGGGGCTTTGCGCAAAATAGATGGCAGCGAAGAAGAACGCGTCGTGGGCCGGGTCCACAGCCACTGCGGGACCGTTTAATGTAATCGGCTCGAGCGTTTGCACACCTAGCCCAATCAAGGGCATTCCGCCCTCGACGGCGGCAGCGCAGTTGGAACTGTCGCGCCCCACGTAGAACGCGTCGTTAAAGGTGAGCGACGGATCAAGCAGCGGGCGGGTATCCTCTGCCGCCCCCACTACCAAATCATTGCCGCTGCCGGACCGATTGGGCAGGAAGGCTAGCGATTGATCGAGCTGGCTTAAGAAACTCGCGTTCTTGCGCGCTTCCCGATTGAAGATGTGTCCGTTCGGGCCGCATTGCGCGTTAAGACGTCCCTGCCAGCCCACAACCACCATCAGAACTGGCACGACAAAAACCAGAATCCTAGTTTTCATGTTTCCCTCTCCAAGGTTTTGGCTAGGTTCACCGGGTCGTAGTGGCATTGCCGAATCTAACCTCGCGGCATTCTTGTCTTAGTTGCCAGGCAACTTGTCAGGAACATGCAAAAAATTTGTCATCTGATGTAGACATTCGATATAGACCGTCGCCCGCTCTGGGTGCACACTTTGCCATCAGAATGCGCGGGCGGAGAACAACTGGGGTTACCCTCGTGGTGGGGCTGAGGCCGAATACAATGGCTCGGAATACTCAGCAGGAGCAAATTTCAATTGGCGTGAGATGGCAGGTTTCGCGGTACCAAGTCTACACCGCGAGTAATGGCATGTTTGCTTCAGGTCCCCTTAATTCAGTCCTGAAATCACGTACAGAACGGAGATCGTCTGATAGTAACTGTAGGCGAACTCGGATGCGTTCAGGTTCGTAATCACCGGGCCGATCGAGACCACGCCTCCGAGATCCGCCGGGACCAGTTCCCGAACCGCTTTCACTTTTCCGGTGGCGATGTCCAGGCGCTCAATTTTCAGCGGCACTCCTCCCGGCCGGAAGACATAAAGAGCTTTGCTGTCGGCGGACCATTGCGCCACCACATAGCCGGCCTCCACATTGGGGATGGGATGCGCGGGTCCTCCGTCGAGCGCGAACACACCGATGTTGTAGTTCGCCGTCTCGCCTGCAAGGTACTTGCCATCGGGCGAAGGGAGAGTGGCATAGGTGCCCTCGGGAGTGACCGGCTTAGGTTTGCCGCCGAAGAGATCGACCACGTAGGTGCGTCCCGGGCGTCCGGGTTCCATTCCGTTGAACACGATTCGCTTCCCGTCGGGAAGGAAGTGGGCTCCGTTTTGCAAACGTTCCATTCCCGGCAGAGGAATTTGCCGGGATTGACCCTGTCCAACCGGAAGCAAGATAAGCTGCGCAGGTCCAGTTAGCGAAACCGAAACTGCCCAGTTGCCGTCGGGCGACAGAGCGTCCGCGGTGCCATCGCCCAAACGGATGGGCGGCGAGCCATCAACCTTACGAATGGCAATGGCGTTGATCGGGCCAGGTTCCCCGCCCTCCTCGAACAGCACCGATTGGCCATCCGGCGAAATGTCTTTCACCAGGCTCCAGTCGTACCAGGAAAGATCCTGGATCGGCTTATCCTTGCCGCTCCACTCCATGGCCAGCCGCTCCATATCAATCGTAGCCAGCAAGCGCCCATCCGCCGCAATATCCTGGATGGTGACACCGGGCAGGGCCAGCACCTTGCGTCGCCGCCCGGACATATTTACCGCCCAAAGGGAACGATGGCTCGCTTCGCTCCCCATGGCAGTGAACCACACTTCGTTGCCCTGCGGAGACCACGCCAAACCGTTCTCCGAATCCCAACCCGAGGAGAGTGTGGTTTTGTGTCCGGCCAGGTCGATCACGCAAACCGTGCCGCTGTCGTCCCACCGCTCGGGATGATCGAGGAATGCAATGCGGTCTCCCTGCGGAGAAAAGCGGATGTGGCTGATCGAGCCGCTGGTCTGGTAGAGAACTTTGCCGACCGGGTATTCCAGGCTGTCGCGTCCATTGGCATGGTGCACCACGGCAAGCTCTCCAGCCGGGCTCCAGTCCGCCCAGGTCACATCCTGCAGAATCTCCCGCGGAGTTCCGCCTACCATCGGGGCTCGCGCGAGCATGCCGCCTTCGAACTCGAGGCGGGAGCCGGGCCTTCCGCGCAGCGTTAGCGCCAGCTCGCTCGAACGCGAAAGACCCAGAAGATAGGCGGAGGTTAAGCCCAGCGGCCGAGCCAGCACTGAGTCGGGAATGGTCGAATAAATCTGTTGTGGACGCCCGTTCCAAGCAGCTCCGTAAACCACCGTGCGCCCGTCGGGAGTGAAGCGAGCGGAATACACCGTGCCGCGCTCAAAGGTAACGCGGTGGAATTCTGGGCTGTAGACCGGGCGAAATGTGGCTCCTAAGAAAATGGCCAGGGCTGCCACCAGCAATGCCGCCGCAGTGAGTGGCAGCCAGTTCCAGACACGGGTCTTGCCGCGGTGGAAGGCCGCGACTTGTTTTGTGGTCACGTCCGACAGGGTGTTTACAGCGAAGGCAAGTTCGCGCGCCGACTGGAAGCGGTTCTCGGGCTCCTTCTCCAGACAATGCCGGACCACCATTTCGCAGGCCTGCGGAATGGACTCGCCTTCGCGAGTCATCTCCGGAGGATCTTCTTTCAGGATGGCCGTCAATGTGTCCACTTGAGTTTCGCCCGAGAAGGCGCGTCTGCCGGTGAGCATCTCGTAGAAGATTGCGCCAAAGCTGAAGATGTCGCTGCGATGGTCCACCGGCTTGCCGCGCAACTGCTCTGGAGACATGTAGGCGAGAGTTCCGAGGACCGAGCCTGACTTGGTCTGCGTGGTCATATTCGCAGCCGAAGCCGGTTCGCCGGAATCCGAGACCAACTCCGAGGTCGTTAGCTTGGCAATGCCGAAGTCGAGGATCTTGATCCGGCCATCCTTGGTCAGGAAGAGGTTTTCCGGTTTGAGGTCGCGATGCACAATCCGCTTTTCGTGGGCGGCGACCAGGCCCTGCGCAATCTGTGACGCGTAGTCAACCGCCTGACGGCGCGGCACCGGACCTTCGAGCAGGCGCTCGCGCAAAGTCCGCCCCTCCCACAATTCGGACACAATGTAGGGCGCGCCATCGTGCATGCCGATGTCATACACGGCAACCACGTTGGGATGACTCAGGGTGGCAGCAGCGCGGGCCTCCTGCTCGAAACGGCGCAGGCGATCCTGATCGTGGGCCAGCGAGGGTTTCAGTATCTTGAGAGCAACTTCCCGCCCCAGCCGTTCATCGCTGGCGCAGTACACTTCCCCCATCCCGCCGGAGCCGATCTTTCTGAGGACGCGATAGTGACCGAGAACTTTACCAATCATGCAATTCAAAAGCGGCGCAGTGGGGGCCATGTTAGGACGGGACGCGCGCGAAGTCAACCACATCGCGGGTAGGTGTACAGCGACGGCAAAAGTGCTACACCCCTGCCTTTCCGGTTACTCCTCGGCGATCCGCTACGATGACGGCTCCGGTCAAAGAGTGTAATGGCCTGATCTATATAAGGGGATTTCGACAGTTAATACCGTGAGGGAGCATAATACGGGTGAAAAGAACGACCGAGGCGAGTTTGAAAAGACTACTGGCAGCCGCTGCTCTTGCTTCACTGATCGCCTTCTTTGCCGTTCCCTCAAATGCGTGTTCACTGGCCTCGTGTCTCCACACGGGAATGGAGATGCGGCAGGATTTTGCAGTGACTGTCACGCACGATGGAAAGCCTCTTGCAGGAGTAGCCGTCCAAGTGACGAGCAGTGTGGAAGGCAAGAATAGACAACCGTTCTCGGGGATAACCTCAGGCGATGGAACGGTCCACGTGACCAACCTTCCATCGGGCGAGTACTGGCTAAACGCCGAACTACTTGGAATCAGTGCAGCCTACGAATGTTTCCATGTTAGCAATCGACCTTCGAGAAAAGCAAAAGGGAAGCTGACCTATGAGTGGGGTGACGAAGCTCCCGGCACCCAGCGAATTGCGGGCAAGTTAATTGACTCGCAACCCGGCAATGGTGGCACACCTCTGTCGAATCTGATCCATCGAATCGAAGTGCCGATAAGCGGTGCCGGTCTGAAATTGCAAAATCCAACAACTGGCGCTGTTTATACCACGACATCAGACCATAACGGTGATTTCGCATTCGACACTATACCGACAGGAACCTACGTCCTCCACATTGAGGGCGGCGGGGCCGGTGAACGTGGCTACGATGCGACCGACCTGCTCATTGAACTCAATTTCCACGCAACTCGGAATGCCCTTCTATTGACAAGAAGAGATGCAGGCGGCGGGAGTTGCGGTGGGACCTATCTAGACCTTCTAAATAGCAACTGAGCGTGGGAGAGCGCAAGAATCGAACCGCCTTTGAAGCGTGCGGGCCTTAACTGTTGCAAAATCTCGATTACGCTCATTGAGGGGTTTTGAGCGCTATGGCCTGTGGCTGTTGAAAAACTCCTTTCTGGGTGTTTCGGCCATCAAAGTTAGTTCGTAAGTTGTTGAATGTTCGTTCGAGGAAATCGCAAAAAGATCCTGGAATTACTGCTTTGGTTCCTTTTTCAACAGCCACGCCTGTTAACGTCAGCTGTCGTGGAAACTTGCGTGCGATTCGCGGTAAAGTGCTGATGTGAAACGTCTCCTCGTGACTGTTATCGTTTTTGCTGCGGTGGCAAGCGTCGCACTTCGTTTTTGGGGGAGTCACACTCCCCCACAGCAACGAGCGAGTAGAGTTCTCGTCCTGAAAACCGAACACAAACTTCTGCTGCTGGATGATAGCAACAATGTCATGCGTACCTACTCCATTGCGATTGGCAGGGGAGGACTTGAGCCTAAGCAACGTCAAGGCGACCACAAGAGTCCAGAAGGGCTTTACGCCATAGACCGTCACAAGGGAGACAGCGGATTCCATCGTGCGCTGCATGTGTCGTACCCAAACGACGTTGACCGAGAACGCGCACGAAAGTTAGGTGTCGACCCGGGCGGAGACATCATGGTTCACGGCATCCAGAACGGTTTAGGATGGCTTGGCCCGCTACATCGGGCTCTGGATTGGACAGACGGCTGCATCGCCGTGACTGATGCTGAAATCGAGGAAATCTATTCAGCAGTTCCTGACGGAACGCCAGTCGAGATTCGACGATAAGCCGCTTACTGTTGCAAAATCGCGATTGCACTCAGAACCCCTTTCGGGCCTTGTGCACCTCGGCCAAGCCCTTCCAGTCCTCATTGTCCTGATCAGGCTTCTCGCGGCGGTATTTCGCGTAGAGTTCAATGCCCTTTGGATCTTCGAGAATATCGACACGGACGCCTTTGTCTCGGATCATTTGTTCATTGCCCGAGGCATTAGTGATGTCGCCCACGACAACCCTGTTGAACTGACGCATGTAAATTAGCGCAGCGCAGACGTCACAGGGGCTGAGAGTCGTAAAAATCGTCGTCTGGCTGAAATCCTTGCGTCCGGCATCGCGGATGGCAGACGTTTCGCCGTGATTGTAAGGGTGGTTTTCCTGCACTAAGGTGTTATGGCCTTTCCCGAGAATCTGGCGTGTCTTGTTGCTGATGACGACGCCTCCAATCGGGCATCCTCCTTCCTCGTATCCTTTTTGAGCCACCAGAACGGCGAGGCGCATGAAATCTGCATCGCTTAACTTCTTGAAAAATTCGTTCGCAGCAACAGAGGTCAGGCTCTTCGTCGGAAGATGTGCGATAACGTTGAGTACCTCATCGGTGACGGGCGTTTCGTCGCTGAACAAAGGTTTTGTCATTCTCTTACTCTATAGCGGCGACGATGTTAAATCCCAATTACACTTATTGACCATCGCCCTTCCGCACGACCACGCCCAAAGCCGCGAGTACTCCAAAACCGACCGCGAGCAAACACGCGCCAATGCCTGCCGCGATCTTCCAGTCGCCTTTCGGTTCTTGAGTTGAAATCGGGTCGGGCGCTAATCTTGGAACAACAGGCGACACCCTCGCACCCGCACCTCCCCTTCTCCGCCGTGCATTTCGTTGTTCGCGATGTTCTCGTTCCCATTGCTGCTTAGCTTCTAGGTTCTTGTAGGGCATAGGTATTCACCGTTTCCTTTCGGGGTCGTGCATTTCCTAAGCTGCTTTCTTAACGATTGATGTTGTCGTGTTCTGATTCTTGCTAAGAGGTCGTGCACGACCGGTAACCGGCTTTAGAAGCACGGGTCGGGATGATTGTGAGGATTCCGTCTTTGACTTGTAGACTTGAATCGCTTTGAGTACATGGTCGCGCGTCCTTCTTCTTACTGCTTCACCACGAACCAGTTTTTCAATGGTGTGTTGACTCATTCTCGTCAGATCCATCGTTTTTCGAATTCCAACGTTGTTACGAATTTCATCTGCCAGGGAGGCGTCAGGAACGACCTTCTTCTCTCTTCCATACTCGGTCGTCTTGAAGTCCAACACGCTGAAGTCGTCACCTTCTTCCCATTTGCGATCTGTTTCTTTGCCAACGTAGCGAAGATCACCGGCAATGATGTGGGCACGTTGTAACAATCCACTTGTTGCCGCCTCACATGGCATACCATCGGGCGCGAGGCTCTTGTTTTCGGGATGTTCCTGGTATTCGATCAAGAGGCGTGCAAATTGCGACGGAAAGACAACGTTGTACGAAGGATTCTTTTCCTTGGTGCAATCGACCATTTTGTAGCTCTTGCCGCCATGAACATTGATACATTCCATGCAGAACCAGCGCTCTTGTTTGGACGAAAACGGGGCTACGAGCAACACCTTTTCGTTTGCCCGTTTGTCAAACGCGTAACCAAACGTTGGGTCTACCATTGGCAAGAGAAGGAAGTTGTAGGGTCGTGCGCTTTCCCATTCGCCGAGCATCTCTAGCACGTTGTACGTTGTTATAGTAAGGCGCATCATTTGCGGGATATCGAGCCAGGTGGGTGCCTTGCGTTTAAGCTTTAGAGCACCTCGGACGATATAGTCCCACATTTCATACGTCCATTTCGGCACGTCCTCTTCCCAACCCTTCGGCGAATCCTTGGGTGGATACAGGAAGCCAATGCCATGCGCTTTGGGATCAATGATCTTGATGTTCACCTTACCAATTCTTTCGTACAGGGAGTAACGCTTGGCCGCGATGCTGTAGCCGTATACCTGGCGCTGAGGATTGTTAAGGTCGGAGTCCACATAGTTCGCGTCCACCAAGTTCAGAATTGAGCCTTTCACGATCTTGGGGTCGTACGGATTCAGGTCGGCGAACTTGTCAACGATTGTCTGCACGTCCTTCCACGATAGAATCCTGAGACCCTCGCTACCCGGAATGCCGAGCGGTCCGCCGTCCTTAGACGCCACAACCGCGAGGGAATCCGTATCGCAGAATAGATAGGTTCCTTGCTTTTTCTCTACACATGCCTCTGTCATAGCGAGAAGCAGGCGTCCGCCGGCTGTGATGAGCGAAGCTAGGGGTGGGAAAAACCATTGTCCGGGGTTCTCGATTACATCTGACGAGTCAGCGAATTCCTTCTCACCCGAGAACACGTTGACGGAAACATGTCTAGTTTGAACATCGGGATTAAGTTCGACAAAGAATCCGTAGATCGAATTCGCAAGAATCTTGAGCCAATAGTAGAGAGCTTTGTCGCCCTTGTTTAGCTTGCGCTGCTCGATTATCTTGCGGAAGAGATCATCCTTATAAGGATCGATCTGAACCATGCTCCCCCGAAGCTTTACCGTCTTCATGCCAGCTTGTTTGCCATGTGGCACCGCGCGGATCGCTCGTATAACCTGCGGCACTTTGCCGGTTCGGATCGCGGACGCAATCAGGTCGGGACCAGCAAACCACATCGGAGTTTCAGACTTGAGGTAGTTATTACCAATATTCTGGGTAACCCCGTCATACATTGTGCGTACCGGCAGAATGTCACCGTCGGGTTTCACCAGAGCAAAGAACCGGCAATGTTCCCATATCGCGGGCTTAAAGCATTGTTCCAGGGTCGTGCGTTTAAGGAACCTCTGTACTTCTTCTGTGTCGTCATCGAAGCTGATTCTGTCGGCCGTCAGCACGTCGAATAATCCCAAGAGAGCGCAGCAGGTCGGATATTCACTCGTGAAGTCCAGGGGCGCGACGGGAACCTCAACGCAACGTATTCGAGTTTCACACCGTCCGCCATAGTAGCTCTGCATCGCAATACCAAGAATTCCAGCAGGTATCTTGAACTTCTCGGTCGGGCGCGTGATGCCCATTTCTTCTAGATAACTCTTCGCGACACTCGCGGGAGAGTATGCACTACAGGGTTTCAGGCTAATCGGATGTTCATCGAAGTTCCGTTTCAACGCATTTAGGACATCCACCGTGCAGCGAACGTCTTGCCGCGCGTACTCAATTTCCTCAGAAGTGACTTCGCCTGTGGGCTCATGGTCCAGCTTCTGATGTTCAGTTTCTAATTGTTCGCAGAGCTTCTTGAGCGAAAACGATTTGTTGAACAGTGCCCACGCGAGTGTGCGCAAATCTAAGAAATGGGTCTTACCGGCTTTCCATTCCTCCGGCTTCCACGGCGGTGCTAGTTTGATGAACGCTTTCTTGCTGTCTAAGGGATTGATGAGAATGCGAGGGTAATTCTTGTTCTCCGTCCCATCTGGATACTGCTGCATGATGAACGACCACTCATCATCCTCGCCTCTGGTCCACGTCAAGGCCAACCTTGACAAATCGAACGGGAGATTCAAGCCACAGACCAAAGGGCCATCGCGCTTGATGGCTGGCTTGAACACCCGCTTCATGAACTCAGAGCGAGAGTACAACGGGAATCGTGGTGGAAATGATGCCACGTCGGAAATCTGGGTATGAACGTAGCTTTCCAGCACTTTGCGATCTTGCGCGGGAAGATCGTCGGCGTACAAAATCCCTTCTTCTGTCACGGTGTAACTATCTGCTACCAGTCTGCAGAGTCGATAGACGCCAAAGGTGAGGGATTGATCCGCCGTAATCCGCGTTTCGGTGTCAAACACCAGGGCGTGCTCTGGCCACTTGGAACTGACTACGGGTTCAGTATTCTTCGACCTTCCGGGCCTGAGCACATTAACAGATGTGGTCGCTTCCCCATTTCGCATTTGTCCCTTCTTTGTCACAAATGTGATTTGCTTTCCAATCCAATCGTCAGTCTCGGTGGAGTCTAACTGTTTGCAGATTACCTTGATGTCAACTTTCGTGAACGGAAGTGCGTAAGCGTACTTCTTGTTGCGAAGTATTACCGTCAGGACAACACCGTCAAAGCCCGAGGTCGCGATTGTTTGCGCTTCGAGAATTGTTGCCGTCGCCTCCTTGCCTACCTGTTTTTCCGAGAGATACGGATGCTTCGCAGACGGAATAGGCTTGCGTTCTTTGTTTTTGTCTGCCGCGACCGCATAGGCGCGGACGAAGATGTCATGCGTTTCCGCCATTTGGATTTCATCACTTTGGTTGTTTTTCATTGATTTTCTCCAATTCATTTTTCATTCTTCGAGCAACATCCAATCCACAATTCTTATGAAGGCTAGTGCTCGCCTGAGGTCCTCGATTGAGTTGCCCGAGCGCTCAAGTACCAGACCCGCTTGCCTTGCTAAGACGTGAAATCGCTTGTGGCACTCCCCTTGGCAGAATGGCATCGTGCACCATGCAAGAAATTCGTGACCACCGATGTGGTTGTTTTCGACATTCTTGGTCGATCCGCAGACGACGCAGCACCGGTGTCCGTCCCGGCGCTTGTGGCGCGATGAACTCATGCCGCACCGCCAGAGAGAGAGCGGTATAGAGAATAAGGAAGCGCGTCGTTCTGGGTAAGATCCTTTAAAGTGCGACCATCTGTTATTAGTTCAACGCCTGCGATCTTCCTTCCATGCCAGGGTGCGAGAGCCTTACTGTCGCCAGCGAGAAATCTGTTGACTGCGGCCTTATAGCGTGCGATCTCAGTCGCCTCTCGTGATCCGTGTGCAGTGATCTCGATTGCGCCGTGCTTGCCCGGAATTTGCAAATAGGTGACAAGACGATGGCTCTTAGTCGCGTAGATGCGTCCGCCCGGACGATCTTGCCGGAGCGCAGCACCAAGATACTTGCGAGCCGTTCCAACTTTTATGCCATTGTTACGGGCGGCCACTGAAAACGAAGTGCCGCGCTGCATATCTCGCCAGACGTGCAGGGCTCGATCACGGGTTCGTGCCGTGCGGTTGCTTCGCGAGACTGGGTTACTACGACGCATTTCGAGTTTGAGCCTAACAAGTCCTAGATTTACCCCTGGACGCGAAAACCCGTTTCTGTGTCCGCTCGAAGCTATCTCTGAGGCTTGACAGGTCTTTAGCGGATGGCCTTGAATGCAAAGGAGTGAGCAAGAACCAACATCGCTGGAAAACATGGATCGAGGACGACCGCGTTCGCGGGGTACTGGAGAAAGCCGCGAAAGGACTTGAGTGGGCCTGGAAGATCGACAAAAAGGACCCTAGCAAATTTCCTGTTAATACGTGGTGGCTGTTTGTTCAAATTGAAGATGAGCTGAAAAACAAACCTCGCGCGCATGGCAACATTACGCTACCTCCCCCGCATGGACCGCCAGAAAAACTGTCCGACCTTTTAGGAGAACGCACAATTAAGAGTGCTTACGAGGATCACAACGAAGGCAGTTATGAGGACGCACTGAAACTAGCTGCAATGGGCTACGACGAAGGTTATTCAGCGTGGCGAAAGATTAGGCGCGCTTTGGACGTAGCGTACTTGATCCGTCATTACAGCATAGACGCAGCTCCTATGCCGCGAGTTCATTTCTTACACAGGCAACTTTTTGACATAGCAGATTCAGAGCATCTACGGGATTTGAACCTCGATGGAATCGCAGAATTCTTCGATGACGTTTGCCCATGCGGCAAAAACCATAAAGCAGACACCCTCCGGAAATTGAGGAAGCGAATGGGTAAATCTGCGGCACCGAATGAGATTCTGGAGGAGGGCGTAAGTGATTGATATATAATGACCTTGAGGGATAAACCACGGGCCTGCCGCCTGTTACTAGCAGACGACAAGCCCTGACCACCACCGGAGATTAAGCTCCAATGGCAGCTACGCACACGCTACCGCACTCCCACCCCATCCGCAAATCTGGCGTTCTCGTTCTGAATGGCTACGGCATCCGCGTCCAGGTGAGCGCTGGTCATTTGTTGCTGCACGACGGAATCGCCGACGAGCGCCGCACGATTCGCCTCTCTCGTGTGGGCCACGGTCTTCGCAGGCTAGTAATGATCGGGAGCGACGGCTTCATTACGCTTGAAGCTTTGCGCTGGCTTGCGGATCAGGGTGCAGCGTTTGTGATGCTAGATCGCCGAGGAAAGGTGCTCGTTGTCACTGGCCCTGTCGCTCCATCAGATGCCAAACTTCGCAGAGCGCAAGCGCTCGCCCTCGGCAATGGTGTAGCGCTCAAGATTTCGAAGGAACTCATCAGTCAAAAGCTGGCTGGACAATCGACGCTCGTTCGCGACATGCTGCACGATTCCATTACATCGAACGCCATAGATCGATTTAGAGGCGAGCTTTCCAGCGGCGTGAATATTGAGAGGGTTAGGCTGGTCGAGGCTCAAGCGGCCAAGCTGTATTGGCAGGCTTGGTCTGACGTACCAATTCGTTGGCCACGAAAGGACGACAGGCGAATCCCCGAACACTGGAAGCGCTTTAGTTCGCGCATATCACCCCTAACCCACAGTCCCCGCCTTGCGGCCTCGCCTGCGAATGCATGCCTCAATTTCCTATACTCGGTTCTGGAGTCTGAAGCGAGATTAGCCGCAACTGCAATGGGCCTTGATCCGGGCATCGGTTTTCTTCACGTAGACACGCCGAACAGGGATTCTCTCGCCTGCGACCTCATGGAGGTTTGTAGACCCAAAGTGGACGCATTCGTTTTGAACTGGATCCAGAGCGAGCCACTCCGCAGAGCGGACTTCAGCGAAGATCGTAATGGGAACTGCCGTCTGGTTTCAGCCTTGGCAATCCGTTTGAGCGAAACGACGGACACGTGGCGCAAGTTCGTGGCTCCGGTCGCGGAGTATGTCGCGCAAGAAGTTTGGTCCTCGATTTCCAAACCTGCGTCCAAGCTTGCCCGACAACTGTTAGCGACGCGCCTTACGCAGCGCAACAAACGTGAAGTAAAGGGTAGCGACGTATCAGCCGTAAATCAACCCGAACCAGAACACGTGTGCTCCGATTGCGGTTTCAAGATTCCAAGTGGGACGAAGCTTTGTTTGAATTGCGCAAAACAGGCAACGCGCAAGAACTTTCGCGCAGGCCGCAAGATAGCCCAGCGCCCGGAACACCTTGCAACACGTTCGGAAACAATGCGACATCATAGTCTATGTGAATCGGATTCGACCAGCACTGGCGGCCGTTTCAAAATCTCGCATACGCGCTGCTCTAGGCGTTAGCGAACCTTACTCGTCCGGTATCCGTGCAGGGCGATGCCTACCCCATCCACGTCACTGGAACGCTCTGGCTAAAATAGCTGGCATTTCAGCAGGCTGAACCAGAGCATTTGGCCAGTGTCTTGGCGGAGAGAGTGGGAAAGGAACCTCGAAGGCTCTCGGCCCGACGACCTGGTGTGGAGTTTCCTAGCCACGCTTACAGGTTCGTATTCTAGGAGGCTCGCAAAAGCGGCGGTTTTGGACACAAAGGTAGGGTTGGACACAAAGACCTTGGGTCTCCCAGCTCACACACCAAACTTCCAAGTGCTGCGATAGATTCTCATCTTGTTCATTTCCGTCCACGAACGTTCCTCCCACATGTTTGTCCTGCTGGCCCCTGTGAATTTGA
>Ga0207146_10264_pt1 | contig 13060 bp, 10 predicted proteins | sample Alteio_BWMinHeat_36_FD_153539 | JGI IMG/M metagenome (GOLD analysis project Ga0207146, IMG submission 153539) | Enriched cells from forest soil in Barre Woods Harvard Forest LTER site, Petersham, Massachusetts, United States -... | ecosystem: Environmental > Terrestrial > Soil > Temperate forest >...
GCGAGTTGCGAAATCCTTTCGCAGTACAAGCACAGCTTTTGAACCTGTAAGAAACAGCGAATAATTTGTATCTTTCGACGAAAACTGTACCTGTGGGTCAATCTGACCTTCGTTAACTTCAAAGATCATAGGTAAGTTCGCGTAATCCGCAGCCGAAGCCAAGTCAAATATGCTGATCCATATCCTGGTATCGATTTGGTTTACCACGGAAATGGACGACAATTAGAGTACGATTTTATCGTCAAGCCAGGAGCAAAAAGTCGACGCATCCGACTACGCTTCCTCGGGACCACAGCTCTAAATCTAGATTCTGCTGGCGACCTGCAAGTAAGCACTAAAGGTGGACAGATCGTCTTCCGTCGGCCGATCGCCTATCAAGATGAAAACGGCGCGCGGAGGCAGGTGGATGTGAGCTTTGTCTTGCTCACAAAGGACACCGTTGGTTTTTCAATCGGCCACTACGATCCGCACAATACGTTAGTTATCGATCCAACATTGGCATATTCAACATACATCGGTGGAAGTGGTAGCGATGAGGGCCATGGAATCGCGGTAGACTCTTCCGGCTCAGCATATGTCACCGGAATGACAAGTTCGATCGATTTCCCCGTAACATCCGGCGTCTACCAGGGATCCTATCCAGGGGAACCAACCGGCCAGACCAACGTTTTTGTAACAAAGCTAAGTCCGGACGGTAAAACCCTCGTTTATTCGACCTATCTCGGCGGTGGCCAGAATACTGGGAGTGATACGGCTGGGGAGGATAAGGGGAATGCTATCGCCGTAGACGCAAACGGAAATGCGTACATCTGTGGCTCCACTTCCTCCCCTGACTTTCCGACCACTTCTGGGGCATTTCAGAGAGTGAACGAAACAGCGGCAAATGGCCAGGCCAGTCCGTTCGTAACAAAATTGAGTCCAGACGGATCGCAACTCGTTTATTCCACGATTATCGGCGGCACCGGAGATTCCGCGGGGAATGATGATGTTGCTGACGCGATCGCTGTCGATCCCGATGGCAACATATACATCACAGGTGGTACATTTTCGAGCGATTTTCCCATTAAGAATCCGTATCAAAGCAAGAACAAAGCCACAACAATCAATGGAGGAATCGGCGCAAGCAATGCATTTGTCACGAAACTGAATGCCGCAGGAAACGCTTTGATTTATTCCACCTATTTCGGTGGGAGTGGTGTTGTGAGTTTTGATGAAGGAAACGATGGCGAAGGTGGATCCGGAATTGCGATTGATGCCGGCGGCGACGCATTTATTGCTGGTCAGGCATACTCCACTTCTCCATCTTTTCCCACGACTCCAGGTGCCTATCAGCCCCAAAATAGGGCCGCGCAAAACGAGGCGTCTAATGCCTTTGTCGCCAAATTCGATCCGACAGGGTCGAACCTTCTTTACTCAACTTACATTGGAGGGAGCGGCCGGGTTGGAACAAACACTGATGTCGACAAAGGCGGTCTAGGGGACGCGGCTTCAGCTTTGGCGATTGATACTTCTGGAAATGCTTATCTCACGGGATACGCATATTCCAATAACTTCCCAACATTCGGGGCATTACAACCAAATAATCGAGCATACGGCAACAATTCCACAAATGCCTTCGTGACCAAATTGAATGCGGATGGCTCTGACGTTTTATATTCAACATATCTGGGGGGTAGCGGAGCACCGATCGCCACAGTGGACGCATTTGGCGGAGACTTTGGGACCGCCATAGCAGTGGATCCCTCGGAAGATGTCTATGTCTTCGGGTTTACCTATTCCAGTAACTTTCCGACACAGGATGCCTTCCAGCCAACAAACAAGGCAGCCGGGAAGGCGTCGGATGGGTTCCTTTCCGAACTGAATGCCACGGGCAGCCAACTTCTTTACTCGACCTATCTCGGCGGCAGCGGAGAGCTCCATAGCGGGTCTGGTGTAGGGATCGCAGCGCCATTCTATTTCGGGGATATTGCTTATGGTCTCGCTCTGGACGGCAGTGGAGCGATTTATGTCACGGGTGGAACGTATGCTACTGATTTCCCTTCGACTGTGGGCGTCTATCAAACGGGAAATAAAACAATCGGCGAAGAAAATGCATTTGTGTCTAAGTTTTATAATGGTACGGCGGCAACACTCACGAATGCCACAACAACAACTCTGACCTCCAGTGCTTATCAGCAGACAGCTGGATTACCGGTTACGTTCACTGCTGTGGCTCAAGCCAGCATGGGATCAGGCACTCCAACGGGAACTGTCCTTTTGACGATTGACAATGTAACGACCACAATTGCATTAGACTCAACAGGCCACGCGAACTATACGACGAACTCTCTTACCGGCGGTATTTACAACGTTACGGCAATCTATTCCGGCAATACAACGTATCTACCAAGCGACGATTTTCTCCTGCAAGTCATTACTCAATCGGCACCTACAACAATCAGCATCGTGTCCGGTTCAGGACAGACCTCGCCGGTTGGAACACCTTTCCCTATTCCGCTGGTCGTGATTGTCAAGGACGGCAGTGGTAATCCAGTTCCTGGTGCTTCCGTGAACTTCATTCCCACCGGAGTGAGCCTGTCCACGAGCGCTGCGGTGACTGGTACGAACGGGGAAGCGTCTGTGACAGCCACACCTTTGACAACAGGCGTTTTGATGGTGATCGCCGATGTAAGTGTTCCAACCGGAGTCGTCACCTTCACCTTCAATGACAATTCTGTGGCGACACCGATATTTCAACCTCCGGCCGGAACCTATGCTTCCACTCAAACAGTAACGATCACCGATACGACAGCCGGCGCAATGATTTACTACACCACCGATGGAAGTAAACCCACTTCAAGCTCAAATCGATACACCGGACCAATTGCGGTGAGTAGTCCTGAGACAATTGCCGCGATTGCGATAACGCCGGGCAATCTTAATAGCGCTGAAGAAGTAGCAACATATGCGATCGTTGGTTTATCCAAGACCCTCATATCGGCACTAACCGCGACATCAGCAACGATTGATGTGTTTGGATTGGGTTTGACTGCACCTAGTGGCCAGCTCATTTTTACAGACAGTTCTTCAGGTCATGCCGTCGCGGCGCCAGTAACTCTCAATACTTTGACTGCTGTCACGACATTTTTGCCGCAGGTGACCACCAGTACTGGCGCGAACACCCTACCTGACTGGACCACGCTGGAAGACGTGAATGGCGACGGCATTCTGGATCAGGTTGCTTCACTCTATAACACTGATTCCGTGTCAGTGCAGTTGGGAAATGGCGATGGCACGTTCCAAACAGCCTCTACGATCCTGATTGCTCCCGGCTTCGGACCAGCTGAACATCACCTGGTAAGTTTGCGCGGCAACCGCGTGCAGGATTTGATCGTTGGCAGTTTCAACACAAATCAGATCGCTGTATTGCTGGGGAACGGCGACGGAACGTTCCAGAACCCGGTCTTCTACACCCTTGGCTCATCGGCGAATACGCCGACTTCTCTCACGAGTGGGGACTTCGATCGTGATGGCAACCTCGATGTTGCTGTTGCGAACACTGTAGACAACACGGTCAGTATCCTTCTTGGAAACGGGAGTGGCGCGCTTGCACTGTCAAACTCGACCATTCGCGTAGGCCGAGACCCTGAAGCCATTCGCGCTGGCGACTTCAACAGCGATGGCTATTCTGATCTAGCAGTAGCAAACTACGTTGACGGAACGGTGACAATCCTTTTGAACAATAAGAACGGTACTTTTACGACCACCCCAATCACCGTTGGTACTGGACCACAAGCATTGGCCATCAACGGCAGTGGCAGTTCCCTGTTGCTAGCGGTTGCCAACTATGAGAGCAACACCGTTAGCATACTGTCCGGTAAAGGAGATGGCACCTTTGGACCCCAAATCGTGATGAATGTAGACAACGGGCCAGATGATGTGAACTTCGCCGATTTCAATGGTGACGGAATTCCTGACTTGGCAGTTGCCAACTATGGTGGCAATTCCATCAGCCCGCTCCTGGGCAAACCAGGAGGAGGTTATACGGTGTTCCCTCCAGTCAGTGTTGGAGAAAATCCCTACTCCGCGGCCGTGGGCGACGTAGACGGCAATGGCACGATGGACTTAGCAGTCTCAAACTCTTTTAGCAATAACACAGGTATTCTTCTCGGAGGTATGAAAATTGCAGTAACGTACAACGGGCTTTCATTAACCCCCGGTGATACCCTCAACGCTGCCTACATCCCGGATCGTGCCAGTAAATACGCATCAAGTACCTCGTCGAATGCCACTGTTCCATAGCGTTGAGTTCGATCGAAAAAGTCTGCCGAAGTTTCTTCGAGATGGCCGCTATTAAGGAGGAGGCGCAATCCTATGAAAAACATGGAAGAAAATCAACCGGTTGATTACAATTCCATAAGAACGACGCCTATCGATGCCGCCCGCGCCGATACGACCTCAAGCCGCCGCGCATTGATTGAGCAATATGTCAAGGTTGCGGTAGTTGCGGCACCCCTATTGGTCTTTGTTTCAAAAGCTCGCGCCATCCACAGTAAGCCTTAGTTTGTTACGTTACGAGGACGAGATGTTCTGCCCATGGCAGTACATCAGAAGATGATCGCAAGACATCGTCGATTCATCGACCTATTGACATTTTATCTGTGGAAATGAGCTCCGGCACAAATCTCTTATCCGCTTACACATGCCTGCAGGATAGCCGGCTTTACGACCACTTCAATCAAAATGACGCATGCTGTCCTGAACAGGGTATTGAGCAGTCTTGCTACTCCCAACGAAAAACCTTCGCCGACACCGCCGTGCAAACGACGAACTGCTTTCAATCATTAAGCAGCGAGCAGACCTAAGTTAAAACATTTTCATTTGCCCACTCTCTTAAGTCTTTGCTTTGCGCTTCGACTTTTCCACTGGCTTGACCTCACCTGGAGGCGCTTCATTCATCACCGGCTCAATCAGCGAAGGTTCATTGTTCCTCACGTTATTAACCCGCCTGTCCACGCGCCAGGCCTTCATTTTCTCTGAGTCAAAAGGGCGAATGAGATCGATGGGCGGCCGCTCCTCGTTGCCCGGCTCCAGCCAGCGTTGGTAGTCTGCCCGTTTGATGACGACCGGCATACGGTCATGGCCGGTCTTTTCTGCAAGCAGTTCATTGAGTTCCGTGGTGACGATCGCGAAGGTGTCCATCCACGACTTGCCATCAGGTGAGCGCCAGTGCCGGTAGACTCCAGCGAGGGCAAAAGGCTCGCCGTCTTCCATTCCGAAACCCCAGGGCAGCTTCGTCATGGCATCCACCCGCTTCCACTCGATAAAGCTGTCCACGGGTACGAGACAGCGGCTGTGCAGGAAAGCATCGCGCCAGACATTGCTGTCCATCAGGCTTTCGCCGCGGACATTGATTGTGTCGAGCCTGAATTTCTTCGGGTCCGTGACATAAGGTGGTAAGAAGCGCCAGAACATCATATGCAGGGATCGCGCTCCGAACTGCCTGTCCCACACGATGACCGGCTGCAGAGACTGTGGTGCTGCGTTGTAATCCGGTGCCAACTCCAGGGCCAGGCCATCCACGTCTCCCAGATGGAAGGCTTCGGCGATCTTCTGTTTATCGCTGCGTTTCTGATACCGGCCGCACATGTATTCAGCGTATATTCTCCGGCCCGCGTTTCCACAATCGGTACGCCATTTCCACACAGGAAAATCTTCGCAGACATCTTGCGACACGGAGCATAAGCGGTATGATTCAAGTCAACGGAAGAGAGATCTTCCAGAAGAAGAGAGCAGACAAGGGCCGTCGAGGGAACCGGCAACGTGACCCACGGAGGGATTCAGGAGACTGGATGATTCAGGAGACTGGATACTGACGGACAGCCTGAGAAAGCTTTTACAGCGGATGTGATGGCGAAACGGCGCGGAAAGCGGGCTCACGCTCGCAGTTTCCGATTAGTTCCGGCATGACGATGCTGTGATTCGGTTGCCGAATCGGATCTTCGAGAATCGGACAGGCAGAGGGCGACGTCTCGAAAGGGATTTCGCCCTTTCGCTTTCTTGTTCAGTGATCCCTGCAATTCGGGCAGCGGCAGGTATGGTTAATGAGCGCGTCGAATGAGTTCGTGATCCGACATTTCATGTAATCCACGCTCTCATCGGCTTCGACATCGTTCAGTACATCGCGCGAAATTTTCAGATATTCCAGCGCCAGACGGTTTCCGGTTTCACAGAAGTGAAGTTTCTTATCGAGCGCGAGCGTTGCATTTAGCCCCATGGCAGCCTCACATTTGCAGGGAAGGGAATCGTGCATTTGTTTCAATGCAAAACGCCAGTGAACGGTTGGTCCACTGGCGCCACAATTCAGTAGCCCTCCCCCAAGTGCTACTCAATGATTGAACTGTACGCCAGCTACATGGCCCTGCATACCCACTCTTTGGTTTATGGAGATTGCAATCTTGTAATAGAAATCGGTTACTTCCGTGGGCTTCTAATAACGATTGAGTTTGGGTATGCTCGACCCCAATTTGCAAGCCCTTTCTCCAGATCTGTAAATCTGTAAACAGCATTCAAACAAAAACCACTGTTACCACTCCCGAGCCAAGCCGTTGCGAGGACGGCGTCCCTCCTTAACTAGTGAACTTTCCATATCCTTCATGCCGTCAGTGGGAAGTTTATAAGGACGAACGCGTTACAGAATATCGGGCCGAGCTAAATCTTTCTGAATCTCTAGACCGACTGGTCTACTCTACTCAAGTACGAGGCGAAATACCTCGGGAATTTAGGAGGATTCACACTATGTCAGCATCCACATCCAAAGGCACCGCTCTTATCACTGGTGCTTCCACCGGGATCGGCGCCGTCTACGCAGATCGCCTTGCCAAGCGCGGTTACGATCTCATTCTCGTGGCTCGCAGCCAGGAGAATCTCTCTGAAGTTGCCGCACGATTGAAGTCCACCGGTCGCAGAATCGAAACGATCGCTGCCGACCTGACGAAGGCGGAAGATGTTCGGAGCATCGCCGAGCGTTTGCGCACCGACCCCGCAATCACTGCGCTGGTAAACAACGCCGGCCTGGGCAGCGCAGGGAAACTTCTCGATGCGAACATCGACGACCTCGAATCGATGATCTATTTGAATGTCACCTCTCTGACGCGGCTGGCCCTTGCCGTCCTGCCTGGTCTTGTGGCACGCAAGAACGGTCTGTTGATCAACATTGCCTCCGTCGTTGCTCTTGCGCCCGACCTTCTGAACGGCACATACAGCGGCACCAAGGCGTATGTCGTGAACTTTACGCAGGCGCTTAAGAACGAATTGGAAGGCACAGGCGTCACTGTCCAGGTTGTGTTGCCCGGGGCAACTGCAACGCCGTTCTGGGCAAAGGCCGGTCGTCCGGTGGAGGACCTGCCGAGCGAGATTGTGATGGCCACTGAGGATATGGTCGATGCATCCCTCGCCGGTCTCGACCAGCATGAGCTGGTTACCATTCCGGCTCTACCGGATAGCGGCGACTGGGAGAAGTACGATGCGGCGCGCAAAGCTCTGGGGCCGAACCTTTCCCATCGGAAACCCGCAGCTAGATACGGCATCCAAGGCTGATCTCGTCCCAAACCTCACTTTAAGGAGCAAAGAAATGAAACTCACAGGGAACACAATCTTCATCACGGGCGGTGGCTCCGGCATCGGAAGAGCACTCGCCGAAGCGTTACACCAGCGTGGAAACAAGGTCATCATCTCTGGGCGGCGTAAGGCCAACCTGGCAGCGACAATCGAGGCGAATCCTGGCATGGATTCGATCGAGTTGGATATTGTAGACTCGGCCAGCATACGGCGCGTCTCTGCGGAGCTGATCTCCAGGTATCCCAAGTTGAATGTTCTGATCAACAACGCCGGCATCATGCAGGTCGATGATGTTGCAGGCTATGTTGATGACGAGCTCATTTCCTCGACGATCACCACGAATCTCATAGGGCCCATCCGGCTTACAGGCTCCCTTATCGAGCACCTGAAGAAGCAGGAATCAGCCGCGGTGTTGAATGTCTCTTCTGTGCTGGGCTTCGTACCGATGGCGATAGCAGCGGTGTACTCCTCGACCAAGGCAGCTCTTCACTCTTATTCGCAGTCTCTGCGCTTCAAGCTTAGGAAGACGCGGGTCCGCGTGCTTGAGGTGATTCCACCGTGGGTACGGACCGAACTTCTCAATAGCAGCGAAGAATCTCGCGCGATGCCACTCGACGAGTTCCTGCAGGAGACCATGGAGGCGCTCGCGACAGACGCGGACGAAATCATGGTCGCGCGGGCGAAGTTTCTGCGCGATCAGGCTGGCCCTAACGAGAGCGCGTTCGTGAATACTTTCAACGAACGATTTGAACTCCAGCCTCCTGAGGCCGAGCCTGTGCAGGAGACTGTAAGCAGAAGCTAATGCACGAAGTGCTCCCATGTAAGACGAGCAGCGAGGAGTTTCTTATGGCAGCGAAATCGACGCGCGATCACCTGATCGACACAGGCCTGAAGCTGATGCACAGCAACGGCTACAACGCTACAGGCCTGACGGAGATTCTGAAGGAAGCGGATGTGCCGAAGGGTTCGTTCTATCACCATTTCGGCAGCAAGGAAGATTTTGCCGCGGCTGCACTTGAGAGATATACCACGCGCGAGGCACAGCACGCCGCCTCCGTTTTGATTGCTTCGAAGATTTCGCCGCTCAAGCGTCTGAAGCGTTACTTCATGGATCTCATAAAGCTCTACGGCCAGAAGGGAGTGATTCCCGGATGCATGATGGGCCGCTTCAGCCTGGAGATGGCGGCACAGAATCCGCAGTTGCGAAAGCAGATCAGCGCAACGTTCGCGCACTGGCAGCATACGATCGCGACCGTTGTCGAGCAAGCAGTCGCACACAAAGAGCTGTCTGCAGGTACAGATCCCGAATCCGTAGCGGGTTTTCTGCTCAATAGCTGGGAGGGAGCACTGCTACGTTCGCAGGCTGAAGCGAGCGACGCCCCGCTCGAACTCTTCATGCAGATCGCATTCGATCAATTGCTGAAGAAACACTCAAATGCTTGACCTCGCGCCATAACTCCCAAGCAATGCAAAGCCGGTATTGGCGGCTTTGAGCCTGGCTCGCGGTGACCGGCCGCAACGCCGGAGGCGAAGCCTCGCGCAAAAATCAGGGCCGAGTACCCCGAAGCAAAAAGCTACTCAAAGGAGAACGCTGTTAGGGAACAACTAAGCAACAATTCACGTCGCCGTTTTCTCAAGGCGAGTACCATGTTGGGTCTGGGAGCTGCATTTAGCCAGAGGATGATCGGACAGGCATTTGCAAACTCCCAACCCATCGCCATCGACAAGGGACAGATTGGGCAAAATTCGATCCGCCCATTTCATGTGGTAGTGTTGCAAGTTTCAAATGCAGACAAGTTTGTCAGCGAGCGTCTGTGGTGCGTTCTTAAGCTGCCAAATCGAAGAGACTGTCGATGAACTTGATCTGTCGAGACAGATCATCTCCTGCCACCCATCGAATCTGCCCCTTCCGGATCATGTGGACTGCTTCGTAGCCTTAAATGGTTCGCCGGGCCGCCTGAAATTCTCGGAAGCCCTGCTTGGCGTTAACTCGACGTTTGATGGCTCGATGATCCTGTTCGAGAATGTTGTTTAAGTACTGCACGGGTCGGTGTCGACAGCAGTTGCGCAGCGTCCCATCCTGCTTACTGTCGGGGATCGCGGAGCTGTAAATCGGCGTCAGGTCAGTGTTGATCACTCGAGGTTGTGGATGGGATGGATCGCTGAGCGCCTTGCGAAAGAGCCGCTTGGCAGCGTCGGCGTCACGGAACGTTGACAGCAAGAAATCGATGGTGGCACCCTTGGAATCGATGGCCCGATACAAGTAGCACCAGCGACCCTTCACGCGAACGTAGGTTTCGTCCACTCGCCACGACTTGTTTGTCGCTTGAGGTGCCTTCGCAGTCGCTGCTCCAACTCCGGACCGTAATACTGCACCCAGTGCCAGACGGTTGTGTGATCGACATAGAGACCGCGCTCCTCCAGCAGCTCCTCAACATCGCGCAGCGAGAGAGAATAGCGAAGATACCACCGGACCGCACAGAGTATGAGGCCGGCTTCGGTCTGCCGCCATTTGAAGATCGCGGGTCGGGTTCCCATTTCGCGATTCTTTCACGTCACCAGCCAGCAGCCCTGAAAGTTGCCACACATCCGCGTAAGTTAATGCCACCATTTCCCGACGTCCGTAATTGCGGACGCTATCTCTTCTAGAGCCTGGCGGCCACCTATATTTTCTATTACGTTCACAAGACGATTCAAAGCGCCAATCAGGCGAGGTCGAGCACCGCGGCTGTAATGCTCTAACCATTGACTTAGCTCAGAAAAAGGCGACGAGTTCCGGAATTTGCAAAAAAGAAACCATTGAGGAGCTAGGCTTTCGATTGCCCTCAACGTCTCATCTTGATTGACGAGCGCGAGCAGTGCATTCGCGACTTCTACCAACTCGCGCGGTTCACAAATTGCCGCCGCCGCGCTCAGTGCCCTCGCACGGGATGAGTCATTCCCGATCTCGCGCGCAGCCTCCAGTGCCGCCTGCAACGTACTTGCCCGATCCTCCGGACCCAGCCGCTCGGCCACCGCGCTCAGCGCACTCGCACGGGATGAGTCATTCTTGATCTCGCGCGCAGCCTCCAGCGCCGCCTGCAACAGCTCCCGATCCTCCGGGCCCAGCCGTGCGGCCACCGCGCTCAGCGCACTCGCACGGTAATAGTCATCCTCGATCTGGCGCGCAGCCTCCAGTGCCGCCTGCAATGTACTTGCCCGATCCTCCGGACCCAGCCGCGCGACCACCGCGCTCAGCACCCTCGCACGGTAATAGTCATCCCCGATCTGGCGCACAGCCTTCAGCACCGCCTGCAACAGCTCCCGATCCTCCGGACCCAGCCGCTCGGCCACCGCGCTCAGCACCCTCGCACGGTAATAGTCATTCCCGATCTCGCGCGCAGCCTCCAGTGCCGCCTGCAACGGCCGTGCAAGTCTTGGCGGAGAAATCCGCGCATGACTTACATCGCTATCTGGTGTTTATCGGCGACTAGAGCTTCTGTAACCGTCCGGTTCTCGCCGTATTGACAGTGCCAGGAGTCTGAGGGGCGAGTGTATCCTTAATCTTTAAACAATGTGGGTGGGGGTGCCGATGATTTAACAACAAAACCGCTTGTGCTCCATCTTAAAGATTCTTCATCATCTGGCAGACCCGACGAATCTCAGGGACGGCGAAACTGAGTGAATTCACCCGTTCATAAAATTTGGATTATTGGACATCACTCACCTTCCCATCCACAAAGGTGATTTTCATGTCTGGGTAAATGAAAACAGTTTTGTTGGGAAAGGCGACCTTGTTGGTCGGTTGGCCTTTGCCTGCAATCACCTGAGCCTCTGTTTGCCCGAGAGCAATAACGATTGGAGCAGCAGGATCGCTTGGAGGTGACGTGGGCTCGGGTGCGACTCCGCCAATCGGGGGCGCAGATGCATTCGAGTCATCAGGAGCAGTAGCTTCGGCCACAACCTGCTGCTCTGTCTCCGTGCCTTGCTTAGCTGTCTGATCAAGTTCGGCGGCACCGTTCAGGTCAGCTGCCGGTGCCGCTGCAGCATAGGGAGCCTCCTTTGTTCCTTGGATAGCTTCAGCGGGAGGTGCGGGCAGACCGCCCTGTCCAGGATGGTCTTTCATTTCGGCCATAGCCCTGTCAATATTGGACAGTAAGTGATTCTGCATCTCTTGCAAATCGGTGAGTTCTACGCTCACTGCTTCGCCTTTTGCGCAATCGTTTTGTTTGCTGGCAAGGACCCGCAGGTCTGCAGTCGTGGCGTCCTGGGCAGGCGGTTTGCTGAGAGCCAGCACATCACCTTCTGTCAGTCCGCAATCCTGTCCTGCCGAAGCAACGCTCAACCCTGTGTTGACTACAAACACATGCGGCTGTCCATCGGCAAGCAACGTGGCAAGGCTTGCAGTGTTGCCGGATGCTGGATCTTGTGCGTTCTGCGAAGCTGCCAACTCACGTTTGATTTCTTCTGAGACAGCATCCTTTACTTCCTTGGTCATCGTAGGGGAGGTAGTTCCAGCGTCTGGATCATAGGAAGCGTAGATAAGCCGAGCGGGAGCCAAACTCCGAAGTCGCGCTGACTCTTCTTGTGCAGAAGCATTAGCTGAGACGTATGCCTCGGCTAAACTGGCCGCGATCAGGTAATCGGTGATCCAGTAGGCCGCGCCGGGATAGACAGGGTATGGAGCGAAATAGGCTACATAATAGCCATACCAGGGATTTCCCGCCCATTCCCAGGCATAGGGCACTGGCGCTGGCCAGGGATTGTACGCCCATCCATAATATGCCGGTGGGTAGTAATATGCCGGCATGTAACCATGCAAATACACACCATGATAGTAGTAAGGATGATAGTAGGCTCTATAGTATCCGCCATGATAATAGTAAGCGCGGCTATAGTAGGTGTGGCCGCCGTAAGTATAGGGATGCTGGATATAACCGCGTCCATGGCCATAGGCCACTAATCGTGCGTGGTCGGAACGGTCGAATACCGTCCGTCTCATTCCGCCGGGGCCGCGCGAAACGGTCATTCCGTGGGCGTAAACTTCTCTCACTCTACCCCTGGAATCGAATATTGCCTCGTGGCCGGCCGGACTTTTGAAGCTTTCCACTCTGCCGTCTGGCCTCTTGGTAATCTCAGCGCCCTTTGCCGTGTGTACCGTCATCGTTCCATTCGGGTTTCTCGTTGTTCCAGCCGAATTGTGAGCCGGTTCCGCCCCGGCGTTGCCTGTAGGATGTGCATTCGTGGGGTGGTTGGCTGCGGTGCTTCCGGACGAAGGATGACTGGTAGTAGTTTTGGCCGCCGGTTTAGGGGCAGGCGTCTGGGCTGCGGATGGTCTGGCAAGAACAGCCAAAAGCACAATCGCTGAGAGCAACGCAACACCGCCCGGACGTGTAAGGGCGGACAAAACCATTCTGAGTTTTGGATTAATCATGACTTCTCCCGAACTTCCGCTTGCCTATCTCATCTCTTTCGGAAGTTG